>Ga0308174_10000455_pt1 | contig 17067 bp, 12 predicted proteins | sample PhyPR2_FD_203894 | JGI IMG/M metagenome (GOLD analysis project Ga0308174, IMG submission 203894) | Soil microbial communities from UC Gill Tract Community Farm, Albany, California, United States - DLSLS.P.R2 | ecosystem: Environmental > Terrestrial > Soil > Agricultural land | place: USA...
CTCGCCATCTCGGCTTCCTCGATTCGCAATACGTTCCGTTCGCGCCCGAGTCGGCGAAGCCCACGCGCGAAACGCTGGCGCGCGCCTTCCTCGATCTCATCGAAGAACTTCGTCCTGAAGCGCTGATGATCCCGCTCGGGCTCTTTCATTCGGATCACCTGCTCGTGCATGAAGCCGCCTGCGACGCCTGGTTGCGCCATCCCGAACTGCCGTGCGTCGGTTACGAGGAAGCGCTGTACCGGTGCATGCGCGGCATGCTGCAGCGGCGGCTGACCGGCCTGCATGAGCGCGGCATCGACGCCACGCCGCTGAATGCGAGCCTGCCGCCGCCCGCTGAAGCCGCACGCCGCGACGCACTGAAGCGCGAAGCCGTGGCCGCTTATGCGAGCCAGCTAAAGGCGTTCGGCCCCGATGGATACGACGACGTCTTCCTGCCCGAGCGCTTCTGGACGCTCGAACCAGCGGAGGCCGGCTGATGAGCGCGCTCCCGCAACCTCCGGCGCGCCCCGCGCATGACCGCGCGGCACGCGTGAGCGTCGTCGTGCTGACCTACAACCGCGCCGATCAGGTGCTCGACACGCTGGCAAGACTCGCGGCGTTGCCGGACCGCATCGACATCATCGTGGTCGATAACGCTTCTTCCGACGATACCGCCGAGCGTATCGCGGTCGCCTTTCCGTTCGTCGAACTCGTAGTCGCACCGTCGAACATGGGCGCGGCGGGCCGCAATCTCGGCGTCGCGAAAGTGCGCACCGAGTACGTGGCCTTTTGCGACGACGACACCTGGTGGCACCCCGGCTCGCTGACGCAGGCCGCCGCCATCCTCGACGCCGCGCCGCGCGTTGCCGTGCTCAATGCACGCGTGGTGGTCGGCGAAGACGGCGACGCCGACGAAACGTGCGAGCGCATGCGCGTGAGCCCGCTCGGTGCGAATGGCTTGCCGGGGCCTTCGCTGGTCGGTTACATGGCGGGTGCGAGCGTGTTTCGCGCGAGCGTTTATCGGAAGATGGGCGGCTATGAACCAAGGCTTTTCATTGGCGGAGAAGAGTCGCTGCTTGCGCTCGATCTGCTCGATGACGGCCACGCGCTCGTTTATGCCGAAGAACTCGTGCTCCATCACCATCCCTCGCCGATACGCGACAGCGCCTTGCGCCGGCGTCTGCTCGCGCGCAACGCCGCGTGGGTTGCGTGGCTGCGGCTGCCCGTGCACGAAGCGCTGCGTGCGAGCCTGCAGGCGCTCTCCGTGATGCGCCGCGAAGGCACCCTTCTTCGCGACGCGATGCAGATGTTGCGCGGCCTGCCGTGGGCGCTCGCGCACCGGCGTGCCGTTGGGCGGCACGTCGAAATGATGCGCGCGATCGTCCGCGACGACGACCGCCGCCAGGCGCGCGGCTGAGCCGAACCACGGCACACCCTACACACGCAATGTAAAACGCGCCGTCGTCCGTCTTCAGCGTCTGACGAAAATTGCTTTCGTCTCGCAACGAACCAACGATTCTGCGCATTTTTTGTCGTGTGGCACAACGAATGCTCAGACGCCTGCAGGCTTCGAATAACGCGGCAATCCCTGCGCACGCGCAACGCCTCGAAGCCCATTTTCGAACAACGCGGATCGAGGGGGCCTACACGTGAAGATCGCACTTATCAGTGAGCATGCGTCGCCTCTCGCAGTGGCGGGCGGTGTCGATAGCGGCGGGCAGAACATCTACGTCGCACACGTTGCCCGGCAACTCGCGCGCAACGGTCATGAAGTGGATGTCTTCACCCGCCGCGACCGTTCCCTGCTGCCGCTCGTATCGCAATTCGAGCGCACACGCGGCATTCGCGTCGTCAACGTGCCGGCGGGTCCGCCCGTGCAGTTGCCGAAGGAGCAGCTTCTGCCGCATATGGACGAGTTCGCTCGCTTCATGATCGGTTTCTTCAGGGAGCAGGCGACGCCCTACCATGTCGTACATGCGAACTTCTTCATGTCGGGGCTCGTCGGCATGCGCATCAAGGAAGCGCTCGGCACGCCGCTCGTCACCACGTTTCATGCGCTCGGCCGCGTGCGGCGCATTCATCAGGGCGCGGGCGATGGCTTTCCCGATGAGCGCTTCGATATAGAAGACGCGCTCGTGCGCGAATCGGATTCGGTGATCGCCGAATGTCCGCAGGACGAAGCCGATCTTCTTTCGCTCTATCACGCGGACTCCGAGCGCATCGACCTCGTGCCTTGCGGCTTCGATAGCACAGAATTTCATCCGATGAAGAAAGCCGAAGCGCGCAAGCGTCTTGGCTGGCCGCAAGACCGCTTCATCGTGCTGCAGCTTGGGCGCATGGTGCCGCGCAAGGGCATTGATAACGTCGTGCGCGGCATCGGCATCTGCAATCGCGAATTGGACGAAGATGCGCATCTCTACGTGATTGGCGGCAATTCGGACGAAGCCAACGAGATTGCTACGCCGGAGATTGGACGCTTGCGCGGCATCGCGCAGGAATGCGGCGTGGCCGACAAGGTCAATTTCCTTGGACGGCACGGAAGGCAGCGCCTCAAGACGTTTTATAACGCCGCCGATGTCTTCGTGACGACGCCGTGGTACGAGCCCTTCGGCATCACGCCGCTCGAAGCAATGGCGTGCGGCACGCCCGTGATCGGCGCGGACGTGGGCGGGATTCGCTATTCGGTCGCACATCGCGAGACAGGCTTGCTCGTGCCGCCGAAGGACCCGCATGCACTTGCCGATGCGCTCGCCACGCTCAAGCGCGAGCCGGCCCTTGCGGAACGTATGGGCGCGGCGGGGCTCGATCGCGCTCGCGCCATGTTCACGTGGTCGGGCGTTGCGCAGTCATTGGAGCGCGTCTATGCGCGTGTGGCAGGCGTCGATATCGCGCAAGACCTCGATAGCCGGCGCGCTGCATACGGCGGCGCAACTGCATGAAGCCCGCCGTTTTTCTAGACAAAGACGGCACGTTGCTCGACGACGTGCCGTATAACGTCGATCCCGGCAAGATGCGTCTTGCGCCCGGTGCAGCCGATGCGCTCGCGACGTTCGCGCGCATGAACGTGCCGATCATCGTAATCAGCAATCAGAGCGGTGTGGCGCTCGGCAAGTTCGATGAAGCCGCATTGGTGGAGGTCGAACGAAAGCTGCATGAACTCGCGGCGAACGCGGGCGCGCGGCTGGCGGGCGTGTACTGGTGCCCGCATCACCCGCAAGGCACGGTGCCGCGCTATGCACGCGCATGCGATTGCCGGAAGCCCGCGCCCGGCATGATCGAGCGCGCGGCGCGCGAGCTTCGACTGGACTTGCAGCGAAGCTGGTTCGTCGGCGACATTCTCGACGATATCGAAGCGGGGCATCGCGCGGGATGCCGTGCGGTCCTCATCGATAACGGCAACGAAACGCTATGGCAGCGCGGCCCCATGCGCGAGCCCGATGCCATTGCAAAGGACATGCGCGAAGCAGCTCGCATCATCGAGCGTGCATGGCACGAGACGGAACTGGAAACGTGAAGCGCGACCCGTTACGGGCGAACAACATCGCCATCCCCATACAGCCCGCCGATGCCCACGCGCGTGCACCGGCCACCGCGCCGCAGCGCGTCTGGGGCGGGGACGTGCGGCGTATTCTGTGCGTTCGTCTCGACAATCTCGGCGATGTGTTGATGACGACGCCTGCATTGCACGCGCTGAAGCATGCGTATCCGGGCCGGCATCTTACCTTGCTTGCATCGCGATCCGGCGCGCACGCGGCGCGCTTCATCGACGATATCGACGACGTGATCGAATACGACGCGCCGTGGGTCAAGCACGACCAGCCAGTCGATGCGAACGCCGATCTCGCGATGGTGGAACGGCTGGCATCGCTGGGTTTCGATGCGGCCGTGATCTTTACCGTCTATAGCCAGAACCCGCTGCCCGCCGCGATGTTCTGCCATCTCGCGAAGATTCCGCTGCGCCTCGCGCATTGCCGGGAAAATCCATACGGGCTCCTAACGGACTGGATCGCGGAGCGCGAGCCGCAACATGGAACGAGGCATGAAGTCGAGCGGCAACTCGCGCTGGTTGCGAGCGTCGGTGCAACGAACGCGGATACGCGCATGCGCTTCGACCTGCGCGCCGACGATGAAACATCGCTCGAACGTAAGCTCGGCGAACGCGGCGTGGATCTCGACGCGCCGTTCTTCGTGATGCATCCGGGCGCAACCGCCGCGTCGCGCCGCTATCCGCCGGAGCGGTTCGCAGAAGCGGCGCGCGTGCTGGTCGATCGCACAGGATGGCCGGTGCTGGTCACGGGATCAGCCAGCGAAGCCGCGCTTTGCGAGACCGTCAGCGCTGGGTATGCGGGCATCGTCAGTCTTGCTGGCGCGCTCGAACTGGGCGAACTCGCGGCGCTGATCGCGCATGCGCGCGTGCTGGTATCGAACAACAGCGGCCCCGTGCATATCGCGTCGGCGCTCGGCGCGCCGGTCGTCGATCTGTACGCACTCACGAATCCGCAACATATGCCGTGGCAAACGCCGCATCGCGTGCTCTATCGCGATGTGCCATGCCGCTGGTGCTATCGCAGCGTGTGTCCCGAAGGGCATCACCTGTGTCTGCTCGGCGTGAGCGTCGAAGAAGTCGTCGATGCCGTCATGGCCATGCTCGACGCGCGCACCGAACATCAACCGGCTCATCTGACACTACCCTGAGAGACGTGCCTTATGTACACACTCGGAATCAATGCGGTCTATCACGACAGCGCGGCAGCGCTGGTTAAGGACGGCGTCGTGATCGCGGCGGCGGAAGACGAGCGCTTTACGCACGTCAAGCATGCGAAGCGCCCCGTGCCGTTCTCGACATGGCAGCTTCCTTTCGATGCAATCGACTATTGCCTGAAGGAAGCGGGCATCGAACTGGCGGATGTCGACCATGTTTCGTATTCCTACGATCCCCATCTGTTCTCGGGCATGCCGAAGCAGGCCAAGGCGACCATCGCCCTGCCCTTCATGCCCTCCGAGAATGTGAGCGGCAACCCGTCGGAATCGCCCTGGGACCCGCTATTCCTGAGCTTTATCGCGAATGCGCGTGGTCAGTTGCTCGACGGCGCGCCGCATCATTCGAAGGAGCGCATTGCGAGCGGTGGCCGCGCACCGCGCTTCGAATGGCATTACGTGGACCATCACCTTTCCCATGAAGCGAGCGCGTTTCTGGCGGCGCCATATGAAGACACCGCCGTGCTCACGATGGACGGCCGCGGCGAAGGCGTGACCACGAGCCTCGGTCAATTCGTGGATGGCGAATACAAGCGCATCAAGCAGGTCGAACTGCCGCATTCGCTCGGGCTGCTCTATGAAGCCGTGACGGACTATCTCGGCTTCCTGCACTCGTCGGACGAGTACAAGGTGATGGCGCTCGCGTCCTTTGGGAAGCCGGTTTATATCGACCAATTCCGCGAGATCGTGAAGTATCGCAACGATGGCAGCTATACGGTGGATGCGCCGCGTCTTGTGGAACGTTTCGGTCCGCGACGCGAGCGCGGCGGACCGCTCACGCAGCATCATTACGACATCGCGCATTCGCTGCAGGTCGTGCTGGAAGAGACTGCGCTCGAATTGACGCGCTGGCTGCACGAGCGCACGCGACTCAAAAAGCTCGCGATGGCTGGCGGCGTTGCGCTGAATTGCGTGATGAATGCGCGTCTGCGCGACCGCGGTCCCTTCGAAGACATCTGGGTGCAGCCCGCTGCGGGCGATGCAGGCACAGCGCTCGGTGCGGCGCTCTGGACCGACTATCAGGAGCGCGTGAAGCAAGGCGATCGCAGCCGCCGCTGGCACATGAATCATGCGTATCTCGGCCCGCGTTACGAGGACGATGACATCGAGCAGTTCCTCAAGTGGTCGAAGACACCGTATCGCCGGCTGAACGATATTGCCGCTGAAACGGCCGAGATTCTCGCGTCGAACCGCGTGATCGGCTGGTATCAGGGACGCACTGAGTTCGGTCCGCGTGCGCTCGGCGCACGTTCCATTCTCGCGTCGCCGATCGATCCCTCCATGCAGGCGCGCCTCAACGAGATCAAGGATCGCGAGGACTTCCGCCCTGTCGCGCCGGTGGTCATGGAAGAGCATGCAGCCGACTGGTTCGTGGATGCGCGCGTCGCGCCGTTCATGCTCTTCGTGTTCGATGTGCGCGAGGACATGAAGTCGCGCATTCCAGCGGTGACGCATATCGACGGCACCGCGCGCGTGCAGACCGTCAACCGCTCGCAGCATCCGCTCTATTACGACTTGCTCGCCGCGTTCAAGGCGCGCACGGGTGTGCCGGTGCTCGTCAACACGTCGTTCAATACGCGTGGCGAGCCGATGGTCAACTCGCCGCGTGACGCGCTCGAATCGTTCTGGACGTCGCCGCTCGATGCGCTGGTAATCGGCCCGTTCCTGATTGAAAAGCCGGGAGTGCGTGCATGAGCACGGTTGCCGGTTCCTTTCCTCACGACGACGCAAGGGACGGCTCCGCGCAGCACGATGCCGGCGCGGCGGGCGGCGCGACGTTCGAGGTATCGGTGGTCGTGCCGACGTACCAGCGGCCGGACATGCTGGAGCGTTGCCTGCGCGCGATCATCGCGCAGAACTACGAGAAGGCGCGCTTCGAGATCATCGTATGCGACGACGGTCCTGATGAAGCGACGCGCTCGCGTGTCGCCGCGCTTGCCCGCGAGTTCGAGAAAGGCCCGCGCATTCGCTATGTGCCCGTCACCGCGACACAAGGACCGGCTGGCGCACGCAACGCGGGATGGCGCGCATCGGGCGCGGCGCTGATCGCTTTCACCGACGACGACACCATCCCCGATCCGCATTGGCTTGCACAAGGCGTCGCTGCATTGCGAGCGGGTGCGGATGCCGTGTCGGGCCGCATCGTAGTGCCGCTCGGCCCGCGTCCGACCGACTACGAGAAGGACACTGCCGGTCTTTCCCATGCGGAGTTCGCAACGGCGAACACGTTCGTGACGCGCGCGGCGCTCGCGCGCGTCGGCGGCTTCGATGCGCGCTTTACATCGGCATGGCGTGAAGACTCGGACCTCCAGTTCGAATTGATGCGAACGGGCGCGCGCATCGTCCGCTCGCACGATGCCATGGTGCTGCATCCGGTGCGGCCCGCGCGCTGGGGCGTCAGTCTTTCGCAACAGAAGAAAAGCCAGTTCGATGCGCTGCTCTACAAGAAGCATCGCACGCTCTTCAGGGAGCGCATCCGGAGCATGCCGCCTCTGCTCTATTACGCGATTCTCGCCGTCGTCATCATCTCGATCATCGCGTTTGGCAAGGGCAACGACACGCTCGGGCTCATCTGCCTGGCGGCATGGCTCGGCATGAGCGGCTATTTTTGCTACAAGCGCCTCAAGTCGACGGCGCTTACGTTGTCGCATGTACTCGAAATGGCGTGGACGTCCCTATGGATTCCGTTCCTTTCGATCTACTGGCGCCTCTACGGCGCGTTCAAATTCCGCGTGGTATTCGTATGAACGCGGCGAACGTCGAACGCATTGCGATATTCAGGGCGCTGCAGCTCGGCGACATGCTGTGCTGCGTGCCCGCGTTGCGCGCACTGCGCCGCGCGTATCCGCAGGCGCATATTGCGTTGATCGGCTTGCCCTGGGCGCAGAGCTTCGTCGAACGTTATGCGCATCTAATGGATGAGTTGATCGTCTTTCCCGGCGCAGTTGGCTTTCCCGAGCAGGAGGAGACGGATGCGCATCTGCCCTCGTTCTACGACGCAATGCGCGCACGCCGCTTCGATCTCGCGGTGCAACTGCATGGCAGCGGCGGCGTGGCGAACGATATCGTAGAAGCGCTGCACGCCCGCACGAACGCGGGCTTTCTGAAGCCGGATGAAGCGCCGCGCGCCGGCGTTTTCATTCCGTGGCCCGACGACTTGCAGGAAGTCGCGCGCTATAACGCGTTGATGCAGGCGCTCGGCATCGATGCGCGCGATACGCAGCTGGAAATTCCTTTGACGCAAGAAGACAAGCGCGAATGCGATGCACTGATCGAGCGTTACGACCTTGACACCGGACGTCTCGTTCTCGTGCATGCCGGTGCGCAGTTGCCTTCACGCCGCTGGCCTGCCGAACGTTTCGCGCAAGTAGCGGCGGCGCTGGCGAGCGATGGCTGGCAAGTCGCACTGACCGGCAGCACGGGCGAAGCGGCGATCACCGCCGGCATTGCAGCGAGCATTGCTGCGATTCGCGGCGTCGATGCGGTCGACCTTGCGGGCAAGACATCGCTCGGCGCATTGGCCGCGCTCGTTGGGCGTGCGCGCCTCACCGTATGCAACGACACAGGGCTTTCGCATGTCGCGGCCGCGATGCGAACAAGGAGCGTGGTGATTGCATCGGGTAGCGATACGCGCCGCTGGGCCCCGCTCGACCACGAACGTCATCGCGTGCTCGCGGACTATCCGCCGTGCCGTCCCTGTGCGTTTCGCGAATGCCCGTATGGGCATCCTTGCGCGCTGAATGTCAGCGTCGCGCAAGTGCTGGATGTGGCACGAACCCAATTGCCCGCAGAGAAACTGGAAACCGATGCCCATTGCTAACCAACGACGCCTGCGCGTGCTGACCTGGCACGTACACGGCAACTATCTCTATTACCTGACGCAGGCAAAGCACGACTTTTATGTCGTGACGAAGCCCGGTCATCCGCCCGGCTATGCGGGCAAGGTCGGCGTGTTGCCGTGGGGCGACAACGTCCACGAAGTACCCGCCGACGAAGTGGCTTCGCGTGAATTCGATGTCGTGCTGTTTCAGCATCGCACGCACTGGGATGATGATCGCATCAACCTGCTTTCCGATGCGCAACGGCGCTTGCCTCGTGTTTATATCGAACACGATCCGCCGCAGGAGAACCCGTTCGAGCAGCGCCACTGGGTGCAGGACCGCGATACTTTGCTCGTGCATGTCACGCACTTCAATCGCCTGATGTGGGACAGCGGCGATACGCCGACGCGCGTGATCGAACATGGCGTCGTCGTGCCTGAAGGCGTACGTTATACGGGCGAGAAAGAACGCGGCATCGTCGTGATTAATCATCTACGGCAGCGCGGACGCAGGCTCGGCAACGACGTCTTTGCTGAAGCGGCGCAACGCGTGCCGCTCGATCTCGTCGGCATGGACGCGCAATCGGCGGGCGGGCTCGGCGAGATAGGCAATCTGGAACTGGCCGCATTCAGCGCGCAATACCGCTTCTTCTTCAATCCGATTCGCTGGACGAGCCTGGGGCTTGCCATCGTCGAGGCCATGACCATCGGCATGCCGATCATCGGCCTGGCGACGACGGAACTCGCCACGGTCATCCGCAACGGCGAAAGCGGCTTCATCCACACCGATACGAACGCACTCGTCGATGCCATGCAGCACCTGCTGCGCGATCCCGCGGAAGCACGGCGCCTGGGCGAAGGTGCGCGACGCCTCGCGCTCGAGCGTTTCCATATAGACCGCTTCGCCGCCGAATGGGAATCCACATTGCGCTACGCGTGCAGTTGAGCGTTCACGATGCATCACGATAAAAAGGAACCGACATGAAGGAAGCATTTCGCAAGCGCATTCTGGTGACGGGCGGGGCGGGTTTTCTTGGCTCGCATCTTTGCGAGCGGTTGCTGGCGCAAGGGCAGGACGTGCTGTGCGTCGACAACTTCTATACGGGCACGAAGGACAATATCGCGCATCTGCTCGACAGTCCGAATTTCGAGTTGATGCGCCATGACGTGACCTTCCCGCTCTACGTGGAGGTCGATGAAATCTACAACCTCGCGTGTCCCGCGTCGCCGGTGCATTATCAGCACGATCCGGTGCAGACCACGAAGACGAGCGTCCATGGCGCCATCAACATGCTGGGTCTTGCCAAGCGCGTGAAGGCCAAGATCTTTCAGGCATCCACGAGCGAAGTGTATGGGGATGCGCGCGTGCATCCGCAGCAGGAAGCGTATTGGGGCAATGTCAATCCAATAGGTCCGCGCTCATGCTATGACGAGGGCAAGCGTTGCGCCGAAACGCTCTTCATGGACTATCGTCGCCAGCACGGGCTCAACATCAAGATCGCGCGAATATTCAATACGTATGGGCCGCGCATGCATCCGAGCGATGGCCGCGTGGTATCCAACTTCATGATGCAGGCGCTCGCCGGCGAGCCGATCACCGTCTATGGCGAAGGCACGCAGACGCGCTCGTTCTGCTATGTCGACGATATGGTCGATGCCTTCATTCGCCTGATGAACACGCCCGATGACGTGACCGGTCCCGTGAACCTCGGCAATCCGCATGAACTGTCGATGCTCGAGATTGCGCAACGTATCGTCGCGTTGACGGGTTCGAAGTCGGAGATCGTGTTCCGTCCGCTGCCGATGGACGATCCGTGGCATCGTCAGCCGGATATCACGCAGGCGCGCAAGCTACTCGATTGGCAGCCCGTGACCGCACTCGATGAAGGACTACGCCGCACTGCCGCGTACTTCCGGCAGATCATCGAAGCGCAGGAATCGCGCGCGGCAATGGCTACTCTTTCGCATTGACTCCGGGCAGGCTTCGCGCTTCGTCTTCGCGCGAAGCGGCGACGGCCTGCGCCAGCGCCTTGGCGAATCCGGCAATGGATGTGAAATCGCCCTGTATGCGCTCGCGGAAATAATCGGCCCATGCGAACTTCGCGTTTAACTCGGGCGAGTCCGCATACATGCCAGCCACGCGCACAAATGCGGCAAGGCTCAGGTAAGGGTCGTCGGGCATCGCGGCAATCGAAGCAGGCAACGCATCGGCAGATATTTCGGATCCCTGTGTATCGCACGGATGAAGCCAGCCGCGGTCCTGCATCGCGGCGATGAATTCATCGTGGTCGCGGTCGCTGAAGTCGCATGCAATTGCGACAGGCGCGGTCTCGATGCCTAGCTCGTGCCACGCGCGCGCCCAATGATGATGGTCGATCACATGCAGCGCCCCGCCCGGCCCGCGCACAACGCGTAGCGCATGTTCCCGCATGAAAGCCGCGCGTTCGTGCTGGGGCGTGGCGCTCGTCAGATGCATCTTCTCGCGGACGTGCTCCATGCCGAGCGCGCCTTGCGTAGGCTTCAGTTCGTCGATGCGTGCAAATGATTCGGTGTCCATGCGATGCCCCTCATGCTTCGGTGCGAACGGCGACTTGCCTGATCGCCGCAATCAGCCGCTCTGCGGGAACAGGCTTCGTCATATGCATCTGAAAACCCGCCAACTGCGCGCGCAAGCGGTCTTCCCGCTGCGTGTGGCCGGTCAGTGCGATGGCGGGCATGCGCTGATCGAGCGAGACGCGCCGGCTTGCTTCCAGTTCGCGCAGCCGGCGCAACACTTGATAGCCATCTTCCTCCCCAAGCACGATATCGCATAACAGCGTGTCGGGCCACGCGTCCGTCGGCGTTTGCGCGAGCCAGTCGAGCGCCTCCTGGCCCGATGCCGCGAGACGCACGCGCGCACCCGACGTTTCGAGCACCGCGCCGAACGCTTCGCGGGCCGCTTCCTGATCGTCGATGACCATCACGCAAAGGCCTTCCAGATTACCGGTAACGTTTGCGTTTGGCCCGGCAAGATCCGACATGCCTCCACCATCGACCACGGGACGCAGCGGCATCATCGCGACGTATGCAAGGTGCCCGTCGACGTAATTGACCGTGAAGGTGCCACCCGTTTCGCTCAACGCCTGTTCGAGCCTGCGCGCCTGGTCCTGCGATAGCGGCGCGGGCTTCGCGCGGCGGCCAAGCACGCACACGCGCACCTGATTCGCTTCACGTTCGACGCGCAACTCCACGCGTTCGCCGCGCTCCGCCGCACGTATTTCGGTGCGGCACAGATCCGCGATGACCAGTTGCAGCACGCCGGGGTCGCCGGTCACGCGCAGGTCTGCATCGGGCATCATCGTGTAGAGCTGTACGCCGTGTTCGACGATCTCTTCGTGCAAGCCATCCACCACGCCCGCGATCAATGCACCAAGGCCCACCGGTTGCGCCGATACCTTGCGCTGCACTTGCGCGAGTTCGCCCTGCTGCGATTGCAGCGCCCACATGCGCGCATACACGCCGCCACGGTCGATGAGTTCGGCGTGCTGCCCCTGCTCCACGATGCGCCCGTGCTCCATCACGAGAATCCAGTCGGCATTGACGACGGTCGATAGCCGGTGCGCAATGACAATGGACGTGCGGCCTTGGGCGAGCCGGTCGAGTTCGCTTTGAATCGCGCGTTCGGAGCGTGTATCGAGCGCGGACGTCGCTTCATCGAAGACGATGATGCGCGGGTCTTTCAGAATGGCGCGCGCAATGGCAATGCGCTGCCGCTCGCCGCCCGACAGCCGCACGCCGCGTTCGCCGACGCGCGTGTCGTAATGATCGGGCAGCCGTTCGATGAAGCTGTCGAGTTGCGCCGCACGCGCCGCGCGCACGACATCCGCACGTGTCGCCGATGGCCGGCCGTACGCAATGTTGTACGCGATCGTATCGTTGAAGAGCACCGTATCTTGCGGCACGATGCCGATCGCTTCGCGCAAGCTCTTTTGCGTGACCTGCCGAATGTCCTGACCGTCGATGGTGACGACGCCCGTTGTCGGCTGATAAAGCCTGAAGAGCAGCTTCATCAGCGTGGACTTGCCCGAGCCGCTGCCGCCGACCACCGCGAGCTTCTTGCCCGGATGCGCGCGAAAGTCGATATCCCGCAGAATCTGGCGCGCGGGATCATAGCCGAAGTCCACATGCTCGAACTCGATTTCACCGGCTGTGACTGAGAGCGGCTTGGCATCGGGCTCGTCCACGTCTTCACCGCGGCGGCCGCGCGAAAGCAGAATCTCGAACATGCGTTCGACATTCACAATGGCATCGTTCGTCTCGCGAAACACGAAGCCGAGCGTGTTGAGCGGCGAGCACACTTGCACGATATAGGCGTTCACCAGCACGAGATCGCCGACGCTCATCGTTCCGGCGACCACGTTCTGCGCCGCAAGCAGCATCACGGCCGCAATACCGACGGCGATGATCGTGCTTTGACCGACATGCAGAATCGTCAGAGCGCGCTGGTTCGCGGTGCGCGCCTCCACCCATTTGTCGAGGACGACCGAGAGCCGTCGCCGTTCGACGTCTTCGCTCGCAAAGAGCTTCACCGTTTCATAATTGAGCAGGCTATCCACGAGGCGGCTGTCCGACTGTGCTTCGAGCCGGTTCACCGCGCGCTGAAAGCGCATGCGATAGCGCGTGAAGATGAGCGTATAGACCGCATAGCAAACGAACGTCACCGCAATCGCAATGGTGAACGTGCGCGCATACTGCGTCATCATGATCGCTACGACCGTGCCGATTTCTATCAGCGTCGGCACGATGGTGAAGATCGCGACGCTCAGCAAAAAGCCGATACCGTCCGAGCCTTTTTGCACATCGCGCACCACGCCGCCCGTTTCGCGCTGCGCATGAAAACGCGCGCCCATGTTGTGCAGATGCGAAAACGTGCGCGCGGTAAACGATGCGACCGTACGTTGCGTGACGATGCTGAATATGATGTCGCGTGCTTCATTAAGCACGTCGCCGAGATAGCGCATCAGCACGTACGTCAGAATCACGAATACGGGGAACACGGCGTTTGCTGTCGGCTTGCTGAACTCGTCGATGACGTGTTTCAGCATCAATGGGACGGACACCACCGCAAGCCGCGATGCGATCATCAGCGCAACGGCGGCAAGCGTCTGAAAGCGGTACTTCCAGATGGCCTGCCAAAGATCGCTCACAATGCGATTGCGCACTTGCGAGCGGCTGATTTCCGTGGACGCAGTGATCATATGCAATGCTTCCATTTGTCGTTATCGGTGCAGGCAATTCGTCATGCGGCAGCAAGTGCCGCGCCCGCGCATGGTCGTTCGCGTCTGAACGTTGCGGACGACTAGAACAGCTCCTGCTGTCCCGACATCAGCGCAGTGAAATCATCGCGCATGAAGGGCAAAATGCCGTCGGCCACGGGCTGAAGCTGCTTGCTCACGTAATGCTCGTAGTCGATCGGCGCATGACGCGCTTCCACCGGCTCGGGGCCGACGAGCGTCATCACGTAGCTGATCCATCCGCCATTCTGGTATTGCAACGGACGTCCCTGCCGCGCGTTGAATTCATCGGCCGTGCGCGCGGCGCGCACATGCGGCGGAACGTTGCGCTGATATTCGTCCAGACTGCGGCGCAGGCGCTTGCGATAGATCAACAACGCGTCGAGCGTGCCGCGTCGCGTGCGTTCAACATAATCGCGCACGTAGTCCGCATAAGGTTCGCCCTTGAAGATGCGCATGTAAAGCTCTTGCTGAAAACGCTGTGCGAGCGGGGTCCAGTCGGTGCGTACCGTCTCTAGCCCTTTATAGATGATTTCCTCGCTGCCGTCCGGGCGTTGCGTCAGTCCGGCGTAACGCTTTTTGCTGCCTTCTTCGGTGCCGCGAATGGTCGGCATCAGGAAGCGTTTGAAGTGTGTTTCGAATTGCAGTTCCAGTGCGCTGTCGAGTGCGAACGTTTCAAGGAGATGCTTGCGCCAGTATTCGTTCATATATTCGACGAGCGCGCGTCCTACTCGTGCGGCGTCTTCTTCATCGCGTGCGCGGCGCAGCCACACGAAGGTCGAATCGGTATCTCCATAGATGACGGTATAGCCGCGCGCTTCGATCAGCTCGCGCGTGCGATGCATGATTTCATGGCCGCGCATGGTGATGGACGATGCCAGACGCGGATCGAAGAAGCGGCAGCCGCTCGAACCGAGCACGCCATAGAACGAATTCATGATGATCTTGAGCGCCTGCGAAAGCGGCTTGTTGTGCTGACGCTTGGCGGCTTCGCGCCCTTCCCATACTTGCTCGACGATAGCGGGCAGGCAATGCTTCGCGCGTGAGAAGCGCGCGCCGCGAAAGCCCGGAACCGTGAGGTCGTCTTCTTCCGCTTCGCTCATGCCTTGCGCGAGTCCGACCGGATCAATGAGAAACGTGCGAATGATCGACGGATACAGGCTCTTGTAGTCGAGCACGAGCACGGAGTCGTAAAGACCGGGCCGCGAATCCATGACGAAACCGCCGGGGCTCGCTTCCTCCGGGACATCGCCGAGATTCGGCGCGACATAGCCCAGCCGATGCATGCGCGGCATGTACAGATGCGTGAACGCGGCAACGGAGCCACCGCTGCGGTCGGCGGCAAGGCCCGTCACAGTCGCCCGTTCGAGCAGAAACGGCAGCAACTCGGTCTTGTCGAAGATCTTTGTAACGAGTTCGCAGTCGGTCAGGTTGTAGTGCGCGAGCGCGGGCTTGTCTTCCTGAAAGCGCCGTTCGATTTCGTCCATGCGCGCATACGGACTGTCGATCGCCTTGCCTTCGCCGAGTAGCGATTGCGCGACGTATTCCAGACTGAACGACGGAAAGTTCCACGTAGCCGAACGCAACGCCTCGATGCCGTCGATCACGAGCCGTCCCGCCACCGAGACAAAGAAATGATTGCGCTTCATGCCGTGCTCGCGCCATTCGACGACGCTGCCATCGCGGCCTAGCGCGAGCGGCACGCGATAATCGTCGGCGTGTTTTTGCAGCACGCGCAAATCGAACTGCACGACGTTCCAGCCGATGATCGCATCCGGATCATGGTGCGCTATCCACGCGTTGAAGCGTTGCAGCATTTCCGCGCGGCTCGCGCAATATTCGAGGTCGAAATCGCGCGCGGCGTGCGTGTCGCCGTTGGGCGGCCCGAACATATAAACCTGGCGCACACCGCAGCCTTCGAGAGCAATCGAATAAAGCTCGCCCTTGACGCTCGTTTCAATGTCGAGCGAGACGAGCTTCAGCGCCGGACGATAAGCCGGTGCAGGTTTAAGCTCGCTATAAACGATTCCGTCATGTGTCTCGCCTCCGAACCACACCGGAGCCGTGATGAAGCGTTCCATCAGATAACGCTCGGTCGGGCGAATATCGGCTTCGAAGAGAGAGACGCCCGCGTTCTTCAGCGTCTTTTCGAGCGCGAGCAATTGACGGTACTGAGGGCAATACAGCCCGAGCACCGGTTTCTGGCGAAAGTCCTTGAGCGGCAAGTCGCGCAGTTGTGCATCGCGCACCGTGCGAATGTGCGGCTCTGCCTTCTCTCGGTCATCCGCGCGGAGAAATGCAACCGGTGTTTGCGGCGCAATGCGAATCTTGCGCGGGCCGTCGTCGGTGGCGAGCCAGAACTCGACCTCCGTGCCGTCCGCCGTGTCGCGCCAATGACGCGTGAGCAGAAAGCCCTGCTGTGATGTGTGCGGTGCCTGAGCCAAGGCGAGTCCTTCGATAGCGCGTGCCATCGAAGTATTTTACTTGCGGCCGGGACCGTCCGCGGCGCGTGGCGAATGACGCGCCAAGTAAAACGCGGTAGCGGCATGCCGGACGTCCACCGTCCAGAGAAGTCCGTGTGGACGGTCCCCGACGAACGAACCGGCGCCGCTACCGCTAAGCAGCCTGTGCGACCAGGCTTGCGCGTTGCGGCTGAAGAGCCGCTACGTTATCGAGTGCAATCTGCGCCGAATGCTCCGGCTCTTGCGGCACTTCGCTCTTCCCAGATACCACCTCCAGAGCGGCTTCTTGAACGGCCTGTCGAGCGGCCGCCGCTTTCTTGGTCTTCCCCGCGCGCGACGGCGGCTGGCAGGCCCCGCACACCACGTTGTTCTGCAAATCATGTTTGTGTGCGACGAACTTCCCGGTGCAGCGGCAGCATGAGGTCATCTGCAGCATGCCCGCGTCGAAGAAGCGCACAAGAGTCCAGGCCCGCGTGAGATCAAGTACAGCCTCGGCGCCGCTATGGTTGCAGTGCTCGAGATACAGCCGATACCCCTTGGTCAACGCATCGAGATGCGAGCAACCGGCTTCGTTCTTGAGGAACGTATAGGTGTTGTAGAACAGCGACGCGTGGATATTGGCGAGCCACGTCATGTACCAGTCCGCCGAAAACGGCAGCATGCCCTTGGGCGGCGAAACGCCCTTCACTTCGCGATAGAGACGGATCATGCGGTCGCGCGACAGCGTCAGCTCGCTTTCCAGCACCTGCATGCGCGCGCCGAGCTCGATCAGCGC
>Ga0308174_10000457_pt1 | contig 17035 bp, 15 predicted proteins | sample PhyPR2_FD_203894 | JGI IMG/M metagenome (GOLD analysis project Ga0308174, IMG submission 203894) | Soil microbial communities from UC Gill Tract Community Farm, Albany, California, United States - DLSLS.P.R2 | ecosystem: Environmental > Terrestrial > Soil > Agricultural land | place: USA...
ACCGAACGCGTGCGAACGTTGCCACTGTGGCCTTGGCCAACAAACTCGCGCGGATTGCCTGGTCAGTTCTGAACCGCAATGAATCCTACCGCCTCCTGACTGCACCGGCGGTCACCGGCTAAGAGAGCGGTGGGAACGTGGAAAACGCTCCGCGTTTCCCGACCTTCCCACCGCACTACTACGACGACGACTCTCACCCTTAGTTTGCGAGCAATAACAAAGATGACAGAACAGTCCACCGGCGTGTCTGAAACCAGGCTAAAAAACCGGCTTTTAAAGCCGCCACCGTTATTAGGACGGACACGCGCGGATTCTCATCAAGGCCAGGGCTCTGCCCACAAACAGGCCGGATAGATTTGCGCAGACTTGTTCCCTCATCAGAGTTTGAGCTTGCAATCGAGCGGCGGACCATAGATTTTTTATTAGAAGGGCTTTCAGCATCTCCCGATCCAAGCTCAAATCCGCCACCAACCGTTTCAGTCGGTTATTCTCGTCTTCCAGATGATGCAGCCGTGCCGCCTCGCTCGGCTCCATACCGCCGTATTTTGCCTTCCAAGAGTAAATCGTGAAGGTGCTGACGCCCACTTCACGGGCCATCTCGACTGCCGTCCGGCCTGCTTCCAGTTGCTTCACCACGCTTAGGATCTGCTCCTCGGTGAACTTCCTCTTTGCCATCCTTCTTTCCCCTTTCTTCGTCCGAATTAGTATTCCACTTCGGGCGGATAGAGGGGTTCACGTCAGGTAGACTTCTGCTAATCGCAACGTAGAGATCCTGATTGTCTGAAGATGAAATCGAAGCATGCGCATTGGTCGAGACCACACCAGGTGAGGCGGCCAGGGCCCGGAGGAAACTCACCACCTCTGTATTCCCTCGGCGTGACGCCAAGTGAGAGCCGTTTCTCTCATTTTGTTCCTGTACTTGATTTCGGCCCCGCAATCGATCATCATCTTGACGAGCGGAAGATTTGGCTGGTATGCGAATACAGCCCACATCAGCGCGGTGTTGCCCCATATATCCTTGTCCTTGACTTTTGCTCCCCGGGCGATCAGCAACGAAGTCATTTGCAGATCTGTTCGCATCGCGGCCAGAATGAGTGCGGAAAAACCGGCCGAATTGGACGCATTGACGTCCGCCCCTCTCGCGATCAGTAGTCTTGCGTTTCCGCTGTTGTGAGACGCAATGGCGTTTAGCAGGGCGGTGCTACCGTTCTTTCCCCTGACATTCACATCCACTCCCCGTTTGAGTAGGGCGGTTAGTGCCTGGCCGTCGCGCGCCTTCGCGGCCTGAATCATAACTGGGGTTCCGCCTTTGCCAATCGGGATAACTGGAATGCGCTGCAAGTCAACTTTCACGGCCACGCGCGCTCCGTGTGCCAGTAGATAAGAAACCACCGGCCCCGCCCCATCACGGCTTGCCGCCACTAGCAAAGCTGTTTTGCCTAGTTTTGAGCGTGCGTTCACATCAGCGCCATGCTCGACCAACAGCTTCACCTTGTCCAGACCGCTGGTTCCCCAAACAAGAGCGGTAGCTCCGAATGCATTCACGGCGTGAGGGTTTGCGCCCGAAACATCTCGGCGGTTGCTGATCGCGAGTCCACCGGGGCTGCATAGGTCAATAGTCCGAGACAGATAAAATGCAAGGCCTTTCGCAAAGATCATCATCCCCTCCCACCTCGATACGCCTAGGAAAGTGCCCGAAGATCTCATGATTGGGTTTTAGAACTTAGGAAAGGCAATCTGCGCGTTACGGGTTCGTGCGAGGATCGGCTACACGCGGCAGCCGTCGGGCGCGGCGCAGGACTGTGGACTTGGGGTCAGTTACTCTTCCACATTGGGCAGCCGAAGGTTCTCGCCGTCTAAAAGAGTTTCCGAACAGCGGGATCGAGGCAGCTCAAATCCTGATGGTGGATGTCGGGACCAGCGATCACTTAACGGTTGACTCAGTTCTTTATGAGAGAACAAGCGTGGATTTCAAGCACAAGAGGCGCACGATAGCTATCGCTGGGCGGAAACTCCAGTCCTGAATTTCGTGATATCGGCTGATAAGACTATGGCCAAGAGCCGCGGGGACGTAGGAATCTGGCACGAGACCTACTTGGTGCCTGCGGGACAGTACAAGGCGATCTACAATGAGATGCCACTTTGGGCTAGGCCACGTAGAAAACCTTGTTCGAGCGTTGGGGAGCAGAGGGTCAGCCGGGAGCCGACTCACTGAACAAATCACCAAAGTGGACCCCCCTGATGGCCAGTGCGAAGCTAACCACACTGAATGACGAGATCGGCGGCCATCTCGGCGCCACACGTAGAATCAGCAAGGGGCTCCTTTCAGGACTCCTTGGCCACCGCGAGGCCGGGGTCTATACCCTGCGGAAAGATTCGAGCGACCACGCGTCAGTAGCGGGGCTGTGACGAAGTATATAGATGTTCTGATCATCGGCCCGCAATTTGAAGTACGTGTCGTCGGGCCCGTACCAGCGATCCAAAATCTCCTTCACAATGTATTCGTGTTCACCGAGCCGAAAACGAATTGGACGCTCGTCCGCCTTTGCCCCCGAGTAACACTGCACCTGCATACCTTATTCTCACGCGAGCATAATCCAATCTGCATTGGACGCGCATTCAATTCAGGGTGAATGGTGAGTCCTTCGGTATGCCGCCAAGGTTCGGGCCCCGTTTTGCTGGGGAATTGGCGAGAGTTGGGAGTTCTTGGAACCGTTGGCAATCCACCTTAGTCCGTAACGCCAACAGATTCTTCTGAAGGACCGTACTCGGTTGCTGCGGCCGCCAGTGATTCCTAACCTCTGGGTATGCACTCTTTCCCGAAACTCCTTCTTCTCGCCGCGACATCCCTGTTGGGAGCTCAGCTCGCGGTTTGTGATTCTTTGTATAGTTTCACTAGTGCCAACCAGACTTTCTTCGATGCTCCAGCCACACTCGGATTTGTATTCACCGCGAACAGTTCGTTCCAGGTGGATTCTCTGGGGTGGTTCGATGCTACGGGCGAGGGCTTCTCAAGCCAGCACACGATCGGGCTTTTTGATTCCGCAGGGACCCTGCTAGCCTCCACCACTCTTTCCACCAGTACAAGCGATACCATCGACGGGGGCTTCCGCTACCACTCAATCGCGCCGATCACGTTGACTGCCGGCAGCGAATATACGCTTGCCGGTACATCAGGCGGACCAATGGACAGCTGGACAGTTAATGACCTCGTGAACGACTTTGCGGTGAATCCTGCGTTCACAATCGGCCCAAACGCTGCGCGGTTCTCGTATGGCACCGAACTGGTGGACCCTGATTCGCATTTCTCCGACTATCTGGTGTATTCGGGACCGAACCTCGAAGGCCAGGAGCTTATTTCTGCCACTCCGGAACCCGCCAGCTTTCTGCTTGTGGCGATTGCTGCATCTATATTACTTATTTCGCGACAGCTTCGTACACTGTGGCAACTCGGGCGTAGCCAGGACTGAATTGTCCGCTAGAAAACCTTCGTCGGAATGGCGGTGTGAGATTCCCGGGAGCTTACGGTGGTAACTATTGCCGGAGGTGTGGTCCGATTTTTGCGTAGCCGACTCTGCCCACCCACCTTGCTGAGTGTTCACTCTTGAGCAGAAGAGAGTGGTTCAGACGATTTGGGTGACCTTCGGCGAAGAGGCATGTCTGAATAGAGGAAGGCGTTAGATACCAGACGTTGTGCCTGGAAGATGCGCTTCTGAATCCCAGGTATGCTGCTGGAACGTAATTAGGATCAGATCGCTTGTCGCTTGACTTGATTCCCTATTTCTACTATTGTGGAACTATGGAATCAGGGACCACACCCCAGCCCAACCCCGCGGTTTCCGACAATGGCGTTCCACGATGCGACACCAATCAGCGCAACTCATTTAGTAGCTCGGTTCTCACCGATAGGTTCGTCGATGAACTGAAGAAGCAGTCCCCGGAAGGCTGTCTGCTCTGTTCGTTCGACGCCTGGGATCAGGAGGAGTGGGACTGATGGCAAAAACTAAGAACGAACCCGACGTAGCTCGGTATGCGGATATGTTCTCTGCGATGGGAACGGAGCCGCGCCTTCGCATCATGCGACTGCTGCTCTCTGCTCACCCGCAAGGGATGGTCGCCGGGGATATCAGCGCGGAGTTGGACATTCCGGCTTCCACACTCTCTCATCACCTTGACAAGCTCAAGAATGAAGGCCTCATAAGGGTGCGCCGGGAAAGCACGTACCTCTGGTATTCGGCCAACGCCGACACGCTTCAAGAACTGCTCGGTTTTCTCTACGCCGAATGCTGTACCCGCAATCGAGCGATTGAGCCGCAGGCCATCGTCCAGCTTTGCAAATAACCCAAGGAGAAACCAATGGAAGTGAAGGAAATAGTCAAGGAGAAATATGGCGAGGCCGCACGCCGCGTCACGAGCGGAGGAAACAACGGATGCTGCGGCGCCAGTTCAGCCCTGGATAACTGCTGCGATCCCATCACTTCGAACCTATACGACGAAGCCCAGGCAGGGCAGATTCCCGAAGAAGCGCTGAAAGCGTCACTCGGCTGCGGCAATCCGACCGCACTCGCCCAGCTTAGCCCCGGTGAAACCGTCCTCGATCTTGGCTCTGGCGGCGGCATAGATGTATTGCTCTCCGCGCGCCGTGTGGGACCTACTGGCAAAGCATACGGGCTCGATATGACGGACGATATGCTCGCCCTCGCGCGTGAGAACCAGCGCAAGTCGGGCGTGGAGAACGTCGAATTTCTGAAAGGCGAGATCGAACATATCCCGCTACCCGACCACAGCGTGGACGTGATTATCTCCAATTGCGTGATTAATCTTTCGGGCGATAAGGATCAGGTGCTGCGCGAAGCCTTCCGTGTGCTGAAACCAGGCGGCCGCTTCGCGGTATCAGACGTGGTGGTGCGCGGTGAAGTGCCAATCCAGGTTCGCCGCAGCATGGAATTGTGGGTGGGCTGCGTGGCGGGAGCGCTGCAAAGCTCCGAGTATACGGACAAGCTTGCAAAGGCCGGTTTTTCCGCCGTTGAGATTGAGCCCACGCGAGTCTACGATATTCAGGATGCCAGAGCTTTCCTTTCAGCCAAAGGAATCGAGGTGGACGCCATCGCACCGCAAGTCGAAGGTAAATTTATGAGCGCCTTTGTTCGGGCCGTCAAGCCCGCCAACTGCTGCGCTCGGGGCTGCTGCGCGTGAATCAATCAGTTATAGAACCAGTCAAAGCCAGCGGGGGGCTTAGCACGTTTGAGCGCTACCTGTCGGTGTGGGTGGCACTCTGCATGGCGACAGGTGTCATCCTGGGCAAACTGCTTCCTGCATCCATCGCGAGCCTGCGCGGGATTGAGTTCGGATCGGGGAGCCAGATTAACGCGCCGGTCGCGGGTCTGATTTGGCTGATGATTACGCCGATGATGATGAAGGTTGACTTCTCATCGGTGCGGAATGTCGGCAAGCGTCCTGCCGGGCTGCTGGTCACACTATTTATCAATTGGGTGGTGAAACCCTTCTCGATGGCGCTCTTGGCCTGGGGCTTCTTCCGTGTGGTGTTCGCACATTTCATCACGACGGCGGAAGCGGATCAATACATAGCGGGCTGCATCATCCTGGCTGCGGCACCCTGCACAGCCATGGTGTTTGTCTGGAGCCATCTCACGAGGGGCGATGCCGCCTACACACTCGTGCAGGTGTCGGTGAACGACCTTATCATGCTCCTGCTGTTCGTGCCGATTGTGCAGCTTCTGGTACATGGCGCCTCGTCGCTAACCGTGCCATTCAACGTACTGCTGACTTCGGTCATTGTCTTTATCGTCGTGCCGTTGCTAGCCGGCGTGCTGCTGCGCTCTTTCCTGCTGCGCCGTCGTGGCCAAGTGTGGTTTGAATCAGTACTACTGCCGAAATTTGCACCGGTCACAATCGTGGCACTCTTAGCAACGCTGGTACTGATCTTCGCTTTTCAGGCGGATAACATTACAGGTCGTTTCTTTCACGTGGTGTTGATCGCTGTTCCCATTACGCTACAGGTCTATTTCAATGCCGGCTTGGCTTACGTTTTCATGAAGTGGCTCAAAATAGAGCATTCGGTTGCAGCTCCCGGTGCGCTGATCGCCGCTTCCAACTTCTTTGAGTTGGCCGTCGCAACGGCCATTGCTCTCTTCGGTCCTGAATCCGGGGCCGCGCTGGCGACGGTGGTTGGCGTCCTGGTCGAAGTGCCAGTGATGCTCTCGGTCTGCGCGGCCTGCAATCGCACCCGTCACTGGTTTCCTACTCCTGTACGAGGCAACGTATGAAGAAACGTGTCCTGATTCTCTGCACAGGCAATTCCGCCCGTAGCCAGATGGCCGAAGGACTGCTCCGTCATTATGCCGGGGATGCCTTCGAGGTGGAAAGTGCGGGAACCAAGCCGGGTACTATTCGCCCTGAAGCCATTACAGCCATGCGCGAGATCGGCATAGACATAAGCGGCCATCGATCAAAGCATGTGGATGCGTTCGAGGGGCAGCACTTCGATTACGTGATTACGGTCTGCGACAACGCTAAGGAAAGCTGCCCCATATTCTCAGGGACTGTCGAGCGTCTGCATCACAGCTTCGATGATCCGCCCCCACCATCAGAGGGCACCGACGAGGAACGGATGGCAGCCTTTCGCCGCGTGCGCGATGAACTGCGCAGTTATTTAGACGCATTCGCGCGCATATTTCGTGGCAGCTGAGTGCGTCGTTGACGACACAGATCAAGGGCATGGCCCACTTGAGGACTGTAATCTGACAGGGCTGCTCGGGTCAAGGAATCACGCCGTCACTTTAAAGAGCTCATTTGCTTCGGCATAAGGCATAGCTCCCGCCAGCATCGTTTGATATTCACCGGCGCCCATCAGTTCATCGGCGATCCGGCGTGTGAGTCCCATCGTGGATCTCGTAATACCCGAACCTACACTCAGACGCGCCACACCCAACTCTTTCAGGCGCGCTACGGACGGGGTGCCTGGCCCTACGAGGACGTTCAGCGGAAACTCCAGTACATTCACAAAACGCTGGATCAAATTCGCGTCTGTGATGCTCGGCACAAATACGCAATCGGCTCCAGCATCGATATAGTGTTTCAGGCGGTGGCAGGCCGCGTCAAAGCGCTCCTCAGGATCACCGATCTGCGCCAGATAATATTCAGTCCTGGCATTGATCACGATATGCACTCCCAGTTCGTCGCCGGTGCGCCGCAACGTTCGGATGCGCTCGACCTGTTCTGCTAGTTTGACTAGCTGTTTAGAGCCCTGCTTATCAATGTCTTCCAGATTCAACCCAACAGCACCTGACTCCACAAGCGCGGCCGCGGTCCGGGCCATATCTCCGTAACCCGCCTCTAGATCTGCCGTGACAGGCACGCGGACACAACGAGCGATTCTTGTCACGGCGTCGATCATCTCCGCTTGCGGAATGTGTTGCCCGTCCGGATAACCGAGAGAGAAAGCCACGCCGCCACTCGTTGTTGCAATCGCGGGGAAACCAGCCTCTTCGAAAATCCGTGCACTCGCGGAGTCCCAGGCATTTGGCAGGATGAGGACCTCCGGTCCTCTGTGCAAATCGCGCAGTATCTCTGCCTTTTTATGTGAATCTATGGCTTTCATCTAGTATGCAGGCTAGCAGCCGGCGGCTGCGGCATCCACAAACGATGACTCAGTAAGTGACGCTTCGATGCTAGATAAAAGGCTATCGCACAGACGGGCTAGTCCGAGCCGATTACTCGTTGCGTAGCGCCGTCATGGGCTCAATTCGCGTGGCCCGACGCGCCGGAACAAACGCTGCGAGTAGTGTCGCTAGACCGAGCACGACGGCTACGCCAGCGAAAGTTGCAGGATCAGTTGGCTGCACACCGTACAACATCCTGGCCATCAGCTTTGATACCAGTACAGCGCCGGCAACGCCCGCCGCCATGCCCGCCAAGGCCTGCCCAATCGCCTGTAGTCCTACCATTCGAAGCACATCGGCCCGGTTTGCGCCGAGGGCGATACGAATCCCAATCTCGCGCGTGCGCCGGGATACTGAATAACTCATGACGCCGTAGATGCCAACAGCCGCCAGAAGGAGCGCAACCGCGCCAAACAGGCCGAGCAGGAGCATCTCGAAACGGGGCTGCGCGTTGGCTTCGGCGATCACTCGTTCCATCGTGGAAACCTCAGAAATAGCAAGATTCCTGTCGAATGACCAGACGGTCTGCTTTACGGCAGACGCCAGATCAGCAGGATTCCCGTCGCCGCGCACCACCAGCGTGATATAGGTCATGTGGACCGCCAACTTGGTCCCACCTTCTCCCAGAAAAGCGGGGGTTTGGAGCGCAGCGATGTAGATCTCAGGGTAGGGCGCCGATGCCCAGTCCATCTGTTTGGCATTAGCAACCACGCCAGTAACGGTCAGCCAGGTTGGCTGGCTACTCTTTTCCTCATCAATCGCGATGCGTTTGCCCACAGGATCTTCTCCGGGCCAGTATTCGCGTGCCGCTCGTTCATTGATGACCACCACCCCCGGTGCGCGGGCGTCATCGCCATCGGTGATGGCGCGGCCGCGCCGTAACGGAAGCTGCATGGTTTGGAAATAGCCCGGCATAACGATGCGGTAAACGGCATCAGGTCCTTCGCCCGGCCTCGGCTTCGGACGGCCCTCGATCTCGAACGCCCGGTCCCACATGTCCCCTGCCAGCGGCAGATGGTTGATTGCACCGGCAGAGTTCACGCCGGGCAGAGTCCGGACTTTCTGAAGGAGGTGACGGTAAAAAATCGCACGCCGATTTGGTTCGGCTTCGGTTGTTCCGGCTACGGACACGACCATCGAGAGTACGTTGTGCGGATTGAATCCCGGATCGACCGACTGTAGAACAAAGAAGCTCCGGATCATGAGCCCCGCTCCGATCAACAGTACGAATGCGAGCGCGAACTCGGAAGCCACAAGAAAACTCCGCAACCGGTTGCGGCGAATGCCATCACTGTCCCCGCGGCTGCCCTCTTTGAGCGCGTCGCTCAGGTTTCCGGCGGCGGCATGCATCGCCGGAGCCAGCCCGAATACTAAGGCCGTCAACACCGTAACGGCGAGCAGGAAAAGCAAGACGTAGTGATCTATGGCCAACGTCTCCACATGCGGAATGTATTCAGGACTGAGCGCGACCAGCGTCTTTGTCCCGGCGAGGGCAAGCAGGAGACCCATAAATGCGCCGATAGCCGCCAGCAGTAAATTTTCCGTCAGAAACTGTGCGATCATCCGCGGGCGGCCGGCCCCCATCGCCGTACGCACCGCGATTTCCTTCCGGCGATCAGAGGTGCGCGCCAGAAGCATGTGAGCAACATTTGCGCACGCGATCAGAAGCACGAATCCTACTGCTCCTAACAGCAGTAGGAGTGGCCGTTCGATCTTGCCGACAACGTTTTCCTTTAGCGGAGTTACGCTGACCCAGCGGTTCGTAGCAGGATACTGTTTCTCCAGGCGACTGGTAATCGTCGCCACTTCGGCCCGAGCTTGCGCCAGCGTAACACCTGCCTTCAATCGTGCGAAAACGCGCAGGTGGTTGCCGCCGCGGTCGTGAATACTATCCCCAAATGCATCCGGCACCCACAACTCGGCGTGCGTAGCCCAGAATGGCGCAAAGTGGAACGACGGTGGCATCACACCAACCACGGTGTAAGGCTCACCATCGAGGGTGACCGACTTGCCTAGCAGGTTGGTGTCGCGGTTGAATCGCCGCAGCCACAGGCGATAACTCAGTATTACCTCGTGGTCCGAACCTACCTGATCCTCTCCTGGGACAAACAGCCGGCCCAACAGCGGCTCGACGCCCAGAAGCGGCAGCAAGTTCCGGGTGACCTTCAGGCCGTAAAGGTGTTCCGTCGGGTTGCTGTCGGATGGATGGGCGTTAGTGAGGTTCGGGCTCCAATAGTCAGCCGCTCCCATCGCCTCGAACGACCGGCATTGGTCGCGCCAATCAATATAGTTGGCTGTCGCCACTGGGCCAGTGCCGTGGTGCAGAAGCGTAACGAGGCGGTCCGGATCCTTGTACGCCAGCGGGCGGAGCAAGACGGAACTTACGACACTGAAAATTGCCGTATCTGCGCCGATTCCCACTGCCAGTGCGGTCACCGCGACCAGCGTAAATCCGGGTGTCCGCAACAAGCTCCGTGCGCCGAAGCGTACGTCCTTGATAAGGTGCTCGATCCAGATAAACGAACGCGCTTCGCGATGCAGTTCTTTGGCCTGCTCCACTCCGCCATAAGCGCGGCGGGCGGCCTGCTTTGCCTGTTCCGGAGATGATCCCCGGCGCTCGAATTCTTCTTGCAGCATCGCGAGGTGGGACTGAATTTCGCGGGCTAATTCGCGTTCTGCAGTTCGGCTTCGGAACAGGTTCGCAAGTCTGGACAAGAATCGACGCATGGCTCACGCTCCTTCGGAAATAAGCTTGTCCACCAGACCCGACATTCGCCGCCACCGAAGCGTTTCCTCTGCCAGAGCCTTCTCCCCTGCCCTGGTGATCGAATAAAATTTCGCCTCTCGGTTGCTGTCCGTCTTGCCCCACGCACCCTTAATGTGACCCTGTTGCTCCAACCGCACCAGAGCCGGATACAACGTACCCTGATTGAGGCGCAGCAGATCGTTGGAAAGCTGCTGGAGCCGCATCGCAATCGCATAAGCGTGTAATGGACCCATCGTTTGAACCGTCCGCAGAACAATCAAATCCAGCGTTCCCTGCAGCACGGCGATCCGATCAGCACTTTCACTTGGCATCCAAGTAAACCCTCTGGATCAACTATGGAGCCCTTTCACTTGATTGTCAAGTGCAAAGTCGACGCACCCAGTATCCGCCGCAGTACGTGCATGCGGCAGTCCGGATTCAGACGAGTTTTTAAGGTTACCAGTGCGATAAAGATCGCGGCTGTTAATGACGAGGCAAGGTGTTCGAAGTAGGCACGAACAAATTCCCTACTGGTCGGCGAGGGCTTCCATGGGGGACACATGGGCCGCCCGCTGGGATGGCACCAGGCAAGCCGCGAGAGATACCGCTCCCATAATGCCGACCGCCCCTGCGAGCGCTGCCCAATCCAGTGCGGGAACATGAAAGAGAATCGTCTGCATGGCCTGCCCGGTCAACCACGCTCCGACCAGACCAAGCAGTGCGCCTGCCACAAACAACCGCACAGCCAGCGCGAAGAACTGTGCCCGAATTTGCTCCGGCCGCGCTCCCAACGCAATTCGCACGCCAATCTCACGGCGGCGCTGCGCCACCGCATAACTCAGTACGCCATACGTACCGAGAGCGGTGAGCAACACGGCTATCGCAGAAAACAGACCAGCCAGCAGTGCCGGTGAGCGACGTGCCACCAGACTGTCATCAATGCGCTCCTCCATCGATTGGAGATTGTTGACCGAAAGGTCGGGGTCTATCTGCCGAACCGTCTTTTGGAGAATCAATTTGAGAGATTCACGCGGAAGAGCGCCGCGCGCGGCCACGAAGATGTTGTTGTCGGGGCGATAAATGTAGGGATAATAAATGGCACCTTGTGCCGCCTCGTCAGTAAGCCCGGCTTGCTTTACGCTGCCTACAACGCCCACGATCGTGAATGCTTGCCCATCTGTGCCCTCGGCGGAGCCTTGAAACAGACGCCGTCCGAGAGCGCTGGAGTGGGGCCAGTAATAGCGCGCGAAGTCCTCGTCGACCACGCAGACTCGCGGCCCGCGGCGAGAATCAGCTTCCGCGAGAAATCGCCCTGCCACCAAAGAGAAGCCCATCGCACGAAAGTAATCCCCGCCAACGCCGTAAGAGTAGTGCCCGCGCGGTGATTCGCCAGGCCGTAGAGCGCGTCCTTTGATCTTAACGGCACTCTTCCCATTTTTCCCGCTGAACGGAACATTATTAGCAACGCCGGCCGCTACGAGGCCTGGTTTTCCGCGAAGCTGGTCTACTAACCTTTCCGTAAATGCTAGACCGGCGGAGGCGGCCGGATACTTATTCCCGACCAAGGATATCTGTCCCGTAAGAACGTGATCGGCGTGGAAGCCGGGAGACACGGCCATCGCACGTTTGAGACTGAGCCCCAGCAGGCCCGCTCCGGCCAGCAGCATGAGAGCCAGAGCAATTTGGCCTACGATGAAACTGTGCCGGAGGCGCTGAGCGGCCCGATTGCTCGTACCGCCGCGCGTCTCGGCTTGCAATCCGTTCGCCGGACTCGCTCGCAAACTGAACCAGGCGATCGGAGAAGCCAACACCGGCCCCAACAGAATCGCGCTGGCAAAAGCGGCTAGCGCAACCCGCCCATCAAAGGCGATTAGAGTTCCCAGCGGCAAGCGATTAGCACCAAGCAGGGCCAGGAGGTGAATTCCACCATAGCCCACCACCAAACCGAGCAGTCCCCCGGCGAGTGTGAGCAACGTAGTCTCGACCACAACTTCGCTCACCACATGACGGCTGCTGGCACCTAAGGCCTGGCGCACGGCTAATTCTTTGACTCGTCCATTGGCACGGACGAGTAGCAGGTTCGCCAAGTTCACGATGCCGATCAGCAGAAGACCCAGCGCGCCGGCCTGCATCAGTAGCAGCGTGGGGCGGATTGATGCCACGTGATCGGCGCGCAGGGGTACCACCAGGGAGCGAAAGCCGGCATCGGCCATCTCTTTGGACTGTGGGTCATCCTTCTCCAACGTGGCATTCTGCGCATCGATTTCCGATTGCGCCGCCGCCAGGGACATGCCCGGTTTGAGCCGGGCGATCATCTGAGTGACGTTTCCCCCTGAATGCCGGTCCAATGGAGTGCGGTCTTCCGGACGGGATGCGAGGGGAAGATACAACTGCGCTGCCGACGAGAGAAAACGAAAGTCGCGCGGCAGTATGCCTATCACCGTTTTGGGCGCACCATTCACCCGGATCTGCCGTCCAATTACGTGCGGGTCAGCAACAAAATGCTGTCGCCAGTAGGTGTCTGTGAGAATGACAACAGCGTCAGTTTTATAGGTCGTTTCGTTATCCGTGAACGTCCGCCCCAGAATCGGACTCCGGCCCAGCGTGGCAAAAAAGTCCGGAGAAACTTGCGTTATCGGCAGGCGTTCCGTTGAGCCGGGTAGGCCGACGATCGCGTTACCCTGACGATAGATCGCGAGGGAACTGAAGGCCGGTATGTGACCACGCCGTTCGTAGTAGTTTGTCAATGAGGCACCGTCCCGTTCAACGCCCGCCTTCGGATACGTGTTGAAAACGGTAACCAGTCGCCCGGGATTTGGAAACCGCAGTGGGCGGAGGAGTATGGCATCGACCGCCGCGAAGATCGTCAGATTAGCGCCAATGCAGATCGCTAAGGTAAGTACCGCAGCTGCAGTAAATCCCGGTGACTTGCGCAATAGCCGCCAGGCATAGCTCAGTTCCCGGCCCAGTTCATCAAATGGGGACAGCCCGCGCGCCTGCCGGCAGTTTCCCTTTACATCATTAAGGCTGCCGAATTCTGTCCGAGCCCGCCGCCAAGCCTCGTTTCGCTCCACGCCAGATTGCACGAGGTCGTCGGCGTACTGCTCGATGTGAAACCGCAACTCCTCGGCCATGCCCTCTTCGAAATGACGCCGCTGAGTGAGCGCGCGGAGGAGCGAATGAAGACGACTCCACATCTCACACCTCCTCCGGCGTCGTGTTCAACGCAGTGGCGATCGCCGATGCCAACCGGTTCCAGCCAGCAGTCTCTTCACGGAGGCGATGCCGACCTGCAGCGGTCAGCGTGTAGTACTTCGCACGGCGATTGTTCTCGCTCTGGCCCCATTCGGCGCCGATGAGATTCTGGTGTTCCAACCGATACAACGCCGGATATAAGGACCCTTGCGGAATGTCTAGGGCGTCGCCGGAGATCTGACGGATACGTAGTAATACGCCATAGCCGTGCAGAGGCTTTAGCGATACCGCCTTCAGAATCAGCATGTCGAGCGTGCCAGGAAGTAGGTCTGCGGTTTTGTTCACGGTGTGCCTGACTCCTAGTCTGCCTAGGAGTTTACCAGATCGTCTCCTAGCTTGGCAAGGGGAACAAACGGTCCGCAATTTCCGGATAGCTATGGCTGTGATTTACTGACCGCCAGGAACAAGCCGCTCGATACGGTCAGGCTGGTTCAGGACAACATATAAGTACCCGTCTGGTCCGTTCACAATGTCGCGCACACGGCCAATTCCCTTAAATAAGACTTCCTGGTGTGTCACCGAGTGCCCGTCGATGACCAAGCGCCGTAGTTCTTGGGCTGCCAATGACCCGAGAAACAGATTGTTTTTCCAATGAGGGAAGCGGTTGCCAGTGTAGAAAGTGATGGGGCTGGCGGCGATTGAGGGAACCCAGTACGTGATCGGCTGATCCATGCCGTCCTGAGCAGTATGATCTGTTATCGGTGTTCCGTCGTAGTTTATCCCGTAGGTAATGATGGGCCAACCATAGTTGTGGCCCGGTTGCAGAATATTCAGTTCATCGCCGCCGCGCGGCCCGTGCTCCGTTTCCCAGAGTTCGCCGGTTATTGGACTGAATACAAGTCCCTGCGGATTGCGGTGACCGTAGGTCCAGATACTCGCCAAGGCTCCGGGCCGATTGACAAAAGGATTGTCTTCGGGGATGCGGCCGTCGTCATCGACGCGGTGGACTTTCCCGTTCGGGCGTGACAGATCCTGTTCGTCTCCAGGGTGGGCACGGTCGCCGACGGAGAAGAAGAGATGTCCGTTGCGATCGAACACCAGGCGCGACCCGAAACGTAGGCCCCCCCTTCGGTAGCAAGAAAAATCTGCCTTGAAAATCTGTTGCTGATCGACAAATTCACCATTCCGCAGACGTCCACGAAGAACTGCCGTCATTCCCAGTCCGGCCGGGCTCTTGTCACCGTAGGAGAGATAGATCCAGTCATTGCCCCGTCGCGAGTAATTGGGATGAAGCGCCACATCCAGGAGTCCTCCCTCGCCGCCGTACACGGCCGGTATGCCGCGCACAGGGTCTGGCAGCAATCGGCCACCTTCAATGATCCGCAGGCGGCCCGGCCTCTCGGTCACCAACATACGGCCGTCCGGCAGGAACGCAATGGCCCACGGACCATCCAGCCCCGTTTCCATGATGGATTCGAGCTTGAATGACTCTTTCTCGCTTTGAACAATGGTGCCGGGCGAGGGTGCGTTGAATTTTGTATGCGCCCGCTCAACTGCTGCGCCTTTTTCGTGAATATAAACGACAAGGGCGCGAATTTCAGCCTCGTTCAAGTCCTGTCGCATCGCCGGCATACCCTGCTGGGGATGGCCATCACGAATGCTACGTGCAATGCTGGCGTCGTCGCCTCCGTAGCGCCAGGAACCGTCGGAAAGACTGGAGGCCGAGCCGCCGGACATGTCCACTCCGTGACAGTTGGCACATTTGTCTGCGTATAGTTGTGTAATTTCCCGACCGCGACTGGGAGGATTTTGCTGGGCAAAATACGACGCCGGGAAGACAACACCTAGGCCGCACATCACCATCGAGATCCTTGCCAGCCTCACAAATACCTACCGATTTGAGACGGCGCGGCGCTAGCCGGCCCGGCTCCTACATGATTTGATTGCATATGGCTCAGTATCTTTGCATCTTACGCTGGCCGCTTAGCCGTTTGCGAAACTCTGCGGATCTGAATTGCACGGATGCTCTCCTCTGTCAATTGGGACAAGCCACACCGGGAACCAAGCTTAGGGCGTTCCCGAGGAGGTCTGAGGGCCAAAATCCACCTGCTGGCCGACGAATGCGGACTGCCGGTGGCCTTCCGTCTCACCGGCGGACGGGCTAGCGATTTCAGGGAAACGACCGCCCTGCTAGGTGACCGCGAGACGGAAGCCGTCATTGCCGATAAAGGCTACGACAGCACGTCCATTGTCGACCACATTCACCGCCTGCGCGCCCGTGCCGTGATCCCCACCCGGAGCCGCCGCAAATTCCAGTGCTGCTATGACCCAAAGGGCTGCTCCAAACGACTTTGCTCCAAGTGGCCGTACCGGTCATGATCCCGATCTATACAAGCGCCGCAACCGCATCGAACGCTGCTTCAGCCGCTTGCAGCAGTTCCGCCGCTTCGCTACGCGTTACTGCAAATCCGTTCAGGCCTTCGGCTCCTTCGTCAGCCTCGCTTGCTCCTGGCTCCACCTTCAGCTATATGTCGATACGCCCTAGTCACCGCCTCCTGCATCAACGGGTCCTGTCAGGCGCTGGCTTCGGCTCGCCAAGACGCCTCGGGATCCCGGTCTTTCGCACGCTGTACACTGCGAGGCATGAGCTTCCAATTGACACGCCGTTCCGTTCTGGGCGGCTTTGCGGGCATCATTTCCGCCAGCACCATCCGGCCGCAGAGCACCGGGCGGATCCGTCTCGGTGGGCCAATTTTCCTCAAATCGGATGACCCGGCGCACCTTGCACAGGAACATCGGCGCCTGCTCTACAGTGCCGCTTACTGCCCGCAGGCAGACATTCGGGACAGAGACCGAATTCGGGCTATCGAAATAGCGTTCAGGAATGCGAACGTTGTGATCGCCGAAGTGGGTGCTTGGAAAAACATCCTCGATCCCAATGGTGAAAAGCGCCGTGAGAACCTCCGGTATGTCACGGAGCGCTGTGCGCTCGCCGATGCTGTTGGAGCCAGGTGTTGTGTGGACATCGCGGGTTCCTATAATCCGACCGTATGGTATGGTCCCGACCCAAAGAATCTCTCAAAAGAATTCTTCGACGCTACGGTAGAAAACGGCCGGCACATTATCGACGCGGTCAAACCCACTCGCACTAAGTTCACCATCGAGATGATGGGATGGAACATTCCAGACGGCCCCGATTCGTACCTCGACCTGATCCGTGCTGTCGATCGCCCAGCCTTCGGCGTTCACCTGGACGTGTGCAATGGTATTAACTGCCCGCGGCGGTTCTACAACAACAGCGACTTCATCGGGGAGTGCTTCCAAAAGCTGGGCAGATGGATTGTCTCCTGTCACGCGAAAGACCTGCAGTGGATTACCGAGTTGAACGTTCATTTTCAAGAGGTTGTACCCG
>Ga0308174_10000458_pt1 | contig 17033 bp, 17 predicted proteins | sample PhyPR2_FD_203894 | JGI IMG/M metagenome (GOLD analysis project Ga0308174, IMG submission 203894) | Soil microbial communities from UC Gill Tract Community Farm, Albany, California, United States - DLSLS.P.R2 | ecosystem: Environmental > Terrestrial > Soil > Agricultural land | place: USA...
TGCATCGCCCGTGCGTTGGCGTCCAATGCACAGGCAGGCCGCTATCCGTCAGATGCCGCTGGGTCGGTGGGGTTGCAAGCCCTGCGTCCAGCCGTCGACGCTGTCGCGGGACGGCGCGCCCACTCCAATGGGCTCGCGCGCCCGCAATCCGCACACCGGCGCTTTCAGGGTGTCCGAAGCCCCCAGGGGCAGGACCGCAGGCCGCCGGTGGAGGTCCAACCCTGATAGGAGCACCACGCATGTCCGTCACGATGCGCCAGATGCTGGAGGCCGGCGTCCATTTCGGCCACCAGACCCGCTACTGGAATCCCAAGATGGCCGAGTACATCTTCGGCCAGCGCAACAAGATCCACATCGTCAACCTCGAGAAGACGCTCGCGCTCTACAACGACGCGATGAAGTATGTCCGCCAGCTGGCGGCCAACCGGGGCACGATCCTGTTCGTCGGCACCAAGCGCCAGGCGCGCGACATCATCGCCGAGGAAGCACAGCGCGCCGGCATGCCGTTCGTCGACCATCGCTGGCTCGGCGGCATGCTGTCGAACTTCAAGACCGTCAAGGGGTCGATCAAGCGGCTCAAGGACCTCGAGACGATGAAGACCGACGGCACGTTCGACCGCATGTCCAAGCGCGAAGCGCTGTCGCTCACCCGCGAGCTCGACAAGCTGAACAAGAGCCTGGGCGGCATCAAGGACATGAACGCGCTGCCCGACGCCATCTTCGTCGTCGACGTGGGCTATCACAAGATCGCGGTCACCGAGGCCAAGAAGCTCGGCATCCCGATCGTCGCGGTGGTGGACACCAACCACAATCCGGACGGCATCGCGCACGTCATCCCGGGCAACGACGACTCGAGCCGCGCGATCCGCCTGTATGCGCGCGGTGTGGCCGACGCCGTGCTGGAGGGCAAGAGCACGTCCATCCAGGAGATCGTCCAGACGGGCGACGAATTCGTCGAAGAAAAGCAGACGGCCTGATGCGTCGTCGACCCGCGCCGCGAGCCGGGTCACGGTAACGGGCGAGGGCCGTGCACGGCCGGTTCTTCTGAACGGCCGAAGTTGAATTCAGGCAGAGCGCGCGCGTCGCGCGCTGCCGCATGATCGGAGCACGACATGGCGGACATTTCCGCGAGCAAGGTGATGGAGCTGCGCCAGCGCACCGGGCTGGGCATGATGGAATGCAAGAAGGCCCTGACCGAATCGCAGGGCGACATGACGCAGGCCGAGGAGCTGCTGCGCATCAAGAGCGGCGCCAAGGCGAGCAAGGCGGCGGATCGCATCGCGGCCGAAGGCGTCATCGGGCTGCACGTCGCCGCGGGCGGCACGAGCGGCGCCATCGTCGAGGTCAATTGCGAGACGGATTTCGTCGCCAAGAACGACGACTTCCGCGCGTTTGCGAGCGCGCTCGCCAAGGTCGTCGCCGAGCAGAACCCGGCCGACGTCGCAGCGTTGGGCAGCGCCAGCATGCCGTCCGGCGAAACGGTCGAGGCGCGTCGCGTCACGCTGGTGCAGAAGATCGGCGAGAACGTCGTCATCCGTCGCTTCGCGCGCCTGGCTGCGCAGGGGCGCCTGGCGTCGTACGTGCACGGGACGCGCATCGGCGTGCTCGTGGATTACACCGGCGGCGACGAGACGCTCGGCAAGGACCTCGCGATGCACATCGCCGCGAGCAAGCCGGTGGCGGTGAGCCGCGATCAGGTACCCGCAGCGTCCGTGCAACAGGAGCGCCGCATCGCCGCGGCCAAAGCGGCCGAATCAGGCAAGCCGGCCAACATCGTCGAGAAGATGGTCGAAGGCGCCGTGGCGAAGTATCTCTCCGAGGTCACGCTGGTCGCGCAGCCATTCGTCAAGGGCGACGGCAAGCAGACCGTCGACCAGCTGCTCAAGGGGCAGGGCGCCAGCGTCAACGCGTTCGTGCTGTATGTCGTTGGGGAGGGGATCGAGAAGAAGAGCGACGATTTCGCCGCCGAAGTGGCGGCGATGTCCAAGCCGCGCGAAGGCAGCGGCCCGGCCAAGGCCGCGTGAGCGAGCGATCCGCGGTGATGCCGTGATCCGGAAGGGGCGAGCCGCGGAGCGCGCAGCGTGGGGAGCACTGCAATGAGCCTCGTGATCGCAGACAACCGTCGTCCCACGAGCAGGGAGTCGTGATGAGTCCACCCGACAGCGCCGCCGCCACTGCCGAGCCCCTTGCGAGCGTTGCCCCGCTGCCCGGCGCTGCACGCGCGCCCGCGTATCGCCGCATCCTCCTCAAGCTCTCCGGCGAAGCCCTGATGGGGGACGCCAGCTACGGCATCGAGCGCGCGACCATCGATCGCATCGTGGCCGAGATCGGCGAAGTGGTGCGCCTGGGCGTCGAGGTCGCCGTCGTCATCGGTGGCGGCAACATCTTTCGCGGCGTCGCGCCGGGTGCGGCGGGCATGGACCGCGCCACGGCCGACTACATGGGCATGCTCGCCACGCTCATGAATGCGCTCGCGCTGCAGGATGCGCTGCGCCGCGCCGGCGTCGAGTCGCGCGTGCAGTCGGCGCTGCGCATCGACCAGGTCGCGGAGCCCTACATCCGCGGCCGCGCGCTGCGCCATCTCGAGGAGCGCAAGGTCGTGATCTTCGCGGCCGGCACGGGCAATCCGTTCTTCACCACCGACACCGCCGCCGCGCTGCGCGGCCGCGAGATGGGCGTCGACATCGTGCTGAAGGCCACCAAGGTCGACGGCGTGTACACCGCCGATCCGCTGAAGGACGCGAGCGCCAAGCGCTACACCAAGTTGACGTTCGACGAAGCCATCGTCAAGAACCTGAAGGTCATGGACGCGACCGCGCTCGCGCTGTGCCGCGACCAGAACATGCTGCTGAAGGTGTTCTCGATCTTCGTGCCGGGCGCCCTCAAGAAGGTCGTCATGGGCGAGGACGAGGGCACGCTCGTTCACTGCTAGGAGGACCGCATGATCGCCGACGTCAAGAAGAGCGCCGAGCAGAAGATGCAGAAGTCCGTGGAGACGCTCAAGCACGACCTGTCGAAGGTGCGCACAGGGCGCGCGCATCCGGGCCTGCTCGATCACATCCACGTCGACTACTACGGCACGCAGATGCCGATCAACCAGGTCGCCAACGTGACGCTCGCCGATCCGCGCACGATCGGCGTCCAGCCGTTCGAGAAGAAGATGGTCGCGGTGGTCGAGAAGGCCATTCGCGATTCCGACCTGGGCCTCAATCCCGCCACCAGCGGCGACATGATCCGCGTGCCCATGCCCGCGCTCACCGAGGAGCGACGCCGCGAGCTGATCAAGGTCGTGCACAAGGAAGCCGAAGCCGCCAAGATCGCCATTCGCAACGTGCGCCGCGACGCCAACGAGCACCTGAAGAAGCTGCTCAAGGACAAGCAGTGCTCCGAGGACGACGAGCGGCACGCACAGACGGACGTGCAGAAGCTCACCGACCGCTACATCGCTGAAATCGACAAGGTCCTCCACGCCAAAGAGGCGGACCTCATGGCGATCTGATGCGCGGCGGGATGCCTCGTGCCTGATACCAAGCGACGGATCTTCGCGAGCTCCACGCGCGAGGTGCCCGAGGTGCCCGACGTGCCGCGCCACGTCGCCATCATCATGGACGGCAACGGGCGCTGGGCGAAGCAGCGGCTGCTCCCGCGCGTGGCGGGGCATCGCAAGGGCGTCGAAGCCGTCCGCGCCACGGTGCGCGCGTCCATCGAGCGCGGCGTCCAATACCTCACGCTGTTCGCGTTCTCGAGCGAGAACTGGCGCCGCCCCGCGGACGAAGTGACCATCCTCATGGAGCTGTTCCTGCGCGCGCTCGAGCAGGAAGTGGCCAAGCTGCACAACAACGCGATCCGCTTCCGTGTCGTCGGCGACCTGTCGCGCTTCGACAAGCGCATCCGCGACCTGGTCACCGCCGGCGAGGTGCTCACCGCGCGCAACACCAAGCTCACGCTCACCGTCGCGGCGAACTACGGCGGCCGCTGGGACATCGCGCAGGCTGCGCGCGCGTACTTCGCCGCGCATCCCGGCGCGCTCGACCCGGCGCGGCCGGTCGAGCCGGAGGCGCTCGAGCCGTACCTCGCCATGGCGTATGCGCCGGAGCCCGACCTGTTCATCCGCACCGGGGGCGAGGAGCGCATCTCCAACTTCCTGTTGTGGCAGCTCGCGTACACGGAGCTGTACTTCACGGACATGCTGTGGCCGGACTTCGACGGCGCGGCACTCGACCGGGCGATCGCGTCGTACCGCACGCGCGAGCGCCGTTTCGGCCGGACCAGCGAGCAGCTCCAGGCCGCGCAGGCAACCGAGGACGCGTGACGCGTCCGCGTCGGGCACGCGTTCCATAAGCCCATGCTGTCCACCCGCATCGTCACTGCGCTGATCGCCGTGGCCGTCGTGCTGTCGGCGCTGTTCCTGCTGCCGCCGCGCGGGTTCGCGGTTGCGTTGCTCGTCGTCGTCGGCGCCGCGGCGCGCGAATGGAGCGCGCTGGCGCGCCTGGGCGCCGCCGGCAGCATCGTGTTCGTCGGCGTCGTGCTGCTCGCGGGTGGCGGCCTCATCTTGGCCGGCGCGGGCAGCGGCGCTGCGTCGTTCACGCGCATCGCGCTCGCGGTGTGCAGCGTTGCGACGCTGTTCTGGGTGCTCGTCGCGACGCCATGGGTGGTGCGGCGCTGGCCGCCGCGGTCCGGGATCGCGCTGGCGCTGTCCGGCTGGATCGTGCTGCTCGGCGCATTCGTCGCGCTCGTCGAGCTCGATGCCCGCTCGCCGTGGCTCGTGCTCGCCGCCATGGCGATCGTCTGGATCGCCGACATCGCCGCGTATTTCAGCGGGCGCGCGTTCGGGCGCCACAAGCTGGCGCCCCTCGTGAGCCCGGGCAAGACGTGGGAGGGCGTGTACGGCGCGCTCGCTGCGGTGGGGCTCTATTCGCTTTGCCTCGTGCCGCTTGCCCATGGCGTCGGCTATGCCGGCGCGGTCGAGCCGCGCACCGTCGCCGCCTGGCTCGCATTTGCGGTTGCCGTCGCGGCGCTGTCGGTCGTCGGCGACCTGTTCGAGTCGTGGCTCAAGCGCAACGCGGGCGTCAAGGACAGCGGTCGCTTGTTGCCCGGACATGGCGGCGTCCTCGATCGCATCGACGCGTTGCTCGCCGCCATGCCGCCCGTGGCGCTGGCGGCGCTGCTGGCGCTTCCGCCGGCGTGATGGGCACGCGCGCGATCGCCCTGCTCGGGGCCACCGGCTCGATCGGCGAGTCGACGCTCGACGTCGTCGGGCGTCACCCCGATCGATACCGCGTCGTCGCGATCACGGCGCATCGCAACGTCGACCGGCTGCTCGCGTTGTGCCGCCGCTTCCGGCCCTCGCTGGCCGCGCTGCTCGATCCTGCCGCGGCACGCATGCTGCGCGATGCGGTCGCGCGCGAGCGACTGCCCACGCGCGTCGTGGCCGGGGTCGACGGGCTGCTTGAAGCGGCGACCCACCCGCACGCCGATACCGTGCTCGCGGCCATCGTCGGTGCGGCGGGTTTGATGCCGACGCTCGCGGCCGCGCGGGCGGGCAAGCGGATCCTCGTCGCCAACAAGGAAGCGCTCGTGATCGGTGGCGCGCTGTTCATGGCCGCCGCGGCACAGGGTGGAGCGACCCTGCTGCCCATCGACAGCGAGCACAACGCGATGTTCCAGTGCCTGCCGCCTGCTTATGCGCGCGATCCGCAGGCGGCGGGCGTGCGGCGCCTTCTGCTCACGGCGTCGGGCGGACCGTTTCGCACGCGTGCGCCGGACACGTTGCATGCGGTCACGCCAGACGAAGCGTGCGCGCATCCGAACTGGCGCATGGGCCGCAAGGTGTCGGTCGACTCGGCGACGATGATGAACAAGGCGCTCGAGGTCATCGAAGCGGAGCGGCTGTTCGGCGTCGGCCCGGCCGCCATCGAGGTGGTCGTGCATCCCCAAAGCGTCGTGCACTCGCTGGTCGAGTATGCCGACGGCTCCGTGCTGGCACAGCTCGGTCATCCGGACATGCGCACCCCGATCGCGCAGGCGCTCGCCCATCCCGACCGCATCGACGCCGGCGTGGCGTCGCTCGACCTCGTGGCCCGTGGCGCGCTCACTTTCGAAGCGGTCGATCATGCGCGGTTTCCCGCCGTGCGCCTCGCGTACGATGCGCTTGCGGCGGGCGACTACGCCCCCATCGCACTGAACGCGGCCAACGAGGTGGCCGTCGCGGAATTCCTGGCGGGTGAAGCGCCGTTCACGGCGATCGCGGCAACGGCCGCGGCCGTGCTCGACGCCACGCCTGCGACGCCCATCAACTCGCTCGACGATGCGCTCGCATGCGATGCCGCGGCGCGCCGCATGGCACGAACCGCGTTACGCTCGCGCCTCGAGCTTCCACCACCGGCCCTCGTCGCATGATCGATTTCCTCTACAAGATCGCCGCCTTCGCAGTCACCCTCGGTGTGCTCGTGGTCATCCACGAGCTCGGCCACTACGCGGTCGCGCGACTGGCGGGCGTCAAGGTGCTGCGCTTCTCCGTCGGGTTCGGCCGGGTGCTCTGGTCACGGCTCGTCGGCCGTGACCGCACCGAATGGGCGTTGTCCGCGATACCGCTGGGCGGGTACGTCAAGATGGCCGACGAGCGCGAGGGGACCGTCGCAGCGGCGGATCTGCCGCGCGCCTTCAACCGGCAGGGCGTGGGCAAGCGCATCGCGATCGTCGCCGCGGGGCCGGTCGCGAACCTGCTGCTGGCCATGGTGCTGTTCGCCTCGACGTTCATAGCCGGCATTCCGGGACAGCGTGCGGTGATCGCCGAACCGCCGCCCAACAGCGCAGCCGCGCAAGCCGGCTTGCGCAACGGCGAGGTCGTCACGGCCGTCGACGGCACGCCGGTCGGCAGCTGGCAGGAGCTGCGCTGGCGTCTCATCCGCGCGCAGGGAAGTGATGCTGTCGAGCTCACCGTGACGCGCGACGGCGACCGGGGCGACGGCGTCACTCGCCGCCTACCGCTCGCCGCGCTCGCGGCCGCCGACTGGGATCAGAACCCGATGGCGGCGCTGGGGCTGAAGCAGGACCTGGGCGCGCCCATGGTGGACCAGGTGCTTCCCGGCAAGCCCGCCGAGCGCGGTGGCTTGCGCGCGGGCGACCGCATCGTGGCGATCGGCGGGCAGCCCGTGCGCTCGCCCGACGACGTGCGCGCGTTGACCAACGCGCATCCGGGCGAGCCGCTCACGTTCAGCTATCGGCGCGGCGACGCCGCCGGCGAAGCGTCCCTCGTCCCCGAGGAGGCAGACGACGGCGGACACCGCGTGGGGGTGGTGGGCCTTCGGCTGCGCGTCGATCCTGCGGTCGTCGCGGCGCTGCGCGTGACGGTGCGCTACGGCCCGCTCGACGCGCTGGCGCAGGGCGCCCAGCGCACGGTGGAGATGTCCGTGTTCACCGTGAAGATGCTCGGGCGCATCCTGATCGGCGAAGCGTCGATCCGCAACATCAGCGGGCCACTCACCATGGCGGACTTCGCCGGACAGTCGGCCCAGGCGGGCACGCTCGTGTTCGTCAATTATCTCGCGCTCATCAGCATCAGCCTCGGCGTGCTGAACCTGCTGCCCGTGCCGTTATTGGACGGCGGGCATTTGCTGTATTATCTCGCCGAACTCATCAAGGGCAGTCCCGTTTCCGATCGTGCATTCGAGGTCGGACAACGCATCGGCATGGCAGTGCTCGCGATGCTGATGGTCCTGGCGCTAGTCAATGACGTTTCCCGCCTGTTCTGATTCCCGCGATCGCGCACGCCATCGCCGCCCGACCGGCGCGCGACCGCGCGCAATGCCGGCGCTGCTGGCCGCGCTGCTGATCGCGGTGTCGGGCCCGCATGCGATCACGCGCGCGCTCGCGGCCGAGCCGTTCGTGGTGCGCGACATCCGCGTCGAGGGCGTGCAGCGCACCGAGGCGGGCACGATCTTCAGCTACCTGCCCATCAAGGTCGGCGATCGCGTCACCGATCAGTCGATCGCCGACGCCGTCAAGGCGCTCTACGCCACGGGCTTCTTCCGCGACGTGCGTCTCGAGGCGCAGGGCGACGTGCTGATCGTCGCGGTGCAGGAGCGTCCGACGATCAGCTCGCTGACGTTCACCGGCAACAAGGAATTCGACACCGACACGATCAAGAAGGCGCTGAAGGACATCGGCATCGCGGAGGCGCGCATTTTCGACCGCTCGGCGCTCGAGCGCGCGCAGAACGAGCTCAAGCGCCAGTACATCACGCGCGGCAAGTACGGCGCGGAGATCCAGACGACCGTGACGCCGCAGGAGCGCAACCGCGTCGCGATCAACTTCACCATCACCGAAGGCGAGTCCACGCGCATTGCGCGCATCAACATCGTCGGCACCAAGGCGTTCACCGAGCGCCAGCTGCTCGACCAGATGACGCTCACCACGCCGGGCTGGTTCACCTGGTACACCAAGAACGACCAGTACTCCAAGCAGAAGCTCTCGGGTGACCTCGAGGCGCTGCGCAGCTTCTACCAGAACCGCGGCTACCTCGAGTTCAACGTCGAGTCGACGCAGGTGTCGATCTCGCCCGACAAGGCGGACATCTACATCACGCTCAACGTGACGGAGGGCCCACGCTACACGGTGGGCAACGTGACGCTCGCCGGCGACCTCGTGGTGCCGGCGTCGGATCTGGAGAGGCTGATCCGCCTCAAGCCTGGCGAGACGTTCTCGCGCGAGCGGCTCCAGGCCTCCGCCAAGGACATCAGCGACCGCCTGGGCGCGGAGGGCTACGCGTTCGCCAACGTCAACGCCGTGCCGGAGATCGACCGCGACAAGACGGTCGCGTCGTTCACCTTCTACGTCGATCCGGGCCGGCGTGCGTACGTGCGGCGGATCAACATCAGCGGCAACTCGAAGACCCGCGACGAGGTCATCCGGCGCGAGTTCCGGCAGCTCGAAGGCGCCTGGTACGATGGCCCGCGCATCGAGCGCTCCAAGGTGCGGGTGCGCCGCCTGGGCTATTTCGAGGACCTCAACGTCGAGACGCCACCGGTGGCCGGAACGTCCGACCAGGTCGACATCGAGCTGTCCGTCACCGAGCGCTCCACCGGCAACCTGCTGGCGGGCATCGGCTACTCCTCGGCCGAAGGCGTAGTGCTCTCGGGCTCGATCTCGCAGCAGAACGTGTTCGGGTCGGGCAACGCGATCGCCCTCACGGTCAACACCAGCCGGTACAACCGCCAGTACGAGGCCATCTTCACGGAGCCGTACTGGACCGTGAACGGCGTGTCGCGCACCATGGAGATCTACCAAAAGACGCTCGATCCCACCGGCCTGGCCATCGCGCAATACTCGTCGAAGACCTACGGCGCGGCGCTGAGCTTCGGCGTGCCGGTGACCGAGACGGATACGATCAACTTCGGCGGCCGCTACGAGCACACGAACCTGACGCTCTTCGCGGACAGCCCACCTGTCTACTACGACTTCGTCAGCCAGTTCGGCGAGAGCACCAACGCGTTCATCCTCAACGCCGGATGGTCCCGTGACACCCGCGACGACATCCTTTATCCTACGAGAGGCCGGCTGCAGAGCGCATTCTTCGAGACGGGCCTGCCGTTGGGGGACCTCGAGTACTACAAGATCCAGTACACGCAGTCGAATTACTGGCCGGTCTACGGCGACCTGATCCTGCTGCTGCGCACCGATCTCGGCTGGGGCGACGGCTACAACCTCAAGCCGCTGCCGTTCTTCAAGGCGTTCTTCGCCGGCGGCACCAACTCGGTCCGCGGCTACGAGACCAACTCGCTCGGTCCGCGCGACGAGTTCGGCAACGCGCTGGGCGGCCGGCGCAAGATCATCGGCAATGCCGAAGTGTTCTATCCGATCCTCAAGGGAGACAAGGCGGTGCGCGGCAGCGTGTTCTTCGATGCCGGACAGATCTGGGCGAACGGCTCGCAGCCGCAGTTCGAGTCGTTCCGCTATTCCACCGGCGTCGGCGTACAGTGGAACTCGCCGCTCGGCCCGCTGAAGTTCAGCTATGCCATCCCGCTCAACGCCAAGGAAGGGGATCGCCAGCAGCGCTTCCAGTTCCAGGGCGGCACGGCATTCTGATCGTTCGCGCCACGTCATCCGGCAGGCAGGAGAATCCGTGAGACGCATCGTCGTTGCAATGCTCGGCGCATGGCTGCTCGCAGGCGTTCCCGCCGGCGTGGCGGCGGCTGCGCTCGAATACAAGATCGGCTTCGTGAACACCGAGCGCCTCTTCCGCGAGGCGGCGCCGGCCAAGCGCGCGCAGCAGAAGCTGGAGAAGGAATTCGCCAATCGCGACGCCGAGGTGCAGAAGCTCGGCAAGCAGGTGCGCGACCTGCAGGCGTCCCTCGACCGCGACGGCGCCACCATGTCCGAATCGGACCGGCGCAACAAGGAGCGCGACCTGGCCAACGGCACGCGGGACCTGACGCGCCTGCAGCGCGAGTTCCGCGAGGACCTCAACCTGCGGCGCAACGAGGAGCTTGCGAGCATCCAGGAGCGCGCCAACAAGGTGATCCAGCAGATCGCCGAAGCCGAAAAGTACGACCTCATCCTGCAGGATCCCGTCGTCTTCGCGAGCCAGCGGATCGACATCACGGACAAGGTCATCAAGGCGCTCGCCGACAAGTAGGCGAGCTCCATCCTGCGCGCCGGCCGACGGTCCTGATCGCACCCAACGCCGCCGCGATGAGCCCGCCGTCTGCCTGCACGCTGGCCGAGCTTGCGCAACGCACCGGTGCGGCGCTGGAGGGCGACGGCAGCGTCAGCGTGACGCGTGTCGGCACGCTCGAGCGCGCAGGGCCCGGTGACATCGCATTCCTCGCCAACCCGCGGTATCGCGCGCAGCTCGCCGGCACGCGCGCGTCGGCCGTGATCGTCGCACCCGCCGACGCGCCGCACACGCCGCTGCCCAAGCTCGTCTCGTCCAATCCGTATGCCACGTTCGCGGCGGTGGCGCAGATCCTCATGCCCGCGGCGCCCGTGGTGCCCGGCATTCATGCGAGCGCGCAGGTCAGCGATGGCGCCCGCGTCGCGGCCAGCGCGTCGATCGGGCCGTATGCCGTCGTGGAGGCCAACGTGCAGGTCGGCGCGCGCGCGCAGATCGGCGCGCACTGCTTCGTCGGCGAGGGCGCCGTGCTCGGTGACGACGTGATGCTGCGCCCGCGCGTCACCCTCTATGCGCGCACGGTGCTCGGCGCGCGCACGCTCATCCACAGCGGTGCGGTGATCGGCGCCGACGGCTTCGGCATGGCCGAGTCCGACGGCCGCTGGATCAAGATCCCGCAGGCGGGTCGCGTCGTCGTCGGCGTCGATTGCGAGATCGGCGCGAACACGACGATCGACCGCGGCGCCATCGACGACACCGTCATCGAGGACGACGTCAAGCTGGACAACCAGATCCAGATCGGCCACAACTGCGTCATCGGACGCCACACCGCGATTGCTGCGTGCGTCGGAATCGCCGGATCGGTGGACATCGGCGCGAACTGCCGCATCGGCGGTGCGGCCATGATCTCGGGACACCTCGCGATCGCCGCCGGGACCACCATCTCCGGCGGCACGGTCGTATTCGGCGACATCCGCGCGCCGGGCACGTACACGGGCACGTTTCCGATCATGCCGTATCGCGATTGGCAGAAGGCGGCCGCGCAGGTCCGCCAGCTCGCACACCTGCGTCACCGCGTTGCAGCGCTCGAGCAGGCGTGGCAGGCCGGCGCTGTGGCAGACGACGGCACGGATGGCATGAAGGGGGACTCGCGATGATGCTGGACCAGCACGGCATACGCCGCCTGCTGCCGCACCGCTATCCGATGCTGCTGGTCGACCGGGTAGTCGAGTGCGAGCCGGGCAAGCTCATTCGCGGCACCAAGAACGTCACCGCCAACGAGCCATTCTTCCAGGGCCACTTTCCGAGCTATCCGGTGATGCCGGGCGTGCTCGTGATCGAGGCGATGGCGCAGTTGTGCGGGCTGCTGACCTTCCTGTCGAAGCTCGCGCGCACTGACGGCACGCAGCTCGTGCTCTTCGCCGGCATCGACGAAGCCCGCTTCAAGCGCCAGGTGGTGCCCGGGGACGTGCTGCACCTGGCCGCCGACCTGGAGCGCGCCGTGCGCAACATCGGCCGCTTCCGCTGCAGCGCCAAGGTCGACGGGCAGATCGTGTGCGAGGCGCTGCTCCTCGCCGCGGTGCGCGACGTGCCGGCGCCCACGCCCATCCCGGGCATCGATTGAGGCGTCGGAGGGCGCGCGCGCATGCCGTCGATCCATCCGACTGCGCAGGTCGCCCCCGGCGCGCGGCTCGCCGATGACGTGGTCGTCGGCGCATTCGCGATCGTCGGTCCCGAGGTGGACATCGGCGCGGGGACCACGATCGGCCCGCATGCGCTCGTGACGGGACGCACGCGGCTCGGCGAGCGCAATCGCATCTTCCAGTTCGCTTCGGTCGGTGACGTGCCGCAGGACCGCAAGTACGGCGGCGAGCCGACGCGCACGACGCTCGGCGACGACAACGTCGTGCGCGAATACGTGTCGATCCATGCGGGCACCGTGCAGGATCGGGGCGAGACGACGATCGGCAACCGCAACTGGTTCCTCGCCTATTGCCACATCGCGCACGATTGCGTGATCGGCGACGACACCACGTTCTCGAACAACGCGCAGCTCGCCGGGCACGTGCAGGTGGGCGACTACGCGACGCTCGGCGGCTTCGTCGGCGTGCACCAGTTCTGCCGCATCGGCGCGCATGCCATGATCGCCGCGGGTGCGATCGTGCTGCAGGACGTGCCGCCGTACGTCACGGCCGCGGGCTATCCGGCCAAGCCGGCCGGTACCAACAACGAAGGCCTGCGCCGCCGCGGCTTCCCGCCTGGCGACATCGCGCTGGTGCGCCGCGCCTACCGCACGCTCTACCGCGACGGGTTGAGCCTCGACGACGCGCGCCGCGCGCTGGCGCTCGATGCAGCGAGCGCACCGCTCCTCGCTCCGCTCGTGGCGTTCCTCGAGAGCTCCACCCGCGGCATCGTGCGCTGATGCCGGTCACGATCGGCATCGTTGCGGGCGAGGCGTCCGGCGACGCGCTCGGGGCGACGCTCATCACGGCGCTGCGCGCGGGTCATCCGCACGTGCGCTTCGCAGGCATCGGCGGGCCGAAGATGGAAGCGGCGGGGTGCGACGTCTGGGTGCCGATGGAAAAGCTTGCCGTACGGGGCTTCTCCGAGGTGGTCGCGCATCTGCCGGAGCTGCTGCGCATCCGCCGCGACATCGGCCGCAGGTTCGTCCGCGCCGGCATCCCCGTGTTCGTCGGCGTCGATTCGCCCGATTTCAACCTGGGCCTTGCGCGCAAGCTGCGCCGCTGGGGCGTGCGCACGGTGCATTTCGTCAGTCCCTCGGTGTGGGCCTGGCGCGCGGAACGGCTGCAGACCATCGGCCGCGCGGTCGATCGCATGCTGGTGCTGTTTCCGTTCGAGCCGCCGCTCTACGAGCGTGCCGGCGTGCCGGTCACCTTCGTCGGCCACCCGCTCGCGCAGACGGCGGCCGGTCCCGGCACGCGCAATGCGACGCGCGAAACGCTGCGGCTCAAGGCATCGACGCCGGTGTTCGCGCTGCTCCCGGGCAGCCGCCTCTCGGAGATCGAGCTGCATGCGGACCTGGTGCTCGACGCCGCCGCGCGCATTGCACAGGCGCGGCCCGATGCCTGCTTCCTCGTGCCACTGGTCTCGCGCGCGACGCGCGACGCCTTCGAGACGGCGATCCATCGCGGTGGTCACGCGGCGCTGCCGCTGACGATGCTCTACGGCCACGCGAGCGACGCCCTGCGTGCGGCAGACGTCGCGCTCGTCGCCTCGGGCACGGCGTCCCTCGAGGCCGCGCTCGCGCGCTGCCCGCACGTGATCTTCTATCGCGTCTCCGCGCTCACGGGCCGCATGGTCGCGCGGCGGCTGCTGCTGCCCTACGTCGGGTTGCCCAACGTGCTGGCGGGGCGCTTCGTCGTCGCGGAGCTCTTGCAGAACGACGCGACTGCGGGCAATCTTGCGCAGGCCGCGCTCAACCTGTTCGACGACACGGTGACGCGCCACAGGCTCGAGGCGTTGTTCGGCCGGTTCGGTGCGGCACTGCGCGCGCCGACGGGCACTCTGGCAGCGGAGGCAGTCGTGCAGGAGCTTACGAACGCGGGTGTTCCATGCTGATCGTCGGCATCGACGAGGCAGGGAGGGGGCCGCTCGCCGGCCCGGTGTTCGCGGCCGCCGTGATCCTCGATCCGGCACGCCGCATCCGCGGCCTCAAGGATTCGAAGCTGTTGCCGCCCGAGCGGCGCGAGGAGCTCGCGGCCGAAGTCAAGAAGAAGTGCATCGCGTGGGCCGTGGCGTCGTCCGACGTGGCCGAGATCGACACGCTCAACATCCTGCGCGCCACCATGCTCGCGATGCGCCGCGCGTTCGAGGCGCTCGGCGTGACGCCGATCGAGGCGCTGGTGGACGGCGACCGCATGCCGGACCTCGGAACCTGTCCGACCCATCCGATCGTCAAGGGCGATCGCTACGTTCCGGTCATTTCGGCGGCCAGCATCCTGGCCAAGACGGCGCGCGACGCGCTGCTCGTCGAGCTCGACCGCGAATACCCGGCGTACGGCTTCGCGCAGCACAAGGGCTACGCCACGCCCGAGCACCTCGCCGCGCTGGAGCGCCACGGGCCCTGCGCGATCCATCGGCGCAGCTTCGCGCCGGTGGTGCAGTCGTCGCTCGATTTCTCGGGCGCCTGGAACGATTGACTGCGCCGGCGCTGCTCAGGCGCCGATCTCCGCGTAGTATTCGTGATGCTCGGTGTTGACGAGCGACACGCGATATTCCACCGGCACGTCCTGGTACGCATACGCCACGCGGCGCACCTGCAGCAGCGGCGCACCGCGCGGCACGTCCAGCAGGCCGGCCACGTCCTCGTCGGCCGGCATCGCACGCACGCGCTCCCGCGTGCGCACGACCGAGATGCCGAACGATTCCTGGTAGAGGTTGTAGATGGTCGACGGACGCGCGCGGAATTGCCGCTCGGTGAGGCCGGCGAAGCGCGTGGACGAAAGGGTGATGTCGTCGATCACGATCGGCGCACCGGCGAGGCGCAAGCGATTGCGGATGCGCACGACGGCGTCGCCGGCCTCGATGCCCAGGCGCTCGGCGGCGACGCGATCCGCCTTGCCCCGCCCGAAGGCCAGCAGCTCCACCTCCGGGTAGGACTTCGGCCCGTTCTCGGGCACCACGTGGAAGAAATAAAACAGGTTGCGGTCGCGATTGTGGCTCGCGACATACGTGCCGCGTCCCTGCTGGCGGATGAGGATGTTCTCGGCGCACAGCTCGTCGATCGCCTTGCGCAGCGTGCCGATGCTGATGCCGTATTGCTCGGAGAGGCGGCGCTCCGCGGGGATCGCGTCGCCAGGGCGCCATTCGCCGCGCGCGAGCGTGTCCATGAGGCGCCGCTTCACCTCCCGGTAGAGCGGTGCCGTTTGCTGCAAAGCAGGGAGCGTCGTGGCCGTCATCGCGATGCGCGGTCGGGCCAGTTTAGCGGCTGCCTGCCAAACGTGCAAATGATCTAGATGATCTAGCTCATCTAGTTGACCATCGTGCGCGCGCTCGCTAGCATGGAGGCCTGCGCATCGCTGTCCTTAGCATCCGAGGAGCCCCCATGATCCACTGCGTCCTGCACGATCCCAACGATTCCGTCGCCGTCGTGGTGGTGGAGGGCGTCACTGCCGGCATGACGCTGACGGGCCTGATCCTCGACGAGGACCGCACGATCACCCTGCCATGCGAGCAGGACATCCCGATCGGCCACAAGGTCGCGCTCAAGGACATGGCGGTCGGCGAGACCGTGATCAAGTACGGCGTCGACATCGGCAAGGTCGTGCAGCCGATCCGCAAGGGTGCGCACGCGCACGTGCACAACATCAAGACCAAGCGCTGGTAGGAGACCTCCGATGCAACGAACCTTCATGGGCTACCGGCGCGAGAACGGCCGCGTGGGCGTACGCAATCACGTCATCGTGCTGCCGGTCGACGACCTGTCCAACGCGGCAGCCGAGGCCGTCGCGCACAACGTCAAGGGTGCGCTCGCCATCCCGCATCCCTATGGACGGCTGCAGTTCGGCGCCGACCTCGACCTGCACTTCCGCACGCTGATCGGCACCGGCTGCAATCCCAATGTCGCGGCGGTCGTGGTCATCGGCATCGAGGACCAGTGGACCAAGAAGGTCGTGGACGGCATCGCGGCGACGGGCAAGCCGGTGCAGGGCTTCGGCATCGAGCTGCACGGCGATCACGACACGATCATGCGCGGCTCCAAGGCGGCGCGCGAGATGGTGCAGTGGGCGAGCGAGAAGCAGCGGGAGCAATGCGCGCTCGACGAGCTCTGGGTGTCCACCAAGTGCGGCGAATCGGACACGACGTCCGGGTGCGGCGCCAACCCCACGGTGGGCAATGCCTTCGACAAGCTCTACGACGCGGGCTGTACGCTCGTGTTCGGCGAGACGTCCGAGATCACGGGCGGCGAAGCGCTGCTCGAAGCGCGCTGCGCGAGCCCCGACGTGTGGAAGCGCTTCATGTTCATGTTCGACCGCTACCAGGCGATGATCGAGCGCCACAAGACGTCCGACCTGTCCGACTCGCAGCCGACCAAGGGCAACATCGCGGGCGGGCTCACGACCATCGAGGAGAAGGCGCTCGGCAACATCGCGAAGATCGGGCGCAAGTGCCGCATCGACGGGGTGCTCGACAAGGCCGAGGTGCCGACGGGCAAGGGCCTGTGGTTCATGGACAGCTCGTCGGCCGCGGCCGAGATGGTGACGTTGTGCGCGGCAGCGGGCTTCGTCGTGCATTTCTTCCCCACCGGGCAAGGCAACGTGATCGGCAATCCGATCCTGCCGGTCATCAAGATCTGCGCCAATCCGCGCACCGTGCGCACGATGAGCGAGCACGTCGACGTCGACACCTCCGGCCTGCTCCAGCGCGAGCTCACGATGGACCAGGCGGGCGACAAGCTCGT
>Ga0308174_10000460_pt1 | contig 17024 bp, 21 predicted proteins | sample PhyPR2_FD_203894 | JGI IMG/M metagenome (GOLD analysis project Ga0308174, IMG submission 203894) | Soil microbial communities from UC Gill Tract Community Farm, Albany, California, United States - DLSLS.P.R2 | ecosystem: Environmental > Terrestrial > Soil > Agricultural land | place: USA...
ACCGATGGCGAGCTCGGCCTCCGAGCGCGGGGTCCACCCGGCAGCCAGGAGGGCCGTCGCCTGGACGGGCTTGTTCGACGACCGCGGCAGGATGGGCCGGTCGACCGCACCCGCGGCGAAGGTCACCGCCCCGTCGGCGTCCAGCACGACCAGCGCGCCGCGGTGGGCCGACTCGAAGAACCCGGACCGCCAGACCTCGACGAGGACCGGGTTGTCGGGCCACTCCCCGTTCAGTGCCTGCCCTCGTCGGCCAGCAGGGCGGCGACGTCGGCCTCGCCGTCGCGGTAGCGGCGGCCGAGCTCGGCGGCCAGCCCGTCCATGACCTGCTGGACACCGCGGCGACGCTCGGACAGCCCGCTCTCGGCGGCCGCCAGTGCCCGCGCGGCCTTCTCCAGCTTGGCATCGGAGAGATCGGAGATGTCGGACATGTCGATGCTGCCGGTCAGCCCGTTCACCCAGGACTCGTACTCCTCGGGCGCGTGCGGCTGCACCGTCTGGTGGCGGCCGAGGCCGTGCGCCGGGCCACGCCCCTTCTCCGAAAGGATCTCGGGCAGCAGGTCGACCAGCGACCGGCCGTCCTGCTCGGATCGGCGCTGCAGCTCGCGACGCAGGATGTCCAGCCGGCCCTGCAGCAGCCGCCGCGTGTAGGAGAGGTTGACCTCCTGCTGCTCGGCCTCCCGGCGCAGCCGACGTACCTCGCTCATGGGCTGCGAGGTGGCGTTCTCCAGGAACGCCGGCTCGAGGAGCGCATCCACGGCGGCGCCCCCGGCCGGGGCCGGCTTCGGACTCATCGGACTGCCTCCATCGGCTTGATGCCCAAGAAGTGTCGGGCGTCGTCGGTACTCATCGGCGGGCGCTGGGCGATGCGGGCGAGCCCGGCCGCGCGGGCGACCAGCTGGGCGTTGTCGCGCACCGGCTCGCCCGGAGCGTAGGTGAGCGTGTCCTCCATGCCCACCCGGAGGTGCCCACCCGCCGACAGCGCGGCGAGCATGACGGGGAGCGACGTCCGCCCGACGCCGGTCGCCGCGAACGTGGCCCCCTGCGGCAGGAACGGCAGACAGGCGGTCAGTGCCTGGGCGGTGCCGGGCATGCCCCCGGGCACGCCCATCACGAGGTCGACGTGGACGTGGCCGCCGTGCGGAGGGCCGAACTTGTCCAGCAGCCGGGCCAGGGTGGCCAGCTGGCCGAGGTCGAAGACCTCGTACTCGGGCACGATGCCGCGCTGCTGCATCTGGGTGTGCAGCTCGACGATCAGGTCCCAGGGGTTGCTGAAGACGTCGCGGCCGAAGTTCACCGTGCCCAGCGTCAGCGAGGCGGCGTCCGGCTCGGCCTCGAGGACGGCGAGCCGCGCGTCGAAGGGATCGGTGACCGCACCCCCGCTGGACAGCTGCACGACCAGGTCGGTGTTCTCCCGCACGGCGGTCACCACCTCGCGCACGCGACCGAGGTCGAGCGTCGGGCGGGTGTCGGTGTCCCGGACGTGCAGGTGGATCACCGAGGCGCCCACCCGCTCGCAGTCCACGGCGGTCGCCACGACCTCCTCGACCGTCACCGGCAACGCGGCGACGTCCGCCTTCGCGGACTCCGCCCCGGTGGGGGCGACGGTGATCAGGGTGGCGGAACTCACCGGCCGATCGTCGCAGATCGGACCGCCTGCACCCGGTCACGGGCAGCCGCCACGTCCGCGTCGGTGTCCGCGGGCGCGTCGTCCGGATCGATCGACGCGGTCGAGCCGGCGACCGTCAGCGCGGCGTCCATCGCGACCGACTGCTTCACCAGCGCCAGCGCGACCACGCCCAGCTCGTGGTGGCGCACCACGGTTCCGACCCGGCCGACGTCGCGCGTGCCGGCGAGGACCGGCGTACCCGGCTCGGCCAGCACCTCACTGACGCCGTCCAGGTGGAGCAGGACCAGCCGCCGCGGCGGGCGGCCCAGGTTGTGCACCCGGGCCACGGTCTCCTGGCCCCGATAGCAGCCCTTGTCCAGGTGGACGGCCGTCTGCAGCCACTGCAGCTCGTTCGGGATCGTCCGATGGTCGCTGTCCACGCCGAAGCGGGGACGGCGGGCCTCGACGCGCAGCGCCTCGTAGGCGGCGACACCGGCGAGCGGCGCGCCCAGCCGATCCACGACGGCCGCCAGATCCCCGCGGGGGACGACGAGGTCGAACACGGTCGCGCCGCCGTCGCCGATCGGGGGCATCCGGCGGACGAAGCCGCCACCGTCCAGGGCGGCCACGCTGTCGGGCGCCGGCAGTCCCGCCGCGGCGAGGACCTGCGACGACGTCGGGCCGACGAGCGACAGCACCGCCCACTGGTCGGTCACCAGCGCCGGGTCGACCCGGAGCAGAAACCGCATCTTCTGGAGGAACTCGACCAGCGCTGCCCCGGCGCCGGGCTCGGTGTCGGCCCAGGTGGTGCCGGCGAGGTCGGCCAGCACGAGGTGGTGCTCGACGTGGCCGTTCGGCGACAGGACCAGCGCCTCGGTGCCGCTGCCGTCGGCCAGCCGGTCGAGGTGCTGGCTGGTCAGGCTGTGCAGCCAGGTCAGCCGATCGGCGCCAGGCACGGCGACGACGTCCCGGTCGCTGCGGTCGACGATGGCCGCCCCGTCGGCCAGCAGCCGCTGCTCGCGCAGTGGGTCGCCGTAGTGGACGGCGACGACGCCGCCCTCCTGCTGGACCGCGCCCGGTCGGCCGACCAGCGGTGAGACGTTCATGAATGCTCCGATCCGGCTCGTTCGCGGCACGCGCGGCACGTCCCCGACAGCGCCACGTGACCCACGTCGACGGTGAAACCCAGATCGGCCGCCAGACGTTCCGCCGCACTGTCGAGCAGATCGGACGCCACGGAGGAGATCTCCCCGCAGGACTGGCAGACGACGTGCAGATGCGGGTGCTCGGAGGCGTGGTAGACCGGCGCTCCCTTGCCCAGGTGGGTGTGCCAGACGAGACCGAGCCGTTCGAGCAGCTCCAGGTTGCGGTAGACCGTGGAGGCGTCCGGCGCCGCGCCGCCGGTGCCGGCGTCCTCGCGCAGGCGTGCCCCGATGGCCTCGGGCGTGGCGTGCTCCAGTGCCATGACCGCCTCGAGCACCTGCGTGCGCTGCGCCGTCATGCGCAGGCCGCGGGCCCGCAGCCGCTCGGCCAGCGGCGCCGGGCCGTGCTCGGTACCCATGTGAGAAGCCTAGGCCTGCGGTCGGGCAGGCTGGACCCGTGGACGACCAGCGCAGAGTGGCGGTCTGGCGGAACGGCGCGGCGGTGGCCGTAGCGCCGGACGAGCCAGTGGTGACCGCGTTCGACCAGGGCCTGGGCCGGGGGGACGGCGCCTTCGAGTCCGTGGCCGTGCTCGGCGGCGGCACGCCCTACCTGCCGGCGCACCTCGACCGACTCGCCCGGTCGGCCGGGCTGCTCGAGCTGGCCGATCCCGGGCCGGCCGCCTGGCACCCACTCGTGGAGGCCGTCCTGGCCGACTGGCCGGCAGACGTCGAGGGGGTCTGCCGGCTCTTCCTCACCCGCGGCCTCGGCGACGGTCTGCCCCCGACCGCCCTCGCGATGTTGTCTCCGGTGCCGCCGGAGGTGATCCGGCAGCGAACGCACGGGATCTCGGTGGTCACCCTCGGGCTCGGCGTCCCGGCCGGCTTCCGTGCGCATGCGCCGTGGCTGCTCGGCGGGGCGAAGACGCTGTCCTACGCAGTCAACATGGCGGCCCAGCGGCACGCGCACCACCTCGGTGCCGACGACGTCGTCTTCACGTCGCTGGAGGGGCAGCTGCTGGAGGGGCCGACCTCGACGGTCGTCTGGGCGGGCGGCGGGGCACTGCGCACTCCCCCGCTGGAGACCGGCATCCTGCCGGGCACCACGGTCACCCGGCTCTTCGCCCGCGCGGCGGCGGCGGGCTGGCGGACCGCGGTCAGCTGGGGCACGGTCGCGGACCTGCACGCCGCGGACGCCGTCTGGCTGGTGTCCGGGGTGCGCGGTGCCGCCCCGGTCCACACGTTGGACGGGGTCCGCCGGGGCGACGCCGGGCTCACGGGACCGATCTGGGAGCTCCTCGCCCGGTAACCTGGCCCCCGGTGCGCCGGGAAGTCTGGTCGGCAGTGTCCGACCCGACCCTGAACCCTCGGAGCCGCCCCCGTGAGCACGTCCACCACCCGGCTGTTCGCCCGCGGGTCCTGGCCGGAGACCAGCCGGATCACGGCGGTCCTGCGCAAGGAGACCGTCGGCGGGGTCCTGCTCCTCGCGGGCACCCTGGTCGCGCTGGTCTGGGCGAACTCGCCCTGGGCGGCCGGCTACGCCGCGGTGCGCGACGCCGAGGTCGGCCCGGAGTCCCTGCACCTCCATCTGTCGCTGGGCACGTGGGCCGCCGACGGCCTGCTGGCGATCTTCTTCTTCGTCGCCGGGCTCGAGCTCAAGCGCGAGTTCGTGGCCGGCGACCTGCGCGACCCCCGCCGCGCGGCGCTCCCCGTCGCGGCCGCCGTCGGCGGCATGGCGGTCCCGGCACTGATCTATGTGCTGGTCAACCTGGACACCGGCTCCCTGCGCGGGTGGGCCATCCCCACCGCGACGGACATCGCGTTCGCCCTCGCCGTCCTCGCGGTCATCAGCACCCACCTCCCGAGCGCGCTGCGCACCTTCCTGCTGACGCTCGCCGTGGTCGACGACCTCCTGGCGATCACGATCATCGCGGTCTTCTACACGGCGACGCTGTCGGTCGGGTTCCTGGTCCTGGCACTGCTGCCGCTCGCTCTCTTCGGGGTGCTGGTGCAGCTGCGCGTGCGTGCCTGGTGGGCGCTCCTCCCGCTCGCCGCGCTCACGTGGGTGTTCATGCACGCGTCGGGTGTGCACGCGACCGTGGCCGGGGTGCTGCTCGCCTTCACCGTGCCGGTCGTGCGCAGCGATGCCGCCGGGGGCGCGGACGCCGGCCCCGGCCTCGCCGAGCACTTCGAGCACCGGTTCCGGCCGATCTCCGCCGGCGTCGCGGTGCCGCTGTTCGCCTTCTTCGCCGCCGGCGTGACGATCGGCGGGCTCACCGGGCTGTCGGACGCGCTCACCGACGCGGTCGCCCTCGGGGTCGTCGCCGCCCTGGTCGCGGGGAAGACGATCGGCATCACCGCCGCCACCTGGCTGGTCTCCCGCTTCACCCGCGCGGAACTCGACGACCACCTGAGCTGGTGGGACGTCGTCGGCCTGGCCATGCTCGGCGGAATCGGGTTCACCGTGTCGCTGCTCATCGGAGAGCTCGCGTTCGGCCCCGGCAGCGCCTCCGGCGAGCACGTCAAGGTCGGCGTCCTCGCCGGGACCGTGACCGCGGCCCTGCTCGCCGCCGTCCTGCTCCGGCTGCGCAACCGCCGGTACCGCCAGATCGCCCGGGCCGAAGCGGCCGACGCCGACCGCGACGGTGTCCCCGACGTCTACCAGCGGCCGTCCGCGGAGAGCTGAGAATTGCGGTTGCCGCGCCGTCTTTCGCCGACGTACCGTCGTCGTACACGAGAGAGGAGGTGGTCCGTAACTTGCTGAGCTACAGGACTCGTGAGGTGGCTGTCCGCTAGCCGCCGTCCAGATGGGCCGCCCGTTCAGACTCACGTCCGAACGACGGCATGATCGCCCGTCCGTCGTACGGCGGCGAGCGAGAACCGGACAGTCACCCGACCCCCGGGCCGCCGACATTTGTCCAGTCGGCCCGCGTGCAGCTCCCCTCTCGAGGGCGGGCGCCGCGGAGCAGCCCGGGGGTTGTCCGTTCTCCGGGTAGGTTTCCCGCCGTGCAGCACCCCTGGATCGCCGCGGCGCTGCACCCGTTCGCGGAACATCGCGTCAGCTCCCTGGTTCCGCCGGTGTTCGACGCGTACGCCCGCGTCTTCCACCCCGCCGTGCGTTATCCGGACGACGAGCTGTTCGGGATCGACACCGACGACGACACCGCCGACGAGGACGTGACCTGGGCCGAGGTCGCCGTCTTCAACGGCCGCACGGCTCATCCCGCGATGGAGTGGGCGTCGATCACCGGGTCGTGGGAGTTCCGCGGGAGCGACGACCAGCCCGGGATGTGGAACGACGCCCCCGCCGAAGGGCACCTCCCGGTGTCGGTCGCGACCCGGCTGACCGCCGTCCTGAGACGATTCACGACGACGCCGGAGGACTGCTGGTTCGGCCTCTGGGACGGCTTCGGCCACACCCCGGCCACCGAGCTGACCCTGGCGCTGCCGAGCCGGGAGTACTGGCTGCTGCGCGGTCCGGTCGACCTCGCCGCGACGAATCTGGCCGACGAGCCCGCCGAGCAGAGCGCGAACCTGTGGTGGCCGGCCGACCGGTCCTGGTTCGTCGCCACCGACATCGACCTGATGACCACCTACGTCGGCGGCAGCGTCGCCTGCATCGCCGACCTGCTGGCCGCCGACGGGCTCGAGGCCTGGCAGGTCCCGGCCGACCAGCGCACCACCTGGGACGCAGACACGGTCAACCCCGCACCGCTCGGCGCGCCGGGCTGACCGCACTTCCCCACCGCCCGCCCGTGCGTGATCATGCGCCGGTGCGCCTGCTCGCCGCCCGGCTCCTCGCCGCGCTCTGCGCCCTGACCTGGCTCGTCTTCCCCGGCTTCGGCCTGATCGACCTCGGCGTGAGCTGGGACCCGGACTGGCCGGTCGTGCTCGAGGCCGGCTGGGGCGTGTTCATGACGCTGCTGATCGGCGGGCCGTTCCTCGCGGTCGCGATCCGGCCGACCCGCGCCGCGCCGGCGGCGGTGGTCGCCCTCGTCGCCCTCGTCGCGCTGCTGGTCTCGGCGGCAGCCGGCCTCGAGTGGGGGCTGCTGGGCTACGCCGCGCTCCTGTGTCTGGAGGGCACGGTGCTGCTGCTCGTCTCCGGCCGCGAGCGGGTGTGGCCCCTGGCCCGGACGGCGTCGCTCCCCCTGCTGGCACTCGCGGTCGGGGGCGCCGTCCCGTGGCTGGTCCACGCCGCGCGGATGTACCGCCTGGATCGGGGCGACGCGGGCGAGGCGATCGGCGAACTCACCCTGGGCATCGACCACCACGCCGTCCAGGGTGCCCTGGCGATCGCGCTGGCCGCGCTCGCGCTCGTCGCGGCGATCTGGCCGCGGGGACGTCGTGCCCTCGGGGGCGCCGCCGGCATCGGCGCGGCCTACGTCGGGCTCGTGTCGTGGGCGTTCCCTGACGCCTGGGCCGGGTTCGGCCCGACGTGGTCGGTACTCGGCATGGTCTGGGGTGCGGCGGTCGCGGCACTCGCGCTCGCCGGCCCCCGGCCGCTACAGCCGCGCGAGCTCCGCGGCGAGGTCGTCGAGACCGAGCGAGCCCTGTGACAGCGCCGCCATGTGCCAGGCCTTCAGGTCGAAGTCGGCGCCGCGGGCCCGCCGTGCGGCCTCCCGGCCGTCGAGCCAGGCCCGCTCGCCCAGCTTGTAGCTGATCGCCTGCCCGGGGATGCCCAGGTAGCGGACGAGCTCGCTGTCGAGGAAGGCGACGTCGGCCCCGGAGTTCTCACCCAGGAAGGCGCGCGCCAGGTCCGGCGTCCACGGCTGCCCGCGGTGCTCGGCCAGCGAACCCTCGGCGTCGTCCGGGATCGGCAGCCCGAGGTGCATGCCGATGTCGATGACCACCCGCACCGAGCGCAGCTGCTGGGAGTCCAGGTAACCGAGCCGCTCGCCGGGGTCGCTGAAGTAGCCCAGCTCGTCCATCAGCCGCTCGGCGTAGAGCGCCCAGCCCTCAACGTTGGCGCCGACCGACCCCAGCGACGTCTGGTACGCCGAGAGGTCGGAGGACACGTAGGCCCACTGCGCCAGCTGGAGGTGATGGCCGGGGACGCCCTCGTGGTACCAGATCGACACGAGGTCCCACAGCGGGAACCGGGTGCGGCCCAGTGTCGGCAGCCAGGTCCGGCCGGGGCGGGAGAAGTCCTGCGCGGGGCGGGTGTAGTACGGCGCGGCCGCGCTGCCCGGCGGGGCGATCATCGCCTCGACGCGGCGCACGGGCTCCGCGAGGTCGAAGTGCGTGCCGTCCATCGCGGCGATCGCGTCGTCCATCATCTTCTGCAGCCGCTCGCGGATCGCCTCCACGCCCTCCACCGCGGGACCGGCGGTGGCCAGCCAGCGCATGGCCTCCATCGGGGTGGCGCCGGGCAGCACCTTCTCCGCCTCGATCCGCTGCTCGGCGAGGATCCGCCGGTGCTCCGACCAGCCCCAGGCGTAGGCCTCCTCGAGCCCGTGACCGGCACCGAGGTCCGAGCCGGTCCAGCGGCGGGCCGCGGTCGCGTACCGCTCGCGGCCGACGGCGTCCGGCGTCCCCTCGGTCTTCGGCGCGTAGACGTCGCGCAGGAAGTCGCGCATGTCCGCGACGGCCTGGTCGGCGGCGTGCGCCGCCTGGGTGAGCTCGGCGAGCAGCGACTCCGGGCCGCCCGCGACGAAGCCGGCGAAGTACGGGCCGGCCAGCCACTCGTCGAGTTGCCCGACGACGGTGCGCACCTGCCGGCCGGCGACCAGCAGCCCCTGGCGGGTGCCCTCCTCGAGGCTCTCGCGGAAGCCCTGGTACGCCGTCGGCACCCGTGCCATGCGGCGGGCGATGACGGACCAGTCCTCCTCGGTCGCCGCGGGCATGAGGCTGAACACCTGGCGGATGGCGTGCACCGGGCTGAACAGGTTGGACAGCGCGCGCAGCCCCTCGCCCTCCTCGTGCGCGACGAGCTCGGCACCCAGGCGCTCCCGGAGAAGCCGGGCGCAGCTGCGTTCGACCGGGTCGTCGGCCAGGGCGGGGTTCTCGGCGAGCACCCGGTCCAGCTCGGCGAGGGTCTCGCGGGTCAGCGCCGCGCCGGCCTCGAGCCCGGCCGGGCTGGGGTCGGGCAGCCGGTCGTCGCCGGGCCGCGTGCCCAGCGACGTCGCGACCAGCGGGTCGAGCTCGCAGACGGCGTCGACGTAGCGGTCGGCGATCTGGCGGGGTGTGGTCATCGGATCCGTTCGAGTCGGGCGGACATCAGTGGCCGCAGGTGTTCGTCGGGTCCGGCACGGTCGATCGCGTACATCAGCGCGCCGTCGACGATCCCGTACAGGCGCACGGCGCGGCTGACGTCGGGGGCGTCGGGGGTGCGGGCCAGGACGTCGGTGGCGAGCTCCCAGCTGGTCGTCGTCCGGGCGGTGCCGACGTAGAGCTCGACCAGCCCCTCGGGGCTGGTGACCAGGAGCTCGACGTCGTCCTGACCGCGCGGCCGCCAGAAGCCGGACTCCCGCAGGTCGGGTCCGGTGATCGCCCCGTCGTCGGTCAGCCGCCACGTCCGCGACTCGTAGGCGAGGAAGCCGCGGCCGTCGTGGCTGAACCGGATCCACTGGCCGAACCGGTGGTCGCCCGCGGCGCCGGCGGCCTGACCTTCCCCGTGCCATTCACCGAGCAGCGGCAGCACCGAGAGGATCTGGTCGGACACCTCCGGACCGCTGTGCACGTCGGCGGTGTCGGGGACCGGGAGCTCGGTGGGGCCGCTCATCGCCGGCCCTCCTTCGGGCTGCGGGCGAGGCGGAGGGCGCCGTAGGCGCAGGCGAGCGCGGCCGACGACGCCAGGGTGACGAGGGCCCAGGCGGAAACCATGGCCGCCACCGTATGTGGACGCCCCCGCGGCCGGTTCAGCCGGTCATCACGGCGGCGCCGGCGGTCGCAGCCAGCACCTCGTCCCACGGCGTCGCGGCGATGCCGAAGGTCGCGGTCGTGGCGCTCGCGTCGACCACGAAGTCCTGGTCGAACTGGTGCCGCATGGCCGCGACCTCGCGCAGGAAGGGCACCGCGACGCCGATCGCCCGCAGCACCGGCCACGGGACGCCGCTCACCCGCGCGGGCGGCGCCCCCAGCGCGGCGGCGAGATCCTGGAGGGCCTGGCGCTGGGAGCGCGGCGGGGCACTCGGCACGTGCCACGCCCGGCCGAGCGCGCGCTCGTCGGTGCCGAGGGTGGCCAGCGTGACGGCGACGTCCGGCAGGTACCCCCAGCTGCGGCGGACGTCGGGGTCGCCGATCACCCAGGCGCGGGCGCCCTTGCGCAACGCCGGGATCTGGCGCATCAGGTGCGACTGGTCGAGCGGGACCTGGGGCCCCACGAAGTCCGACGCACGCGCCTCGGTGACCCGAACCCGGCCGGCCTCGTGGGCGGCGAGCGCGTCGGTCCACATCTGCTTCCGCACCCGGCCCTTGGTGTCGGTGGCGGCGAGCGGCGAGTCGGGCGTCATCGGGCCGGTCGGCCGGCCGTAGGCGTAGAGGTTCGACATGGTGACGAGGACGGCGCCGGTGCGCTCGGCCGCGGTGAGCACCGCCGCGGCGACGGGCGGCCAGTCGGTGGCCCAGCGGTGATAGGCCGGGTTGACCGCGTTGTAGATCGCCGCCGCGCCCGTCGAGGCGGAGGAGAGTGCCCCGGCGTCGGTGGCGTCGACCTGCCGGTGCTCGATCGCCTCCGTCGACCGCCCGCCGCTGCGGGACAGGACCCGCACCTCGTGGCCTCTCGACGCCAGTTCCCCGGCGGTGGTCGTGCCGACCGGGCCCTTGCCGACGATCACGTGCAGTGCCATGGGAACTCCTTCGTCACGACGACGAGAGCGGTGCTCTCGTTCGTCGCCGAGACTCCACCTCCGTCGAAGTGCTGTCAAGAGCATTGCTCTCTCTTGCGATCAGTGCTCGCATTCAGGCATCATCGGACCGTGCCCTCCGCCCGTGAACGCGTCCGCGCCGAGCTGACCGCCGAGATCACCGACGCCGCCCGCCGCCAGCTCGCCGAGGTCGGCGCGGCCGCGCTGTCGCTCCGGGCCGTCGCCCGTGAGGTCGGGATGGTCTCCTCCGCCGTCTACCGGTACTTCCCGAGCCGCGACGACCTGCTGACCCGGCTGATCATCGACGGCTACGACGACCTGGGCGCAGCGGCGGAGGCGGCGGACGTGCCGGACGCCCTCCCGATCGCGCGCTGGCTGGGGGTCTGCCGCGCCGTCCGTGCCTGGGCGTTGGCCCATCCGCACGAGTACGCCCTCCTCTACGGGTCGCCGGTGCCGGGCTACCAGGCGCCGAAGGACACCGTTCCGGCCGCGTCGCGCGTGGGCGTCGTCCTCGGTCGGATCCTCGGCGAGGCGGCACACGCGGGGCTGTTGCCCGACGCCTCCGGCGAGCGGGACCCCGGCCTGGTGAGCGATGACGCGGTCGCCGTGCTCGGCGGGGAGCACCCGGCACTGGACGACGCGGTGCGCATGCGCGGCCTGCTCGCCTGGAGTGCGATCTTCGGGACGATCAGCTTCGAGCTGTTCGGCCACTTCGTCGGTTCCGTCGAGGACGGCGACCGCTACTTCGACCGCGTCATGACCGACCTCGCCCACCTCATCGGCTTCTGACTGTGCGTCCGGGCCTCGAACCGGCGGTGTCCATCCGGCCCCCGCTGTGGTCGCGCGTCCTGCTGGCGGCGATAGCGGCCGTCGGTGGCCTGATCCTCACCGGCGGGATCGGCATCTCGGTCGCGCGGGGACACGGGACCGCTGTGCTCGTGCTCGCGGCATTCGCCTCGCTCTGGCTGACTATGCTCATCCGCTCCGTCCGGACAGCCGTGTTCACGACGGCGGACGGGCGACTCGTCGTCCGCAACGTCGGGCGGACCAGGACGCTCGATCGGTCCCAGGTCGCCGAGGTCCGGCTGCCCACCGGGCCGGCCGACGTGCTCGGGGGCAACGTCCTGCGCCTCGTACTGACCGACGGGAAGGTCGTGCGCCTGGAGGCGACGAGCCGCTGGCCCGTCGGGGCGCACCGCCGCATCGCCGCGGCCCGAGGACAGGACCTGCGCGAGTGGCTCGACCACCCGGGCTGAGCCCCCGTACGCGACGAAGGACCTGCCCGAGCTCCGGACAGGTCCTTCGTCACGCGACGCGATGCTGCGTCAGTCGATGACGATCGTCGTCTCGTTCAGGCCGACGTCGGCGTCGAGGAGCCGCTCACCCTTGCCGATCGGGGCGAGGGAGCGGACCTTCCACTTCCCGGGGGCGGCGAAGAAGCGGAACTCGCCCTCGGGACTGGTCACCACCTCCGCCGTGAACTCGTCGGTCGAGTCCAGCAGCCGGACGTAGGCACCGGCGACGGGGGCGCCGTCGTGCCAGACCTGGCCCTGGATCACCGTCTGGTCGCCGATGTCCACGAGGATGGATCCTTGCTTCGGTGCTCCGCACATGGTCAGCTCACTTCTCGATCGGGACGCCGACGAGCGAGCCGTACTCGACCCAGCTGCCGTCGTAGTTCTTGACGTCGGACTTGCCGAGCAGCTCGCGCAGGACGAACCAGGTGTGGCTCGAGCGCTCGCCGATGCGGCAGTAGGCGATGGTCGCCTTGCTCTCGTCGTAGCCCTGCTCCGCGTAGAGCTCGGCGAGCTGCTCATCGGTCTTGAACGTGCCGTCCTCGTTGGCCGCCTTGCTCCACGGGATGTTCTTGGCGGTCGGGACGTGCCCGCCCTTCTGCGCCTGCTCCTGCGGCAGGTGCGCGGGGGCGAGGATCTTGCCGGAGAACTCGTCGGGCGAGCGGACGTCGATCAGGTTCTTCGACCCGATCGAGGCGACGACCTCGTCGCGGAACGCGCGGATGGAGAGGTCGGGCTCCTTGGCCTGGTACTGGGTGGCCGGGCGCTCGACGGGGTCCTTCGACAGCGGGCGGCCGTCCAGCTCCCACTTCTTGCGGCCGCCGTCGATCAGCTTGACGTTCTCGTGGCCGTAGAGCTTGAAGTACCAGTACGCGTAGGCCGCGAACCAGTTGTTGTTGCCGCCGTAGAGGATCACGGTGTCGTCGTTGGCGATGCCGCGCGAGGACAGCAGCGCCTCGAACCCGGCCTTGTCGACGAAGTCGCGGCGCAGCGGGTCCTGCAGGTCCTTCTTCCAGTCCAGCTTGACGGCACCCTCGAGGTGGCCGCCGTCGTAGGCACTGGTGTCCTCGTCGACCTCGACGAAGACGAGGCCGGGCGTGCCGAGGTTCTCCTCGGCCCAGTCGGCGGTGACGAGCACGTCGTTTCTGCTCACGGGGTTTCCTCCGTAGATCGGTGTACGAGTGGTCAGGCGCGGGCCGGCAGGGCCCGCCGGGCGATCAGGTAGAGCTCGCAGCCCAGGCAGAAGCCGGTGACCGCGTTGAGCAGGGCCGCCACGAGCGCGAGCCCGGTGGCGACGGCGCCGAGGACCGGCGCACCCAGCAGGTAGCCCGCCGCGCCCACCACGGCGAACAGCAGGCCGACGAGCTGGGCGAAGCGGGGCGGCGCCTCCGGCTCGCGCTCGCGCACCGGGCCGAGCCGGGGCGCGACGACGACGCGGAAGAAGGCGCCGTACGGCGCGTACCGCAGACCGGCGAACGCCCCCACGGCGAACACGACCGCCTGGACGGCGACCAGCGCGCCGCTGCCGAGGATGAGCGCGACGGCCAGCACGACGGCGGTGACGGCCGCGGCGAACCGCGGGCCACGCACGTCGATCTCACGGGGCACGGCAGGACTCATGGGGAAACGGACTCTCCGGACGGCGGTCAGGGCACGTCTGGGCGGCGAAGGCTCGCCCTCAGGAGGTCGGACAGAGGCAGCTGTCGACGCGGCACAGGTCGACTGTGCGTCGCGACGTCAGCAGGGTGCCCACGCCGCGAGAGTAGCCGATCATCCGGGGGTCCCGGCATGGGCGTCCACCAGTTCGGTCAGCTCGGCCGCCCGCGGGGCGCCGCTGCTGCGGCCGATCAGCTGCCCCTCGCGGTCGAGGTAGAACAGCGTCGGCGTGCGGCGGACGTCGAGCTCGCGCACCTCGTCGAGGTGGCTCTCGGCGTCGACGTGCACGTAGGCGAGACCCGGCCGGGTGCTCCGGAGATGCTCCAGCCGCGCCTTCGTCGTCCGGCACGGGCCGCAGAACGCGGTCGAGAACTGGACGACGGTCAGGTCGGCGGCGGTGGGGTCCACCCCGAGGCGCTCGAAGACGCTGGGCGCCCCGTCGCTCTCCTGGATACCGGCCGCCCGGACGGCGCCGTTGCGCGCGCGCAACCACCACGCCGCCACAGCAGTGACTGCCAGTGCGGCGACCAGCACGGCCGCTCCGATACCGCTCATCCCCCGCAGCAACCCGACCGGATCGGTCGGCTATTCCCTCAGCCCCCGAGGACGGTGTTCTTCGCCTCGAGCCGGAGGTGCACGCCGTCCTCGGCGGGGGTGACGCCGGTGACGTGCAGACCGAGCGGCAGGGCGGGGAGGTCGTAGCGCAGATCGAGCAGGTCGCTGGCCCGGTTCACCAGGAAGCCGGGCAGGTCGACCCCGGCCCCGGCGGCCTTCGACACGTCGATCACGAGCTGGTTGCCGTCGAGCGTGACCGTGCCGGCCGCGGTCAGCGGGATCGTCTGCCCCAGCAGGTCGACGGTCTTGGTGATCCGCAGCCCGTCGCCGTCGGCGCGCAGGGTGGAGTCGCCGCCGAGCTTGGCCGAGAGCAGCGCGTAGGACAGCGTCGCCGTCCCGTCGATCCGGTCGACCGGCACCCGGTCCACCGAACCGGCCAGGACGCTCGACAGCGGCACGTGCACGCCGTGCAGGTCGGCGTGCGCCCGCGTGCCCGCGGGCTGGCCGAGCTGGTCGGCGGTCAGCGCGATGCGCACGTCGTCGTACCGCCCGGCCACGGCCTGGGTGAGGAACGGGAAGCCGGTGATGTCCACGGCGGGCGTGCCCTGCAGTCCGCCCTTCGCGGCGACCTGCTCGGCCACCTTGTCCTCGGCGATGCCGACGGCGAAGCGGTCGGCGACGACGGCGAGTCCCAGCAGCAGCAGGACGACGACCAGCAGCGCCCGCACGTCAGAGCACGCTCTGCAGGGCGAGGGCCACGGGACCGCAGGCGGCCAGCGGCAGCACTCCCTGGATCAGCGACAGGGCCCAGACGGGCGGGGGCTGCTCGCCGTCGGGCGGTTCGGTCGCGTCCGCCTCGACGACCACGTAGCTCGCGACCAGCGAGACGGTGCCCGCCACCCCACCGAGGACGGCGCCGTAGATGACCGCGGCCAGCGGATCGACGGTGCCGCTCACGCTCCGGCCGAGGACCGTGACGGCCGCAGCGGCCAGGACCGCGACGCCGAGGCCCAGCAGCCCGCACGGCACCCCGTCGGCCAGATGCGGCTTGGGCAGCACGAGATCGGTCAGGTGCCCGGCCACGAGTGCGGCGCCGACCGCCAGGAGCGCGATCAGCGCACGACCGTGCCCGGCCTCGGTCCGCCCCAGCAGCAGGAGGGTGGCCAGGGCGCCGGTCACCGCGAGCAGCAGCGCGGTGCCCGCCAGCGAGGCGACCAGGTCGTGCCGAGGACGGCGGAACATCTGCTGGAGGACCGCCGCCAGGAAGCTCACGCCGAACACCGCCAGCAGCCCGCCCATCGCGGGCCTGCCGGGCAGCACCAGCACCAGGTCGGCCGCGACCGCCGCGGCCGCACCGACGGCCAGCGACCCGAAGAACCCCTGGATGCCGGTGACCAGCACCCACACGAGAACCAGGCCCAGCTGCAGCACGATGACCGCGGCCAGCCGGCCCAGGTCGCCGAGGATCTCCGGCAGCACGACCAGCAGGGCGACGGCACCGGCGGCGCAGCCCGCGGCGGGCAGGTGGAACGCCCGCGCCGTAAGCGCGGACTCCAGGGCAGGCGGGGTCACGGGTCGATCGTCGCAGAAGCCCAGCGTCCGATCCGCTCGACGAGCGGAGCGGTGGCACCGCTCTCGGCGTGTCCGAAGCCCGGAACCACCCACGCGGTGGCGGTCGGACCCGCCGCCTGGGCGAGCGCACGGAAGTGCTCGAGGGGGAAGTACCCGTCCCGGTCGCCGTGCACCAGCAACAGCGGCGTGGGCGCGATCGCGCTGACGACCTGCAGCGGCGACGGCGGCGGCGTGAGCCATGCCTCGTCGAACCGGTGCGTGATGAGACGGGAGAGCACCCACCGGCCGACGGTCGTCTCCAGCAGCCAGTGCACCCGGCGCATCGGCCGGGTGTCGCGGACGTACCAGCGGCTGACCGCGCTGATGCTCACGACCGCATCAGGCCGGTGCCGGCCCAGCGCGGCCTGGCGCAGCACGGCGCCTCCACCCATGGAGAGGCCCACCGTCACGACCGCCTCGGCGCCGTCGGCCCGGGCGGCGGCCACGGCCGCGTCCACGTCACGCATCTCCGGGTCGCCGCCCACGCCCGAACCACCACCGGAGAGTCCGTGGCCCCGGAAGTCGAGCGCCCGCACCTCACCGAAGGGCGCGAGCCAGCCGGCCAGCCGCCGGAAGGGCGCCCGCGCGGTCGAGTTGGTGAACCCGTGGGCGACGACGAAGGTGAGGACGCGGGCGCCCGGACGGGCGGGAACCACGATGCCGGCCAGCCGCACACCGTCATCCGTGTGCACCGTCACGGCCCGCATCACAGGGCTCCCGGCAGGCACGTCGGCTATCCTGCGCTCTCACCTCGACAGCGCCGTCGTTGGCTCCCGCGAAGGAGACTTGATGCGACTCGTACTCATGACCGCGGCGCGACAGGCCACGACCGAGGTGCTCCCTGCCCTCGGCCTGCTGGCCCACCAGGTGCGCGTGGTGGCGCCCGAACTGTCCAGCCTCCTCGACGGCGACTCCGGCGACGTCGTCCTCGTCGACGCTCGCCACGACCTCATCCAGGCCCGCACGCTCTGCGGCCTGCTCAGCTCCACCGGTGTGGCCGCGTCGCTCGTCGCCGTGCTCTCCGAGGGCGGCCTGGTCGCGCTGTCGGCCGACTGGGGTGTCGACGACGTCCTGCTCGACACCGCCGGACCCGCCGAGGTCGACGCCCGGCTGAAGTGGGCCTCCGCGCGACGGCTGGCCGCCGCCACCCCGGCCGACGGGGCCGAACGCGGGGTCACCCAGGCCGGCGAACTGGTCATCGACGAGCACAGCTACTCCGCCAAGCTGCGGGGCCGCCCGCTCGACCTCACCTACAAGGAGTTCGAGCTGCTGAAGTACCTGGCCCAGCACCCGGGCCGGGTCTTCTCCCGCGCGCAGCTGCTGCAGGAGATCTGGGGCTACGACTACTTCGGCGGCA
>Ga0308174_10000461_pt1 | contig 17017 bp, 15 predicted proteins | sample PhyPR2_FD_203894 | JGI IMG/M metagenome (GOLD analysis project Ga0308174, IMG submission 203894) | Soil microbial communities from UC Gill Tract Community Farm, Albany, California, United States - DLSLS.P.R2 | ecosystem: Environmental > Terrestrial > Soil > Agricultural land | place: USA...
TTGACCATGCAGCCGATCTCGCCGTCGAGGGCGATATAGGAGAGCTCGTACTTGGCGGCCTCGATCTCCTTGGGGTCCTCCTCGGTCTCGTCGCGCAGCGCGCGGATCTCCGGATGCCGGAAGAGGGCGTTGTCGTCGAAGGCGACCTTGGCGTCGAGCACGCGCAGCTGACCATCGGCGGTGACGATCAGCGGATTGATCTCCAGGAGGCTCATGTCCTTGGCCGTGAACGCCGCATGGAGCTGGCCCAAAAGGGTGCGCGCCTGCTTGGCGAGCTCGCCGGAGAGCCGCAGAGCCTTGGCCAGCATCAGCCCGTGGTGCGGCCACACCCCGGTCGCCGGATCGATGGTGAAGGTGACGATCCGGTCGGGCGTCTTGGCGGCCACCTCCTCGATGTCCATGCCGCCCTCGGTGGAGGCGACGACGGCGACCCGGCTGGTCTCGCGGTCGACCAGCAGCGAGAGGTAGAGCTCCTGGGCGATCTGGGCGCCTTCCTCGATATAGAGGCGACGGACCGGCTTGCCCCGCGCGCCGGTCTGGTGGGTCACCAGCACCCGGCCCAGCATCTCCTGGGCGTTGGCTCGCACCTCCTCGACGCTCTTCACCACCCGCACGCCGCCCTTGGCCTCTGGCCCCAGGCCCTCGAAGCGGCCCTTGCCGCGGCCGCCGGCGTGGATCTGCGACTTCACCACATAGACCGGGCCGGGGAGCTTCTTGGCCGCCTCGGCGGCTTCGTCGGGCGAGAAGGCGGGAAAGCCCCGCGGAACCGCCACGCCGAACTCTGCGAGGACGGCTTTGGCTTGGTGTTCGTGGATGTTCATGAGGCCTTTGAGGCGCGAGCCGAAATCGCCTCGCCGCCAGGGCGGGCCCGGCGGCGAGTGGCGGCGGTTATAGGCGCCGCGTCCGGCGATGACAACCGCGTGAAGTCCGTAAAACACGGGTCTCCGGCTGCGCGTGGAGACCGGGTCAGCGCGCCCCTTCGAGGGCGGCGGTGGCGCGACGTTCCAGCTTGCCCCAGCTGACCCGCACCCCGTTCAGCGCCGCATCGATCGAGCGGACCACCACCGAGTACATCAGCTGCCGGTAGCCGAACCGCTGCACCGGCAGCCAGGCCACATCGCCCCAGGGCGCGCGCCGCTCCAGGGCCATGCCCAGCGCGCCCGCCGAGAGGTCCAGGAAGATGAACGCCGCCCAGTAGAAGGCCGGCCGCATCAGGTCGTCGGGCGACCACTCCTGCCAGTGGAAGGCCCAGCTGTAGAGCGAGGCGATCAGGCTCCAGACGATGGCCAGGTCGACCAGCGGCGCGATGGCGGTCAGCAGGATCTGGAACAGCCAGATCTGCGGCAAGGCCACGTAGCCCAGCACCGGGTGCTTGGGGTCGAACAGCCCGGCGCGGTGCTTCCACAGGCACTGCAGCGTGCCGAACGACCAGCGGAACCGCTGCTTCAGCAGCCCCGAGACCGTCTCCGGCGCCTCGGTGTAGGCGCGCGCCGCCGGGTCGAAGGCGATGCGCCAGCCGGCCCTCTGGGCGCCCAGCGTGAGGTCCTGGTCCTCGGCCAGGGTGTCGGCGGGATAGCCGCCGAGCGCCTCCAGCGCCGAGCGGCGCCAGGCGCCGACTGCGCCGGGGACGACGGTGACCGCGCCCAGGGCGGCCAGCGCCCGGCGCTCCAGGTTCTGGGCGGTGACGTATTCCAGCGCCTGCCAGCGGGTGATCAGGTTGCGGCGGTTGCCGACCAGGGCGTTGCCGGCCACCGCGCCCACCTTCGGGTCGACGAACCAGCGGGCGAGCTTGCCGATGGTGTCGGGCGGGAAGAGGGTGTCGGCGTCCAGCGCCACGATCACGTCGCCCTGAGCCTCCACCAGGCCGCGGTTCAGCGCACGCGCCTTGCCGCCGTTCTCGAAGCTCATCAGCCGCACCCGCGGCTCGTCGGCGAAGGCCCGCTTCACCACCTCGGCCGTGCGGTCGCCGGAGCCGTCGTCGAGCACCAGGATCTCCATCCGCTTCCAGTTGGAGGCCAGGATCCGGCGGACGGAGGAGACGATGACCTTCTCCTCGTTGAAGCAGGGGATCAGCACGCTGACCAGCGGCCCGGTCTCCGGGTCGAGGTCCGGCGGGGTGCGGCGCCCGATCAGCGCGCGGTGCAGCAGGGCCAGCGGGGCCAGCATCAGGAGCCGCCCCACGCCCAGCGCGATGGCTCCGATGAACAGCCACGAGAGCAGCATCTCCACGTCGTGGAAGAAGCCGAAGCCCAGCCGGTCGAGCATCAGCTCGAGGGAGGAGCGCGGGGTCGGCGGCATGGCCTGCTCGGGCGTCATCCCGGCGAGCTGGGCGACGGTCACCAGCTTGTAGCCGCGCGCCCGGATGGCGTCGATCAGCGTGGGCAGGGCGGTGACGGTGCGGCTGCGGTCGCCGCCGGAGTCGTGCAGCAGCACCACCTGGCCCGGGCGGACCGTGTCCTGCAGGCGCGACAGCGTGGTGTCGATGATGTGCTGCGGCTCGGGCTTCTTCCAGTCGTCCGGATCGATCCGGAGGCCCACCGTCAGGTAGCCTTCCTGCTGGGCGAGCAGGACGCGGCTGACCTCGCGCGGGGTGGACGGCTCGGCGTCGCCGAAGAACGGCGGCCGGAACAGGCGCATGGAGCGGCCGGTGATGGTCTCGAACAGCCGCTGGCTCGCGGTCAGCTCCACCATCGTCTGGGCGGTCGGGATGTAGGCGATGTCCGGGTGGGTCCAGGAGTGGCCGCCCACGTCGTGGCCCTCGCGCACCTCGCGCGCCACCAGGTCGGGGAAGCGCTGCATGTTCTTGCCGATCACGAAGAAGGTCGCCGGCGCGTGCTTCTCCTTCAGGATGTCCAGGATTTTCGGCGTCCAGCGGCCGTCGGGCCCGTCGTCGAAGGTGAGCGCCACCAGGCCCGGGTGGAAGCCGTAGCGCTGGATCACGTAGGAGGTCGGCAGGAGGTCGTAGGTCTCGCCTGAGATCAGGCCGTTGTCGGGATCGAACTCCAGGGCCCGGTGGCCGGGCTTGGGCGTGTCGGAGACGTGCAGGATCTCGCCCTGGCCGTCGAAGTCGACGTCCTGGCCGGGCTTGAGGATGTCCAGCCCCTGGGCGCTGGCCGCGCCATAGCCGTGGCGCAGGAGCTTCCAGTCCAGCGAATCCTCGCCGCCCATCTTCCAGAACGCGTAGCCCATGGGGCGGAACGCGTCGGCGACCCGGATCTGGTTGAACATCGTCGAGGCGTCGAGGAACCACACCTGGTGGTCGCGCCCGCTGTCGTCCTTGTAGGCGTAGTGCGGGTTGAGCTCGGTGTCGTCCATCACCGGCTGGGCGCCGGAATCGTGGGCCGCCTGGGTGGCCTCGTCGAAGGTCACCGCCGAGGCCGAGCCCTTCTCCTTGCCGTGCGGCAGCAGCCAGTCGTAGCCGTAGGCGCCCAGGGCCAGCACGGTGCGCGCCGGATCGAGCTCGCCCATGCGCTTCTCGAGCTGGTGCTCGAACCACTCCTGGCCGGCCACGGGACCCGGGTCGCCGCCGCCCCAATGCTGGTCGTAGGCCATCAGCACCACCGCGTCGGAGGCGGCCTGCAGCTGCTTCACCGGGGCGCTGTCGTCGGCGAACAGGGCGGTGACCCACACCTCCCGGCCGAGCGGCTTCAGCGCCGCGCGCGCCTCGGCGATCAGGCGCGGATAGACGGCCTGGGCCTGGGGCGTCAGGTTCTCGAGGTCGAAGACATAGCCGGCGTAGCCCCGCTTCTGGGCCTGGTCGACGAGGTTCTGCACCAGCCGCTTGCGCGCCGCCGGATCGAGGATCAGGTCGTCGGCCTCGCGGCCGTTGAAGACGCCTTCGCGCGCATTGTAGACGCCCGGCAGGATCGACGGGGGCTTCTTGGCCGAGCCGATGATCGCGCGGGCTTCGGCGTCGGAGGTGATCTCCACCTCGCCTTTCGAGCCGGCGATGCGGATCCACTGCGGGGAGACCACGTCGAGCTGGTCGATGTGGTCGGCGAGCGAGGCGCGCGAGCGTTCGTCGTCGGAGACGTAGAAGCCCACCGCCAGCGGCCGCGACTGGCTGCCGCCGTAGAAGGACTTCGGATGCGGGATGCGAGTCCACTCGCGGCGGCCCTTCAGGCGATGCGCGCTCTCCTGGTGCAGCGCCTGCAGGACGCGCGGGTCCTTCAGCGCCAGGCTGGGCAGGTGCGGGGCGAACGCGAGGGTGGCGAAGAAGCTCGCCACCAGGAAGGCGGCGAAGGCCAGGGCGAGGCCGCCCGACAGGCGGACGAGGCGCGCCCGCTTGCCCGTCGGATCGTGGAAGACAAGATCGGCCATCTCAGCCTGGGACGCCCCCTTACTTCGGGGCCGACATATGGGCCGCGAAGGTGTCGGAAGCTAGACGCGCCTTTGGCTCTGAACGCCAGCTGAAGACGGCCGCCCGCAGCAGCCGGCCGGGCGGCATGGCCGTCGCGCCGGCGATCCCGAGGCCGCCGACCGCGAAGGCGCCGATCAGCCGGGCCAGCCGTGCGACATCCTGCCACCGCGCCGCCAGCCTCGCCCGGGTCGCCGCTCGGGCCAGGGAGCGGCGCAGCGGGGCGCGGCGGGCCGAGGTTGACAGAGCTTGGCCCGGCACTTCTCCTCCGGGAGATCTGTGACGCGGCGGCCGGCGTCGCGCGGCGTGCGGCGGAGCGGTCGGAAAGGTGCAGCAGAGCGTGCGTGAAGCGGCGGAGGAGTTTCGCGAGCCGCCGCCCGGCGCCGTCCAGCCTTCGCGACCGGCGCCCGTAACGCTTCGCATGACGCTGCGCGTCCTGGCGGTCGGGACCGGGGTCGCGGCCTTCCTCAGCCTGCTCAGCCTGTTCAGCGGTCCGCCGGGCGCCGTCGCGCTGCGCAGCGCCCAGTACTTCGCCTACAGCTGGATCGGCTCCCTCCTGGGGCTGGCCAGCGTGCGCATCGCCGCGCGCCTGGGCTATTGGGATCGCGGCGCGCTCCGCCTGGGCTTCGTCGCCGGGCTGATCATGGCCGCGCCGATGGGGCTCGTCGTCTGGCTCGGCGCGACGGCGGCGAGCGGGCGCGCCCCGCCCGTCGCGGCCCTGCCCGGCATGCTCTGGGAGACCCTGCTGATCTGCATCGCCGCCTCGGTGCTGGCGGTGCTGATCGCCCGCGGGCGGCGCTCGGCCGCGTCCCGCAGCGAGGCGCCGCCGAAGTTCCTGGAGCGGCTGCCGCTCAAGCTGCGCGGCGCCGAGGTCTGGGCGGTGGAGGCCGAGGACCACTACCTGCGCCTGCACACCTCCAAGGGCCAGGACCTGATCCTCCTGCGGCTCTCCGACGCCATCGACGAGCTGGGTGGCCTGGAAGGCGCCCAGGTGCACCGCTCGTGGTGGGTGGCGCGCGCCGCCGTCGTCGAGGCCCAGCGGGGCGATGGCCGCGCGGTGCTGACCCTGAAGGACGGCTCGCAGGTCCCGGTCAGCCGCACCTACGCCCGCCAGCTCCGCGGTCGCGGCTGGATCTAGGCGCCGGCCTGGACGCCCGCGCCGCGCTGAGACCATCCGTCCACGCTCAAGGTTCTGGCGTCACCGTGGGAATTGGGTCTAATTGTGGCGCGGGAGAGAGTTCGTAGCTCCCAGCGGTTTCGCCGTGAGGGCGGCGAGGCGGCCAGGGCTTCGATCGTCGAGGGACCAGCGTTCGGGGTGTCGCCCATGGTCCAAGACGAGATGGACGAGACGGCCGAGGCCGCCGTCCCCAGGCATCGCTACCTGCTGCTGGGTGGGGTGGCGTGCGCCTGCGCGCTCGGCGTGGGGCTCGGGCTGTGGGCCCGCCCGGCGATCGGCGAGCGCGGCGAGGCGCCGAAGCTGGCTGCTGCGCCCGAGGCGCCCTCCGTTGGCCAGCGCAAGCTGCAGATCGTGTTCGACGACACCCCGGCCCCGCTCGGCAAGCCGCTGGAGGTGATGACGCCACGCTCCGGGGCCGCGTCCGCCGGGCCGCCCCGGAGCCTGTCGGTCGCGCTTCCGGAGCGCCCGCCTTCGCCCGAGCCGCCTGGCGCGCGCGACCGGCCTCCGGGCGGGTTGATGCGCGCCGATGCGCCGCGCCTGGCCGAGCCTGTGCTCGGCGACCGCGCGCCGGAGCCCTCCTTCGCCGAGCGCGCGCGACCGCTCGCCCATGGCCTGATCGCCTCGGCCGAGGCCGCCCTGCTGCGGATCGCCGAGATCCGGCCCGATCCGCAGCCGAGCGCGGCAGGGCCCAGGGCCGAGTCCGCCGCCCACTCCGTTGGAGCGCCGAAGCCCGCCGCCGCCCGCAAGCCGCCCGATCCCGTCGAGATCGCCGAACAGCGCAGGCGGATCGCGGCCGAGCGGCTCGCCCGCCTCGAAACGCGCAAGGCGGCGCGGGCGGAAGCCAGGGCCGAGCAGGCCGCCAGGCTGGAAGCTGTCGCCGAGGCGCGCGCCGAGAAGCTCGCCGCCCGCGCCGAGGCCGCACGCAAGGCCGAGCGACTGACCGAGAAGGCGCGGGCCGAGGCGCTCGCCAAGGCGCAGCGCCGCAAGGCCGAGCGGCTGGCCGTCCAGGAACGCGCCCGCGAGACGTCCGCGGCGCTCGCCGAGGCCCAGGCGGCGGCCAGGGCCCAGGCTGTCGCCCAGGCCAGAGCCAAGACCGCGACGCTGGCCAAGGCCGAAGCTCGCCGCAAGAAGGGTCTGGCCATCCTCGCCCACGTGCTCGCCAAGGTGGCGCGGCAACACGCCAAGCCCGCGCCCGAGCCGCCGCCGCGACCGCTGAAGGGGACGGCGTCCATCCGACTGGCCAGCGCCCCCCGCTGCGTCTCGGCCGATCCGGGCGAGGCGCTCGCCTGCGCCGATCCGCAGCTCAGCTCGGCGGAGCGACGGATGAACCGCGCCTACCAGCAGGCCGAAGCCGCCGGCGTGCCGCCCGCCGAGCTTCGCCGCCAGCAGCAGCGGTGGCTGGCGGCCAGGGCGGCGGCGGCGCGCGAGGCGCCGTGGGCGGTGCGCGACGTCTATCAGGCGCGGATCGCCGAGCTCGAGGACCTGGCGCGCAACCCGCACGACTGAAGCGCCGCGATTGCAACGGCGGAGCCGCCCAGAGGATTAGGCCGGCGAGCAGCATTTGGAGTCTGGCCATGCCGATCGACCGCCAGGGCGAGCCTTGGTCGGACGCGACCTACCGCGGGTTTGCGGCTCCCGGGCCGGATGCGCCGCGCGGCCCCGAGCCGCGTCGCCGGCTTCCGTCGATCTCCCGCAACGGGCTGATCCTCGGCGCGGCCGTGGCCGTGGCGCTCGGCCTGGTGTTCGGCCTCTGGGCCCGACCGAACCTGCAGGGCGGCGCCGGCGCGAGCCAGCCGGATCTCGCCGCGCCGGGTCGCGCCGTGCCCATCGAGGTGGCCCATCCGGCCCCCCCGCCGCAGCCCCGGGGCGGCAAGCTCGACGTGCTGCCGAGCGCTCCGGCGCAGATCCCGCGGGCTGAAGCGGCGCCGACCCCGGCCCCGGCCGGGCCACAGGCGGCCGGGGACACCGCGACGTCAGCGCCGAGCGAGGCGTCGGGGCCGCCCCTCCCGCGCCTGGCGCCGCCCCCGCCTCTGCCGGCGATCCAGCGGCCGCCGCCGGAGGCCCGCGCCAGCGACGCCTGCGCGACCGCCCGCCCGGGCGCCGAGCTCATGGTGTGCGAGGATCCGGGCCTTTCCGCCGCCGACCGCGAGCTGGCGCGCGCCTACCGGCGGGCCCTGGCTTCCGGCGCCCCGCCAGGCGCGATCCGGGCCGACCAGCGCGACTGGCTGGCGATCCGCGAGGACGCCGCGCGCCATTCGCGCCGCGCGCTCGCCGAGGTCTATCAGCAGCGCATCGACGAACTGAACCAGATCGCGCAGGACCCCGGCGGCCCGGCCGATGACGACGATGGCGGCCCGGGCTACTGAGCGCCCAGCATCTCCTTCACGGTGTCGCGCTCGGAGACCAGCTCGTCGTTGGTGATCTTGATCTTCGACTTGGCGAAGTCGTCCATCTGGTAGCTGGTCACGACCTCGTAGCCGTCTGCGGTCGAGCGGACGGGCATGCCGGCCCAGATCCCCTCGGCGAAGCCGTAGCGGCCGTGTGAATTCACCGCCACCGCGTGCAACCGGCCGGGCGTGGCGAGGTCGCGGACGTGGTCGATCAGGGCGTTCGCCGCCGAGGCCGCCGAGCTCTGCCCGCGCGCCTCGATCACCGCCGCCCCGCGCTTGCCGACGGTCGGCAGGTACTCGCTCTCCAGCCAGGCCCGGTCTCCGATCACCTCGGCCGCAGGCTTGCCGCCGATCCTGGCGTGGGTGAAGTCGGCGAACATGGTCGGCGAGTGGTTGCCGTAGATGAACAGTTCGCTGACCTCCTCGACCGGCACGCGCGCCTTCCTGGCGAGCAGCGCCTGGCCGCGGTTCTGATCGAGCCGCACCATCGCGGTGAAACGGTCCTTCGGCAGGCGCTTCGCCTGGCTCGCGGCGATCATGCAGTTGGTGTTGCACGGGTTGCCGACCACCGCGATGCGCGCGTTGTCGGCGGCGACCTCGTCGATCGCCTGGCCCTGGGCCACGAAGATCTTGCCGTTGTCCTTCAGGAGATCGGCCCGTTCCATGCCCGGCCCGCGCGGCTTGGAGCCCACCAGCAGGCACCAGGCCGCGTCGCGGAAGGCGATCTTCGGGTCATCGGTCAGCACCATGTCCGCGAGCAGCGGGAAGGCGCAGTCCTCCAGCTCCATGCCCACGCCTTTCAGGGCCTTCTGCGGGCCCTCGGCCGGGATCTCCAGGAGCTGCAGGATGACCGGCTGGTCCGGGCCCAGCATCTCGCCCGAGGCGATGCGGAACAGCACGGCGTAGCCGATGTTGCCGGCGGCCCCGGTCACCGCCACGCGAATGGGCTGCTTCGTCGCCATGACATGCTCCGCTGAGGATCTCGAGGGCCGGCGCCGGGGCGCGGGTGGCGGGTCCCTAACGCAGCGGCGGCCCTGCCGCAATGCCGCAGGCGAAGGCCCCGGAAGATAGCCGTGGCGCGTCCGTCCGGTTCGTGCTGAACGGGGCCATGTTCGAGCTCGCCCCCGCCTTCCTCGCGACCTCCGAGGCGCTCGGCGACCTCGCTCTGTGCCACGCGCGCCTGCAGGCCGACGCGCGCTTCCCCTGGGTGGTGCTGATCCCGCGCGTTGAGGGCGCGCGGGAGCTGGAGGACCTGCATCCGGACGAACGCCGCCTGTTGATCGAGGAAATCCTCTCCGCCGGGCATGCGGTGCGGGCGATCGGGGTCGCGCTCGGCCGGGAGGTCGCCAAGCTCAACGTCGGCCAGCTCGGCAACCTGACGCCGCAGCTGCATCTGCACGTGGTGGGCCGCCGGCCGGACGACGCCGCCTGGCCGGGACCGGTCTGGGGCCATGGCCAAGCCGGCGCCTATCGGCCGGAGGCCTTCGATCGCGCGATGGCCGTGGCGCGCGCGACGCTGGGGCTCTGAGGCCCGGATCAGGGCGAACTGCGGGCCAGCCGGACGGGAAGTCTCCGGCCGTGCTCGGTGAGTTCCCCGGTCCAGCCGCCGGCGGTGGACCGAAGCTCGAGGACGTCCTCGGCGTCCGGCCGGCGGTGGAAACGGAGCGTGAGGCTGCGCCCTCGGCGCGTCACCTCGTCGACCGTCCCCGAGGCGTCGAGCGCGCCCGGGCGGCGCAGGTCCCGCCAGACCGCCTGGAGTCCGTCGCCGGCGTCGACAAAGCGCAGGTCGAACAGCGCCGCCCCGCTCGCGGCGCTCAGGGCCCAGCCGCCGTCGAGCGGGCCCTGGAAGGACTCCGCCGCGCGGAAGGACGAGCGCACGCGGGCGTCATAGGCCTGGTCGTTGGGGGCGGCCTCGCCCGATGCCCATCCGGCGCGCGCCGTGGCGATGAGCGCGACCAGCGTCAGCAGGACCCGTCGCATGGCTCAGGCGCTCTCGCCGGCGATCGCCTGGGCCACGGCGATGAGGCGCTGGGCCTGCGCCAGGTGCAGTCGCTCGAGCATCCGGCCCTCCACCTTGATCACCCCCCGGCCGGCGTTCTCCGGACGATCGTAGGCGGCGACCACCGCACGCGCCCAGGCGACCTCGTCGGGGGCCGGCGCGAAGATGCGGTTGGCGACCTCGAGGTGGCTCGGATGGATCAGGCTCTTGCCGTCGAAGCCCAGCCGCGCCCCCTGCTCGCACTCCCGCTCCAGGCCGGCCAGGTCGGGGATGTCGTTGAAGACCCCGTCCAGGATCGAGAGCCCGTGCGCCCGGGCGGCCATCACCGCCAGCGACAGCGCCGGTGACAGCGGCGCGCGGTCCGCGCCCGGCTCGCAGCGCATCTCCTTGACGAGGTCGTTGGCGCCGATCACCCAGACGTCGAGACCGTGCTCCCGGCTCGCCTGACCCAGGACGTCCAGCCGGAAGACCGCCTGGCAGGTCTCGATCATCCCCCACAGGCGGGCCCGCCCGCCGACCTCTCGGGCGAAGTTCGCCACGTCCTGCGGCGAGGACACCTTGGGCAGCAGGATGGCGTCAGGCCCGACTTCGGCGGCCGCTTGCAGATCCTCGGCCGCCCAGGGGGTGTCCAGCCCGTTGACCCGGATCACCACCTCGCGCGCGCCGAATCCGCCGGCCCGTATCGCGCCCGTGGCCAGGCGCCGCGCCTCGGCCTTCGCCTCCGGGGCGACGGAATCCTCCAGGTCCAGGATCACCACGTCACAGGGCAGCGTCCGCGCCTTCTCGATCGCGCGCGGGTTCGAGCCCGGCAGGTAGAGCGCGCTGCGGCGGGGACGGTCCTGGTTCATCCGGGAGCTCCTTGGCGCGTGGAGGCCCCAAGCTTTAGCCGCTAGGATGGGGTCATGACCACTCGCTACGACCCGTCCGCCCGCAACGTGCTCGGCGGCGAGCTTGCGCCCTGCTCCACCCGGCCGATGAGCGGCTTCTTCCGCAACGGCTGCTGCGAGACCAGCCACGAGGACCTCGGGATGCACACCGTCTGCGCGGTGATGACGGCGGAGTTCCTGGCTTTCTCCAAGGCGGTCGGCAACGACCTCTCCACCCCGCTCCCGGAGGCGCAGTTCCCGGGCCTGAAGCCGGGCGACCGCTGGTGCCTGTGCGCGCCGCGCTGGAAGGAGGCGCTCGACGCCGGCGCCGCCCCCAAGGTGGTGCTGGAGGCCACCCACGAGGAGACGCTCGCCATCGTGCCCCTGGGCGTCCTGAAGGACCACGCGGTGGAGGCGTAGCTCCCGAGTTGCTCCCACGAGGGGGTGCTGTCGCGAAGCGACTGAGGGGGTTTCCGCTCAGACGTCAGCGGATGAAACCCCCTCCGGTCCTCCGGACCACCTCCCCCTGCGGGGAGGAACTACGACAGCAAGTACTCCGCCTCCAGGCGGTAGGCCGAGCCTTCCTTGGTCTGGCGGCTCGAATAGAGCCCGAAGCGGTCGACCGCGATGGGCGGCGATTTCAGCAGGTTGTTGGCCTGAATCCAGCCGGCGACCTCGGCCGGGTCGGGCCGCCGCAGATAGGCCAGGGTGACGTGCGGTCGATAGTGGCGACGCTCGGGCTTCAGCCCCGCCCGCCGGGCCGCCGTCTCGCAGGCCTTGGCCAGGCGCGTGAGCGCCGCGCTCTCCGCCACACCGGCCCAGATCGCATGGATGTCGCGCCCTTCGCCGAACGCGCCCACGCCCTGCAGCGCGATCTCGAAGCCGCCGCCGTTCAGGCCTGAGAGCTCCGCATCGAGGTCGCGCGCAACGTTCTCGACGATGTCGCCGAAGAACCTGAGCGTCACGTGCAGCGACTCCGGCGGCCGCCAGCGCGCGCCCTCGATGTCGGGCTGGCGCCTGGCGAGGCCGGCGGCGATCTCGGCGGGTATCGCGAGCGCGGCGAACAGGCGGATCATGGAGGGCTCTCTAGCGCCGGCCGGGCGCCGCGGCCACCTAGGGCCTTGCTTCCGCCTCAAGCGGACCCGATATTTCGAATGCGCCCGATTTGGGCGTCCGAATCAGAGGGCTTTGCCTCCCATGAGCGACTTCAACCGCGGCTACGCGCGCACGGTCCCCGCGGACCGCGCCGACATGTCGGTGGACGCGGGACTTCGCAGCTACATGCTCGGCGTCTACAACAAGATGGCGCTGGGCCTCGTCGTCTCGGCGGCCCTGGCCTGGGTGACCGGCCAGTTTGCGCCCGTCCAGCAGCTTCTCTATCGCCTGACCCCCGATGGCCACCTGGCGGGTTACACGGGATTGGGCACGCTGGTGGCCTATTCGCCGCTGGCCATCATGCTCGTCATGCTCTTCGGCATGCGCAACCCGACGGTGAAGGGAAGCGGCATCCTGTACTGGGCGACAGTGTCCGTGTTCGGCGCGGGCCTCGGCGCGATCACCCTGCTCTACACGGGCGCCTCGCTCGCCTCGACCTTCCTGATCACGGCGACCGCGTTCGGCGCGCTCAGTCTGTTCGGCTACGCGACGAAGCGCGACCTCACCGGTATCGGCAGCTTCCTGATGATGGGGCTCATTGGCCTGGTGGTCGCGATGCTCGTGAACGTCTTCTGGCACCCGGCCGGCTTCAACTTCATCATCAGCGTGCTCGGCGTGCTGATCTTCGCGGGGCTGACGGCCTACGACACCCAGCGCCTGAAGATGACCTACTACCAGATCGGCGGCGATCAGGTGCGGCTCGGCGTCGCCACCAACTTTGGGGCGCTCAGCCTCTATCTCGACTTCCTCAACATGTTCATGTTCCTGCTGCGCCTGTTCGGCGCTCGCCGCTGAGCCGGCCCGGAACCGACGACGAAGCCCCGGCGATCGCTCGCCGGGGCTTTTCGCATCAGCGGGCCGGCGGCTCCTCGCCGACGATCGAGACCCGCTCGCCGTAGCGGGAATAGGGATAATAGTCCCACACCGAGTGGTGCTGCGTGCAGCGGTTGTCCCACAGGGTCAGGGTGTTCGGCTCCCACCGCACGCGGCAGTGCAGCTTGGGTTCGCGCTGCAGCAGCGAGAAACACATATCGAGGATCGCGCGGCTCTCCCAGCGCTGCAGGCCCGCGATGTGGGTGGTGAAGCCGGAATTCACATAGAGCACCTTGCGGCCGGTCACCGGGTGACGGGTGACGACCGGATGCTCGTGGCGCGGATAGCCGCCCTCGGGCGGCGCGGAGCCATAGTTGCCGACATAGGGCATGGCGCCGTCGTGCACCGCCTGGAGGCCCTCGAGGAAGGCCTTCATCGGCGCCGAGAGCATCTCGTAGGCCATGTACATGTTGGCGAACAGGGTGTCGCCGCCGCCGCACTCGGGCGTTTCGGTGATGTAGAGCGCCGAGCCGAGCGGCGGGATCGCATCGCAGCTCACGTCGGTGTGCCAGGCTTCGCCGGCGGTGTAGGGCGACTTCGCGGTGGTCTTGACGAGCAGGATCTCCGGATCCTCGTCGGGCCGGCCGTGGTGCATCGGATGCACGTGCAACCGGCCGAAATTCCGGCCGAAGGCCTTGTGGGCTTGGCGGTCCAGGACCTGGTCGCGGAACACCAGCACCAGCCAGTCGGCCCAGGCTTCGCGGATATCCTCCAACTCCTCGCCGCTCAGGTCCGACAGGTCGAGCCCGCGGATCTCGGCTCCGGTATGCGGCGAGACGGGCGTGACGCGGAAGCTCCGGTACTCGGTCCGCCGCGGCTCGCCGAGCGGGACATGCTTGGACGGCTTGGGAAGCGTGGCTACCGACATGGCCGGACTCCGTTGGACTGCGCGCGGAAGCTTCCGCCTCCGCCACGCCGGAGTCCAGATGGGCGCTAGTCGACGACGCGGAATCGTCCCCGCTCGAAGAACCGGAGGACCTGATCCAGCTCCTGCGCGCGGCGCAGGATATGGCCGCCCTGGCCGACGACGGCCCAGGCGCCTTGGCGGCGGGCGAGCGCCGGGCGCTTTTCGATGCGGTAGAGCGGCGCCTCCGAGGCGCGCTTGAACACCGAGAACACCGCCGAGTCGGAGAGCCCGTCGATCGCGTAGTCCCGCCATTCGCCGGCGGCGACCATGCGGCCATAGAGGGAGAGGAGCCGGTCGAGCTCGGGTCGCTCGAAGAAGACGCGCGCCGACCGGGCCTGCGCGTAGGGCGGATCGAAAGCCATGCACCTCCAGCCTAGACTGGATTCCGCAACGTGCGCCAGCGCCCCGGGTTGCGGCGGATGGCTCCGACACAGCCCCGCAACAACGGCGGGGCCGCGCCGCGAAATGACCTTATTTCGGTCCCGCGCGCGCCAGATGCGCCCCCGATGTTATGAGCGTCGGTTGGTCGGCGGTGCGGGTCCCGGATCCTGAACAGCCCCCCCAGCCCCCCTGGATCGGCAGCCCGATCGACCGACAGCTACTTTCTCCTCCCCCAGCGTGAGCCCGCGCGGCGTCTCTCTCCTCGCCGCGCGGGCTTTTGCATTTCCACCCGCATCGGGTGGTCGGGCGAGACGGGCTTCGCCCCCTGGTCAGCTCTTCTGCTCGGCCAGGCCGAGGATGCGGCCGCCGTGCGCCTGCTGCACCACGATCACGGTCTTCAGGCCGTCTTCGCCGGGGGCGGGCAGCTTGTAGGCCCTGGGGCGCCCCTTCCAGGCGCCCAGGCGCGCCATCTCCCGCACCACGTTTTTCTGCACGATGGTCTGGCCGCGGTTGTCGCCGCTCTTGACCGCGACGTCCTGCTCGCGCGGATCGTAGCGGATCAGCCAGACGTCGGCTCCGCCCGCCGGCGCGTGGCCGGAGCCCACGTCGACCCGCCGGCCGCCGGCGATGAACTTGATGTCCGGCGGATTGTGCCGGGCATGGGCCGCCTCCTTCACCAGGCTCTCGATGTGCTCGGTCTTCAGGCCGGTGGCCTGCAACTGTCCGTCGACCACCACCTGTGGCGTGTAGGGCTCGCGCAGCGAAAGCTTCGCCACGTAGGCCTTCTGACGATCGGCGAACTCGGGCTTGGCGAAGGTGTCGCTCCAGCCGAGATAGTCCCAGTAGTCCACCGGGAAGGTGAGCACGAGCACGCCGGGCTGCTCGGCGAGCTTGGCCAGATAGGCGTCAGCCGCCCCGCAGGAGCCGCAGCCCTGGGCGGTGTAGAGCTCGACCACCACCGGCATCTTCGCCACGGCGGCGCAGGGCAAGGCGGCGAGGATCAGGCTGAGGAGCGCGGCGTTCCGCATCGGGGCGCAATTAAGCGGAGATATGGCCGCAGGGCGTTTCAACATGGTGTGAGTAGGCGCCGGCGGCCGCCCAGGCAAGCCACCCGGGCGCGCCGCTCCTGGCATGCCGCCTCAGGCCGCCTGCCGCGCGAGGTTGCGAAGCACGTAGTTGAGGACCCCGCCGTTCCGGAAGTATTCCAGCTCGGTCGGCGTATCGATCCGGCAGCGCACCGGGAACCGGGCGATCCGCCCGTCGGAGGGCCGGTACAGCTCGACGATCAGCTGCTTCTTGGGACTAAGGTCCGAGAGCCCGCGGATCGAGACGATCTCCTCGCCGGTCAGCCCCAGCTTGTGCCAGCCTTCCTGGGTGAACTGCAGCGGCAGCACGCCCATGCCCACCAGGTTCGAGCGGTGGATGCGCTCGTAGCTCTCGGCGATCACCGCGCGCACCCCCAGCAGCTTGGTGCCCTTGGCCGCCCAGTCGCGCGAGGAGCCGGTGCCGTATTCCTTGCCCGCGAACACCACCAGCGGCCGGCCCTCGGCCTGGTAGCGCATGGCCGCGTCGTAGATCGACATCACCTCGCCGGAGGGGAAGTGCTTGGTGACCCCGCCCTCGATGTCGGGGGTGATGCGGTTGCGGATGCGGATGTTGGCGAAGGTGCCGCGCATCATGATCTCGTGGTTGCCGCGCCGCGAGCCGTAGGAGTTGAACTCCGACTGTGGCACCTGGTGCTCGCGCAGATAGACGCCGGCCGGCGAGGTGGCCTTGATCGACCCGGCCGGCGAGATGTGGTCGGTGGTGATGGAATCCCCGAACACGCCCAGCACGCGCGCCTCGATCACGTCCTTGATCGGCTCGGGCTCCATGCCCATGCCCTGGAAGTAGGGCGGGTTCTGGACGTAGGTGGAGCCCATGTCCCAGGCGTAGGTCTTGCCGCCGGCGACCTTGATCCCCTGCCAGTTCTTGTCGCCCTTGAAGACGTCGCCGTAGCGGGTGGCGAACATCTTGTCGGTGACGTGCTTGCGCTGCAGGCCCGAGATCTCTTCGGCCGACGGCCAGATGTCTTTCAGGTAGACGGGTTTGCCGTCCTTGCCTTCGCCGAGCGGGTCCTGGGCCAGGTTCACCAGCATCGAACCGGCGAGCGCATAGGCGACCACCAGCGGCGGCGAGGCCAGGTAGTTGGCGCGCACGTCGGGGTTCACCCGGCCCTCGAAGTTGCGATTGCCGGAGAGCACAGAGACCGCCACCAGGTCTTCCTTGTTGACCGCCTCGGAGATCGGCTCGGGCAGCGGCCCCGAGTTGCCGATGCAGGTCGTGCAGCCGTAACCCACCAGGTTGAAGCCCAGGCTGTCCAGGGACTTGGTCAGGCCGGCCGCCTTCAGATAATCGGTGACCACCTGCGAGCCCGGCGCGAGCGAGGTCTTCACCCACGGCTTCACCCGCAGCCCCTTCTCGGCCGCCTTCTTGGCGACCAGGCCGGCGGCGATCAGCACGGAGGGGTTGGAGGTGTTGGTGCACGAGGTGATCGCCGCGATCACCACGTCGCCGTGGCCGAGATCGAAGGTCTCGCCGTCCACCGGCGCCCGCTTGCCGAGCTCGTCGCCTTTGCCGAATTCGCCGGTCATGGCGTCCTTGAACTCGCCGCTGGCCTCCGACAGCAGCACCCGGTCCTGCGGCCGCTTCGGGCCCGCGAGCGAGGGCTTCACTTCGGCGAGCTCCAGCTGCAGCGTATCGGTGAACACCGGATCGGGATCGCTGGGCTCGCGCCAGATGCCCTGCTCCTTGGCGTAGGCCTCGACCAGCGCCACCCGCGCCGGGTCGCGGCCGGTGGCCTTCAGATACTCCAGCGTCGCGTGCGTGATCGGGAAGAAGCCGCAGGTGGCGCCGTACTCCGGCGACATGTT
>Ga0308174_10000462_pt1 | contig 17011 bp, 22 predicted proteins | sample PhyPR2_FD_203894 | JGI IMG/M metagenome (GOLD analysis project Ga0308174, IMG submission 203894) | Soil microbial communities from UC Gill Tract Community Farm, Albany, California, United States - DLSLS.P.R2 | ecosystem: Environmental > Terrestrial > Soil > Agricultural land | place: USA...
CGCTGGAAGAATTTGAAGGTGTCCGTTGAAAATGCGCAATCACCGGGTGTGGCGGATGCGTTGGCGTCCGTGGGTGCGCCGGTAACAAAATAAATTTTGCTCCCCGAAACACCTTGAATGCCCGGCTCGCCGCGTAAAGAAATGCCGTTGCCCCAAGTAGCCATGATAATAGTCCTTAAGACGCCCGGTAGAGCGCCATGTTGGTGATGTCTATGTATGCGTCATTTACGGAAGGGCTAAGACTTTCCGGTGGCGGACCTTCACCCCAAAAGATCTGATTGCCGCCACCCGTGCCGCCGCCGGTGCCTTGGCCAATCAAGGACACGCCGCCCTTGGGCCATGTGTCACCTTGCTTGGGCCCGGTAAGGACGTAGGAATCCGTATTCAGCCAAAAGTCGCCAATGGTGCCAACGGCGTCCGGGGGCGGAGTGCGCCCGGATAGGATCGTATTGAGGCGGCGTGACACGCCCGCCGATCCCGGAATATAGATTGTGGTCCCTACGGCCATGGATACCCCAAGCTTGGGCGGGGCAAAGGGCGGTTGCACCCGCCCTAAGCCTCTCAACCCAAGCAATTAAGCCAAGATGTAAACGGTGGTGATGTCACCCAAGACGGCTTGCTCAATGGCTTGAGCCACCACGGTGTCACCATCAGCGGCTTTCACAAAAGCGCCGTTATCATCAGTTTTGAGCAAGTCACCGGGGGCAAAGCTACCGCCCGCGTATGCTTGGCTAGTACCCTTGCGGGTGATTTCACAAGCCTCACCCAAGATGGGGTTGTTTTGCAAAATGCCAAAAAAGGTGCCACCGGCGGAGGGCTTGATGACGGCGGGATTACCCCGTCCGGCGCCCACAATGTTTTTGGCGGTGCCAATGTTGACGCCAAAAAACTGATTGGCGGCGACCACACTACGGTCATCATCACTGGCTAAAAAGCCGATCTTCTCAAGCGGTTGTGCGTAGCTCATGCGTCAAAGTCTCCTTTTCAAGTACGATTGGCCTCGGCATAAAGGCGGCGGCCTGCCGGGGTGCTAAGAAATTCCGCCTCTATTTGCTCGCGGGTTTTGCCCACGGCGCTCTTTTGCACCAAGCCATCAACGTGCTGTTGAATCTTGGCGTAAGCGTCACCACCGGTTGTTTGGGCATTGCCCATGGCGGTGCCAAGCTCTTTGAAGAGGCCATCCGCACCACCATGAAGCATTTGCTCATTGGCGGCCTTCATGATGCGGCACCAAGAATCCACGCCCTCCGGATCCTTCTTGTGCAAGCGCATCAAGTTTTCACCGATCTCTTCGGGGCGGCCAAGCGCGCTAAACTCTTTAGCGGCCTTGGCAATAAATTCCCGGCGTTGCATTTCCTCATCAAGCTTTTGCGATTTGGCAACAAGCTCACGGTTGGCGCGCTCGAGCTGGGCAAAGCGGTCAAAATGGCTCTTTAGGACCGGCTCAAGCACTTTGCGGTGCTTGTCTGATAAGCCCTTGAGGCTAAAGGCGCTCTTTTCAATGCCGGATTTGGCAAGCGTCTCATCCTCATCCTCATCATCCTCTTCACCATCAGACTTTTGGGCGGCCTCTTCAATGCCACGCTGCTTCATAGCGTCCGCATAAGCGGTGCGGGCAGCGGCCATGGCCGCTTCCTTGTCCGCATCGGAAGCATCCGCAAAGTCCGGCATACCGTCCGCCTTGGCTACGGATGGGGGGACGTCCTCGCCCTCTACCTCATCCTTAACCTCATCAGACTTTTCCGCCTTGTCCTCATCCTCATCATCACCATCCGCCTTAGCCATGGCGTCAAGCTTTTCAGCGTCCGCCTCCGGCTCTTCATCGGCCTTGCCGATCTCACCGTCATCCGTGGCCGCCTCACCGTCAACGTCTTCAGCGTCTTCAGCGTCTTCAGCGTCCGCCTCAACGCCCAAGGCGTCCGCAAAGTCTGCCATGGTGCCGGCGCTGATGGCTTCGGAATAGGGAGCCAAGATGCGGAAAGCGGCCTTGAGGGCGTTTTGAGCATCTTCAGGCAACACCGCATCATCGGGCATGTCACCCTCCGGGATGTCACCATCCGCCTTGCGTACGCGGCTTTTGGCCGATTTAGCAATGGCGGCAATATGCTCAAGCTTTTCACGGGGGATGCTTGCCATGGCTGCAAGAAGATCCTGCGCGGCGTTGGCTTTAGGTGCGGCTTGGGGGGTGGCCATGCCTGAAACTCCGGTGTGAGATTTTACGATTAGATAACGTCGCTTGTTTGCGGCTCTTTTGACCAAGCTTATCTCATGTACATCTAGATCTTTGAGCCGCCGCATCCGTTTTACTCCAAAGGGTTGGCCTAAAGATGGGGCAAAACGGCGGGCAACACAAATTGGACGTGCCTTTTTGCGAGCCTTATGCCGCCTCAAGCCGCGTGCCGAGCCCACCCACGCTAAATCCGGTGTACTCACCACTCATGAGCTGTTGCCACTCTTGCTTGTCCGCCACATGCACGCTCATCAGCCATGAGCCTTTCTTGACGTGGGTTGGCCCCTCCGGCCCATCAAAGGTCAAGTCTTGCGGGGCAATGTAGCTTTCAACAACCCCGGCCTCTATGGGGCGGCCGTGTTCCGATCCAATCACCCGGCTTTGCTTGAGATAATTGTGCGCGGCCATCTCAATATCCTCCGGCGTCATGTAATCATCTTGGGTGTCCAATTCATTGGGGCTTAGCACCACACCCGTGACAATTTGGCGCATGGCGTCCGCCTTGGCGATTGGCACCACGCGCCCGGCGCTTTTGTGCACTAGGTTGGCCATGGCAACGTCCGCCGGGGCGGTGTTATAGGCGGCCAAGGCCATTTGGACATCAAGAGGCATGGGCAATGCCGGGGCAAAGGTTGCGTCCGCCCCATGGAAAGCTGGCACCCGCAACGGCACCCGCTTGAGCACTTGCGCCGTCCCCACCGGCTGCCCGCCGTTCTCGAGCAAGACAAGGCCGGGAAGCGGCCAATCTTGTCCCGGCTCAATCAACGGCTCCGGCCCGGCATATTGCAAAATGCCCCCTTCCATAAGGACGCGTTGGCACTCAAGCAAGAGCGGTACCGGGCTTGGGTTGGCACCGGGCGCATCCAAAATCTCATGCAAGGCGTGGTGCAAGCGGATGACGCGGGCGCTACCGTCCGGGAATGGCAAGCCCATCTCAACGTCATGCAAGACCGTGCCATGGTCATAGGCATAGATGTCCAAGCCTAAATGGCCGGGGGCGCGGTTGGTGCCGGAGCCAAGGTCAAGCATGAGGCCGTGCATTTGACGCACTTGTGAGGGGACGCCCACATGAGCAAAAAGCTCGGGACGCTCCTTGAGTGCTCTTGAGGCGCGGCGGCGGGCCTCTTCAGCGTTGGGCGCCCCGCCCATCATCTCTGCATCCATTCCTTGGATGAGCCTGTTGGCTTGCATCAGCGGTGCAACAGATCTGCTAACTTCGCCGTCATCAATGGTGCGGGGGAGGGCGGGCGCCTGAAGGTCATAGGCCGCCTGAATATAGGCAAGCTCTTGGGCGGACGGGGCAAAGGTGCCGGCACGCTTGGCCACAAGGATCTTGTCCAAGGGCGCATCAACGTGCACCTGCGAGGACAAGGGACCGCTTTTGCCGATCTCTTCTTGCACGTCCTTGATGCGTGCCTTGAGCGCATCAAGCTCTTCAATGAGGGCGCGCTTGCCCTCATCCTTGCGCGCCCGGCTATCTTGCTGCCCGCGTGCGCCCGCGTGTCCGCGAGCGGCCTTGTGCAAGGACGCGTGTTGCCATTGCGGCAATCTTGCCTTGGCGGCGCGGTGGTAGGCCCGCAAGTAGGCGTCACTCAAGCCGTCATCCGCCTTGGCAATGGCCGCGTAGCCTTGCGCTATGGCGCGTGCCTCCGCTTGCGGTATGCCTTGGGCGGTGAGCTGTGCAAAATCCACACGCTCATCCGGGGTAAGAGGCCGCAACCGGCCCATGACGCTTTTGCGCAACCGCTTCATAAAGGCTACTTTGCCGCTTTGACTCATCACTGGCTCCCTTTTAGGTGGCTCAATGATAGGTCAAAACGGTCCGGACGGCCTAATCACGGGGCTTTCTAGTACACCATCCGGCGATTCATGCCCTTGCGGCTACACTTGAGATTGCAATACGTCCGTGTGGCGTACACCAAAAGGTTTTCCCCCTCACGGAGCCATAGCTTGGCCTTGCACGCCGGACAAAACCGCTCGCCCTCCGGCTGAATGGCGGCGGGCTTATAGTCCTTCTTGGGGGGGCGGTAAGATCGTGACGGTGTTTGTGTCATGGATCGTGTCGTGAAGGATGTTGGCCACGGAGGCAAGGTCATCCCTTGCGTTTTGCGCCGCAAGTGCCGCTTGGTCCGTTAGCGCATCCACGCCCGCGTCCGCCGCCCGCTTGACGGCCTCTTCAAGAGCCACGTACGCCGCTTGCGCAAGAGCTTGCACCTCCGGGGGGAGCTGCGCCACCGCCGCGTTTACGGCCGGTTGCCCTTGGTCAAAAAGTGCCGTGGCGAGGGTATCCACCGCCTTGCTCACCGGATCGTTTGGATCCTGCACCATGACGGTGGCCGCCCTATTGGCGGTGCAAGCGTGCAAGAAGAGGGCGATCGAAAAGGTAAGAAAGTGCTTGTGCATACCCGGAGCATACCACGGGGCAAAAGGCCAATAAAAGCCCCCGGATGCGATGCGTCATAGGCCGTCTAGCCCCGGCCCAAAAGGCGGTTATAAAGCCTCAAAAGCCACCATTCTTGCGGATCGGGCGCGCAACAACACGCTTGTCCCCACGCCTCTACCGTGTCCAAGACGCTCGGGAGGCAATTGGCGCACGTCACCGCCTCATACACGTCATCAAACTCAACGCTATAAAGGGATGAGCCGTCATCCCGGTAGGGATCGGCGGGGGGGATGAGCATGGGGGAGGACCGGGCATAGGCCGGAGGCGGCGGTGAAGGGCTGTAGGGCGGGAGGGATGTCCGGCGGTCACTCATCATCATTTTGCAAGTATTGCACGCAACGGCAATTGGGGTGACTTTCCGACACGTAAGCCACCTTGCGTCCGCCCGGAAGCGTCCAAGTGCCGTCCAAGGGCGCGGTCTTGCCGTGCATGGGGGCGCAAATCTTGGCGCACGCATCCGGCTCCGCCGACCACACCCGCAAGGTGGCGGGGGACAAGAGGCCGTCTTGAGCTTGCTTTTGCCACACCACCGTTTCCGCCGCCGCTGATGCTACGCGGGTTTCCGTGATGGCAATCATATTGGCCCGGTCATTGATCATGCGGCGTTCTTTAGCGGCCACCCGCTTGGCAATGGCGGACGGGCTAAGCTTGGTCTTAGTCTCTAAATTCTTTTGGAAGCGGACCAAGGCATCCCGTTGGGTTTGGCGTAGCCCCACTTGGCTCTTGATGGATAGGGCCACCGCCCGTGGGGTGCGCCCAAGCTTGTGGCCCTCCGCCACCTGGCGGTGAATGTCTTGGCGCACGTCCTTCAGATCTTCCAAGAAGACGTCTTGCCGCTCTTTTAGGCGGGCTTGCACGGCCTCCGTCTTGATGGTGGGGATATAGTCCGGATTGACGTCATCACGGGACAAGGTGGTGATGGCATGGTCAAATGACTTGTCAAAAATGGCATCAAGCTCTTTTTTGGTCCCCTCAAGGTGGCCCTCAAGCTCATCCCATCCAATATGCCGATCAATGCCGGAGTAATCACGGGCATGATACATCTGGGCAAGCTTGTCCCGGCTGATGCGCTTTTTGAAGCGGGTAATGCCGTCCACAAAGGATATTTTGACGGCCTTTTCCGCTTGCCTTATGAAAGCCTCACGCTTGTCCGTGGTGGCAATCTTGCGGGGGCGTTTGACTTTACGGCCGGATTTTTGGATGGGGGCAAACCGCCACATATCAAAAATCCTCCCCATCTTCCGGCCCTAGGGTGATGTGCTCATTGAGGCCGTACATCCTAAGCTTGTGCAAGGCATTGCTCACCTCTTGTTGCACCCGCGCCGGAGTGACGTTTAGGTATTGAGCCATTGTCGTCATGTCATGCTCCCCCCGGTCCGCAACGTCCAAGCTACACGTTTCCGGCATTTCATGTAGCGCCTCTTGATGGTCCCCAAAATTGAATTTAACGCTACCGGCGGGGGTAAAGTCTAAATAAAGATGGTGGCGGCACCCCACAAACGGACAAGGGCGCGGGCCATCAAGGCATTGCGAGCGGGATTGTGGCCGCCACGCGGGGCTTTGTTTTGGATCCTGGCGGCCATGCGCCTCAAGGTCATTGAGATGCACGGTCACCCGGCTAAATGATGGCTTGCGCTTACTCAGGGGGACGCTCCCTTAGCGCGTATGGTGCACGGCCCGGCTCACGACCGGCTTGACGGCGCTACCTCTGCAAAGGTGCGCCATGCGCTTAAGCGGTGGCTATTTTGTGCGTCATGACAACAACAAGGAGTGCCACCTAGGCGCCCCATCCCCATGGGCACCGTGCATCTTGAGCGTAGCAAGGCTTTGCGCCCGGCCTAAAATTTAGCTGTAGGCGTGCTCCGGGATGCTTGTGTCTTCAGGGGAGGCGCACGCTTGGGCCACCCGGAGCTTGGCCAAGCCCTCTTCCTCCTGTTGACGCGCACGCTCGCGGGTGAAATTCATTAGCGCCCCCACGCTTTCAAGGTGCATCCCGCCTTGATTGGCCACATCAAGGGCGCATGTGTCTTTCATCTTAGCAAGAGCGTCAACGTCATCCCCAAAATTGTATTTGATTTGGCCCTCACGGCCCACGTCCAAGAAGAGATGATACTTGCACCCCACAAACGGGCATGGGCGCGGGAAGGATGAGCAATCCGCCCTCACCTTGGGGCGCCACCCGTCATGCTCCGGCGGCGTCTCACCGGTCTTGGCCCAATTCTTGGCTTGGCGTTCTAAAAAGCGGCGGCTTTCGGCGCGTGGCATTGGCATGTCCTTAGACAAGCAAAAAGGGATAGTCCTATTCAAGCGGGGCTTTGCCGAGCATCACCACGGGCTACCGCCGGACATCCATGTGCGGATCTCATTTTGATAGTTGGGGTTGCCGCCTTGGCTTAGCGGCCCGTTATAATTGCGCAAGGCTTGGTCAAGGTTTTGACCGGATTGATTGAGCAAGAAGCGGATATAGCGAGCGGCTGCCCATACGGCGTCACGGGCATTTTCCCTATTGCCGCCGTCCCCAAATTGCCGCCAAGCGGAATCATCGGAGAATTGAAACATGCCATAGGGATTTCCGGGACGCTCCCGGAATGTACTTTCAGCGCCCGCGATAGCGCCAAGAAGGGTAGGCACAAGCCCGTTGGCCGCCGCCGCGTTTTGAAAGTCTTGCCCCCAAGGATTCAGTTCGGGGTGAAGGGTCAAAAAGGACGCCCATGAGATGGTGCCGTAGCCCAAGAAGCTACTTGGGCTTTGCTCCGTCACTTGGGTGGGCGTGCCAAATGTCCAATACTGATTGCCATTTTGATTCCAATCACATGCCCACAATTGAAGGTGGCCGCCGTCCGCATAATGGCCGTCCTTGACGTCCAAGCACCAATTGGTGCCGCGCTTGCGGATGGTGTTGCCGACCGCTTCAAACATTTGATTGGAATTGGTGTTTGACGGCGCACATTCCCATAGCTGCAATGACGCCCCGTAGTAGGCCGCTCCGCCGGGAACGTCCAAGCACATATTGTTTGCGGTGCGGAGCTGGGTGCCTGAAATTTTCCATTGTTGATTGGGGTTGCCGGAGCCGCATCCCCAAATCTGCAAGCCTTGTTGATTGTTGAATTGGCCGGAGGGGACGTCAAGGCACTTGCCGTAGCGGGTGGCAAGATTGGCATACCCCGTCATCGCCACCGCCCGTGCGGCCAATTGCGGCCGTTGCTCTTGCATGGCGTCACGTTGCCACATGGCATTGGCTTGGCCGGGCGGTTGCATCTCAAGAGGGATGGCCGCCTCTTGAGGCACGGGCCTTGCCGGTGCGGCGGCAGCCACGGGCGGCTTGGGCGCTAGTGCCTCATAGGGGTTGGTGGTGGCTTGCGCCCGTGCGGTTGCGGTGGTGGCCAAAACACTTGTGAGCCAAGTGAGTGCTTGCATCATTCCCCCTTTGAAAAGGGGGAGGATGACACCATCTAGGCCGGGCTAATAAATTTCACCCGCCGTTGTTGAGGCGTTGAGCATAGGCGTCACGTTGGGCTTGAAGCTTCTTGGCAATGGCCCGGTACTTTTGCGCCATGCGCCGCTCGTGTTCCGTGTCCGCTTCTTTTTGCCGGACCTCTTCCTCAAGGATCTCAATCCGCCTCTTGTCTTCAGACCGGCCACGCCTCATGAGAGGGGCGCCCAAGAGAGTGCCCACAAGGACGCCCGCCGCAACCGGCATGACCGTGTATTGCAATAGCGCCTCGAGGACCGTCATACATCACCGTCCGGCGCATCATGGCCGCGCCCAAAGGCGCAAAGGTCTATGCCAAAATTGAGGCCGCCATGCGCCCAATAGGCACGCCGCCCGTCCTTGGACCGGGCAACAACAATGCCGTTGGCTTGGCGCTTTGTTTGGCCGGGGGCAAGGTCATCAAAGGTCACCGTCATGGTGTCATCCGCCTCTTCACCCGCGCCGCAAGATCCATCCCCCGTCATGCCCCGTCCTCCGGCTCATCACGTTGCCACGCATCTACCGCCTTGGCCATCACATGCCATGCCTCCGTCAAGCCGTGCATCTTGATGCGATCCAAGTAATCGTCTTGCTCATGAAGACGGTTAAGCTCCGCCGTCAACACGCCCATGACCAAGCCCGCCTCAAATGGGCCAAGCTCAAAATGCACCTTAGCGGCCCGCATCACCCACCTATGACCTTTTGGGCGCTGCGCACGGCCTTTTGAAGCGGCGCCACAAGCGTCTCAATGGCCATTAATTGTGAGCCGGAAAAGTTACGGCTCTTGAGCACTTTGAGGGTATTGAGGCAAATCTTGGCCGTTGCGCGGTCTTCGGCTTGTCCGTGCGTAGCAATGGCAATGGGGGTTTTTGGGTCTTGCTCAAGGTCAATGGTGATTTTCATGCGTCTTGCCTTAACAGACACAAAAGAGCCAAGTCAAAACAAAATGACGCATCCGCCCAAATGGGCCTCTTTAGGCAAAATCAAGCACAATATGCCGGTCCCGCGTCACTTGGCTTGCATCCGCCTCATCAGCGGACAAGATGGCACCTTGGCGCGGGCTGTTGAAGAAATTGCGGTAGAAGCGCACAATGGCCTCACGGCGGTGATTGGGCCCGTGCCACGTTGGAAAGATGTGTTGCGTCTTATTAGGTGCCGTCCCCAAGATTGACGGCGGAGCCACGTCAAGCGCCATAAAGCGGCTGCCCGCTTGCTCCCCACCCGGCTCGGCACGGGCCAAGACGGGACCGTTGTTGCCGTGCACGTAGCTCACATAAAAGAAGCTAAACGCCCGGTAAGCGTCAAAGGCTACGTGGGCGCGGGTGGCCGGAGTGTTCAGATCGTCCGTCATCCGTTGCACAAAGCCCGCCCACTTTTTGGGCATTTCAATGATTTGGGTGTGATTGCCCGCCACCGTCAAAGGGAACGTGTCATCCGTCCCGGTTGGGCCCGTGCGATCGGTGATGATGGCAAACCGTTGCGGCTCCGGACCGCGCCAAAAGATGGCCAAGGCCGTTTGGGCGGACGGCACGCCGTGCAACATAGGCGGTAGAATTTCACTATCCCGGAGCAAGAGCGGCTTTTGCACGGCCTCAAGGACGCGTTCTTGGCCGCCAATCAAAAGGTCATAGCCGCCTTGGCGTATCCCGTCCTCATTTTGCGCCACCGGCGGGGGATAGGACGGGATAAGAGGCCATTGGCCCATGCCTCCGGCTTGCGCGGTGAAGGTTGGGGGCGGGGTGGCATCCCCTTGCTCCGTCCCCTCCGGCTCAACATCATCCGGGACATCCAGCTCAAAAGGATCTTCCCCAAGGCCGTCATCAAGGAGGCGTGCACCAATGCGCGCACCGGGCGGCTCCGGCCTTGGCGGCGGGTGGGGTGAGCGTGGTGACGGGATGGGGGATAGAGGGACGCCGGTGCGCGTCCGCCTTTCCTTTTCCGCCGCAAGAAGAGCCTTGGCCGCATCTTGGGCAATTTTGCTTCCGCGAGGGGCTTGCGCAATGGTGCGCATCAACCCTTCCATGGTGGGCGTGGGCAAGTTTGGCGCGCTTTGCACGCTTATGCCGCTATGGGCGCTCTGGCTGCTTGTTTGGCTCAACGTGCGGCCATGCCCCGCACTACGGGCGGGCGGGGGGTAACCTGTAAAGTTAGGCATGGCTTTCGGAATCCCTCGAGGACGTGGCGTTGCGCATCTTGAATCCCTCAAGCAAAAATTCCGGCGGTTGCCGGGCGGCCAAGGGGTGCCACGGATTGGGGAGTGGGCCCGGCACAATGGGGGATAGGCCGGATTTCATAAGGAGGCGGTTTAGGTGGCCAAGTTGGTGCACCGCCAAGATATCCGCATACGGGGCGGCAAATGCCTCCGCACCGCACACAAGCATGTTGATATAGCTGGCTACATCCGCCGCCGCGCCGCCCTCAAGGCATTGATCCAAGGAGCACGCCGCAAGCCCGGACGGTGCCACCACCCACGGCAAGGTGAGTAGATTGATAATCACCCGGCCATAGGTTGAGTGGGTAAGGGGCTTGGCCCTCAATTCAGTCTGCAATCGGCGCCGTTCCGTGGCATCCGTCATGACACGGAAGATGGGCGGCGGCTCATGAGATAGGTCCAAATCCCTTATCTCATGGCTCACGGCGGACGGCGTAGCCCATGATGGATTGTGTGAATGGCTTGCGGTGGTGGGGTTGGCCACCGGCGGAAGCATCCTAAAGGACGGGCTGCGCGGCTCCGGTGACAAGCCCAAGGCTTGGCTGTTGGGGCTTTTGATGACGTCAAACCGCTCGCGGCTTGGCATACTCCGCACGGATTTTGGCACCGGGGGCAAAGGCTCATCCGGGGGCGGCCCGATGGGGCTTGTGGCGTCACTCTTGCGCCGGGACAAGGTGTGATTGCCAAGGCGCAAGGGCTTGGTGAACATGGTGTTATGGGCCTTTTGCATACGTCTCAAACGGCATTGCGGTTAAGCACGGGGTGGGTGTTGAGGGGCTTGGCATTGGTGACGGGGGCAAAAGCGTCCGCATCAATCCCGGTGGTGCGTGCCTCCGCTTCCGCATCCGTATGGATCTCATTGATGACTTCGCTTGCGTCCGTGGGTTGAGGCTTGACGTCCGTGGTATCCACCAAGTCTTGCGCCCGTTCCGGCCAACCGGCCACGCGCCGGACATGAGCATCAAGCTCCTCATCCGGGAAAAGTTCCATGCCCGCTTGGGCGCACTTGGTGAGCAAGTCACCCATTTCCGTCAAGTCAACACGCTCAAGGCTGCCAAATTCAATGCGCGGGAAATCACTCATCTCAAAGGTATTGAGACGCATGAGCTTGCGCACGGCCACCTTGTTGAAAGTGTCCGTGAAGATGCGCAAGTAGGACGCAATGGATTGCAAGAAAAGCTTGCTCTTGTCTGAATGCATCGCCCAAGAGCCTTGAGCTGTGGCACCTTGGCCCAAGAGCAAGAAATCCGCCATCACCGTCATGGCTATGCGTTGGTCATAACGCTCAACAATGCGGCCCACGTCATAAGCTCGAGCTCCGCCGGATTGAAGCAAGGTGATGTCAAACCGCTTGTTGCCTTGGTCATCATAATCAAGCGGCATGACAAGGCCCTCATGGGCGTCCCGACGCACCTCCGTGGCCATCTTGCGGTAAGCGGCCACCATGGCTTGGGCTTGGCGCACCATCTCATTGGGCTGCCCGTTGGGGAGCGTGGGGTTTTCTTGGGCAAGCGCAAGCAATTCACGCGGCACCCACACAATGGGCAAGCCGGAAATATCCTTCTCAACGCCGGTGGCCTCAATGTTCTCAAGGCCGCGCTTAAGCACCCACGATCTATAGGCCGATCTAAATACGGAGCGGCCCTCTGGATTGTCCTTTTCCATAGTGGTGCGAAACAAGAGGCACTTGTCTATGGGCAAATTGACCATGCGGTAATGCGGCGGGGCTTGTTGCTCGGCACCAATCAATCTTCCGCTATCATCAAAAAGCCACCGGTAGATGGTGTCTTGAGCACGTCCCGGCAAGCCGCGCCACCCAACCCGGCCATCCGCATAATGGCTACGCATCCAGGGCTGTGAGGCGTCACCGGCGCGGCGCTTATAGCAAACCTCATGAAGACTGAATCCGTAGCGCAACATGCCCATAAAGGCCTCGCCCACAAAATCCGTCCAAGTCTCATCTTCCATATCATGCATGGCGGATTCTAGAAATTCAGCCGCCTCACGATCAAAATCAGCGGTGCTTGCCGGTGCTACCGTCCAAGAAACTTGCCGGATTATTTGGGTGAGGGCATATAAAATTACCCCGCAAGTAGCGTCGTTGTCACCCATATCCTTATAGATTTCAACGGCCCGGCGGCCGGAAAGATCCCGTAGGGTACTTTCCTCAATGAATCCGCCAAATTGCTTCAATCCGGTTGAGCCAATGGTCCGCAAGTCTACATAATTGCGATTCATTGTCTCTTGGGCTTGCCAAACCTTCAAGGCATTAGAGCCTGAGATGTTGCCTACTTGATCCGCCACGTTGCCCCCATAGCTTGCGTGATATTCCGTGAGGGTATGCGATCACCGTCTTGATGGCTAGGACGGGCTATGGTGAAAGACTTGCTATTGCGCATGTGCGTCAAGAGCTTGGCGCACCAACGTCTCAAAAGCGAGCTGCGCGGTTTGTGGCACCACGGCATTGCCGAGGGCGCGCAAGCGGTCATTGCGGTGGGTTTTGATGTCCGTCACTCTTGGTGTTCCGGTTTCCCATCCGTCTTGCCACGGGTTGTTAGCTTGGTCCAATGCGGCGGAAACCCCATCATGAGGCTCACCCAATCCGGATTGAGATGACCGGACGCTTGGCGCTCTGCCACCAAGACTTGATCGTTGAGATTGCGGCAGCCCGCCTTGGTGCTTGCCCGATCCATCCGTTGCGCATAGCCCTTTTGGGCGTCGTGAGCTTGGGGCGTTGGCCACATGCTCATCAATGCATCCTCTCTGGCCACACGTACATGCAACAGATCGTGCCGGGTTTCCCTCATCAATTCCTTGGGGGTTGCCGCCATGTGCTTGGCGTCTTGGGCCCGTGGCGTGGGCCACATGGCCACCGCCGTTTGCAAGGTCACTTGCCCGCCGGGCTTGAGATTCTTGCACGGGCCCCCCGTTGAGGCCGTGGGCGTGGGACACATGCCGCTGATGGCCATTGAATTGAGGGACATCCGCACCTTGCCCGTCCTCCCCCCGGTGCCGCCGCCCACTTGCGTGCCGTAGGACATGGCCGTTGGCGTAGGCAATAAAGAAGAGCCTTTTGCGGATATGGGGCGCCCCACATTCCTCCGCACTAAATATGCCCGCCTCAATGCTATAGCCCAATCTCTGTAGGTCTTCGCAGACTTGCTCAAACCCCAAGGCAAGGAGGCCGGGGACGTTCTCACAAAAGACAAGGGGAGGCTCAATTGCTTGGATATGTCGCAAGATATGTGGCCACAAGTGTCTTGGATCGGTGTCACCGGCCCGTTTTCCGGCGGCGCTAAACGGCTGGCACGGGAATCCCGCAATGATGAGATCCACAATTCCGCGCCACGGTTCAGCGTTGAAGGTCTTAACGTCAGACCATATAGGCGCGTCGTCAAGATCCCCATCCGCCATGCGCGCCTGAAGGACGCTGATGCAATAAGCTTCCCGCTCAACGTAACAGACAACCCTTGCGGCATGGGCGGTGGCTCGCTTGACGCCCAATTCAAGCCCACCAATCCCGGAACATAAAGATAAGACATGCACCCGTGCTCCCCCTTTGAGGGGGCAACGGTAGGCATGGGGGCGCGGGCCCATTCAAGAGCATGTGCCAGGATCTAGCCGTGCGCGGCCTTTGCGCCACCGCAAAGCGTGCGCGTCATAGGCACCGGCAAGCGGCGGGCGATGTAATGCCCTATTGGCGGGGTGCCGTTTGTTTGGCGGCAATCATAGGGCTTGTGGGTTGGCTTGGCGTGCGGACGGGACGGTGAGGCGCGTGCTCATAAAGGGGGACGTCTTAGCGGGGGGAAAGGCCCACCCAATGCTCATCACTCAAGCAAGCGGCAAGGTCCGCACATTGCTCATCCGTGAGGGGGTGGTGATCAAGGCGCACCCTCAACACCGGTGAGCCGTTGGATGATTGAATGACATGCTCATCCCCATAGGTGCCAACGGTATCCCCCGGTAGCAAAAGGCCGTGCTCTATTAAGGCATGTAGCACCGCCTCCGCATCCGCCATGTCAACCGGCACGGGACGCACAAGCTTCAGCCCGTCTTCAATGAAGAAGAAGAGCAAGGTGTGGGGCTTGGGGGGGGATATATCTTGGCACGCCTTCATTGACCGGATCACAAGCTTGGTGCCGGGCTTGGGCTTGCACTCATAAAAATCCATTGTGTTGCTCCTTGGTGTTGCGTGAAACGCCGCGCCACCTTAGCACCTGCATCATAGACCGGCAAGCCTCCGCCGTTCGGAGCGGCGCGTCATTGCCATTCCATTGCCGCAAGTGCTCAAAAGCGGCCCGTCACCCCGTCCGCTAAATGGGCGCGGTCACCGGTGGCAAAGCCCATGCCTCTAAAGACGTCCGCTGAATTTCTTGATAGCCGGGCAAGCGCGTGCGTCATGGCGTCAACGGCGTCATCATGCGCGCCCGAACCCATGTATTGCACCTGAAGGATAAGATCATTCACCCACGGCTTGGCGGTGGGTTGGGGCAGCCACACGTTGCCCGCTTCAATCTGTGGTGCCACGGCCTCAAGGCGCGTTTCCTTGCTCCCCCTAGCTGGCACCGGGACAATCCCTTGAATTTCCCTCTTGAGTAGCGCCACAAGGGCCGCTCCGTTGGCCGCGTCCTCAACAATCTTGGTGCGCACTTGGGGGTAGCGGGCGCAAAGGGATTTGAAGGTCCGCAATTGCTCCGTAAATTCCATGCGATCCATGATCATATCCACAAGGTAGCGGTCCGCCTTGTCGCACGCCCACACTTGAAAGCAACAATAGTCACTCTCACCCTTGTTGCCCTTGAAAGCTAAATCTACGCTGATGAGCCAATCCGTAAGGTGGTCGGGGAGGCGGTCATAAAATTGCCACCACCCTTGTTTGACAATGCCGCCCTCTTGGGGCGCCGGGCGCTGTTGATATAGCGCCTCAAAGTCATAGGAGCCTATGCTTGCCCGGATTTGCTTAAGCTTGTCCAAGTTATACTTGCCCGGCCACAATGCTTCCCCCTCATTGCGCGGATCACCGGGGCTTGGGGGCATGTCCAAGATGGCCGGAAAGGCGAGCACCATCCATTGGTCCGCCTCCGGATCGGCACCGGCCTGTTGCATGGTGCGGCCGGAAAGATCTAGCTCATGCCACCGGGTGTTGATGATGCACCGGACGGCGTTCTTTTCAAGACGCGTGTAGAGGGTGCTTGTCCACCAATCCCATAACGTGTTGCGGACGGTGGGTGAATTTGCGTCTTGGCGATTTTTGAGTGGGTCGTCACATATAGCCAGCTCCGCCCCACGTCCGGTAACCGGCCCACCCACGCCCGCATTTTTATAGACGCCCCGGTGATTCACCACCTCAAAAATGTCACTGTTTCTTAAGTAGGCACCGCGAGCGGCGGACCGGATGTTGCTATCATAAAGGCGCGTGTTGGGGAAAATGGCCCGGTATTCATTGCTATCCAAGATGCGTTGCACGTCCCGGTTTCCCGCCGCTGCAATATCGGCGGAGTAGCCCGTTGCAATGATTTGGGTGTCCGGGTGAACCCCAAGCCACCACGCGGGCATACGCCGGGTGATAATTTCCGATTTGCCATGACGGGGTGGGCAATGAATTTGCAAGCCCGTCATGGGCTTATCTACCGCTTCCGGGCGGGTGCATCCGGCATAAAGCTTGGTGACCGGGTGCGGATTGGCAAGCATGTGCTCAAGACGCTTGCCCTCAATCCCCCAAGAGGCCAACAGCTCACGCGGCGTCTTGCGCATCCGCAAGTAATTGACGGCTCGGCATATGGCGCGGTGGTGCCAATTGATTTCAAAATCCGGCTTGGTGGCCAAGGTGAAGGACAATAGCCCCTTGCGGGCGCGGGCAATCTCTAAATCACTCTCAAGCCCAAGCCGTTCTTCAACGTCACGCAACATGGCTTAGCCGTTGCTTGTGTTGGCAAGCATGGCCCTTAGCTCATTGCGCTCAAGGATGGCCTCAGCGAGCGCATCCTTGAGGCGCTGGCACTCAATGCGGTAATAGGCGTCCGTCTTTTGCCCCTTCAAGTATTCATCATCATACTTGCGCAAGCACCTATAAAGCGTGCTCCGGGTGATGTCATACTTGACGCAACAGTGCGCAATTGTTTTGCCCGCACGGTAATCCTCGACCAATGACTTAATTTGCGCCTTGGTCAAGTTTAGGCCGGTCCTCAAAACGGCACCTCATTGGAATCCTCCCCATGATGGCTGTAGCCCATGTCCGCCATGGCCTCACCACCGCCGCCGTTTTCACCGCGCTGCTTGGTGCTCAAGAAGCGGACGTTTTGCGCCTTGATCTCCGTGATGTAGCGGTCTTGGCCTTGGGCGTCTTGAAACTTGCGCGTCTCAAGCTCCCCCTCAACGTAAGCAAGAGCGCCCTTGCGCAAGAATTGCCCGCACGTTTCCGCTTGCTTGCCCCACACCACAATGCGGTGCCATTCCGTGCGGCTTTGCGGCGTGCCGTCCTTGTCCTTCCATGACTTGCTCGTGGCAAGGCGGAACACGCACATGGGGTTGCCGGAGGCAAGGAATTTGATGTCCGGGTCCGCCCCAAGGTGGCCCACAAGGATAACGCGGTTGACACTGGCACTCATGCGGATTGCCCCATTTCATTGGAAGGGTTGGCGATCTCTTGCGTCT
>Ga0308174_10000463_pt1 | contig 16986 bp, 15 predicted proteins | sample PhyPR2_FD_203894 | JGI IMG/M metagenome (GOLD analysis project Ga0308174, IMG submission 203894) | Soil microbial communities from UC Gill Tract Community Farm, Albany, California, United States - DLSLS.P.R2 | ecosystem: Environmental > Terrestrial > Soil > Agricultural land | place: USA...
AACGGGACGGGGAGTCAGGACAGGGTGAGGGTCTTCTGGGACTCGGCGGCGGCACGGGAGGCGGCGGCGGACCGGGAGGCCTCGGCGATCGCGAGGTCGGGGTCGCCGGCGTGCTCGCGCCACCAGCTCTGACCGGCCTCGGGGAGGGCGTGGATCGGGTCGTAGTACGCGTAGGTGCGGGTCAGCGCCTCGGGGTCGGTCGCCTCGATGGACGTGCGGTAGTTCTTCGTCCAGTACGAGATGCCGAGCTCGCGGTCGTAGTCGGCGAGCTGGTGCACCCAACGCTTGCCGACGAACGGCACGTCGCAGACGATGCGCGGCGTCGCGAAGCCGGGCAGGTAGCCCATGATGTGGTGCTGCAGCCGCTGCGCGTCGGCGACCGAGACCCGCCAGTGCTCCGAGAACGGGATCATGTCGCACATGTAGAAGTAGTAGGGCATGATCTGGGCCCCGTCGAGCAGCGTGAAGCAGAGGTCGAGCAGCGCGTGCGGGTCCGCGTTGACGCCGTCGAGCAGCACCCCCTGGTTGCGTACGTCGCGCAGGCCGACGTCGAGCATCGCCCGCGACGCCTTGGCGACGAGCGGGGTCACCGAGGCCGCGTGGTTCACGTGGGTGTGCATGGCCAGCGAGACACCGCGGTCGCGAGCAGTCCTGGCGACCCGCTCGACGCCGGCGCGCACCTCGTCCTGGAGCCAGTGCTGGGGCAGGCCCATCAGCGCCTTGGTGGCCAGCCGGATGTCGCGGATGTTCTCGATCTCCAGCAGCCGGGTGAGGAACTCCTCCAGCCGGGGCCACGGCATGTTCGCGACGTCGCCGCCGGAGACCACGACGTCGCGCACGGACGGCGTACGACGCAGGTACTCGAGCATCTCGGCGTGCCGGTCGACCGGCTTGCCGAGGAACTTCAGCTTGTCGATGACCGGGGTGCTGTTGCCGACGAGGTCCATGCGGGTGCAGTGCCCGCAGTACTGCGGGCAGGTCGGCAGGAGCTCGGCGAGCACCTTGGTCGGGTAGCGGTGGGTCAGGCCCTCGGCCACCCACATGTCGTGCTCGTGCAGGGAGTCGCGGGTCGAGTGCGGGTGCGACGGGAAGTCGGTGCGACGGTCGGAGAACACCGGCAGCATGTAGCGGCGCACCGGGTCGGCGTACATCGCCTCCGTCAGCGAGCCGGGGCCGCGCGGGGTCTCCCGCGGCACCATGGTGTTCACCATCTGCGGCGGCACCAGCATCGACATCGTGGCCCGCTCGGCCTGGTCCCGCTCGAGGTCGGCGTAGAACGACTCGTCGAGCAGGTCGCCGAACAGCGCGCGCAGCTGACGGACGTTCTTGATGCAGTGCGCGCGCTGCCACTGCACGGACTCCCAGTCCTCGGCCGTGACGTCCGCCCAGCCCGGGAGCCGGGTCCAGTCCGGCTCGACCAGCTCAGCGCGGCGGTAGGGGTAGGGCTGACCCGTCTCGAGCCCGAACGACGTCTCGATGCTCATGGCGTGCTCCGTTGCAGGAAGAGTGCGCGTCGGGTTTGTACGACGCGTCCGAGGCATGCCACGATACGCAAAGAATCTGCGGCCTGTCGAACGCAGCGCCGCAAGATTTCCCATACAAGACGACCACTGAGGGAGGACGGCCCGTGGCCAGCCCGTCAAGCCCGGTCGGCCTGCACCGCGTGATCGCCCCCGCCGGGGTGCTCCCGCAGGCCGCCGACCGCCTGGACACCCGCCGCGAGCTGTGGCCCGACGAGGTCCGGATCCGCGTCGAGCGGCTGAACCTGGACGCCGCCTCCTTCCGGCAGCTCGAGAGCGCGCACGCCGGGGACGGCGACCGGGTCCGGCAGGCGGTGCTCGACATCGTCGCGGCCCGCGGCAAGATTCAGAACCCCGAGACCGGCTCCGGCGGCATGCTCGTCGGCACCGTCGAGGAGGTCGGACCGGAGTCCCCGCTCGGCCTGTCCGTCGGCGACCGGGTGACCACCCTGGTCTCGCTCACGCTCACCCCGCTCGTGATCGAGGACGGGCTGACCCGGTGGGACGGCCGCTCCGAGCAGGTGCCGTGCGACGGGTACGCCGTGCTGTTCGGCCGCTCTATCGCCGCCGTCATCCCCGACGACCTGCCGGCCGAACTGTCCCTGTCGGTGATGGACGTGTGCGGCGCGCCGGCGCTGACCGCCCGGGTGGTGGGGGAGTACGTCGACCCGGTGGTCGCCGTGATCGGCGGCGCCGGCAAGTCCGGGTCCCTGTCGCTGGCCGCCGCCAAGGACGCCGGCGCCCGCACCACCATCGGGGTCGTCCCGCACCAGGCCGAGGCCGACCTGCTCGCCGAGGCGAAGATCGCCGACGCGGTCGCGGTCGCCGACGCCCGGGACCCGGTCGCCCTGTCCGCGGCGGTCGAGGCGGCGGGTGGCCCCGCCGACGTGACGGTCGTCTGCGTCGACGTCCCCGGCTGCGAGGGCGGCGCGATCCTGGCCACCGCCGACCGCGGCACCGTCATCTTCTTCTCGATGGCCACCTCGTTCAGCGCCGCCGCGCTCGGCGCGGAGGGGCTCGCTGCCGACGTGACCATGCTCGTCGGCAACGGCTACGTCCCCGGGCACGCCGACCGGGCCCTTGCGCTGCTGCGCGGCCACGCGGGGGTGCGCTCGCTGTTCGAGCGCCGGCTGTGAGGATGTGAGCGTGACCCGCATCCTGCTGCGCAACGGCTACGTCCACACGCCCGCCGACCCCCACGCCACCGCGCTCTGCGTCGAGGACGGCACCGTCGTCTGGACCGGCGACGACGACGCGTCCGTGCACTTCGAGGACGGCGCCACCCGGGTCGTCGACCTCGACGGCCGGCTGGTCACGCCGGCGTTCGTCGACGCGCACGCACACCTGGCGCAGACCGGGTTCGCCGCGACCGGCGTCGACCTGGGCACCGCCTCGTCGCTGGCGGAGGCGCTCGACACGGTCGCCGCGCACAGCCACAACAGCAGCGCCGCGGTGCTGCTCGGCTTCGGGTGGGACGAGACGACCTGGCCGGAGCAGCGGCCGTTCACCGCCGCCGAGCTCGACCGGGCCACCGGCGGTCGCGCGGCGTTCCTGTCCCGGGTCGACGTGCACTCCGCGGTCCTGTCCACCGCGTTCCTGGACGCCTGCCCCGACGTCGTGCACGCCGAGGGGTACGACGCGTCGGGGCTGGTGGCGCGCGACGCCCACCACGTGGCCCGCGACGGGCTGTTCCGGATGACCCCCGCCGCCGACCGGGAGGCCGCGATCCTGCACGCTCTGCAGGCCGCCGCGACCCAGGGCATCGGGATGGTGCACGAGCTCGGCGCCCCGCACATCTGCCCGCCCGAGGACCTCGCGATCGCGGCGTCGCTGTCCGCCCACCTACCGCTGCCGGAGGTGGTCGGCTACTGGGGCGAGCTCGGCGGCGTGGACAAGGCCGTAGAGCTCGGCTGCGCGGGCGCGGCCGGCGACCTGTGCATGGACGGCTCCCTCGGCTCGCGTACGTCGGCCCTGCACACCTCCTACGCCGACGCCGACACCGCCGGCCACCTGTACCTCGACCGCGACCAGGTCGCCGCCCACGTCGTCGACTGCACCCGCGCGGACGTCCAGGCCGGCTTCCACGTGATCGGCGACCGGGCGGTGACCGAGCTGGTCGCCGGGTTCGAGGCCGCGGCCGGGGTCCTCGGCGCGCCGGCGGTCGTGCGGGGCCGGCACCGCGTCGAGCACGTCGAGATGGCCACCCCGGAGCAGATGGCGGTGCTCGGCACGCTCGGCGTGACGGCCAGCATGCAGCCGATGTTCGACGCCTACTGGGGCGGCGACGCCTCGCTGTACGCGCAGCGGCTCGGCACCGAGCGGGCCCGGCCGATGAACGCCTTCGCGTCGATGAACCGGGCCGGGGTCGCGCTGGCCTTCGGCTCGGACACCCCGGTGACGCCGTTCGGCCCGTGGGCGGCGGTCCGGGCCGCCGCCTGGCACCGCACCGAGAGCGAGCGGATCACGGTCCGGGCGGCGTTCAACGCGCACACCCGCGGTGGCTGGCGCGCGGCCCGGCGCGACGAGGGCGGCGTGATCGCCGTCGGCGCCCCCGCGCACCTGGCCGTCTGGGACGTCCCCGGCGACCTGGTCGTGCAGACCCCTGACGCCCGGGTCGCCGCCTGGTCGACCGACCCGCGCGCCGGCGTACCCCAGCTGCCGGACCTGCACCCCGACGTCGACCTGCCCTCCTGCGTGCTGACGCTGGTCGGGGGCCGGGTCGCCCACGAACGAGAAGGAGCTCTCACATGAGAGGCAAGCTGGACCTCGACCCGGTCGTGGTCCGCAAGGCACGCTCGCTGGCCCGCCAGGCCGGGCGGCCGATCGTGAACCTGGCCAGGAAGCACACCACGGTCTCCGTGGAGCGGGCCACCCTGCGGCTGGCCGGCCTCCAGGGCGCGGACGCCGACGGGATCCCCTGGGTGAACCGGCTGCTGGACGCCGTACGCGGCGACGTCGGGCTCGAGCACGGCGTGGCGCTGCCGGTGTGGGACGCGCTGGTCCGCGGCGAGGCCGACGACCTGGCCGTGCTCGCCCAGAAGGCGTCCGCCGGATCGGTGCGCTTCCGGCTGCCGGAGGGGCGCGACCTGACCCGGGCCAGGGCCGCGGCCGCCCGCCAGGTCGGCGCCGGCGTCAAGCGCATCGACGCGCGCCGCCGCGAGCGGGACCGGCTCGTCAAGCGGCACGGCGACCCGGCCCAGCAGCCCTGGATCTACCTGATCGTGGCGACCGGCGACATCTACGAGGACATCCCGCAGGCGCAGCAGGCCGCCCGGGAGGGCGCCGACGTGATCGCGGTGATCCGCTCGACCGGGCAGTCGCTGCTGGACTACGTGCCCGAGGGGGCGACCCGCGAGGGGTTCGCCGGCACGTACGCGACGCAGGAGAACTTCCGGCTGATGCGCGCCGCCCTGGACGAGTCGAGCAAGGAGCTCGGCCGCTACGTGCGGCTCACCAACTACGCGTCCGGGCTGTGCATGCCCGAGATCGCGGCACTGGCGGGCCTGGAGCGGCTCGACATGATGCTCAACGACTCGATGTACGGCATCCTCTTCCGCGACATCAACCCGATCCGCACGTTCGTCGACCAGCGGTTCAGCCGCCAGGTGCACGCCCGCGCCGGGATCATCATCAACACCGGCGAGGACAACTACCTCACCACGGCCGACGCCGTGGAGGCCGCGCACACGGTGACCGTCAGCCAGCTGCTCAACGAGTACTTCGCCAAGGAGGCGGGCCTCGAGGACTGGCAGCTCGGCCTGGGGCACGCCTTCGAGATCAACCCCGACCTGCCGGACAGCTTCCGGATGGAGCTCGCGCACGCGCTGCTGGCCCGCGAGCTGTTCCCGAAGGCCCCGCTGAAGTGGATGCCGCCGACCCGGCACATGACCGGCGACGTGTTCCGCGGCTACCTGCTCGACGCGTTCTTCAACCTGTCCGGCACGCTGACCGGGCAGGGCATCCTGCTCGTCGGCATGATGACCGAGGCCGTGGTGACCCCGTGGCTGTCCGACCGCGACCTGGCCCTGCAGAACGTCCGCTACGTGCTCAATGCGGCCGGCAACCTGCACGAGGACTTCGTGCCGCGGCCCGACGGCTACATCGTGCAGCGGGCCAACCAGGTGCTCGCCGAGAGCATCGACCTGCTCGAGAAGATCATCGCCCACGAGGGGAAGCACGGGCTGCTCGAGGCGATCGCGGACGGCACCTTCGGCCTGATGCGGCGGCCCGCGGACGCCGGCCGCGGGCTCGACGGCGTCGCCGTCAAGGCACCCGGCTACCTCAACCCGGCGACGGACATCCTGGAGGCCCGGTCATGAGCATCGTCCGCCCGTACGGCGACACCACCGGCGACGGCATGGTCCAGGTGTCGTTCACGCTGCCGCTCCCGCACTCGAAGGTCGCCGAGGGCGCCGCCGCGCAGCTCGCCCACAAGATGGGCATCGACCCGGCCCTGGTCGTGCACGCCAAGGCGATGGGCCCGGACTTCACGTTCTTCGTCGTCTACGGCCGGGTCAACCACCTCGTCGACACCGACAAGGTCGACGTCGTCGAGCGCGACTACCCGCTGCTGACCCCCAAGGAGGTCAACGCCGCGATCAAGAGCGCGCTGCGCCGCCGGCTGACGGTGGTCGGCGGCTGCATCGGCACCGACGCCCACACCGTCGGCATCGACGCGATCCTGAACATCAAGGGGTTCGCGGGGGAGAAGGGCCTGGAGTACTACCGCGAGCTGAAGGTCGTGAACCTCGGCGCCCAGGTGTCGGTGCCGCAGCTGGTGGCCCGGGCCCGCGAGGAGCGGGCCGACGCGATCCTGGTCTCCCAGGTCGTCACCCAGCGGGACGCGCACCTCCACAACACCAAGGAGATGTCCGCCGCCTTCCGCGAGGCCTATCCCAGCGACAAGCGGCCGCTGCTGATCGTCGGCGGCCCCCGCTTCGACGAGAGGATGGCCGGCGAGCTGGGCGTGGACCGGGTCTTCGTGCGCGGTACGACGCCCGGGGAGGTCGCCTCCTACCTCACCCACATGCTCGTCACGAACCGGAAGAAGGTCCCTGCATGAACATCACCCCACGAGAATGCTCGCTGCGCTCCGCTTCTCGCAGGGACCCCGAATGAGCGACCCCGACCCGCGTCTCGGGCTGACCGTGACCCACCGCCGCTACGTGCCGTACTCCCACGCGCACTACGCCGGCAACCTCGTCGACGGCGCCTACAGCCTCGGCCTGTTCGGCGACGTCGCGACCGAGGTGTGCATCCGCACCGACGGCGACGAGGGGCTGTTCGCGTCGTACTCCGACGTGCAGTTCCGCAGCCCGGTCCGGGCCGGCGACGTGCTCGAGGTGACCGCGGAGGTGGTCCGGGTCGGCACCCGCTCGCGCACGCTCGAGCTGCGCGCCGTCGTGGTCGGCCGGGGACGCCCCGAGGTGTCCGCGTCGGCCGCGGAGATGCTCGACGAGCCGGTGGTCGCGACCACCGCGACCGGGGTCGTCGTGGTGCCGGCACTGCCGTAGCACGGACCCGGCGTGTCGTCGCACGACACGCCGACGCAGGTAAAAACCCGTATGAACTTGCGGTAATGGGGCAGGGGCGGTGACCTGCGATTTTACGTGAATTGCCTGGTCAGCGACTGGTTGACACCTACCACCCGCCACCGACAGTCTCTGCGGGTTCCATCGAGCAGGTCGCCGTCACGTGCTGGCGTCCAGGTGGCCGCGTGACGGGGTTCGGGTACCACGAACCAGGGACGACGCGGTTGCCGGAGGTCGGCGCGAAGTCGGCGGGATGGCACGCGAACAAGAGTCCGGCGCCCAGTAGACAACGGCAGCGTCCACCATCCCCAGTGGTGGCGGTGTCGGTCCGAAGGGTCCGGGCTCTTTTCGCGTACCGGCCCCAGTAGGTTGGGAGCGACTCGTTCGCCCCAGGGGGACCCAGGAGGACCGGTGAGGCTGCTCGCCCGCAGTGCGCTGGCCGCGCTCGCCGGAGTGGCGGCCGGGCTGGCGTTCGCGCCCCACCACTGGGTGGCGCTGCTGCCGCTCGCGGTCGCCGGCGTGACACTGCTGGCCGCCGGTGCCGGCCGGCTGCGGTCGGCGTTCTGGGTCGGCGTCGTGTTCGGTGCGGCGTTCATGCTCGTGCTGCTGCCCTGGCTGCGGGTGATCGGCGTCTACGCCTGGATCCCGCTGGCCCTGCTCGAGGGCCTGTTCTACGGGCTGGCCGGCCTCGCCACGCGCGCGGTCCGGCGGCTGCCCGGCTGGCCGGTGTGGGCCGCGACCAGCTGGGTGCTGGTGGAGGCGCTGCGCGCCGTCGTGCCGTTCGGGGGCTTCCCGTGGGGCCGGCTGGCGTTCGCGACCGAGGACACCCCCCTCGCGCCCGCGTTCGCCTACGTCGGTGCGGCCGGGGTGACCTTCCTGGTGGCGCTGGTGGGCACCACCCTGGCGTGGGCGGTGCTGAGGGCGCGCCGTACGCCGGTGCGGGGGGTCGTCGGGCTCGCGGCCGCCGCGGCCCTGGCCTGCCTCGCCTCGCTGGCGCCCTTCGACCCGGGGACGCCCGACCCCGTCGCGGGCGGCGCCCCGGCGACGGTCCGGGTGGCCGCCGTGCAGGGCAACGTCCCCGGCACCGGGCTCGAGGCGTTCGCCGAGCGCCGGGCCGTCCTCGACAACCACGTCACGGCCACCCTGGACCTCGCCGACCGGATCCGCACCGGCCAGGCGCGGCGCCCCGACCTCGTCGTCTGGCCGGAGAACTCCTCCGACATCGACCCCTACACCGACCCCAGCGCCGAGGCGGCCATCGGCGACGCGGCCAAGGCGGTGGGTGCGCCGCTGCTGATGGGCGCGGTCGTCGGCGACCGGCCGGACACAGGCTGGCACAACCGCGCGATCGTCTGGTCCGCGAAGACCGGCCGGCCCGGGCGCTACTACGACAAGACCCATCCGGTGCCGTTCGGCGAGTACATCCCGCTCCGGTCCTTCCTGGCCCCCCGCATCCCAGCGCTGGACCAGATCCCGAGCGACATGATCCGGGGGACGCGTCCCGGGCTGCTCGACGTCGGCCCGGCCCGGGCGGGCGTGCTGATGTGCTTCGAGGTCGCCTACGACGGGCTGGTCCGCGACCTCGTGCACGGCGGGGCGGACCTCGTCGTCGTCCCGACCAACAACGCGACGTACGCCGGCACCGGGCAGATCGAGCAGCAGTTCGCGATGTCGCGGCTGCGGGCGATCGAGACCGCGCGCTGGGTGGTGATCGCCTCCACCAACGGCATCTCCGGCATCGTCGCCCCGGACGGAGCCGTCGTCGCCCGCGCCCCGGAGCGGGTGCAGGCCGTGGTCGAGCGGGACCTGCCGCTGACCACGCGGCTCACGCCGGCCATGCGGGCCGGCGCCTGGCCCGAGCTCCTGCTGGCGGGAATCTCGGTCATCTCGCTGATCGCCGGCGTCCTGGTCGGCTATCGTCGGCGGACTCCCAGGGGTCCCGAGGACGGGGCCGGGGGAGACCCCGCCGGCGCCTCGGCCACCGGCGGCGGAGCCGATCCCGTCGACGCACGAGCAGGAGCATGACCGGCGCATGAGCACACCTGACCTCGGGCGGGTCGTGATGGTGGTCCCCACCTACAACGAGCGGGACAACCTGGCCTGGATCGTGAAGCGGATCCGGACCGCCACCCCCGACGTGGACGTGCTCGTGGTCGACGACGGCTCGCCGGACGGCACCGGGCAGCTGGCCGACGAGCTCGCCGCCGCCGACCCGCAGGTGACGGTCCTGCACCGCACCGAGAAGGCCGGGCTGGGCGCGGCGTACCTGCACGGCTTCTCGGTGGCCCTGGGACGCGGCTACGACGTCGTGGGGGAGATGGACGCCGACGGCTCCCACCAGCCCGAGCAGCTGCCGCTGCTGCTCGCGGCCCTCGCCGACGCCGACCTGGTGATCGGGTCGCGCTGGGTGCCCGGCGGGTCGGTGGTCAACTGGCCGCTGTCCCGCAAGGTGCTGTCGGTCGGCGGCAACCTGTACGCGCGGGTGCTGCTGGGCATCCCGCTGCGGGACGTGACTGCGGGCTACCGGGTGTTCCGGCGTACGACGCTGGAGGCGATCGACCTCGCCAGCGTCCAGTCGGCCGGCTACATCTTCCAGACCGACCTGGCCTACCGCACCCTGCACGCCGGGCTGCGGGTCGTGGAGGTGCCGATCGAGTTCGTCGAGCGGGTGCGCGGCGAGTCCAAGATGAGCCGCGACGTCGCCACCGAGTCGCTGCGCCGGATCACCTCCTGGGGCCTGCGCGAGCGCCGCCACCAGGTGGCCGACGTATTCTCGAGGGCACGACGCGGCCGCTCCTGAGCGGCCGCCCAGCACGCGACGGGCCCCACGACGGGCCCCCGACGGCACCGAGGAGGACGGATGAGGCGACGGGTTCCCTGGTGGGTGCTGGCGCTGCTGTTCGTGGTGGTGCCCGTGCTCGAGATCTACGTGCTGATCCAGGTCGGGCAGGTCATCGGCGCCTGGTGGACCGTGCTGCTGCTGGTCGCGGACGGCTTCCTCGGCAGCTGGCTGATGAAGCGCGAGGGCACCAAGGCCTGGCGGGCGCTGCGGGAGGCGCTGGACGAGCGGCGGATGCCCGCGCGCGAGCTGGCCGACGGGGCGCTGATCCTGGTCGGCGGGACGCTGCTGCTGACGCCCGGCTTCCTCTCGGACGTGGTGGGCTTCTTCTGCGTATTGCCGTTCACCCGGCCGGTGGCCCGCGCGATGCTGGCGCGGTACGTGGACCGGAAGTTCCTGTCCGGGCCGGGCGCGCCGGGCTTCGGGCACTCCCGGCAGCAGACAGACCAGCGGGCCGACCAGCAGACACGACAACGCCCCGGACCCGATCAGGTGGTCCAGGGCGAGGTCGTCGACTAGCAGTCGGTCAGCGCTCGCTCAGCGCTCAGGCCGACCGGGCCTTCTTCTTGGTGGGCCGGTGCAGGTGCGCCGGACCGATCTCACCGCCGCGGAGCAGCTCGAGCCGCTCGGTGAGGATCTCCTCGAGCTCCTTGATGGAGCGGCGCTCGAGCAGCATGTCCCAGTGCGTGCGGACCGGCTTCTCCACCTTCGCCTCGTGCGTGAGCCCGTCGCGGCTCACCGCCTCGGCCCCGCAGCGCGGGCACTCCCACACCGCGGGGACCTCGGCCTCCACGGACATCGGGATCTCGAACTCGTGCCCGTGCGGGCAGGCGTAGCCGACATTCTGTCGCGCGGCGAACTCGATGCCGCGCTCGTCCTCGAAACTCTGGCCCCCGAGGCGGGCGCCGCGCAAAGTGCGCTCTGCCATGAGCCACCTCCCTGGTTGTCTCACCCCGTGCAGACGCCGGTTGCACCGACGCGTTTCCACCCGTTCCAACGAACCGGACCCCGGGGAGATTCCCGGGCCGGCCCACGAGGTTGGGCGGCTTGCCTTCCGAGACCAGTTACCCACACCTGAGGCGGCCACACACCGGGAACGCGTGAGATGTCACATAGCCGGACGCTCCCGACCGGTGGTCCAGCCCGCTCAGACCACCGAGGGCGCCCGGTTGCCGGCCTCCGCGATGCCGCGCTCCGGGTCCAGGCGCAGCAGCAGCGCGGCGCCGAGCACGAAGAACACGATGAGCGCGACGATCGCGGGCCGGTAGGACCCGCTGACCTGGAACACCACGCCGAACAGGAAGGTGCCGAACCACGACGTGCCGCGCTCGCAGGCGTTGTACAGCGCGAAGTACTCACCCTCCCGGCCCCGCGGGATGAGCAGGCTGAAGAACGACCGGGACAGCGCCTGGGTGCCGCCGAGGACGATGGCGATCGCGATGCCAAGCCCCAGGAAGAGCGCGACGTTCTTCGCCGGCAGGAACATCGCCAGCACCACGATCACCATCCAGGCGTACGTGCCCCACAGGATCGACCGGTAGGAGCCGAACCGCGCGGCCAGCCGGCCGAACAGCAGCGCGCCGCCGTACGCCACGAACTGGATCAGCAGGATCGTGGCGATCAGCACCGACTGGCCGAAGCCCAGCTGCTTGGAGCCGTACGTCGACGCGACCCCGATCACGGTCTGGATGCCGTCGTTGTAGAACAGGAAGGCCACCAGGAAGGTCAGCGTCATCGGGAACGCCCGCATCTCCTTCAGCGTCGTCCACAGCTGGCCGAAGCTGCGGGCCATCAGCCCGCCGCGCTCGGGCACCACGTGCTGCGGCGCGTAGTCGCGCAGCCGCAGCACCGGGATCAGCGTGAAGCCCGCCCACCACAGCGCCGCCGACAGCAGCGACAGCCGGACGGCCAGCGAGGAGGAGAGGCCGAGCGCGTCGTGGCCGAGGAACATCACCAGGTTCACCAGCAGCAGCAGCCCGCCGCCGAGGTAGCCCCACGCCCAGCCGCGGGAGGAGACCCGGTCCCGCTCCTCCTCGGTCGAGATGTCCACGAGGATCGCGTAGTAGCTGACCAGCGAGCAGCCGCCCAGCACGCTGCTCAGCACGATGGAGACGGCGCCGATCTGCCACGCGTCGCCCTGCATGAAGAACAGCAGCGCGGTGAAGAACGAGCCGGCCCAGGCGAAGCCCGCCATGTGCAGCTTCTTGTGCGCGGACCGGTCCACGAACGCGCCCACGACGGGCAGCAGGAAGGCGCTGGTGATCGTGGCGAAGCTGGTCAGGTAGAACGGCAGCGACCCGGCGGCCACGTGCAGCCCGAGCACGCTGACGGTCCTGGCGCAGGTCTCGTCAGGGTTGGCGCAGCCGGCGGCGCGCCCCGCGACCGTGATCATGTACGGCGCGAACATCACGCTCAGCACGGTCGTGTAGTAGGCCGAGTTGGCCCAGTCGTACCAGTTCCACGCCTTCTGCTGCCGGAGGCGGGCGATCGGCTCGAGGTCGGCGATGCCGCCCGGGCTGGTCGTGTCGGTCATGGCGTGGCTCCCATCCACTGTCCACGGCTCACCAGGACGTCCCGGAGCACGTCGGTGCGGTCGGTCATCAGCCCGTCGACCCCCAGGTCGAGCAGGTGGTGCATCTCGGACGGGTCGTCCACCGTCCACACGTGCACCGGTCGGCCGCCGGCGTGCGCACGCTCGACGAACTGCGGGGTGACGACGGTGAGCCCGGCCAGCGGGCGGCCGACCCGGTGGGGCAGCCGGTGCGGGACCTGCAGCGCGTCGCCGCGGCCCCGCAGCACCGTCTCGGCGAGCCGTCGCGGGGCCAGCCGGCTGAGCCCGACGCCGACCGGGCCGTAGGAGGTGGCCACGGGCCGCGACACCAGCCGCCGGAACGCGGCCAGCCGGGCGTCGGAGAAGGAGCCGATGCAGACCCGGTCGTGGGCGCCGGTGCGCTCGATGAGGTCGGCCAGCCCGGCCACGGCCGCCTCGGACTTCAGGTCGATGTTGAAGCACGCGGCCGGGAACCGCTCGAGCAGGTCCGCCATCTCCGGGATCCGCTCGCGGCCCCCGATCAGGGCGTCCGCCAGGTCGACGTACGCCGTGCCGGCGACCGGGCCGACGTGGGAGGTCACCCGGTCGAGCACGTCGTCGTGGAACGCGAGCAGCACCCCGTCGGAGGTGGTGTGCACGTCCGTCTCGAGGTAGCGGTAGCCGAGCCGCACCGCGTGGTCGAAGGCAGCCACGGTGTTCTCCAGCCCGGCGATCTCGGGGTGGCGCGCGCCGCCGCGGTGGGCGAACGCCAGCACCTCACCCTCGTCCCGACCCGCGTCGAGGAAGGGCAGCCCGGTGTGCGGTCGCGTCACGCCTGCAGTATCCCCGGCCATGCGTCCACTCTGACCGCGAATCGCGGGCCGCGCATCCGCGTTCGTGCTCAGGGGCCACCCCCGGCGGAGTACCGTCGGGGCATGCCGGATGACGCCGAGATGACCTGCCCGAAGTGCCAGTCCGCGATGACGACCCGCTACTTCGGGGACGTGACCGTGCACCAGTGCCCGTCGTGCCAGGGCGTGTTCCTCGAGCGGGCGGACCTGGGCAACCTGATCGAGGCGGAGAACGACTGGCACCGCGACAGTGGCCCGAAGACCCAGCCGCTCCCGCGGATCACCGCCGACATGACCATGCCGCCGCCGGCACGCCCGGTCACCCGCGCCTACATCGAGACCCTGTTCGGCTGACCTGGCGCATCCGGCGTCCGCAGGCGCGCCAGGTCGGCGTCAGATGTCGCGGAAGGTCTCGATGCTGGCGCCGAGGTCGTTGAGCCGGGTGGCGAGGTCCTCGTAGCCGCGGTTGATGACGTAGACCGAGCGGAGCACCGAGGTGCCCTTGGACGCGAGCATCGCCAGCAGGATGACCACGGCCGGACGCAGCGCGGGCGGGCAGACGATCTCGGTGCCGCGCCAGCGGGTCGGGCCCTCGATCATCACCCGGTGCGGGTCGAGCAGCTTGACCGAGGCGCCGAGCTTGGTCAGCTCGGTGAGGTAGATCGCGCGGTTCTCGTAGACCCAGTCGTGCAGCAGCGTCTGCCCCTCGGCCACGGCCGCGATCACCGCGAAGAACGGCAGGTTGTCGATGTTGAGGCCGGGGAACGGCATCGGGTGGATCTTGTCGATGGGGGAGTGCAGCTCGGAATGCAGGGTGCGGAGGTCCACCAGGCGGGTGTGCTCGTTGTCGGCGACGTACTCGGTGCTCCGCTCGTAGCGGAAGCCCATCTCCTCCAGCAGCGCGAGCTCGATCTCCAGGAACTCGATCGGCACCCGGCGGATGGTGATCTCCGAGTCGGTGACGATCGCGGCCGCGAGCAGCGACATCGCCTCGATCGGGTCCTCCGAGGGCGCGTAGTCGACGTCCACGTCGATCTCGCGGGTGCCGTGCACGGTGAGCGTGGTGGTGCCGACGCCGTCGATGCGGACGCCGAGCTTGCCCAGGAAGAAGCAGAGGTCCTGGACCATGTAGTTGGGGCTGGCGTTGCGGATCACCGTGACGCCGTCGTGGCGGGCCGCGGCGAGCAGGGCGTTCTCGGTGACGGTGTCGCCGCGCTCGGTGAGCACGATGGGGCGGGTGGGGGAGATCGCCCGGTTGACCGTGGCGTGGTAGCTGCCCTCGGTCGCCTTCACCTCGAGACCGAAGGGACGCAGCGCGGCCATGTGCGGCTCGACGGTGCGGGTGCCGAGGTCGCAGCCGCCGGCGTACGGCAGCTCGAAGACGTCCTGCCGGTGCAGCAGCGGGCCGAGGAACATGATGATCGAGCGGGTACGGCGCGCCGCCTCCACGTCGATCCGGTCGAGGTCCAGGTCCGCCGGGGGCACGATCTCCAGGTCGTTGTCCTCGTTGAGCCAGCGGGTCTGCACGCCCATGCTGGCGAGCACCTCGAGCAGCCGGTTGACCTCCTCGATCCGCGCCACCCGGCGCAGCGTGGTCCGGCCCCGGTTGAGCAGGGACGCACAGAGCAGGGCGACGCCGGCGTTCTTGGACGTCTTGACGACGATCGAGCCGGACAGCGTGGTGGGACCGTTGACCCGCAGGTGGGTGGGCCCCCCGCCGAGCGAGACGATCTCGGAGTCGAGCGCCTCCCCGATGCGGGCGAGCATCTCCAGGGAGAGGTTCTGGTGGCCGCGCTCGATCCGGTTCACCGCGCTCTGGCTGGTGGACAGGACGTCGGCGAGCTGCTGCTGGGTCCAGCCGCGGTGCTTGCGCGCGTCGCGGATCAGGTTGCCGATCCGGGCCAGGTAGTCGTCCGTCATAACCGGGACTTTATCTCACATGTGAGATAACGCAACGCAGGGCATACCCGGGCGTGTCGCCCGACATTAGCCGACGAACCGGACCGTGGACAGCAGCCGGGGCCGGGTGCCAGGGTGCGACTGATGGCCGCCACTCGACACCGCACCCGGTGGGTCCTACCCGCCGTGGCTGTGCTGCTCGTGCTGGTCCTCGGCGGCTGCACCTCACCGGGACGTCCGCAGCCCCGGCCGACCCCGCCCCTTGACCCCGCGCACCTGGTCGCCTCGGTCGCGCAGTTCCGGTTCGACGAGGGCACCCGCAACCTGAAGGCGGGGGTCACCAACCACAGCGACCGGGACATCCGGGTCAGCCAGGCGACGATCACCTGGGACGGGTTCGCCTTCCCGACCGTGCCGGTCACCGGCGGGGACGTGCACCCGGGCCAGACCGCCGCCTTCACCATCGCGTACGGCGCGCCGCGGTGCTCGGCGCCTCCGGAGGGCAGGCCGGTGCTCGTCGCGGTCGTCGACGGCCGCACCCTGCGGCTGCCGCTGCGCGTGGAGGACCCGGGCCTGCTGGTGCGGCTGCACGCCAAGGCCTGTGCCGCCGCGCGGCTCGACGCGGTGGCGACGGTGCGGCTGCGGCTGGCCGCCCGGACGACGTACATCGGGGGCCAGGAGTACCTCCCCGCGCACGTGCTGCTCACCCACCGCCCGGGGGCGACGGACCGGGTGCGGATCGTGGACCTCGGCGGCAGCGTGCTCCTCGACCTGCTGCCGCGCGGCGGCCGCTCGGCGCTGCCGGGCGTGCTGGCGGGGGAGCGGAGGAGGCTGGCGTTCCCGGTGCTGCTCGGCTCGGCGCACCGCTGCGACGCGCACGCCCTGGGGCAGAGCTCGCAGACGTTCCTGATCAGCGCCTACGTGCGGCTGGACGCGGACCCGACCCAGCGGGTGCTCCTGCCGCTGACGACGGCCGAGAAGGACCGGCTCATCGCCATCGTCCACCGCGACTGCCGGTGAGCGCTCGACCTTCGGTCAGTTGTCGGTGACGCAGCCCTCGACGAGCCCGACCCGGCCGAGCCCGGTCACGTCCCCGGCGCCCCACTCGGCGACGTCGACGTCGTAGACGTCCTCGAGCATCCGCTGGTTGCGCGACGTGACCGGACCGAGGCCGAGGACGGCGCCGATCTCGTGCATCAGGATCCGGACCCGCATCCGGGTGGCGGCGGGCTTCGGCTCGGTCATCACGCTGTTGAAGTCCTTGTTCAGCACGATGCCGGCGTGCACGACCCGGCGCACCGGACCCTGCGCGTCGTGCGCCTCCCGGGTGCCGAACACCCGGCTGTAGGACAGCGTGTCGGCGGCCATCGCGCCGCCGGTGCCTGCGGAGTTGTCCCAGGTGACGATGATGTCCGTCCCGGCCGGGAAGTCCCGGTTGGACCGGGGCGTGCTGGTGGTCTGCGACACCTGCCGGAACCTGATCCCGGTCGCCTGGGTGGCCAGCGCGAACGCCGCCTTGACGTCCGCGGTCGCACCGGACCCGGCGCCCAGCGGGCTCATCCGGTAGTTCACGGTCGTGCACGGGTTGAAGCGCTGCTCCACCCCGGAGACCGCCGGCGTCCAGCCGGTCGTGGCGCCGCGCGGGGCGGTCCGGGGCACCACGGTGAAGGTCTTGCTGGCCGAGGTGGCGCCCGCGGCCCGCGAGGTGGGACGAGCACGCAGCTGCATGGGCCGGGAGTAGTAGAAGGTGGTCGGGACCTTCATCGTGTAGTAGCCGTTGGGGCCCGTGTGCGTGTACGCGACGCGGCGCCAGCCG
>Ga0308174_10000464_pt1 | contig 16981 bp, 16 predicted proteins | sample PhyPR2_FD_203894 | JGI IMG/M metagenome (GOLD analysis project Ga0308174, IMG submission 203894) | Soil microbial communities from UC Gill Tract Community Farm, Albany, California, United States - DLSLS.P.R2 | ecosystem: Environmental > Terrestrial > Soil > Agricultural land | place: USA...
TCGATAAAGGGGATGTTCCCGAAGACGTGCTGCAAAAGGAACGGGAGATCCAGCGCGATCGAGCGCGTGGGGAAGGCAAGCCCGAGAAGATGCTGGAGAAGATTGCCGAAGGCCGTATGAGCAAGTTCTACGAAGAAGTCTGCCTGCTTGAGCAGCCCTTCATCCGCGAGAACAGCATCTCGGTCGGCGAGCTGATCAAAACCGCCGGCTCGAAGCTTGGCGATACCATCACGGTAAAGCGGTTTATACGCTACAAGGTCGGCGACGCCGGCGATGCTCCGGGCGTTGCGGAAAGCCCCGTGCCGGTTACGGCTTAAGCGCTCAACCTATTTGCACGCCTGAACAGGCGACAGAGTCTGTTCGACAGAATGCCACAATATCAGCGAATTCTCTTGAAGATTAGCGGCGAGGCTCTTGCGGGGCCGCTCTCCTTCGGCTTGGATCCGGATCGCGTGATGATGCTTGCGGGGGAAGTAGCCGAAGTAGCGCGCAAAGGCGTTCAGGTCGGCCTGGTGCTGGGTGGCGGCAATATCTTTCGCGGAGTTGCCGCGGCTGCACACGACATGGACCGGGTAACGGGCGATCACATGGGGATGCTGGCTACCGTTATCAATGCGCTGGCGTTTCAGGATGCGTTGGAGCGGCTTGGCGTTCCAACACGTGTGATGACCGCTATCCAGATGCACCAGGTAGCCGAACCTTACATCCGGCGCCGCGCGATCCGTCATCTTGAAAAGGGGAGAGCGGTCATTTTCGCGGCCGGCACCTCAAATCCGTACTTCTCCACCGATACAGCGGCCACGCTCCGCGGTCTTGAAATCCACGCGCAAATCATCGCCAAAGCCACCAGCGTGGATGGCGTCTACGATAAGGATCCGAAAAAGCATTTGGACGCCGTGAAGTATACGGAGGTCAGCTACACCGAAGTCCTCTCAAAGGCTCTTGGAGTGATGGATGCGTCCGCGGTTGCCATGTGCCGCGACAACGATATGCCCATTATGGTTTTCGATCTGAAAGTGCACGGAAATATAATGCGTATGGCGATGGGTGAGCCGATCGGCACCATGATTCGCTGATCGCGAACAAAAGACCTATGAAACAAGAACATCAAGCTGCTCCGGCGAGCACATTCAAGAATGTGAAAGAAGTGGAGGCGAACGCCCGCACTCGCATGGACAAGGTACTCACCGAACTGCAAAACGAGATGGCGCACATTCGCACCGGGCGCGCCTCAATTGGTCTTCTTGATAGCATTCGCGTGGAGTACTACGGATCGCCTGTTCCGCTGAACCAGGTAGCCCAACTGCACGTTCCCGAGCCCGCCATGATTACCGTGCAGCCGTGGGATAGTTCAACGATCGCGGCGATTGAGAAGGCCATCCGCACCGCCGATCTCGGCCTGAATCCTTCGAATGATGGCAAGATCGTCCGCGTCCCCATCCCGCCGCTCACCCAGGAACGCCGCCGCGATTTGGCAAAAAAGCTGAGCCATATCGCCGAGGAGCGCCGGGTTGGCTTACGCAATGTCCGGCGGGATGCGAACGATCAGCTCAAGAAGATGCTGAAAGATAAGCTGATCAGCGAAGATGACGAACGGCAGGCTCTCGATATCATCCAGAAGCTGACGGACGCGCAGATCGGGAAAATCGATCAGGCAGCGAAAGCCAAGGAAAAAGAAATTCTGGAATTCAAGTAATTTTCCTTCCCATTACTGGGCGGAAATGGTGGGCCCTACAGAACTCGAATCTGTGACCTCTACCGTGTCAAGGTAGCGCTCTAACCAACTGAGCTAAGGGCCCTGGCAGGCGAGTTAATTCCTACGATAACATGCAAGCCGATATGAACTCGTCGTGGGCTCGCCAGCATGATATTGCGGCGACCAACAGGAGTTGCGGAATCGCTGTTTATGTAATCGGCGCGGGATGGCCGGGCTCGGGTCCGCTAGCTGCCCGACGTGACGCGCTGGCGCCGGCGGGCGTTAGTAAGTCCCAGATCGTTTTTGCCATCGCGTTCTGCTCAGCTTGAATATCGCGCGCGATCTGAGCTGTTTCGGAATCTCCTGCGGCATCCGCCATGGTGGCCAGCGATTCGTACATTGCAATTTTGCTGTTCTGGAACGCGTAGGCAATCGTCAGGTTCTGGGTGGCTCGCTCTTCCTTTTCGTGCCCAAGCTGAATGGACCTCAGGCTCAATCCGAAAATGTGGCCGAGCAAATCCTTTGTGGCGGACGGACTTCCCCCTACACTATGCAGCCGAGCGACTAACCGTTCGCACTGCCGCTTTGTTTCGAGGGCCTGCTGGCGAAATACGGCTTTTACAGCTTCGTCCTCCCCCTGTTTGGAAAATCCATGCACCTGCGTTTCAAAATTCTTCTCAGCCGCGATTGCGTCCGCCAGGTAGCGCTTAATAACGTCCGTGCTGCTTTCCGCCATCTGCCCTCCCTTGTATTGGACAACAGGCAACTTCGACGGTTTCCAAAAGGACGTCAATTCGCGTTCATTCCGCTCAATTCCAACATCTCGCATTGCAGAAAAGCCCTCGTCGCTAGAGAGCACAGGTGTGTTTTCCGCGAGAGCGGTAGCAAGCATCGTTCCACGTGACGGTAACGGCTTGATACGCGCGTTACCGGCTGGTTCCGGCCGCCGGATTCGTCGCCCACGGCTGCGCCTGGTAGGTCCAGTTACGGGTGCTGTAATCGCTGCAAGTAATCAGAATCATAATGCCCAGCCAAACCAGGCCAGCCACCACAAACAATTTGGTGAGAGAGGTGGTATGCCTAACGCCCATGAAGATCCACGCGACTAGCGAGGCCTTGAATACCGCAATCAGCAACGCGACAACGATATTCATCCAGCCAAGATCAACGTAGGATACGCCGGTGGTCATGCCGGTCAGGCAGATCAGCGCCAGCCACACCAGCACCAGGGTTCTGACTTTTGGAATATGTACGTGTACGTCTGCTTTGGCGCTCATTTCCGATGTCCAATCAAATAAAGTAGCGGGAACAGAAAGATCCACACGATATCGACGAAGTGCCAGTAGAGGCCAATCATCTCCATTGGCGCAAAGTAAGTGGCGCTGAACACCCTTCGGTAGGTCTGGGTTAGCAAGAAAGTCAACAGCCCAAGCCCAACGATCATGTGCAAAGCATGCATCCCGGTCATACAGAAGTACAGGAAGAACAAGATTTGCGCGTGCTGCTGGAACTGCGGTATCGCATAGTGGAAGTAGGGTCCGGGTACCAAGTGTTCTACCCACTTGGAGTAATATTCAAAGCCCTTGATTACCAGGAATGCCGTTCCGAATATCATGGTGAGAATCAGGAACAGAATCGTGTGCCTTCTGTTGCTGAGTTGTGCGGCCCGTACCGCGAGCACCATGGTCAAGCTGCTACAGATAAGCACGGCCGTATTGGTTCCGCCAAGCACAACGTTCATGTATTCGCTGGTGCTGGCAAACGCATCCAGGTACATGTTGCGATAAACCGCGTAGGCGGCGAACATACCGCCGAAGAAGAGGACCTCGGTAATCAGGAAGGTCCACATTCCGAGCGTCGCCGCGTCGGTTTGCTGAGCGGGGGTCGCGAAATGGTGGCGAAGGTGGGTTTCTCCCACCGCCCGTTCGTCAACGGAAACGACAGTTTCAGCCAATGACTTCCTCCAGCGGACCGTAATTGTATGCTTCCTCGGTCACGATTGGTGTTTCATCAAAGTTAAAGGTGGTAGGAGGCGATTGAATCTGCCATTCCAAACCCGCCGCTCCCCAGGGATTTGGACCGACCTTGGGCCCGTTCTTTAAGGACCAGAGGAGGTATACCATCGGAATCAAATAGCCGATACCCAGGATCGACGCGCCTGCTGACGAAAGCACGTTCAGAGCCTGGAATTCCGGTGGATACGCATGGTAGCGCCGCGGCATGCCGAGATACCCCAAAATGAACTGTGGGAAGAACGTAAGATTGAATCCGATAAACACGATCAGGGCCGCAAATTTCCCCCACGCTTCAGGGTACATGCGGCCGGTCATCTTGGGCCACCAGAAGTGCAGGCCGCCCATGAACGCCATGACCATGCCGCCCACCATCACGTAGTGAAAGTGCGCCACGACGAAATACGTTCCGTGGGTTGCAACGTCAGTGGCGAGGGAAGCCAGATGCAGACCGGTCAGCCCGCCGATGGTGAACAGTCCGATAAACCCGAAAGCGTACAGCATGGGCGTATCGAACGAAACCGAACCTTTGTACATGGTCGCCGTCCAGTTGAACACCTTGATTGCTGAAGGGACCGCAACCACCATGCTCAGGAACGAGAATGCGAGGCTCACGTACATGCTCTCGCCGGTCAGAAAGAGGTGATGCCCCCAGACCACGAAGCTCAGCACTGCAATTGCCATGCTGGAGAACGCGACGAAGTTGTATCCGAAGACTCGCTTTCTCGAAAAGCACGAGACAATCTCACTGATAACACCCATTCCCGGAAGAATCATGATGTACACGGCCGGGTGCGAATAGAACCAGAACAGATGCTGGAAGAGAATGGGATCACCGCCGATATTCGGATCGAAGATGCCGACGTGAGCCATCCGCTCAAAGGCCAGCAGCAGCATGGTAATCGCAAGCACCGGAGTACCAAGAACCTGAATCAAGCCGGTGGCGTAATTTGACCATACGAACAGGGGCAGGCGCGACCAGCTCATTCCGGGCGCGCGCATTTTGTGAACCGTAACAATGAAGTTGAGCCCGGTTAGAATCGAGGAGAACCCGGCCATGAAGATGCCAAAAATTGCGCCCAGAACGTACGAATTGGAATAGGTGCTGCTGTACGGAGCGTAAAATGTCCAGCCGGTATCAACGCCACCCCGGACGACCGCATACATAGTGATTCCGGCGCCAATGATGTAGAGGTACCAACTTAGTAAGTTGATCCGCGGGAACGCCAGATCCTTCGCGCCCACCATGATGGGAATCAGGAAATTGGCGAGCGTCGCGGGGATGGAGGGCACCAGGAAAAAGAACACCATGATAATGCCGTGCATCGAGAAGAGGCGGTTGTATGTTTCCGCCGAGAAAATACCTTCCGGCACCAGCAGGTTGATCCGGAAGAGCACGGCCATGAAGCCCCCGACGAAGAACATCAGGGTGATGGATATGAGATAGAGGATCGCAATCCTCTTGTGGTCGGTGGTGAAGAGCCAGCTCTTCCAGCCGTGCTCGACATTCAAATAGTTGACTTCTTCGGCAGCGATTTCCGGTGTTCCGTGCGCTATTGTTGCCATCGTTATCTAATCCTTTACTGCTTCACCCGTGGAATGGACTGGCCCGGCTTCGCAGAATTTGCACGGGATGCCGCCCGAGACGCCGCAGATGGCGTTGTCGTCGGCGCTTGGCCCTGCTGGGATGCCGGAGTACTTGGCGAAAGCGATTTCACGTAAGCGATCAACTGAATCACGTTCTCTTCGGAGAGCTGCCCTTTGAAATTGGGCATGATGTTCGGCTCGAAGCCGTTCACGATCTTCGCGTTCGGATCCAGAATCGATTCACGCAGATATGCGTCATCAGCAATCACCGTGCGTCCGTCGGCAAGCTGAACGGGCTTATTGTAGATGCCTTTCAGGATGGGGCAGCGGCCCTGCTGCTCCATTTGGTGGCAGGTAGAACAGCCGTTCTGCTGGAACAACTGCTGCCCCTGTTCGGCGAGCGTTCCGCCGGCGCCGCCTCCGCTGGCCCAGTTTGCGTATTCACGCGGCTCCATCACATCTACCCAGCCGATCATTCCGGCGTGTTGGTTGCCGCAGTATTCCGTGCAGAAGAGATGGTAGCGGCCGGCCTTCGTCGCGGTAAACCAAAGAGTGTCGTAATGCCCTGGGATCACGTCGTGCCGGACCCGAAACGCAGGAATCGAGAAGCTGTGAATCACGTCCTCTGACGCCATCGTCAGCTTCACTGGCTGGCCAACCGGAACGTGCAGCGCGTTGATCTCGCGCGTTCCGTCGGGATACTGTATCTTCCACATCCACTGCTTGCCTGTTACGAACACTTCCATTGCATCCTTGGGTGGATTTTGCGCCTTAAAGTAAAGATCGGCGCCCCATGCAAACATGACCAGCATGACCAGGAATGGAAGAATCGACCAGGTCAACTCCAGCTTTGTGGAACCTTCAATCTGCACCGCATGCGCATTTTGACGCCGCCGGTATTTATAGGCAAAAGCAATGACGCCGACGAAGATGAGCAGCGTCATCAGGGCGCAGACGGCCGTAATGAACCAGAAGAGTGCGTCGATATCTCCGGCCTGGCTCGCACCGCGCTCCGGCAGTAGAGGCAAGGCCGCTATGACTGGTAGAAGGCTACCCAACATGCGGCGCCTCCTTCCAGGTCCTGGCCTGAACTTTCTTCTTATCGTTTCGCATTAACAGGTAAATCAATCCAGCCAGCATCACGACCGTCATGCATCCGGCAATCTTAATTACGTTCACGATGGCCAGCGAGTATCTGCCCTGGGACGGATCGTAATGAAAGCAGAAGAGCAGAACGTAATCGGCGGGGCTGCCGATTTTATGTTGGGAAGCATCAACCAGAGCCATTCGCAGATCCGCGGGTGCATAATCAATTCCGTATAAATATCGCGAGAGCTTCCCATCGGGAGTTGCGACCATAATTCCGCCGGCGTGCACGAACTGTTGAGTTTTTACATCGAACCGGTATCGAAATCCGACCGCATCCGTCAGCCGCTTGATGGATTCCTGATCTCCCGTGAGGAAGTGCCATCCTTCATCGAATTGCGAAGCGTTGCGGGCATGATCGCCGCTGGCGAACTCCGTCCTGTACTTGGCCTTTGTTTCCGCGGCGCGAGCCGGCGTGTCGGCCGGGTTAAAGCTCACGACAACCACGTTGTAATCGCGTCCCGGTTTCAAGGAAACACGTTTCAGGCTCATCACCGTTTCGTGCAAGCTCATGGGACAAAGGCTCGGGCAAGTGAAGTAAACCATCGAAAGCACGACCGGCTTATCGCCAAAGTACTTCCAAAGCGCGACTGTCCGGTTCGACTCGTCATGAAACGTCAGATCGAGCGGAACCGGCGCGTTTAGCTTCTGCTCGATCGTGACTCCTTTGGTAAGAGTGGGGCGACCGTATTGAGCACTCAGAACACCGGCGCCCGCTAGCGCAATACACGCGCTCACAAGCAACTTACTTGACATGTTTCTGAATCTCTCCCTGAATCTGCGGCCTCCGGTAGGGTGGAGGCATATCGTTGAGGCCTCGCGCAAAATCGCGGCCCTCGCCGCCGGGTGTCGTCAACCCCTGGGGCGCATTCGGCGCGATCTTCAAGGTCGGAAGCACTGAATTCATCGCCACATTGATAGGAATATGGAAGCGCCCATCCTTATATTTTCCATAGCTATTTAAAAGTCGATCTTCATCCGCCCGCATTTCGGGCAGATCTTCCCAAGGATGCACCTGTATCTGCGGCGCCGGCGCTATCACCCGGGATGGCGCTAAGGGACTCGCCAGTTCTCCGGGCGGATTGTTCGTCTGCAACCACTTCTGAATTCCGATGATCAGCACAAAGACAATGACAAGCGTTCCGCCAATAATCGCCAACGACCAGAGCACCAACCCGGTTGTAGCGTCGCGGCCTTCGTAGCTGGTGCCCGCGTGGCCACGGACCGGATCGGAAGCTTTTGGTCCGTGGAAATGGACCAGTTCGTTCTCTTTTGCCTCTGGAACCTGCCGCTTCATGCTGCCATCTCCGGAAGAGGATCCATCACTCGTGGATCGTGCAACGGCAGCAGCGGACGACGCCGAAGATGACCGAGGAATAGGAAGACCCAGACTCCGCCGATTCCAATGAAAGCGGCGAAATCGGTCCAGTAAATTGCGAAGCCCTTGGTCCGGAAAGTCGGTTCGACAATCCAGAACATCTCCACCACGCGCGCGGCGAGAATCCAGATCGCTACCCGCATCAGGCGCTTGGGATCGCGCTTGCGAGCCTGTGAGAGCAGCCCGAGAAAGGGCACCAGGAACATCGCTGTCGCTACCAACCAGGCCGCAATCGTCCAGCCCCCGCGCACGCGAACCAGGTACCACTGGATCTCCTGGGGCAGGTTCGCCGGCCAGACAATAATCAGTTGCGAAACTGAGAGGTACGTCCAGAAAATTGTGAACGCAAACATCATGTTCCCCAGATCGTGCAGGATCACCGGATTAATGCGGCCGCCGAAGCGATCACGGCGCGAGGTCAGAATCAGAACCAGAATCGTCAGCGCGAAGGTTTGCAGCACGTCGCCGAAGAGCAGCATCGCGCCGTAAATCGTCGAAAAGAACTGCGCGTCAGCGGACAGAATCCAGTCAATATAAGCAAAGGTTACCGTGAAGGTCACAATCAGGCATCCGGGAGCGGAGAATCTGCGCATGCGTTCCCGAATGGTCGGATCTCCGGTCCGGTCCTGCTGATCGGACATGCGGTATACGCGCAGGCCCCAGAACAGCCAGATGGCGAAGTAGGCGATCGTGCGCACGATGAAAAATGGCACGTTGAGATAGCCTACCTTGTGGTACAGAATGTCACGCGAGACGGGGTCTGAGACGGTGGAGATGTGCGTCCACGGATAAAGGTCCTTCAACCCGATCAACAGAATCAGAAATAACAGGAAAATGAACGGCAGGGTGCGCATTTGCGCCTCCACATAACGCCGCGAAGTAACGCCCCAGCGGCCCCCGACTGTGTGATTCAGAACCAGAACGCCCAAACCGCCCAGCGTGAAGCCGCCCCAGTACAAGAACGCGAACAGATAGGATTGGAAGAATTCCGCCCGGTTCGCAAAGAAACCCGCTACGCACAGCAGGATTCCAAGCCCGCCGATAACGCCCGAAATTCGTTCTACACTGGCCGCTTTGGGCCCAAGCCTGATATCTGGAATGGGAAGGGCTTGCCCATGTCCGTGGTTACTCACTTCATACCTCCAGCCGGACCGCCGCCGGTCGCGCCCGCATTCTCTTTATTCGTGTTTGCCGGCTGCAAATTCATCCCCTGCTGAGCCAGCGCCGCAGGCGCGTTCTGGCTCATCTGCAGCGTGCGAATGTATGCCGCAATCCGCCAGCGGTCATCCACCGCCACGCGCGAAGCATAGCTGTACATCGCTCCATAGCCATTGCTCATCACGTCGAAAAAATGTCCCACCGGCGCACTCACCAATCGAGGATCGGCGTAATTCGGCGGTTGGTGCAGCCCGCGCGCCACAACCATTCCGTGGCCATTGCCGAGGCGGCCATGGCAGGGCGAGCAGTAAATATTAAACCGTTCCTGCCCGCGCAGCACATCCGCGCGCGTGATTTGAATCGGAAAGAAATCGACATCTTTGCCGTTGAGCTTGCCGGTGTAGCGCGCCTCATCCAGATGCAACTGACCGCGAGCAACCGTATCCTCAATAGCCGGCCGTTCGGACCGACGGTCGCCGAAGAAATTCGTCGCTGCGAAGGCTTTGTATTTGGGCTGATTATGCATGTCATTGCGGCACGCGCTGGCGAACAGCAGCGCACCCAAGACGCCGATCAGCGCCCCTCTAGGCTGGAACAAGCGTCACCTCTTTTCCGCCCAAATCGCGAAGGAACTCGCTGGTCGCGCCTATGCTGAACTGCGGATCGGACGATTCGATGCACAGGAAAAACTTATCAATGGAAGCCCGTTCGAACGCCTCGACGTTGAAAACGGGGTGGTAAGGCTGTGGCAAACCATTCATTGCGAGCATGCAGATGAGTGAAGTTAACCCGGCGATCAATACCATGCACTCAAAGGTAATCGGGATGTAAGCGGGCCAGCTATTTAGAGGACGTCCACCCACATTATGCGGGTAGGCTACCACCGTGATCCATTCCAGCAGCCCGAATCCGCCGCATGCGCCGAAGATGCCGCCGATCAAGACGCATAGCGCGACATTGTTCTTCTTATATCCGATGGCCTCAGCCAAGCCGGTTACCGGCATAGGAGCGTAAGCATCCATTCGGCGGAAGCCGGCTGAGTAAGCCCGTTCGCAGGCTTCCACTAACTCTTCCGGCGTATCGAACTCCGCCATCGCACCGTGAACTGCGGGAAGTTCGTCGAGCACTACTTCGTGGCTCATAACTTCTCCTCGTAAGCGCGTTCCATATACCTGTCGTGGTGCACCACCTCACGCACTTCAAAGATTGAGATAGAGGGCAGCAAACGCACAAACAGGAAGATCAGGAACAGGAAGAAACCAAGTGTGCCTGTAAATGTCGCCCAATCCCATTTTGTCGGAATGTACATGCCCCAGGATGAAGGCAGGAAATCGCGGTGCAGGCTGGTAACAACAATCACAAACCGCTCCAGCCACATTCCGCAGTTCACAATGATGGAGATGATCCAGACCAGGACGATGTTGTGTCTGACCCTGCGCGACCACAGCGCCTGCGGCAGCGCGATATTGCAGGTGATCAGCAGCGCATAAGAAAACCCGTACGGGCCGGTCATGCGGTTCCAGTACATGAAGCTTTCGTACTTATCACCGCCGTACCACGAAAAGAACGCCTCCATCGCATACCCGTAGGCCACAATCAATCCCGTGCCTAACATCAGCTTCGCCGCGGCATCGATATGCCGAAGCGTAATCAGGTCGCGCATGTTATACCAGGCGCGCAGTGGAATGATGAGCGTCAGCACCATGGCGAAGCCGGAGTAGATAGCGCCCGCAACGAAGTAAGGCGGGAAAATCGTCGTGTGCCAGCCGGGCAGAATGCTGATTGCAAAATCGAAGCTGACCACCGTGTGAACCGAAAGGACCAGCGGCGTCGCCAGGCCGGCCAGCAGCAAATATGCTTTCTGATAACGGTGCCAGTGAATCGCGGAACTGCGCCAGCCTAATGCAAGCACGCCGTAAATCTTGCGCTGCCACAGATGGGGAGCATTATCACGCATGCTTGCCAGGTCGGGAATCAGGCCGCAATACCAAAACACCAGCGATATGGTGCCGTATGTCGATACGGCGAAAACGTCCCATTCCAGCGGGCTGCGCGGTTGAGGCCACAGCCACATCGAATTGGGATAAGGGAATAACCAGTATGCAAGCCACGGGCGGCCCAGATGCAACACCGGGAACATGCCCGCGCAAGCCACCGCGAATAGCGTCATTGCTTCAGAAAAACGATTGATGGATGTTCGCCAGTCCTGCTTCAGCAGAAACAAAATGGCCGAGATCAGGGTACCGGCATGGCCGATACCGATCCACCAGACGAAGTTGACGATCGCGAACCCCCAGCCGATTGGGATGTTCACGCCCCAGACGCCGATGCCCTTGGCAAACAGCACCCACATTGCCAGCATCAACAGGTTTACGAACAGAAATGAAATAAAAGCGCCGACCAGCCATTTCTTCGGCGCCTTCTTCCAGGGCAGGTAAACGATTCCCGAGATACGTTCGGTGACCGTCTCGTAGTCATGCCCGGTCCCCAGAATCCGATCTGGTCCGGGATCGATCAGTTCTTTGTTATCAAGATTCTCTAGTGTTGCCACGCTGGCCTCTTAGCGCTTCATTGGGGTTGCGAACATAACCGAGATACGTCGTGCGAGGACGGGTGTCCAGATCCGGATCCAGTAACTTGTAATTTCGCTGTAATGCCTGGAGTTTCGCCACTCTGCTGGTTTTATCGTTCAAATCGCCGAAGGTAATTGCCTGGGTGGGACAGACCTGCTGGCAAGCTGTCAGGATCTCGCCGTCGGCAACCCGGCGATTCTCCTTGTCTGTCTTGATTTTCTGTTCCTGAATACGCTGCACGCAGTAAGAACACTTCTCCATCACGCCGCGGCTGCGCACAGTTACATCCGGATTGCGCGCGCCGTACAAACTCTGCGTGTTCCAATCCGAGTACAGATAGAAGTTGAATCTTCTAACCTTATAGGGGCAGTTATTCGAGCAATAGCGTGTGCCGACGCAGCGGTTGTACACCATCTCGTTAATGCCTTCCTCGCTATGAACCGTGGCGGCGACCGGGCAAACCACCTCGCATGGGGCGTTCTCGCATTGCATGCAAGGCACCGGCTGGTTATACATCGCCGGAGTATCCAGGTCACCGGCGTAGTAGCGGTCCACCCGAATCCAGTGCATGTGCCGGCCGCGGGCGACTTGATCTTTTCCCACCACCGCGATATTGTTCTCCGCCTGACAGGCCACAATGCAGGCGCTGCATCCGGTGCAGACGTTCAGATCGATCGCCATGCCCCATTTGTAGCCGTTGTAATGCCACTCATTGGGGTAGAGCGTCAGACTCTTCGGTAGCGGCTTCTGCTCCGCTTCCTTTGTCGCGAAATCCGGATGCTCGCGATACTCGGCCAGATCGGCTGCACGAATCGGATCGCGGCCAGCCATGGTCTGGGTTTCCTGGACATTCGCAATCCGGTAATGCTCGCCGGTCTTTTCGATCGATCCACCTGCAAAGAAGGGAGCGGCCGCATCCTGAACGGCGTACGCGTTGTAACCAATTTTCGTTCCGACTCGGCCGGACATAGTGCGTCCGTAGCCGAAATACACGGTAAACGAATCTTCAGCATGTCCAGGGAGCACCCAGGTGGGTCCAACAACCTGCCTGCCGTTCACCGTCACGCGGAGCATGTCGCCCTTATCGACGCCTAATTTTCCGGCGTTCTTCGGACTCACGGCAACCACGTTGTCCCAAGTCATTTTGCTCTGCGGCTTGGGGCACTCCTGCAGCCATCCGTTGTTCGCCCAACTCCCGTCGCCAATCGTCGGATCCGGCCTGAAGACGATCTCGGTTCCGCTGAGGGTTTGGGCCGGAAGAGCGGGAAGCGCGGCAACCCGGCCATTCAGCGTGGCCGATCCCCTGCCCGCAATCCAGCCATCATGCAGCGAAGTCTTCCAGGCTCTTTCGAAATCGCCCTTAATCTGACTCTGCCAGTATCCCTTCACGATTTCATGCGAGTTCTGGTCTGGCTTTCCCAGCAGGATCGATAAAAGTTCGTGCGCGGACTTGCCGTTGTACAACGGCTCAACCAGCGGCTGCTGAATAGTAACCGTTCCGTCGAACGCTCGCAAATCTGACCACGTTTCCAGGTAGTGCGCTTCGGGCACATGCCAGTGGCTCCATCGCGACGTTTCGTCATAATACTGCCCCAGCCGCACCACCATCCGGGCTTTGCGAATGGCCTGCTCGAAGTTGAGCGATGCCGGCGCAGAGTAGACGGGGTTTTGGCTGATGATCAGCAGCGTTTCAATGCGGCCGTCGTTCAGATCGTGGGTGAGATCTTCGATCGAAAACGTGTTGTCCGGCTCAACACCTTCATATACGTTCACCGTCTGGCCGATATTGCCCAGAGCGGCGTTTACGGCGTAGGCGGCCAGGTGTACGCTCTCGGGCTGGAACTCGCCGGGAAGAACCACGCACCGGCCTTTCGATTTGAGTAAATCCTGCGCAACCGCGTTCAGCCACTCCGGCGTGGGAGTGCCCGGATCGGGGGCATTTACCCCGCACGCCTTAGCCAGTTGATACGCAATGGCCGGCACAGCACTGCTCTTTACCGGCAGATGATGATCGGCAAGCGATCCGCTAACCGATGGCGTGGCTTCGATGGCGTAGAGGCGGCAGGGCGTCTGGCCGTTATCGACCGCCCGTTTTCCGGCGAACTGGCGCGCATAAGCCAGCGCGGCCGGACCGGTGTTCAGGAAATCGCTCTCCAGGCTAACGATGACATCGGCCTTGGTTAGATCGTAAGAGACGAACGCATTTCTGCCCGCAATTTTCCGCGCCGCGCCTGCAATCGCCAGATTCACCGACGGCTCATGCACGTACCATTTGGCTTTGGGCCATTGCGTACGCAGCGCCTCCATCTGGCTGATCAGGGTCGGAGATGTGACCACACCCGTTAAGATGGCCAGACCTTCACCCTTACGAAGGCCTAGTTCCTGTGCCTCTGTGCTCAGCGCGCCGGCGAACTTTCCCCACACATCCATGCGCCCTTCGCGCAAAACGCTTTCGGAACGGTCTGGGTCGTAGAGACTCAGAACTGACGCTTGCTCGAAGATTGTCGTCGATCCCAAGCTGGCCGGATGGTCGGGATTTCCTTCTACCTTCGTCGGGCGGTTGAGATGGCTCTCTACCAGCAAACCGCGCGCGTAACCACCGACCGACATTGCGGTCGCGTAGAACAGCGGAACGCCGGGGATGACGTTCTCCGGCTGCCGGACATACGGAACGATCAGCTCTTTCGGCTGCTTCGTACATGCGGCTGCGCCGGCCATTGCCAGTGATGCCGCCATCACTTTCAAAAGGCTCCGCCGGTCTACACCTTGCGGAATTTGTCCGGACAGACCCGGAAACTCCTGCTCGATATATTCCTTCAGGTCTTGCGTTTCGGCCGCTTCTTCAAGAGTGCGCCAGAAGGCCGGCCCGCGTCCGGAAGCCAATTTCTCCCGCAGCGCTTCCACATCCACTTTCTGGCGCACCGGCTCTAATAAGGACTCAAGCGGAACTAACGTCGTGTCAGGCAACCCCGGGCTGCTTGCCGAACCGCCATCCCCGTTATGCGCGTGGCGCGCGTGTTCAGAATTCGGAGTGTCTTTCATCGGTGGCAAGTTACGCAATCGGTCAAAGACTTTGCGTGATACTCCTTCACAAGTTGCGCTCCGAGTTGCGCCTGATTGGCCGGGTACTGGTAATCGACATTAAATACCTCTGATCTGGGGCGGATGAATTGGGCCGGATTACGGTGGCAGTTCACACACCAATTCATGTTCAGCGTGTTGACCTTATATAGCCACGGCATCTCATCCACCTGGCCGTGGCAGGTAGAACAGCCAATGCCCTTGTTGATGTGGATACTGTGATTGAAATAGACGAAATCCGGCAGGTCGTGAACGCGCGTCCATTCGATAGATTTGCCGCTTGCCCAACTGTCCCGTATTGGCTGGGTCGCAGAGGCTGTATTCCAGATCTGCGAATGGCACGTCATGCACGTTTCGGTGGGAGGTAGACCCGCATAGCTCGAAGTCTCTACGCCGGTATGGCAGTACCGGCAATCGATCCCGTCATCCTTGACGTGGTGCTTATGACTGAACATGATGGGCTGTTCCGGCGCGACTCGCACGCTGGTGATCCAGCCACCACGATCCATAACGTACGCGAACGCGAGCAGGGAGCCGGCCGAAAGGACTACCAAGGCAATCGAGACCTTCGCAATCGTGTTCGAGCTGGGTCGAAAGAGTTGTGCCATAGGAAGGGGCTACCGGAATAGTGCGAGTACCAAAGGGAGATTATAAAACGATCGGCTCCAGAAATCTTCTGTTTTCGCAATAATAGCTCTCGCCTGGGTATAAAAATTTTGCTCGCACTGCAAACGGAGGGAGAGAAGTCGCGTTTCAGAAGGCAATAAAAAAGGATTAGGTAGCCGCCCGACGCGGCTTCGGGTGCGAGCTCTCGAAAACCTTTGATGCGAACAGCGAGCGTAACCGGCAGATCAGCTACGCTCAAACTCGGCCTTGCTGATAAGATCAATCGGGCGGGTTTTGACCGCATCACCCCCGGAAGCGACCGATGGACTTATTCAGCTTTGCGCTGCATCACTGAACGGTTATAGACAGCGCTCGTCGCGAGTGGAGTCGAAGATGTCAGATCGACATTTGTAAAGCTGATGGCATTTCCGTCGGGGGAAAGTCTCCAGATACGCACTTGAGACGGCTTTTCCCCGTCTTTGACAATGTCCTCCCAAGCGTGATCGTCAATCTTCATTAGCGTTTCGCGCAACTTGGGATTCACGGCAGGACCCGTCACAGGATAGTCTTTGCCGTCGAACTTAGCGGAAAAGCGATAATCCAGGGCGAACTCGTGCCAGTTCAGTGTGCCGTCGCCATCAAAGCTTATCTCCATAACGTCCGGCGTAACGTCTCGTGCTGAAATCGGCTTCCACGTTCCCAAGAATGCGGTTGTGTTCGTGGTCCTCTGATATACGGTAATGCTTTGGCTGGAAGTTCCATTCTGGCTATACTCGGTTTCGGTTTCGGTCAGCGTTCGGTTATCGGGTCCGATTTCCCGTACCCTAACTAATAGAAGTTTTCCATCTCTGAACGCTTTTTGCTCCCAGGCAGACGGTCCCTTTTCGATCCAGGTGTTTGTCAGTCCTGGGTCGTCCTTGTCTTCGTCCAACTTTCCATCAACCCACGTAGTATTCTTCACGACGTGCGACTTTCCATCAAGCCAAATCGTACTGTCCCGCTTGTATGTGCCAGATGCAGATGTTTGTGTTAGAGATCCGTCAGAGTTCTGCCGATAGCTGAGTGTTGATTCCGGGTCAACTGGCCAAACCGTCTTAGACGTGTCTTCCTTCCAAGTGCCGGCGAAGCGCTGCAAGCCGGTGTCTCCGGCGACGGCCGCAGCTCCACTCTGTGCCTCAGCCGACCTGCGCGAATGAAGAAGTGTTCGCGAATTGCCGGATTTTGGGTTCAGAATCTCAACCCGCAGTTCGTTTCCGTCCGAAGAGATGCTGTGTCGAAGGATGTCGGTCACCACATCCCCCTTGTATTTAATGTCGTAGAAAGATGAATCGTCTATACGTATGAATTGAACGCTATCGGGGTCTTGACGGGGTTCCTTAGAGGGCCAACGCTTCCCATCAAACTTTACCGTGACAGGCTTGCTGCTGCCGATGCTAGAAACATTAAAACCGTTTTCGATGGGATCGTATTCGATCCAGATCTCTCCTTCCCACTCGCCGTTGATCGATCTGGTTTCAGATCCGCTGACCCTATGGTAGTAGAGAGTTTGCGACTGCTCGCCGGGTCTTTCCACTACTGTGTGTATCAGGCCATCCGACCCGAGGGCCATGTTATCGGTCTCAACGATTTTTCCGGTTGCATCCAGATCGAATGTAAGCGTATAACGAAACCCTGTTGATCTGCCGATGCGGCGAATGGTTAGATGGCGGCATGCAGAAGAAAACGGCGGAGCAAGTGGAACGGC
>Ga0308174_10000465_pt1 | contig 16960 bp, 12 predicted proteins | sample PhyPR2_FD_203894 | JGI IMG/M metagenome (GOLD analysis project Ga0308174, IMG submission 203894) | Soil microbial communities from UC Gill Tract Community Farm, Albany, California, United States - DLSLS.P.R2 | ecosystem: Environmental > Terrestrial > Soil > Agricultural land | place: USA...
ACCTCGGCATTGTATTCCAGTGATGTACTACCAAGAGATGCTAGATTGGACTCGGGATATCTTGCAATGTATTCATCATCCATTGTACCAAGTCCACCAAGATAAATGGCGATACATCGGTGTACATGAGACATTTCCATCCCGTAATCTTCATGTAACATCTTCGCTGCCTTGATTGTTCCACGTTTGTTGCACAGTTTGGTTGTGATATCAAGGCAAGATGATACCTTACCATTGTATCCTCGCATATCATCCATCGACCTTATCACCAAACCAAGATCATCCAGATATAACATATCGACGGTGCAATGGTACTTCTTCGCATATCGCAGTGCACTCCTTACCTGTTGAAACGTCATGTTGTCGTGAGAGGTGCCATCCAATTGAACGAGAATCTTCTCATTTTACTTCCCATTAATCACCGCATCAACTCTCATGACTATCGACACTTCCATCAAACACCAATGTAATGGCATCAAGAGCATTGGAACACTCGGGAAATGTAACGAAACGGACCCAACCAAGTTTGTCAAAGGTTCCACTATCAAATGTTTGGAGTGTCACAGTGCATACCATCGAACACGATATCATGCCAGCAAAATGGGAAAGAAAGTCTCGGAAATCGAGGTTACTGGCGAACCATACAACGCAAAGGTTGTTGTCAAAGGCGATAAGAAGACCAATGACAACGGTGAGAAGACCGACAGCAACAAGATCAAGGACAAACGGATTGCAAGACTGGAGAAAAAGCTTGAGAAAGCCAACAATGCCATTGCTCTTCTCACCGAAAGATTGGAGCAAATTGCCATTTCCAGCGACCTCACCTTCTTCGAGTTGAGTAACAGTTCTGGAGACGAGTAATACAACCACCGCTTTTTAAAAAGCTGCATCAGAAGCGCACAATCTGCCCATCCGTTGAAATACCTCCATTGTATCCCATTTCCACTCCTGCCATCAGCTTGGTGACACGTCGATTAGTGTACCCAATGGCTGACACTCCAACACCAATGTCGATAATACCTCCCAACGATGCACTTGCTTGAGAGAAATATTCCTTCGCGTTCAAACCCTTTATGTACCCAGAAGAGACGAAACCAGTATCGTGTGGCGAATTATTCTTCATCCGTGTTCTTACCATTCCACCATGAGTATACTGTTGTCCAACAGACGCCGCCATTTGAGATGGACCAATGTCCTTTCCTTTTGCGCCACTATGTAACATTACCGCCAAAGGATTATCGCTCGTTGGTGGAACATACTTACTCAACGAGGTATTCACCACCCAACTTTGCAACAACGGGACGTTATGGCGTGTAACCTTGGAAGCTCTTTCCTCGTACTCGTTGAGGTCATCATCGTTCCAGACACAATCTTGTAGCTTGATCGTAAACCCTTTGTCGCGCATCCAACGTAATGCCACGATCTGTACTTGCTTGATGAAAGTGGCACAAGTATCGTTGCCATATCGTTGTAATATTGCGACGATAAGGGCTTTCAACATTCTCTTGCACACTATTCCACTGACCAACATACCATTCTCCACTACCATTCCTTGACACGTAAAGTTCACATCATCTGGAAGAACTAGGGAGAATAGCGAGTAAGTGTCGCGAATGTTACTTTTGCGCTTGGTCAACATTGCACAATCGTCGAAAAGGTCTCTTGCCACTTCTCTCCTTCTTCTTGTCATCAAGTACATTCCTGTGACAGCGTCTTGGATGGGTTGGATGAAAACATTTCCAGTCAACGGATCGTAGATGTTACGATTAACGTGACACAATTCCTTCAGCTCCGCAATTGCCTCAAGTCCATACCCTGTGTAGATGTTCATCTCGTCACCATCGAAATCAGCGTTGAATGCGATGGTAATACATGGGTTGAACATGAAAACGTTGTTCTCCACAATTCCCACCTTGATTCTCATTGCCAATAACGACATCTTGGAAAGAGATGGTTGACGGTTGAGCATTACCCAATCGCCATCATGAAGTACGCGATCGTATGTTTGACCAACAATAACCTCATCCTCCTCCACTTGCACATCCTCTGAAGCGTACCAGAGTTGGCCATTGTGTGCATACCCTTTCATCTTGCCAATGTTGCCATTCCATACCTTCTCTGGTATTCGCACACGTTCCGTCACCGACTTTGGCACGAGAATTTCATCGATGTCGAGGTTGGGATCTCCTGCAATAACCAAACGAACGGAACGATTTAACCTTTTACCGAGCATCAAGTTGCGAAAGATGCCATACTTTCCCGAAATGGCCGCAATAACACCATCTTTCTTGAGGTAACCAACGATGGAATTGTACAAATTGGTGACGTTACGTTGGTATGATTCCGTTTTCGTCGATGACTTGACAACTTCAACCAACCGTATGTACAATCGTGACAACTCTGTAGGCCACTCCACATCTTCTGGTGGGCGAATACCAGTAGGAGGTATTGCGATACAGTCGATGATAAACTTTGCGGCACCATGTTTATTGCGGAGTAAAATGGCCTTTACTTGAAAAGGATCCAATGTTGTTCCTGGTGCATTCCTTCTCTTTGCTGCGTACGGTTGACTTGGCGGGATGAAGTAGTCTATGTACACTGTTTCCCCACACTTAACGCACTTACCTCCCCTCTTGTTGGACATCCCCTTCTTCTCCACTTCGCTGCCGCACTTGTGGCAAATGTCGTTGAGTGCTTTGGATATCTCATCAAGAAAGATGGAGTGGAATATATTGGTACCGAGATACAAGCGTCCGTGGTGACCATAACAACCGCCACTCTCGGTTTTATTACACACAACGCATTTGGAGCCAGTACGCACGGAACCAAATCGTTCGTCGTGGAGGTCAAATCGCTCGTTGAGAGAGAAGGATGTATTGGCACGAATGTCGTTACATGAGATGAATGAGAGAGATACTTCCATGTTGAGTTGCGAGATGTCGCCAAACGTCTCAACAAAAGACCTCAATTACGCGTTTTAAAAGACGTTACTGCTCGTGTGACGAGCACATTAATGCGTACGTCGAGATGTGTTGCATGTGGCCATATGCACGTTGTGTTGTAGGTGTAATCTCTTGCATTACGTTTAGTCGTGGACTTTGCAACGAACGTGATTGTGGTCTTTTACTGGCAATTTCGTTACAGAAGGTATGACTTGGTCCAAGAATTCTTATTGGTGGTATAAGATCGTTGTGGTTCCAGTCGCTATATCCTTGGAATCGTGGATAAGATGGCGACGTTTTAAAAAGGATTGTTGGTGATATTTGCGTGATATAACCACATCTGGCTTAAACTAGATGTTACTTGTCATCGCCAATCTTTCGCGCTCAACATGATTGCCAGTTAGTGTTGGAAGCGCATGTGTGATGTGCCTTATTCCTCATATTCATCGGATTCGCTGGAATCCTCAAAGGCGGAAAGAACGTCAGATAACTCAGCTATGCTGTCGTTGATATGACCAATAACCCTGACACGGTCGCTTATGATCTCAAATATCTCGTCGTTTTTGTAGTCTTCCTCACCGTGTTGGTATGTACATCCCTCTCGGCCAATCCTGGTAGTTTCAAGTATGTCACCCACATTGTAACGGTCCGTCTCAAGGTATATGGTAGATGTCTCCGTCACATATTTCCAGCATACGTGTTCATACATCTCGTTGACGTGATGCTCTTTGGATAAAATTTTCCCATGACTCTCACATTCCCGTACAACATTCGGGTCAAACTTAAGAGCAGTATCATCATCCACTCTTCCAAGGACTATGATACCGTCTATGGGTGTCACATTAGTGATCAAGTCTCTTAATTCGGTGAAACCTTGGCTAAACGTGAAATCATCATCCTTGATGAATATGCCTTGTCTCTTCAAGCTTTTTTCGAACTCCACTTTGGCCTCGTCTAGTGTCAACTCTTTGGGGACAACGAGGTTGAGTATACCTGCTATACCATAAACGTAATCTCGTTCCTCTGTGCATTTCCTTCGGGACATGGCTAGTGTTACAACATTGTCCCATATGCTCTGGGTTCTACCTATGCCCATGACGAAAAAGAGGCACCGTAGTATCTTGAACAAACTTTCGTCACCTCTGATAAGCTGTTTCAGCTCTTCTATGGCACCAGCGTTACCTTGAAATATGTCCGCAAATCCAAGCCTCAAGAATTCGTACGGGAATAGTTCCTTCAAGAACTCCTGATCGAATGGATCGTATTTGTATTCTCCGGCTTGTTCACAACAAAAAAGTAGTTTGGGTGGTAGAGCAGCTTCTTGCCATGTCCATACCCTTCTAAACCAACTGCACATCGATAAGGCTGCAAGATACTTTTCGCATTGTCCTCTGGAAAACTCCTCATACTCCTCTCCGTGCTTTTCGTAGAAATCCTTAGCGATCTCCACATGTTCCTTGATATTCTTAGCGAGACTTATGAGCACATCTTTCTCGCTAATAAATCCATTCACGGTGCATATCGTATTAAACAAGCAAATGCATTCCACGCAGTTCATATAGATGTCACCCATCACATCCAATGGTTTGTTGACATCTTGTTGGTTGGTACAAAACACATCCATCCAGAAGTACCCTTTGTGATGAGAAAATACTTCCAGCAATCGTTCATGTTTCTCCTCCCTGACTTCCACTTCCCAATCCACGTTCTTGATAGGATGATCTTTCCAAACATGTTCCTTTTGGGTTCCGGTGGCCCATACATGAGAGATACAACGATAACCATTCTTGATGATATCCTCCTTGTGTTCATGAGGTATGATCAGAGACATATCCCCATTGTCATCGATCAAGATGAGACGAAAGCCTGAATGAGCAAACAAGGTATCCATAGTGCAAGTTACCCACCAATTACGTATAGTACACGATGGAATCGATATTTTCCAGCAATGTTCTGGCCTTTGGTTTACCTCACTCATACTCCGCAAACACGGAGACAATCAGAGACATCTTGCTATCTGTGGCTCCATCGATAAAGGGTCAACAAAAAATCGTCGTAAATGTTATCCCCACAAAGTTCACACAACACCCTCAACGATGGAATGTACCGAATGGCCACTAATGTGGTCTATTTCGGAATAGTCGACAGTGTTGACTGTGTTGCAGTAGTACCAATACGACGGGGTTTTAAAAGGCCCGGTAATGGAACAAACGAAACATCGCTGACAACTCTCTCTCGTTATTTGACATCATTCCGCCATTCTTCAACGCTTGCGAGTCCACTAGCTTGTAACCCTTGAATTGCAATTGGTCCAAGCCAAAGAAATGTTCATCTTGGTTGATCCTAGTACCCAAGAGGTGGATATGGTATCCAGATCCATTGGGAACAATCCTCCAGCATGCATTCTCACCAAACCTCACTAACGACTTGTCGAGAAAAGTACCCACAATGTGTCTTGGCTGATACTTGCCAATAATTTCATGAAGCGCATCCAAATCCCGTTGCGTAAAGAGGTTAATGGTGAAGAACAGTGTCAACACGTCAACTCTTCTCACTCGCTTATATACCTTATCTACGTTGGAGATTGGGCAATGGATGACCCTTATCTTCTTCTTCATCCCCGCTTCTGTTAACCTCCTCTTGAGCTCTTTCACAGCATTATCGCTTGGTTCAACACAGTACACCTTGTTGGCACCTTTCCATTTGGTGACATCTCCACCTTGTCCACTACCAACATCCAATATGGTGGAACCTTTTGCAAGCCTTCTCAACATCGCCCTCTTTACGGCATTGTGGTATTGGCGCATGAGAACACATGCATAGCCTTCCCAAATGCCTTGTAACTCCATTCCGTCGATGTTGTTCATGATGACATTGGATGAGTTGGGCTTCTTTTTGTCGTCACGGAATCGCAATACTCGTAGGTCAAACTTGGAAGTATCTTCGTCTTCTACTCTTCCCATTACCTCGAATTCGTAGACACCAGTGCCATCTTGTAACGTACCATTGCTCTTCTTGGGAATGAGATCGGTGTCGATGGAGTTGGCAACAATCCTTTCCTCCAACACACCATTTTCATCCATTGTGAGATCGATGGTAACATGCTCTTTCCACTTGATAACACTCTCGACATACGTTTTATCGCCTTCCACGAAGACAATGCCATCGATGGGAAATGGACCATTGCGATGTCGTTGGAAGAATGTGTTGATTTGCTCTATGGGATCATCATCAAGTACCTTTTCGTACTCTTTCATCACACAATTACCTAGGCGTAAAGAATCCATCCATTTCCTTACGTATTCCAGCCTTGATGACAATACATTGCCACCAACATACCATCCTTGGTAGGCGCATATGTCGAAAACGTTGTACACATTACCCACCAATTCGGCATCGACGATGCTTGGAAATGGGTTGACATAAGGGGAGTTATTGGAGAGTAACCTCACATGCATATATTCGGGGTCGATGTCATATACCATTCCGTTGAATGTAACGATGAATCTTCTCACCCCATCCAATTTGGGTGTCATGTAAACTTCCTTGCGAAAGATAATGGGTAACCTTCTTCTCGTCAACGTTATTGGCTTCTGATACTTGCCATGGTACATCGAGAAATTGGTGGAACAATCAACCACAATGTAACCTTTCTTGTTGAGATCAGCGCCAGTAGATATGTAATGTCCTTCACCGCCAACAACACATCTCACAGCATCGAACCTTTTTCGCGAAATGTACAACGGAGAGTCTTGTAATACGCCAACGACTTCACGGATACATTGTGCGAATTCATCCCACATACCGTACCGTAACACCTCCACTTCTACTTGAAAGGTATCGCTGTCGTGCAAGTGGGTAACATCCAAACGGAATGCACTATTGTACAACTCTTTGGAGTATCGCGTCTTGGTGGTCTTCACGAAATGTCTCTCTGCCAACATCTCGTTGGTGTACAAGTCGACTTCCGTGGAAACAACAATCGTTGCCCACTCGTTGTACACCTTGAAGCTCTTGATCTTGGACTTGCAAATAATGTCCTCTCCATTAATGCACCGATACACCACAGTTTGTGCACCAGAAGTGGCCTTGTTGCGTTGTTCCTCGTATTCGACTCCATTCATCATCCCAAACTCTCTCAACAGTCTCTTCGCAGTATCCGATCTCACAATAGGTCCTTTGATGCGAGCCTCCACTTCCACATCATGTAGCTGTTCTGCTAGTTGGTACGCGTTGCGAATCGCCTTTTCCATATTGACGTATTTCTTTGTTTGTTACGAAGGCGTCCATTACCACGCATAATGCCATCAATCTACTACCCCATCGATTCCAAGTTGCAAAAAAAGATCGTTCGCAAGCTTGAATTCGTCAACCTGTACAACTTGGAAGGGCTATACGATCATCAAGAGTTCGTTCGTCGTTACCTTTCACCGTACACCCCATACAAAGGGTTGCTCATCTTCCATTCTCTTGGTTCTGGCAAATCTCTCATCTGTATCTCCGTTGCTGTAGACCATTACCTCCATGATGGAAAGAAATGTCTTCTCATCACCAAAGGAGGTTCTGGACGAGAAAACTTCAAGCGAGAGATCGACCACTACTACGAAATGGCAAAGTTTTCTGCAAAGAAGTTTCCGGATGAGCCTGGTGTGAAGATATCCCAACGCGAATACAACAAGATATTCGTTCTTGGCCACTACATGGCGTTGCATAATACTGTCAGTGTCATGCCAGATCGTGACATCGAAAGGGACTTCTCCAACATGGTGCTCGTCTTTGATGAGATCCACAATGTACGCAAGCTCAAGTCGGAAGATGATGATGAAGGTTCGCGTGTCTATGACTCGTTGAGAAGAATTGTGCGACTCGCGAAGAATACCAAGGTAATACTCGCTACAGCAACACCCATGACCAACGACATTGGGCAACTTAACTCCACCCTTGACCTTCTACAGAACGGCAACAAGACACTTCACGGTATCGTCTCATACAATGCCAAAATACGAGATAAGCCCAAAAAAATCTTCCATGGAGTTGATGGCTATCTCACCGATACAAAGGTGTACGTCTCACAGATGAGGGCACACCAACTAGAGTACCATGTCAAGGAACAACGCAAAGGTACACCAAAGGACATTTATCGCATGCTGACACACGTCTCGTTGTTCGCATTCCCAGAAGAAGGATTGTACGGAAGAACCATCTATGACAGAGGTGTCATGGTATCGGTAAAGGGATCGAGAGACATTATTACCGTTGCAACCAAGACGAAAAAGAAGGTAACATTCACCACATGGCGAGTTGTTGATCCATATCGCAAATATCTCACTGGTGATGCATTACGGGATTGTAGCTGCAAATATTGGGAGTTGATGGATATTCTTGAGAACAAGTATTCGACTGTCGGTCCCATCTTCATCTTCGTTGAGGAGGTAAAAGGATCAGGATTGCTCTTGCTCGCCAACATCTTCGAAGCTCATGGATACGAGTTGTACATCGGGGAAAACCTACAAACCATCGGCAAAGGAAAACGTTTCACCATTTGTGTTGGTGATCAAGCAGTTGTACCCAACCAATCTGACCGTTTGGAGGGCTTTAACCATCGCAAAAACGTTGATGGGGAGTACGTTCGAGTGCTTATTGGTAGTAAGGTAGTTGGCGAATCCATTACGTTACGCAATGTACGGCAATTTCATGTGATGACCATCCATTGGAACGATTCCACCATCGAGCAAGCCGTCGGGAGAGTAGTACGTAGTGGATCTCATAGTCAGCTTGATGTGAGAGAAAGGAAGGTTGACGTCTTCATCCATGCTGCAATGTGCAATACCACGGAAACAGGAGGTAAGATGGGAAGAACTGTTGGCGGTGATCAAGGTACCGACATCTACAAGCTGCGGATTTGCAACGATAAGCAGCAACTAATCGCCAAGATGGAGAGGAAGCTCAAACGTCATGCAGTCGATCGCTACATTAACCAAGAAACACTCGATGAAAGATATGGTCCATGTACAGATCCTGATACCTTCATCCTCCACTATATGGACCGGTATGCAAGGACACTTGTACCCGAACTAGAAGACGTATTGGAAGATCTCTTCGCAATATCTAGTTCGGTGAAGATGGATGACATTTTGGCTAAAGTACCAGAGATGTACGCAGATGTGACAGTGGATCTCGTTTGCAAAGTAGTCGTCAACAACATCCATATCCTCGGTAAATATTTGCGAGAGGACTTGGATGGATTCTTTCTCACCGATGATCCTTCTACTCCATTATTCTTCGTGCGAAACCCCGATGTTGATGATGAGAAAATAAGCAAACCAAAGTACACCATCCCATCTTACAAGGGCAACGCAAACGTGGACGACACTGCAGAATGTATGCAACAGTTGAAGGGTATGTCATTCCTTGAGCGCATCTCATTCGTTGAGAAGTACGTGGCGAAAGGGGGAACAGTACCAAGAATACTCGATGCGCTCTTCTTACGATATCATGGAGTGTTATACCATGTCATGTGCTATCGCACACCCGGTGAAGCATATACTGCAGTGCTACCAATACCCAAGCAAGATGTGTTGGAATGTCGCATGAGAGTATTACGTGATGGTGAATGGAAATACGTAGAGGATGAAGAGCTAGAAGCGAAAATCGTTGCGAAAATGGAAGACAAGTACACAACGCTAATGTCGACCATAGATGAACGTGAGGAAATCTTCTTGGTTATATCCCTTATCGACGACAAGCCAAGAATTCGCACACGTTTCCTCGAAACAACGAATAAGGGATTAATCGACAAAAGATATATTCGCAAAGGAAGATCGCTTGCATCTATCACCAAACCAACATTGGCGATGATCTTGGCCTTTGTAGTAGAACTATTGGGAGGGAAACGTCCTACTGCAACGGGTAAAGCACGCGAATACATCTTGTTGGATGAACATGTCACACAGTTTGGGTATGCCTCGATGAAGAAATTTGCCAAGCACAACCCTCATGCGTTTGATACCTTTGTTGACGCAATGGAAAATGCAACGATCTCACAGCTGACGGAACAAATAGTTACGTTGATGATGAAACGAAAGAAGTGCATCTTTCTTTGAGGCGCTTTTTAAAAAGAAGTTACACCATCATCGCCAATTCATCGTTGTTCGAGTCCCAAACACGACCTTGACGAGGTTTAAGCCAATCAAGGATATATCTGGTAACAAAAGTCACGCCAAGCGAACAAAGGAGCACACGATAGTCGAGTTGCCCAACGAGTGCGTTGAAGAGACTTTTGGTGAGACGAAGATTGGCTTCAGCGATATTCTGTAATAAAGGCATTTTCCATCATGAAAAAACCAAACTCAATTGGTAGAGCCATTTCGACGGAAATATCCCGGACGAGTATTATCGAGAGGGGAATTTTTCGAGAAGAACAGGCCTATGAGAGAAAGATTGGGTGGAGTAAACCAATCTGGAGAAATATCGCGTAAACGAAGGGAGAAATTGGAAGAAAAGTTGTCAAGGAATTGTTGGTCCCAATAAAATGTACGACTCGCGAGGAGGTAGGCATGACACAATCGGTCACCTCGCAAGAAAAATACATGTGTTAATTGGTGAACGATATTTTTGTTGCGAGAACAGTGGACTACCTCAAATGGATGGAAAAGAGAGGTAACAAAGGGGGACGAAGATTTGCAGGAGTTAACATGATGCTTCCTCAGATTCTGATCCACCTTTTAAAAGCCATTTTTCGTGAGGCTTCTTCTCGGAGACAGGACAACGATCCTTGCAAAATTCGTGCCCGCTCCAGATAAGATACTCCAGAAATTCCGTTATCGTGATACCAAAAGATTGCTCACCATCCACGATTGCACTTGTATTGGTTGTAGAGGCTGCCGATGAAATTCTCTTCGCCCAACAACGAAAGCAACTCATCCATTGCTACAATAAGTTGCTTCTCGATGTAGTAGAGGTAATCTACTCGCATCGACTTTGCAACAACTTCTTGTGGTGTGAACATCTTTTGGCCTTGCAACTTGCACTTGTATCCGAGATCAACGAAGATGTATTCCAAACGGTTACCCAACTCAACAACATTTCCCTCTGCAATAAGTCGTCGATACATAAGCACGTGTGGAATGCTTTCTCCCTTATAGCTCTCCAACGACTTGACTGACTTGGTCATCACCAGTTCATCAAGTGGTACTTTGCCCATGATTAGCTGTGTTACTTGATCGAAAACAAAATCAAGCACATCATCCTTATTTTGCTCAAACATCACCTTGATGGTATTGGAGTAAAGCTTGCGAGTAAAGGTGCAATAGTTTCTTCGCGAGTTCGCTACTCCCTTGGTTGCAACCGTTGTACCATCGTACATGAGGTATCTCTTTTTGGTGAGAAATGCCATCTTATCGTAGTACTTTTCTACCAACAACTTGAGAGGCTTAGGTAATTCACGGTTGATATGCTCGACAATGCTATTGGCCATGGCAATGTTCTTCTCGCGATCCTTCTCACCATTGTGCCATATCATGCATGAATCGGTGTCACCATACACCACGGACACCGCGAAGTTACTACGAATCTTCTTCACAGTACCTTCCAACATTCTCCTTCCCATGCAAGTAATACTCTCTGCAGTAGGTACGTGTCCAAAGTATTTGTTGGAAGCAAAACCCGTGATACCATAGATGGAGTTGGCACAAATCTTCAACGCATTTTGTCGACGATCAAGCACCTTTCTCTCCATTTCGTTGGTGGCTTTCTTGAGTTGTTCCTTGACAGCAAACCTTTCACCCAATAATCCTTGAGCCAAATCGGGCAACAACCCAATTGGACGTTTGCGGAAGTAATGTCTCTTTCCGCCAACGTTAACAGTGTTCACCTCACCAAGCTTGTATGGAACAAAGGTTGACGGACAAAAGTTGTACGAGATGAGCACGCTTGGATACAACGATTGGAAGTCAACAACCGTACATCCCTCGAAAATTCCTTTGGTTGGTTCCAATACGAATGCACCCTCGTACTTGAAGGAATCCACCACTTTATCCCTCCTTTTGGTTAATACAATGCCTCTCTCAACGCACTTGAAGATGACTTGATTTAACACCTTGAGTTGCTCTCCGCGTGTGTAAATGTCCTCGATGGAACAGTGCATTGCACGCGCCATTTCGCACACTTCCGTCCACATGAAAACCTTGTCGAAGAGCCGTAGTGTCAGCATCGAATCGTGAATACAATACTCCGCTACGAGATGCAATCCAGTAATATCCCGATTGCGAAAGTACTTGAACATTGTCTCTGGTGACATCTCCTTCTTTCCATCGTTGAGGTATGTACGCGAAACGAAATCCAACGAGTACTTGTCAAGTTTACTGCGACGAAAGAAGAGCATCAAGTCGATGAACACTCTTCCACTCACCTCGATACGGTCGTAAACGTTTTGGCCATATGCGCTACTACTCCAATTAACCTTCCTTGTTGTTGTTCTTCCATGTTTCCCCCTTGACATATCGGGTAATGGTTTCAAACGCAACTTCATCCTCGCCAATATATATCCCATGTCGAAGCCAAAAATGTTGTACCCTGTGATGACATTGGGGTCTTCTTTGCGGATGATGTTGGCCATCTCCTCGATGAGTTCCACTTCATCCCTGCAACCAATACACTGCACATCATCCAATTGGATACCTTCGCCAATGTACACCATATACGTAGTAAAGGCGGTACCCAAATATTCCTTGCAAACGATGCTCATCATCTCGATACGATCACACCTCTTGTATGGTTTCGGCATACCTGCACCACTGTTGGATACTGTCTCGATGTCGATGCATGCAATCTTCGGATGAGTAACTGCGGTTTCCCCAAGTAATGCTCGCATCTTCTTCACCTTGACGCAAATGTACTCATCCTTTTCCTTCCAATCATCAACCTCAAACCAACCAACGAAGGGGAATTGGTAGTATGAGAGAAATGCAACAATGGGATCCACTTCATCCATACACTTGTCCCACGTCTTGAGACAAAAGCGTTTCATCTCTCCTGTACTCGCAAACTCCACTCGTGCATAGGCCTTCTTTGTTGCAACGTTGAAAGTGGATGGCATTACCTTTTGCTCAACCCTCAACGGATATACCTCAGACATCTTTGCCCATCGTTGTACATCATCGTTGCTTGCGGAAGGAAAGTAGCAGTAAGGCTTGTATCCCGTAACGTTAATTGTAACGTTCTCCATTGCTTCGTTGAGTGCATGAGCGTTGATGGAAAAACGGGCCAAAGTCTCTGGTATCTCCCACTCGTAGATAAAAACACGCATGGTAGTGAGTGATGATTGGAATGGTCCCCTATTTGTGCACACTTATCTCAATATGCCATCTAAGGGAAAAAAGCCCAAAAAAGTTGTCGAGGAGGAACGCCTCCCAAAACATGTTAGCCTTCGTCTTTCGTATCGCGATTACCTCAAACTCGTTAAAATCGCCAAGGTCGCTGCGATGATGAAGGAGAGCAAGGATACGAAGAAGACTGTTTCGGCCGAGATCAACAACTTCCATGATGAACTCAACGCCGATAAATTCCTTGGGTTAATTGCCGCTCTTCCCGCAAAGGGTGAGAAATCCATCGAAAGATTCCATGCAACCCCTCCTCGTGAAGCACCCAGTAGGATGTACTTTACGGAAGCTCATCCTTCCACTGACGCAGTGTCTCAGCTGCATGATGCTACCAAGAAGTGGACCAAAGGCAAGCTGCTTTACGACCAATCGCGAGAAACTTGCCCAACAGATCTACGTGTAATGTTCTATGCGTATGTCCGTAACAAAGGCCTCATCGAAGAAGATTCCAAGGAGATAACCGTTGACAAATTCCTGCAGAAGCTTGCTCCCAAGAATCTCTCCAAGGTGAAACGTATCGAGAGGAAGGATGGTAGTTTCATCTGGAAGGTTTGTAGCGAAATTCGTGGACAAGAGTCCAAGAAGACCAAAGTGGAAGAAAGCGACGATGAACCTCCCAGAAAGACTGCTGCAAGGAAGCCCAAGAAGTTTGTTGAAACCAGTGAGGAAGAAAGCGATGAAGAGAGCAGTGAGGAAGAGTTCGTGTCAAAGAAAGGCAAGCTCAAGAGAAGATAACTGGGTAACGCCTTTTAAAAAACGTGGTTTACTGTACAAGTTATGGGCGGAAAATCGTCAAAGCACGATTACCTTACGTTGTGCTCGAAGTTTCTCTACGAATGGGATGGGAGTGTTGTCTGGAAGGGGGATTGCTTTGAGGGTCTTCTTCTTCTCCTTCAAGAGCAATACACCATTCTTCACCTCTGTGCCCTTGATTCTTGCGATCGTACCATCTTCATCGTATACGATGTCTTTAGCGCTGATAATCCTTCCATTCTCTATCAAGTGGACAATGGTTTCGGCGTTGTCTTCCCAATACCTTCCTTTATCAGTGCAATCCCTTACGTACTCGCGAATTTTATCTCTTGTTGATTGGTTGACTGACGGCATTTTCGCGCTTAATTTAACATTGACCAATATTGTTATCATCCAGAGGGCACCGTCACTTTGGACTACTGTATGAAATGGAGAGGAAAGACTCGTTGATAACTTCCACATACAAGCAACTTTCGCGAGGGAACGAAGCATGGAAGAAGACGTACATCACAGAAAAGCCATGGCGTGAAATGGCAGTGGACGTCGATTCGCTGGTTTTCTTCTACATGCGCAACTACCTTGATATCCCATACTCTTCCAAGGATGAAAGATTAGTGGCAGATACGTTCATCCACAACACAACGCAAGCTACACAATGGGTTGTTGATGATATGGTGCGGTATTGCAGGAAACAACTTGTATCACTGCTCAAATACCTCGAATCCATTGAGATCAAGTTGCATCCCGTTTTCAGCGACGGATATCCCAAACTCAAACGTGAATTACGAGCAGAAAGGATGAGAGAACGCAATGGAATGGAAAGAAAGTTCCCAGGAATGGATCGCGATGAGGCATTGTCATCGATGAAGAAGTACATGTTACATTTCCGTGACGAGGTGAGAGATATTGTGGTCGAGCACAGAAGGTTGAAAGAGCACCTTTACCACTGTACAGAAGCCGATAAGTGGTGCGGCAAGAATCATCGCATTATCATGACGGAGGATGTTGACATCTTTCTTTTTGGTACCAAGAAGACTATCATCGTTAAGCCATTCCTCATGGATGAAATACCAAAGTACTTTTGCTTCGTTGACTGTAAGAGCTACTTTGTTGACATGGGTATCGCAACACATGACAACTTTCTTCAAGTGGCTTTCATGATGGGTACCGACTACAACTATGGTATCAAGGGCATGGGAAAGAAAAGGTCAGTGGAAGCCATTGCCAGATACGGTAGCGTTGCAAAATACGTTGCGGTAAAGTATGACATCACTGACGAAGGTGTTGAACGGATGATGAAAGAGTACGACAAGTTCATGGCGTACGTGAACTTTTAAAACGTCACGCCATTGATGCCTTTTGTTGACAATGGGTTGCCGTGGGAAAAGCACCATGCGCAAGTACAAGTACCTCAACAACGAAAAAGCGCCAAAGAGAGATGTTGCGTATAATGCAAAAGGTATCGCAACGAAATACATCTTCCAACGAAATGGGCTCGACATCTGTTACTTGGTATGTGATACCGTCGAAGAGTTCTTTGCATATTATTCTGCAAAGAGCCCTTCTTCGCGAATGCACTTTGAGGTGATCAACGATGATTTCTCGACACAAAAGTTCAAGCTGGATGTTGATGGACGTATTGGCGATAACGAGATGAAGTACCTGTTGAAAGCGGTAAAGAAACTATTACGCAAGTTAACTAACCACAAGCCAGAGATGATGGTATACGACATTTCCACTTCTCATCACGTAGTTGTGTGCAATCTTTCGTTCACAGCGGCTTCATGTGAAATGTTGGCTAATGCTGTAGCAGCGATGATAGAGAAGAAGTACCCCGCCGTGGCATCGTTGATCGATACCATGGTGTACAAGAAGGTGCAAATGTTTCGCGTGGAAGGAAGCACCAAATACGCACAGCGTCGATGGAAGTACATTACTGGATGCAAGGGGTTATCTTCGTTGGAGACCTTTAAGAAGGGCATCATCTCGTTTGTTGATGATTGTTTCTACGTCGAAGAGGAAAGAATTGTTGATCTCATGTTGGATGTGGGTGTGTACTGTCCAACAGAGTACCATCCGAATAAGAAGGAGGCCAATGTAAAGATCATCCCCAAAGAATTTGTTGTGAGGAAGACAATGGGTAACCTCATCGTGCTTGATCGCGTTAGTCCATCTTTTTGCGACACTTGCAAGAGAATTCACGAAAAGGATGGAGCATACATTGCTGGTACTCGCCTTTTTTGCCGCAGAGCACAGCGGTAATTGACGTCATTCTCTTGCTTGAAATGCAACCCAAACCAACGTCATGGCCATTAAGATGAAGGTAAAGCTGCGTACGTGTGAAGTATGTGGGGTGAAGAAGAATGTAGTGGAGTTTTCTCAAGGGAAGGTATGCAACAAATGTCAACCACAAGCGTTGCGGCAAAATACCGATGATAAAGTTGTCTCTCCAATGGAAATGGTTATTGCGAAAGAGTTACCTAACGATGAGATACAACGCCTTCATGCAAAGATGGACCACTTGAATCAACGGTTTGATCGCATGGAAGCATTGGTACTTGGTTTAATGGACTTGTTGGGAAAGATCAACTGTGACATGGAGATGAAAAACGTGGAGAAAGACGAGTAGCACACCCTTAAAACGCGCAATGGTTCTTGTGACGCTTCGTGAACACCAAACGGTCCATTCACGAGGACATTTTTAAAAGAGAACCACAATGCGGTAGTACAGCTCTCCATTTGGTCTCGTTACTCTTATCACATCGCCAACTTTCCATCCATACCATCGCACAATTGGGTCTCTTAAAAGTATCTTTGGCAGCGATTGGGATGTGATATGATGCCTCTGCAACAATTCATCTACTGTTTTCTTGGTGCAAAGCTCAT
>Ga0308174_10000466_pt1 | contig 16937 bp, 16 predicted proteins | sample PhyPR2_FD_203894 | JGI IMG/M metagenome (GOLD analysis project Ga0308174, IMG submission 203894) | Soil microbial communities from UC Gill Tract Community Farm, Albany, California, United States - DLSLS.P.R2 | ecosystem: Environmental > Terrestrial > Soil > Agricultural land | place: USA...
TAGCTTAAGGAACGAACGCGGATCCCGGGCGGGCGTAATAATTGCCGTTGATGTTGCCCCCGCCGTCTTAGCGATCCGGAATACGATCCTTGTTCGCGACTGGCTTACCCTGTGACCGGTAACGCCGCCCGCGCCATCCAACCGCCATGCCTGCCAGCCCCAGAGTTGCGAATACAAAAGTCCCCGGCTCGGGCACTGACGGCTCGGGCGCTGAACCGAATTGGGCTGCGGTCCAAGTGAACGGGAAGGTCGAACCCGGATCCGTCAGTGTGAATTGATACGTGGCGGGTACGTTTTCTGGTGGGGATCCACCACAGTTCCCGCCCCAGCAAAAAGAAGTTTCCGCAGTACCCGTGCCCTTGGTGCTGACCACATCTCCAAGTGAAAGCCCTGTGGCGTCCGGCGGGCCCAAATCTGCTCCAAACCTAGCTTCGCCACTGCAACTGCCGCCACCTAGAAGAACATCGTAATCACACGTATGACCCCCAGACGTGAAGCTGCCTCCGTGGGTGCCAATTGAAAAGTCAATGAAACCGGTATATGAATCTCCGCCTTGGATGGAGGCCCTCCCGCCTCGGAAAGGACCGAAAAAAGTAAGTCCGTTGTCGCTTCCGCTGCATACGGTCCCACTACATGTAGCTTCAAAACTGCCGAGCGAGCTCGCGCCAACCAGCGGCGCGGTTACTAAGAATATCCAAAGAATATTTCGCTTCATATATTTTTCCAATACATTGCGTCCTTTCCTCGACCCAGTCCGAACCTGTGTCGCCAGGCAGCGCTGCGCCTATTCTATTCCAAACAATGTCGCTGCGCGGAAATATTTCAGGGCCGCGACTTAAGTTAGCTGCTTAAGGGGCCGCCCCACACGCCACAAATCACTTTCCCTTGCGGAGTTCTTCGGAGAGGCCGCTCATGCCTTTGTGGCGGTAAATTTCCGAGAGCCGCTGCTCTTCCGGAGAGTTGGCGAGAGCACGTCGAAGCATTGGATCGCTGGTGGCCTGATCAATATCGACGCGGGTGGGAATCCACATTTTTCCGTCGGCGAACTCAACATCCTTGATGAACGTGAGAAGCGCGTCGATACTCATCGGCTGCCCGGTCAAATGTGAGAAGCGCAGAGTGCCGGGTTCGGTCATTCTGCCGGTTTCGATGGGTTGGAGTTCAAGAGCAGCGGGAACCGAACCGGCGACGTACTGCCTGCCTCGTTCATCGCGCACGATCCAGCCCATGTCGATGGTTCGAACGGCCTTCCGGGAGGTGTTGCGCAACTCCACTTCAGGAGAGGAAACTTCGCTGCCCTCAACCTGCGCTGCGCCCCCAAGGGCTTTCACGGGAGAGCTTGGAAACGCAACGGCTCCGACAGTAAGCGCCTGCTGGCGAGCACGAGCGGAGCCCGGAGCGCGAAGCAATTCCAGCCCGAGCTGTTGAGGAGTGAGATCCTGCAGGCCAAAATTCAGCTCTTCGCGGAGCTGGGCCAGTTTACCAGTCTGGAGAAGCGCGGTGAGGAAGGTGCGATCGCGGCGAGCCTCCAGTTCATAGACGATCAGCGCGCGCCGCGATTGAAGTTGATCCGGGCCGTAAGAGGAAAGATCGCTGAACAGCGCGCAATCGAGCGAGACCTGGACAATTGCGCCGCCTGCGCCGGCGGCATTGAACGGGCGGGACAGCTCCATGTCGATACGAACCGGAAAGACTTCCCCGGGTTCGACGCGGAGGCTGGGAATGGTGATGGAGCCTTTGCCGGAAGGCGTAATATCCTGCGCTTCCACGCGCAGGGTCAATCCGGATATGGACTTGGTTCCGGTATTGCGCAGAAGCAGCGACGCGTGCAGATCCAGGACCATGGACGCGCCCTGCACGCGGGCGGTGGTGAGGCCGAGATTGGAAGTGACCGGCAGTACCGGAGAATCACGCGGAAATTCGATGTCCAGCCAGCGTGCGCTGGAATCGGCAGCCGGAGACGCGGCCGGCAGAATCAATAACAGCGCGAAAGCCGCTATACCAATCCGCTGGAATCTATTGGCCATACACCTTCGTGATGGTCACCTGTCCGGTATCGTCATCAATATAGCGAGCCGATACGGCGGAAACACCGGAGAGCGATACGACTGCCGAAGGGGGATGCAGAATTGTCAGAGTTGCGCCCTGGGCGCCCACGGCGATTCCATCGGCAGTGGTGCGAAGAACCGTTCCCGCAGGCTGATGCGCGCGATCAAGCGCGACCAGACGGTGCAGGGAAGAGAAGAGATGATCTGTTTGCTCACGCGGGATGTGGGTCAGCCATCCCAAGGTGAATAATCCGGTAAGTCCCAAAGCGAATGCAACCCGGTAGATCACCTTGCGCTTGCGGCCGACTTTTTCGATGCAGCGGGCGGCAGAAAGGCCGACCCCGATATTGCCGAGCATTTCCCGTTCAAGCCGGTTCCAATCGGCAATAGCTTCGAAAGCAGTCAGCGTTTCCGTCTGCGCCTCGTGCTTCAGTTCCGTTTTCGCGGAACGGAAAAGCGCCAGACTCCGTTCGCATTCCGGGCAGCGTTTGATATGGCGGCCGATCCGCCATCGCGCGCCGCGCGGCAGGTCGCCGCCAGCGAAAAGCGCCAGGTCAGCAAATGCGGGATGGCCGGAGTTCTGGGGTTCGCCGGTCATGAGGGTTTCTTCGCCTCCAGGTAGCGCTTGAACTTGATCCGGGCGTTCGCAATATGGGACCGCACAGTGGCCGTCGAACAGTTCATGTAAGAAGCAACCTGATCGGCCGGCATATCTTCGACATCGCGCAGCAGGATTGCCATGCGCTCCCGCTCGGTAAGGATTGCGAGGCCCCCATCAAGGTGCAGTTTTCGCTCGCCGCGCAGTAGAATCTGCTCGGGACTTTCGTGCGCGTTGGGGGCGTTTGCCAGATGAGTTACATCAACAAAGGAGGTTCTTCGAGTTCTGCGCAGGAAGTCAATGGCGGTATTGGCGGCGATTCGCGAGAGCCAGTGGGCAGCTTTATCCAGGTTTTTGAGCTGCGACTGCCGCTGCAGCGCCTTGATGAACGTCTCCTGAGTGAGATCCTGGGCATCGTCGACATTGCCGACAATGCGGTAAATGAGGAGGAAGATCCGGCGGAGATTCTGCTGAAGAAACTGGGCCTGAGCGTCCGATTCGGCCTGCAACTGCGAATCTGAAATGGGGGGTAGCGGCTCGCTCACAGCGCGCTCCCATCGCGGAAACCGGTCTGACGCCTCGTCAAGCGCGGATGCGGTACTGTCCTGGACTGCTGCCATACCCCTCGAAGAGAATGACGAACTGGCCTCGAAAACGTGCAGGACTGCCCCGCCATGAACGCTATCTTAAAGTATATGAGGCCGGTTGCAGTCATAGGCATTGGGAAGACCGCTTTTGGCGCTTTTCCGGACCGGGATCTCCGGTCGCTGGCAGTAGAGGCCATCGAGCATGCTTTGGGAGACGCCAATGCGCCGTCTTCCGCGGTAGAAGCATTTTACCTGGGCAATTTCGCAGGGCCATCCTTTGTGGGCCAGAACCATCTTGCACCCTATATTGGCGCGTCCGTTGGCTTCGAAAGTATTCCGTGCACCCGTATTGAAGACGCGTGCGCATCCAGCGGTTCCGCATTTTTTCATGCCTGGCAGAGCGTCGCAGCCGGCATTTACGATGTAGTCGTGGCCGCCGGTGTGGAGAAAATGACGTCACAGCCCACGCCGCGCGTAACGGAGATTCTGGCGGGCGCCGGTGATATGTCCGGAGAAGGAAGGGCGGGCGCAACCTTTCCGGCCTTGTTTGCAATGATCGCCCGGCGTCATATGCATCAATACGGCACGACCCGTGAGCAACTGGCTGCCGTTTCGGTGAAGAACCATGCGAACGGCGCGAAAAATCCTCAGGCTCATATGCGCAAAGTAATCACCTTGGAGCAGGCGCTGGCGGGGAAACCGGTTGCGGAGCCTCTGACGGTTTACGATTGTTCGCTGATCAGCGACGGAGCAGCGGCTGTCGTGATTGTGCCGCTGGAACGGGCGCGGGAATTCACATCGCGGTTCGCAAAGGTGCTGGCGGTTGCGCAGACCTCCGATCACGTGGCCTTGGATACGAAAGCCGACATCACGTTATTTCCGGCGGTGAAATCGGCCGGCGAGAAAGCGTACAAAATGGCCGGGCTGGGGCCGAAGCAGATTGACGTGGCGGAGCTGCACGACTGCTTCACGATCGCGGAAATTGTTGCGAGCGAGGACCTTGGCTTTGTCGAGAAAGGCAGCGGCGGGCCATTTGCTGCGGCGGGATGCACCGCGATTAACGGGCCGCTACCAATCAATACCAGCGGCGGATTGAAATCGAAAGGCCATCCCGTAGGCGCGACGGGCGTTGGACAGATCTGCGACGTTGTGATGCAACTGCGAGGCGACGCAGGCGAACGCCAGGTGGCGCGGCATCGTATAGGTCTCACGCAAAACCTTGGCGGGTCAGGCGCGACCTGCGTGGTGACGATACTGGAAGCGGCGCAATGAGTCTGGAATCGCGCGACGGCATCGTCTACACGGAAACGATTGTGCATTCGCCTCCGGAGCAGTATGCGGCGGATGCCCCGTATCAGCTTGCGATTATCGATTTGCATAGCGGAGGGCGGTTGACGGTGCGGGTGCTGGGGAAGCGTGCCGAGGAGCGCGCGCATATAGGCGACCGGGTAACGTTCGTGGAAGAGAAGAACGGCGTCGCGTATTACAGGAAGGCGTAGGGAGAGAACGGTGAGGCGATAATGGATCTGGTGGATACTGCAGCCAATCCGGATCTGTCCAGAATCACGCTGATCCCGGGTCAACGCTCGGGCCAGCCCTGTATCCGGGGCCTGCGCGTCACAGTCTGGGATGTGCTTGACATGCTCGCCTCGGGCATGACAGAAGACGAGATTCTGCATGATTATCCCTATCTTGAGAAAGCAGATTTCCTGGCTATATATGCCTTTGCCTCTCAGTTTGGCCGGGAACGTATTACGCGTTGAAGCTTTTATTCGACGCCAATCTTTCTCCTAAGCTCGTTCGGCGCGTAGGCGAGTTGTTTCCGGGATCGGCCCACGTATTTGACAGCGGGATGGCGAGTTTCACCCCGGATGAAGAGATATGGGCATACGCCAGAGAGAACGGGTTCGCGATCGTAACGGCCGATGCGGATTTCGTGGAACTCTTGGAAAGGCGAGGATCGCCGCCGAAGGTTGTTCGCCTCGAAAAATGTGATTACAGGACACGCATGGTAGAAGATCTCCTTCGACGCAACGCTGTCCGGATCGCGGAGTTGGAGGAATCAGACCGCGAGCTTCTGATCATCCGGAACGCGAGGTAAAGCGGTAAAGAGATTGGATGCACGGCAAGAAGAAACGAATTCGGGTGGAATCCTAATCTTGCGTCAGCACGCTGGCCTCCGCGACGGCAGAGTGGAGCCGAGGTAAGCGGGCTCAGTGGTACACGCGATGAAAGTGCGTACGGTGTCTCAGTCCGAAACAGGCTCTGGTACAGGACAGCCCAAACAATAGAACGACCACAATCGCGATCAAACATCCAATCCCGATGTTTTTCGCCACGGTGTTCCCGGTTCCAGCCGGAATGGGTGTCTGGTAAGGGCCAGGCGGCTGATACGGCGCAGGAGCCTGGTATTGCGGCTGATTTTGGTTCGAATTGATTTGTTGGGAAGTGCTGCCAAATGATGTGCCGCAATTTGCGCAAAACTTCGCGTTATCCGGATTCGCCGATCCGCAGTTCGGGCAATGCATGGTTTATGGCTACTGTAACGAATCCGAGCTTGCAGGAGTTCCAATTTGAGTAGCGGCCGCGGTCCCGGAAAGTACCGGCCGTTGGGGGCGCGAGACTAATTTGATTCCAGCCCGGCCCGAGCCAGTAAACGTCGGAGCGCTCCTTCGCCCGCGGCGCCAACCTGCTTTCCGGCGATGTTACCATCACGGCCGATCAGCACGTACAGCGGATAGCTCTTCGCTTCGCAGATCGCGGCGAGCGTCGTGTCTTCCGCCAGGACGATTTTGCAGGACCGGGGATACGATTCGAGATATTTTTTGACCTTGCGCCGGCCCTCGCCCATGTTGACGGCGATGACAAACAGCCCGTCCTTTTCGAATTCCTTACTCAGCGCATCGACTGCTGGCGCGTCACTTTTGCAGGGCGGGCACCAGGTTGCCCAAAACTCGATCAGAACAACTTTACCGCTCAGCGAGTCGCTTGTGTACCTCTCGCCATCGAGTGTTTTGCAGACGAAGTGGGGAGCGGGTCCGCCCGCCGTAATGGCCGCCAGACTCCGTGCGCTTATGGCCAGCAGAAAAGAGGAGAGAACGCGCCGCCGCGAGATGTGTGCTGCATCCATGGTGCATCGATGCTAGTACACTTCGCAGGCATCGTACAAGTGTACCCTGCACTTCTTGGGGATACGCGCCGGGCAACTAGCGATAAAACTCGTTGGTAGTTGGGTCGCTGCTGGTCGTGCTGGGGTCGCCCGTATCGGATGGGCGGCGCTTCAGTTTCGGCCGGTCTTCCTCATCGCCCTTGGACTTCTTCGAGGGATCGGTTTCGTCCTCAATGGGTGCATTCGAGTTCGGGTTGCGGCGAAGCGTCGGCTTATTTGGATCGTCGGCGGTCTTGTCGGGACGGCGCTCGTTTTCGAGCATCGCAAGGCGGGCCTTCACGTTGTTGAATTCGGATGTGGTCACGACGTATTCGGGTTTCGGCTTCAACTCGCTAATCTCTGTCTGGGATTTCTTGATGCGGTCGTCCGTGGGCGGATGCGTCGAGAAGAGCTTGGACATAGTTCCGGGTTTGCGCTTCTCGATGGTTTCCACTTTCTCAAAGAAGTCTACGAAAGCTGTGGGATCGTAGCCGGTTTTGTACATGTACTGGACGCCCAGGTAATCGGCTTCGGCCTCTTCGCTCCGGTTGAATTTCAGAAAGGCCATGGGGACCAGCAGCCCGGAGGCCTCATAAATGCCGTATGCCGCCGCGCCACCCATGAAGATGAGCGGGATGGTGGCAAGCTGGGCGATTTCTCCGCGGGTCGCGTTCCGGGTTCCGTGCCGGGCCGCAACATGCGCGATTTCGTGAGACATCACGCCGGCGAGTTCGGCTTCGGAATCAGACTTGAGAATCAAGCCCGAATCTACAAAGAAGAAACCGCCGGGCAGCGCGAAGGCATTGACCGTGGGATCTTCAAGAACTTTGATCGTAAACGGAACTTTCGCATCCGAGTTGCGCACCAGGTTCTGCCCGATACGGTTGACGTACTCGGAAACGACGGGATCGTTGATGACTTTCGACTGCCGTTCCACCTGCTGGGCCAATTGCTTGCCTAGGGCGATTTCCCGTTCTAGCGAATAGAAGTTTACCTTTCCGCTGACATTGCGGTCACCGATTGCATCGGGATCCTTTTCTTTGTTGTCTTTTGGAAAGGCGGTGAAAGGGACGGCCAGAAGCAGCGCCAGGATGAGGCTGACGGTAGGTCTGACGGGGGAAACTCGCCGCATAGATACTCCTTTACGACCAACTCCAGTATAAAGCCAAGTGCCCGACATGGGGATGGTTTCGCGAACAGTCTTTACGCCGCCCTGGCAACACGATGTCTGGATCTCACTCCACCCATTCAGATCGACCCGGACCGCCGCGCTGCCGGGGCAGCCAGGAGATTCATAAACGTTAACGTATGCTCGAATGGATGGGTTTCGAAAAACTGGGGTTTGCTGTGAAGGAAAGCGCGGTGATGCCCCTTTATCAACAGTATGGGAGTGAGTTCCCGGTAACACAACATCTCATTTATCTGAACCACGCGGCGGTTGCGCCCCCTTGCCGGCGGGCGGCGGAGGCGATGAAAGCCCTGGCGGACGATGCCTGCGCCTTCGGCACGCTACATTACGGCGATTGGCTGGGGACATATGAGGGACTGAGGCAAGCGGCCGCGCGACTTATTAATGCAGCGCCGGAAGAGATTGCGATTGTAAAAAACACCTCGGAAGGCATTTCCACAATCGCCATTGGGTTCGATTGGAGGTCCGGAGACCGGGTGATCGCTTTTCGCGAAGAGTTTCCGTCGAATTACTACCCATGGCTTCGGTTGGAAAAGCGTGGCGTGAGGCTGACTTGGCTGTCCATCTACGATCCGCTGGAGAAGATTGCCGCAGCAATTCCCGGTGCGCGGCTGCTGGCAACCAGTTATGTGAACTACCTGAGCGGATATCGCGCGGACCTCAAGTCCATTGGCGCGCTATGCCGGCAGCACGGCTGCTTTTTCTTCGTGGATGCAATTCAAGGCATCGGCGCGTTCCCGATTGATGTAGAAGCCTGCCAAATAGACGCGCTATCGGCGGACGGGCATAAATGGCTGCTGGGGCCCGAAGGAAACGGTATTCTGTACGTTCGTAAGAAGTGGCTGGATGCGATTGAGCCGGTAGAATTTGGATGGACCAACCCGGCGAGCTATACCGATTACAGTTCCCGCGATATGACTTTGAGGCCCGATGCCGGACGCTACGAATGCGGAACGCTAAATACCATTGGGTGTTACGGACTGCGGGCCGCCCTCGACTTCCTGCTGGAAATAGGTGTGGAACGAATCGCCGCTGCCGTAACGCAAGTGGCCGATCAACTCGCGGACGGGGTGCAAGCGAAGGGCTATGAATTGATCACTACGCGCACGCCCGGAACAGGGTCGGGAATTGTGACGTTCCGGCATCCTGTGATGGACGCGCGCAACATTGTAAGCGATCTGGAGCGGAACCGGATTGTAGCATCGCCGCGCCAAGGATGGATACGAGCGTCGCCCCATTTCTACGTAAGTCCTGAGGCGATTGAACAGACTCTGAAAGTGCTTCCTACTGCATAAATGAAAACCTGGTCCTTCTTACTTCTGCTGGCGATTAGCGCGGCGGCCCAAACGCCCAAGTCCCTGGTTCCCATCTGGGCGGCGCAATGGATCGATGCCCCCGGCGCGTCACCCTACGATTACGGCGTATATCACTTCCGCCGGACTTTTGAGCTGGCGAGTAAACCGGACCATTTCACCGTTTACGTTTCCGGCGATAACCGGTACCAGTTGTTTGCGAACGGAAAACGCGTTTCATGGGGTCCCGCACGGGGGGACTTGACGCACTGGCGCTATGAAACGGTGGACATCGCTCCCCAACTGCACTCTGGGAAGAACGTGCTGGCAGCGGTGGTGTGGAACGACGGGCCCTTTCGAGCAGTTGCGCAGATTACGAATCAGACCGGGTTTGTGCTCGAAGCCGAGCGTCCGGAGAATGCCGCGGTAAATACCAGCCATTCGTGGAAGTGTATCCAGGACAAAGCATATTCGCCGCAGCCGATTCCGGCGGACGAGGTCACTGGATATCACGCAATGGCGGCCAACGAGCATGTCGAAGCCAGTTCGTACCCATGGGGCTGGGAGCAGCCGGATTTCGACGATTCTGCCTGGAAGCCGGCGCATGAGTTGAGCCACGGCGCTCCACGGGATGCGCAGGATGCGCCGAACCGCTGGATGCTGGTGCCGCGGCCGATTCCGCTGGAGGAGCAGATGCCGGAGCGGCTGAAAGAGGTGCGACAATCGACCGGAGCCAATGTGCCGGCCGATTTCCTTGCCGGTAGAGCACCCGTGCAAGTGTCCCCTCACACGAAGGCTGTCGTGCTTCTGGACCAGAGCTATTTGACGACTGCCTACCCGGAAATCGTCGTAAGCGGTGGAAGGGCCGCTACGGTGGAACTGCATTATGCCGAGACCCTTTATATACAGAAGGGCGGCCGTGGACAGACAGCAATCAAGGGCAACCGAAACGACGTGGCGGGTAAACACTTCTACGGCCCATGGGATACATTCGTCGCGGACGGCGGTTCTCACCGTCTGTACCGGCCACTGTACTGGCGGACTTACCGCTACATTCAGCTCGATGTGGAGACCAAGGACGAGCCAATAACTCTGGACGACCTGCGGGGTGTTTTCACTGGCTACCCGTTCGAGCGGCGCGGCGAATTCCAGGCCGGCGATGCCGCAAAAAATCAGGAATTGCGGCGGATCTTATCCACCGGATGGCGTACGGCGCGATTGTGCGCGCACGAAACTTACATGGATTGTCCCTTCTATGAGCAGTTGCAGTACGCCGGCGATACGCGCATTCAGGCGATGGTTTCTCTTTATATGACCGGTGATGCGCGGCTGATGAGGAACGCCATTTCTCTGCTGAATTCCTCGCGCACGGCGGAAGGAGCGACGTACAGCCGCGCGCCTTCCTATCTACAGCAATACATACCGCCATTCTCGCTGTGGTGGATCGGGATGGTGCATGACTACTGGATGTATGTGGACGATCCGAACTTCGTAGAGCAGATGCTGCCGGGCGTGCGAGCGGTCCTCGAATTCTACAACCGCTATCAGAAGCCGGACGGATCGTTGTCTCATATGCCGTGGTGGAATTTTGTGGATTGGGTGAAGCAGTGGCCCGGGGGAGTGCCGCCGGCAAACGCCGACGGTTCGTCGTCGGCAGCGCTGGATTTGCAATTAGTGATGGCGTACCAGTGGGCGGCTGATCTGGAGAAATCGCTCGGCAAGCGTGCGCTGGGGGATGAGGATGCCTCTGCCGCGGACCAGTTGAAACAGGCAGTTTTGACGACAGACTGGGACTCTGCTCGCGGACTTTTTGCAGATCAGCCCGAGCACAGGTCTTATTCCCAGCAGGTGAACACGCTCGCGGTGCTGGCGCATGTCACTTCGGGAGAGCAGGGCCGCGGAGTAATGGAAAAGACCATCAGCGATGGGAGCCTGGCGCAATCGTCTATTTACTTTCGCGCTTACACGAACGGCGCGTTGCGAGAAGTTGCCCTGGGAGATAAATATCTCGACATGCTGGGGCCATGGCGCGAGATGCTTTCGCAAGGCCTGACGACCTGGGCCGAGTGGAACGGTCCAGATGCACGTTCCGATTGCCACGCATGGGGCGCGAGCCCGAACTACGAACTGATACGCACGGTGGCCGGAATTGAATCGATTGCCCCGGGATTTCGGAAGGTGCGGGTTGCCCCGAATCTAGGCAAGCTGGATGAAGTGGACGCGCGCATGCCGCATCCGAATGGAGAGATTCGCGTAAAGCTGGAACGGCAGAATGGAAAGTTATCCGCCGAGGTGAATCTGCCAACCGGCATCACAGGAGAGTTCGATTGGAACGGGGCGACGCGGAGTTTGTCAGCGGGTAGCAATCGCTTGCAATTTTGAATCTATGAAAGCGTTTTGTATCAGCGAGCCTGGCAAAACCGGACTGATTGATCTGCAGCAGCCTCGGCCCGCGGCAGACGAGATTCTCTTGAAGTCCCGCCTCATCGGGATGTGCGGGACGGATTTGAGTACCTTCCGGGGAAAGAATCCGTTGGTGACGTATCCGCGCATTCCGGGCCATGAGATCGCCGCGACAATTGTAGAAATGGGCGCCGACGTGCCGCCGGAGTTTCAAGCCGGGATGGACGTCACGGTGTATCCGAATACGAGCTGCGGCACGTGCGCTTCGTGCCGGCGCGGGCGAACGAACGCATGCAAATTCAATCAGACATTGGGCGTTCAGCGTGACGGCGCGATGAAGCGATTCTTCACCGCTCCATGGCGGAAAGTGTATACCTCGCACGGACTTTCGCTGCGGGAATTGAGCCTGGTTGAGCCGCTGGCGGTAGGATTCCATGCGGCCGAGCGGGCCCGGGTGACGGCTGCGGATACCGTTGCGGTGATTGGATGCGGAACCGTCGGGCTTGGAGTTCTGGCGGGAGCGGTCTCGCGCGGCGCGACCGCCGTAGCAATCGATTTGGAAGATGAGAAACTGGCGCTCGCAAAGCAAGTAGGCGCGCAACATGCGATTCACGCAGGCCGGCAGAACTTGCATGAAGAATTGAGCTCTCTTACCAACGGGCTCGGGCCGGATGTTGTGGTGGAAGCGGTTGGCACGCCCGATACCTATCGGACCGCGGTGGAGGAAGTGGCGCACACCGGACGAGTGGTTTACATTGGCTGGGCGAAGGAGCCCGTCAGCTATGAAACGAAGCTTTTCGTTCACAAAGAGCTGGATATTCTGGGCTCACGCAATTCGCTGGCGGAGTTTCCCGCTGTGATTGCGATGCTGGCGGAAGGCCGGTTCCCGGTAGACGCCACCATTTCAGCAACCGTCATGTTGGAAGGCGCCGGTGAGGCACTGCAGCGGTGGAGCGAATCGCCGGGAGCATACACGAAGATTCTGGTGAACATGGATGAATAAATCAGGATGAATGAGATGACATACCGTCAGCTTGGCCAGACCGACCTACGGCTTTCGGCTATCGGATTCGGCGCTGCCCCGCTGGGCGGAGAGTACGGAACGCTCGATCTGGCGGAGGCGGAGCGCGCGGTTCACAAGGCAATCGATGAAGGGATCACATTCTTCGATACCGCGCCCTACTATGGACGAACGGTTTCTGAAGAACGGTTGGGGAAGATGCTGGCCGGCCGGCGCGACCGGGTTGTGCTGGCGACCAAGATCGGCCGCTACGACAAGGCGTCGTTCGATTTCTCCGCCGAACGGGTCCGTTCGAGTGTCGATGAATCATTGCGCCGATTGAGGACCGGCCATGTTGACCTGATCACGGCGCACGACATTGAGTTCGGCGATCGCGAACAAGTGGTCAACGAGACGATACCTACGCTTCGCGAGATTCAAAGGACAGGTAAGGTGCGCTATGTCGGAATTTCGGGTTTGCCGCTTCGGATTCTGGCGGATGTAGCGGTACGGGCGAAGGTGGACAGCGTGCTCTCGTATTGCCACTACAATCTGCTGCTGCGCGATCTCAATACCTACTTGACGCCGGTCGTGCGGGAACACGGGATAGGGCTCATCAATGCATCGCCGCTGCACATGGGGGTGCTGACCGCGCAAGGCGCACCGCCCTGGCATCCCGCTCCAGACAACGTGAAACAGACGGGGAAAGGCGTGGTGGACCTGCTGGAAAAGCACGGAGTGTATCCAGCCACCGCGGCGCTCCGTTTCTCGTTGAATCACCCGTACGTCTCTTCAACCCTGGTCGGTATGCTATCCACTCTGGAAGTGGAGACCAACCTGAAGGCGCTGGATTTCGAAATGCCTCCGGACCTGCTGCAGGAAATCGACGAGATGGTTGCACCGGTAAAGCACGTAACCTGGCCCTCGGGCAGACCGGAGAACAGCGACGCTTAGAAGCGGTATCTGTCCTTGACCGGCGCGTTCGAAAGGACCCGGGACGCTGTCCGAACGAACGGGGGATGAGGACCCCGTCAAGCGGGACTGCCTCCCATATCATCCGCTTTAACTCAGTGCGTACTGCCATTAGCTGTATTTGAGTCCAAAAAGAGAAAGGCAATGACTTACCGTTTCCGGCTTCTGGCGGGATCGCTACTCGCCCTGCTCGTAATAGCCCTGCTCGTCTGGTATTGGAAGAGTCGCAGCCAACCACCGAATCAGTCGCCCGCATCGGCTGCAAACCGGGTTCAGCCCGCCAGCGCGCCAACTCCTGTCGCGGAGAGATCCGCGACCAGAATTCACGCGCACAATCTATTGCTGCGGAAAGGGCCGAACTTCCACGTGTACGTGAGGTGGCTCGACGGAAGCCTGGCGCGTACTCGCCGCGACGTTAGTCCTTCATTTGATCGTCCGCAGTCCTTCGACCTATTCATCCAAACGGGTGTCATTCGAGTTAACATCGGCGACATCGGTCACTACATCGACAGTTCTGTGTCCGGTTCGCCGCTCAAGCATGTGACTCTACTCGCCGATGGACGAAATTTGAAATTAACAGGTATTATTCACCAAGTAATTCCCTTACCGGTCCAAGTGATCGCATCCGTATCGGTCGCCCCCGACGATCGAGTGCGCGTTCACATCATCAAGATCGATGTCTTGAAATTGCCCGTGAAGGGTCTGCTAGGGCTTTTACATGTCTCCGCGGCAGATCTGATCAAAGCGAATATTGACGGTGTGGAGATCGAAGGAAATGACCTGCTGCTGGATACACAGAAGCTGTTGCCGCCGCCGCATATCCGTGGGCGCCTGACGCAAGTGTCGGTCGATAGTCCCGATATACAAGCCATCTATGGCCATGCAGCCGAGGATATTGAGCGTGTGGAACTGTGGCGCAATTTCTTCAGCTTGAAAGGCGGAACACTCGACTTCGGCAATCTCAGTATGCATCCGGTCAACATCATGATGGTCGATATTTCCGGTAATCCGTGGTTCGATCTCGACCTGGTCAACTACCGCGAGCAGTTCGCTAGCGGGTACACTCGGATGACCGCCGATTCTGGACTGCAAATGTTTATCCCCGACCTGCGCGATATTCCGAAGAAGACCGCACAGCAAAACGACAGCATCCAGTGGTTCAAAGACCGGAATATTCCGCCGCCCCCGCAGATCACTGATTCTGCAAAACGCTAACGAAGCGGCAGTTGGCTCGAAAGCGCGGTGCTTCGCCCGTTCCTTTAACGGCGGAATGCGAAGCAGACGAAGCAAGGGAAGCCGGAACGGTCACCCACCCGTCGGCAGTTCGACGTGGCCGCCGAATTTGTACCGCATTGCCGAAAGCACCTTCTCCGCGAACGTGTGCTCCCTGCGGGAACGGAAACGCGTGAATAGTGCGGACGCCAGTACCTCTACTGGAACAGCCTGTTCGATGGCGGCATCGATGGTCCAGCGGCCCTCGCCTGAATCTTCGACGAATCCGGTGTAATTCGAAAGATCGGGATTCTCAACCAGGGCCATGGCTGTTAAGTCGAGCAGCCATGATCCGATCACGCTGCCGCGCCGCCACAACTCAGCGATATCCGCGACATTCAGAGTGAATCGCTCTTCCTCCGGGAGGTCTTTCGAATCCTTATGGACCAGAACATCGAACCCTTCCGCGTAGGCTTGCATTACGCCGTATTCGATGCCGTTGTGAACCATTTTGACAAAGTGCCCGGAACCCGGGGGCCCCGTTCGAAGATAGCCCTGTTCGGCGGTGCCGCCCATTTTCTCGCGCCCCGGAGTCCGTTCAATATTTCCCAAGCCCGGCGAAAGAGTCTTAAAGATCGGTTCTAGCTGCTTGAACGCTTGCTCTTCGGCCCCGATCATCAGGCAATAGCCGCGCTCCACGCCCCACACGCCGCCGCTTGTCCCCGCATCGATGTACTGGATGCCCTTCTTCTTGAACTGAGCGGCACGGCGGATATCGTCCTTGTAAAAGCTGTTGCCGCCGTCGATGATGGTGTCGCCGCTCTCCATGGCAGCGGCCAGGCTTTGGACCGTTGTTTCGGTGGGATTGCCGGCCGGAACCATCACCCACACCGCGCGCGGCTTGGAGAGTTTCCGAACCAGATCTTCGAGCGAACTGGCGCCTTCAGCCCCTTCGCTCGCCAGTTTCTTTACATTTGCGGCATTCACATCGAATACAGCGCATTTGTGACCGCCGTTCTGTAACCGGCGCACCATATTCGCGCCCATTCGCCCCAGACCTACCAACCCAAGCTGCATCTTGTCTCCTCGATAAGCTAGTTTACCGATGACGAGATTCGCTTGGGCAATGCTGGTTCAGCGAATCGCTAATGCCGGTAGTTGGCGATCAGCTTATCGCCGGATTGCGGGGCAACGGCGGTATTCACGAACGTGATGGTAGACCCGCTGAGCGTGAAGTCACCGTTCAACTGCAGAAGCACCCCGTTCTTATAAAGCTGCAGACTACTGGCGGGATTGGGAGCCGCCGCGAGGCTAAATGCGAGATTAACGCCATTAGCAACGCCACCAGGAACTTCGGCGTCGGCGAAACTGACGGTTCCGCTGGTTCCAGCCATTCTGTAATACGCAAGCAGGATATCCCCGGTCTGTGGAATACTGCCCGCGCTAAACGTAATCGCCGTGCCCACCAGCGTGAAGTCAATTCCGTTTGACTGAATGAGCCCATTTCGATAGAGCGTGAGGCTGGTGGAAGGCGCAGGCGTATGCGCGAGAGCAAACGATGTGTTTGAGCCATTGGCGCTTCCGCCAGGCGTCTCGGCATCAATGAAGGCCGCGTTCGTCGTCGAGCCCGACGCTCCCAAATTCGTCACCTGGGTCGATAGCGAGTTAAGCGAAGAGTTGATGGAAGCGAGATCGGCGCTGAGGTTTGTCACGTCGCTAATCGATATGGGCAGTGTCGCGTATTGAGTGCCGCCCGAGCCTCCGGTTGAGCCGCCGCCGCCATTGCCCGAGCCGCCGCCTCCTTGCGTTGAGGACTGTCGTACCTGGCTTACAGTAAGCGGCGTGGTGCTCGGCGGCACCTGCCAGATTTCAGCCCAGGTAACAAGGCCGTCGTTGCTGTTGTAGACCGCCTGATAATAGGTGCCCGCGGATGCGGTGGTGGTCGGAACCAGCAGCACGGAGAGTGCGCCGTTGTAGATCTTTGCAGAGGTGCTCAGAGGTGACACTGTGCCGCCAGACGGTCCGGTGAAGCCATTCCAGGTAATCACCACCGTTCCCGTGAACGGCGTACCGTTTGCGTTATAAACCGTGTCTCTTATCTGTGTCAGGGATTGCGCAACCGCGCAGGTGGTGATTAGCGTCGAGCTGATGAAGATTGCCGATAACAGATGGCGGAGTTTGACCATGATGCCTCACGTGAGAGTTACCGTACAACTTGTACGGGCGACTTAAGTCAATCATGCGTGCGGCGTCGCCTGGTTCTGGCGCAAGGCCGGATTAGTCCACCAGAATGCAGGTAAGTATTTGAACGTGTGAACGTTAGCGAAACTCGCGAGAATCTTACGAACGCTGTGACCGCCTTATGCGGCGGGAAATCTTCACTTAACGTTTACAACCGATCCCAGCGCTGGAAGAGTCTATCTCTAGGGTGTGACATTAAAAACGTTCTTGAGGAGGTTGACTTGAGTCGACAAATAGTTCACTCTCT
>Ga0308174_10000467_pt1 | contig 16903 bp, 19 predicted proteins | sample PhyPR2_FD_203894 | JGI IMG/M metagenome (GOLD analysis project Ga0308174, IMG submission 203894) | Soil microbial communities from UC Gill Tract Community Farm, Albany, California, United States - DLSLS.P.R2 | ecosystem: Environmental > Terrestrial > Soil > Agricultural land | place: USA...
GGGGAAGAAAAGCCCAGGCATCTACTTACAATCCGGCAAAAATTGCGATCCGGCGGGAATCCCCCGACTGCCTGTTTGACATTCCGCTAAACTGCTTCTTATCATTAAGATTCCGTTGCTCGCGTGGCGGCTGAGGCCAATCCGATCTTTAATCGCGCCCAGGGCACTTGAAAGAGCTGGAGGATCCTTGATCAAGCTAGACATCATCAATGAGGTCGTAAACCGCACCGGAATAACAAAAACGAAGGCGGAGATGGCCGTCGAAACTGTTTTCGAGACGATGAAGAAGGCGCTGAGCGAGGGGGATCGGATCGAGTTAAGAGGATTCGGGATCTTCAATGTGCGGCCCCGAAAGACAGGAATTGGCCGGAATCCCAGGACCGGCGCCGAAGTCGCTATTCCGCCCGGCAAAGCCGTCCGCTTCAAGCCCGGTAAGGAACTGCAGACACTGCAGTAATAGACGTGTCTAAGCCGGGAGCCACAGGCCGAATCGAGAGCCTGGAAGACGCGCCGGAGTTTGTCTTCCGCCGTCTATGGTCACAAGGGTGGTGGCTGAATCTGCTGCTGTTTACCTTGACACTCATTTCCACCACGGTCTTTGGCTCTGCCTTGGTGCAGGGCTTTTCAACAGGCCAGCCGCTGGATGTTGCCACCGTGTTTTCCGGCTATGCCGCGTTGGTTCATGGCGACATGCACGTGTGGGCTGGTCTGCAATTCTCTATACCACTTCTCCTCATCCTACTGGCTCATGAATTCGGTCATTACGTCGATTGCAGGCGCTGGAAAGTGGACGCGAGTCTTCCTTACTTTCTTCCTTCCCCAACCCTGTTTGGAACGTGCGGAGCCTTCATCAGAATTCGAGCGCCCATCTACTCGCGAAAGGCTCTTTTCGATATCGGGGTCTCGGGGCCAGTGGCCGGGTTCGTGGTTCTGCTTCCATTTTTGATTCTCGGGGTTTCGCTGTCGCGAATCACCCCAGTCGCGGCGCACCAGACGCACTTCATTTTCGGAACACCGCTCGTGCTGCGTGTGCTTGAACTGATGCGATTCCCGCACGCGCCTTCCATTTACATTTCCCTTCACCCCATGGCAATGGCCGCGTGGGCAGGCCTGCTGGCGACTGCCATCAATCTCCTGCCGATGGGACAACTCGATGGCGGCCATATCTTGTACGCCGTGTTGGGCGAGCGCTGGCACCGCCGTATCACTCATCTCTTTATCGCCGTTCTCGTCGGGCTCGGGTTTTTCTACTGGGCGTGGTGGGTCTGGGCGGCGCTGCTCTTCCTGTTCGGCCGCCGCCATCCGCTGGTGTACGATCAAACCGCTCTCTCGCGTGGCCGCATCTGGCTCTCCGCCGCCGCCCTCGGGATGTTTGTGCTTTCTATTTCACTTGTTCCGGTGAGCATATCGTAGATCGCCGGGCATGAAGATTTCAGCAACTATCATTACCTTCAACGAAGAACGAAACATAAGCCGTGTTGTCGAAAGCCTGCGCTGCTGCGATGAGATTTTGGTGCTCGATAGCGGATCGAACGATCGCACAGTGGAGATCGCGACGAAGCTCGGCGCGCGTGTGGAGGAGGCTTCCTGGCATGGTTACGCCGCGCAGAAGAACATTGCCGCGCAACTCGCAACTCACGACTGGATTCTGTCCCTGGATGCAGACGAAAGCGTGAGCGAGGCTCTTGAAGCTGAGATCTGGCATATCAAGAAATCCGGTCCGGAATTCGATGGGTACACCATGCCGCGTCTGGCTCAGTATCTGGGGCGCTGGATTCTGCATAGCGGCTGGTATCCGGATCGAAAAGTCAGGTTGTTCAACAAACAAAGGGCGAAATGGATTGGCGATTTCGTCCATGAATCCGTTGAGGTGCAGGGCTCAGTCGGCCATTTGCGATCGAACCTGTTGCATTTCACCTGCAGTTCGCTATCGGAGCATTTGCGGACCATGGAGAGTTACACTACCTTGGCGGCGCAGGAGATTGCCGCGCGGGAACAGAACATCGCGCTCAGCAGACTCCTCCTCGATCCGCCCTGGACATTCCTGCGAACCTATCTGTTCCAACTGGGATTCCTGGATGGCATGGAGGGGTTGAGCATCGCCTATATGGCCGCTTTTTACAATTTTGTGAAATATGCCAAGGCGCGGTACATGAGCCCCGGCCGGAAACTATAAAGTTGCGCATTCTTCACGTGGATACCGGCGTGCAAATGCGGGGCGGCCAAAGGCAGGTATTGCTGCTTATGGACAGCCTTCGTCACGCTCACCACAAATGCGTGCTGCTTGCCCGGAAAGATCGCCCGCTTTGGCAGGCCGCCATTGCCGCCGGGTTCGAAACACATCCGGCTGGTCTGACGGCACTTTGGCGTCATTCGATACAAGCCGACATTGTTCACGTTCATGATGCCCACGCTCATACCCTTGCCGCAATCGGCTCTCGACAAAGGTTCGTGGTCTCGCGCCGCGTGGCGTTTCCTATCGGCCGTTCGGTTCTCTCGTGTTGGAAATACAGGCGCGCCGGGCGCTATCTGGCCGTCTCGCGGTTCGTCGCGAGACAACTGATCGAAGCTGGCATTTCAGAGAGCAGGATCGATGTAGTTTACGACGCTGTTATGCCGGGCGATGCCTCAGGCGATTGGCGCCCTCAGTATCCCGCTGTCGGGCTCGCGTCCGCCGATCCGCAGAAGGGCCGCGATCTTCTGGTTCAAGCGGCCGATCTTGCGAAGATCGATCTGGTGCTTTCCGAAGATCTCGTCCACGACCTTCGCCGCGCATCGATGTTTGTTTATCTTACCCGATCCGAAGGCCTCGGATCGGCCGCTCTGCTCGCAATGAGTATGGGCGTGCCGGTAATCGCCAGCCGCGTCGGGGGATTGCCGGAGATTGTTGAGAACGGCGTCTCCGGTCTCCTCGTTGAAAATGATCCTGGCGAAGTCGCGGCTGCGATGCGGCATTTATTTGAAGATCACAATCTCACCCGGCGTGTCATTCAAAACGCCAGGGCAAATGTCCGGGCTCACTTTTCCGAAAACAACCTGGTGACGGCAACGCTGGCCTCTTACCGGAGGGCGCTTGCCCACTGAGCCACAATTTCTCTACGTCGTTCTTGCCGCCCTCTTCGGGCTGCTCTTCGGCAGTTTCCTGAACGTTTGTGTTTACCGCTTACCACGCGATTTGTCCGTAGTTGCGCCCCGTTCGTTTTGTCCCGAATGCGGCCAGCAGATCGCATGGTACGACAACCTGCCCCTGCTCAGCTACGCTGTTTTGCGCGGGCGCTGCCGGCACTGTGAGAAGCCGATTGGCATCCGCTATTTTCTTGTAGAGCTCACGACGGCCATTCTGTTCGTGCTGACGGTTTCCGAGTATGGACCAACTTTGGCGGCCTTGAAATGGGCGGTTTTCGACGCCATTATGCTAACGCTTTTTTGGACAGACTTCGAGGAACGTATCCTCCCCGACGAACTCACTCTCGGCGGCATTCTTGCCGGTTTGATCTTTTCCGCATTCGTCAGCGTTCCTGGACTGTCGGAAATCCTGATCTCGGGACCGGCTTCCCGAAGCCGCTCTTTTGCCGATGCGGTCATCGGAGGGTTGGTTTTATCCGTGCCGATTTGGATCCTTGGCTGGGCATACGGGCGGATGAGAAAGCGAGAGGCGCTCGGGCTGGGCGATGTGAAGTTGCTTGCCGCGATGGGCGTCTTTTTAGGTCTCGAGAATGGTCTTTTTGCGTTGTTGATCGGTGCTGTCACCGGTTCCGTGCTCGGCTTGGCCTATATTTTATGGAAACGGAAGGATGCGGGGACATACGAACTGCCGTTTGGGAGTTTCCTGTGCTTTGGCGCGGTAATCGCTCCGTTAATTAACAGGCGATAAACCACCGCCTTCGTGTACTATAGGACTTTACGTTATGAAGGAACTGCTTCAGGCTCTTTCTCCCGGTGAGCGTGACTGGCGAATTGCAACACAGTTGGATCCAAAGCGTGTTCCCGCGCATATCGCCATTATTATGGACGGGAACGGCCGTTGGGCTCGGCAACGGAATTACCCCCGCATCCTGGGCCACAAGGCGGGTGTCGATCCAGTCAGAATGGTGGTTGAAACCGGCGCACAGCTTGGTCTGGAGGCTCTGACCCTATACGCGTTTTCCGTTGAAAACTGGAAGCGCCCACGGCATGAAATTGAGGGCCTTTGGCGGCTGCTGCGCTTTTATCTCCGCCGCGAATTGGCCAATCTCATGCGAAACGATATCCAGTTGGTCGCCATCGGGCGTCTTGAATTGCTGCCCGGAGCGGTTCAGGAAGAGCTCCAGAACGTGATGGACAAAACCGCCTTGAACAGGGGAATGCGTTTAAACCTTGCTATTAACTATGGTGGCCGCACGGAATTGGTTGACGCCATGAATGCCTTGCTTGACAACGCGCGGCTCGAAGGCAATCTGGATTCCTTGGAAGTTACCGAAGAAGCGATCTCAAGCCACCTATATACAGCGGGCTTGAAAGACCCGGATCTGCTGATACGGACCTCTGGAGAGATGCGGATCAGCAACTTTCTTCTGTGGCAAATTGCGTACGCGGAACTGTACGTCACCGAGACTCTGTGGCCGGACTTCACGCGTACGGAACTGCTCGAGGCCATCTCCAATTATCAGAATCGCGACCGGCGCTTCGGCGGCCTCACCATGAGTTCTCCGGCCCCGGTTGACAGTTCGCCGCTCTTGCTCGAAGAAGAGGTTTTAGAACTACCGCTGGCGTGATAAGCCTTATAGGGTGACATCACCCCTCTCATGCGGCGCCTGATTACTGGAATCGGGCTCCTCGCGATCGCTGTCTACCTGATTTTCTTCGCACCCCACGCGATATTTGTGGCAGCAGCCGTCTGCATGGGCGTGCTCTGTTATTGGGAGTACGCGGGGCTCGTCGCCGCGCATTCCATTCCCAGGCCCGGCATTTACGGTCTGCTTTCCGGACTCCTCATCCTGTTTTGGCCATATCTCGCACACGCCGCTGACATCGGGCTGCTTCCCGGTCTGACTGCTCTGATGGTGCTGGCGTTCATAGGCTCACTGCGCGATACCAACCTGCGGAACGTGCTACCGCAGGTTGCTGCTGTCCTGCTCGGCGCATTCTACGCCTTTGCGCCCTGGCGGTTTGCCATCGAGTTGCGCAGCGACAGCGTCCATTTGCTGTTTTTCGCTCTTGCTCTGAATTGGGCTGGGGATACGACTGCGTACTATATAGGCCGCCAGTTCGGCCGCCACAAGCTGGCGCCCGTGGTAAGCCCAAAGAAAAGCTGGGAGGGAGCCTTTGCGTCCGTTGCGGGCTCGGTGATATTCGGTTTGCTATATCTGGGGCACTTTTTGCCGCTGCTGCCGTGGTGGGAAATCGTCATCATCGCGATCTTGGGAAACATTGCCGGGCAGTTCGGCGATCTCGCGGAATCAGCCATGAAGAGGGGTGCCGGAGTGAAGGACAGCAGCAACATTTTACCCGGCCACGGCGGGATGCTGGACCGGGTAGATAGCAGTTTGTTTGCGCTTCCAATTGTCTATATTATTTATCTTGTCGCAAAAACAATTACCTGAGCTTTGTTGTTTCAATTTGGTTGAATTACACCAGGAACTCCGCCTTAAGTTGAACCATGACATGCTGCAATAACAGTGAAACCATGCTTGTCACCTTGGCGGGATCCGTTTAACTTAAACGAGCTGGACTTAATTGACCATGAAGTTCACGTCGGAATCAGATGTAGAAGAGTCCGTGCCCCAAAGAGCTTTCGTCCCCCAGAGAGCCTTATCCGCATCCGTGCCCGAAGTGCCCCACAGCGCCTTGGTTCCCCACAAACCCTTCGTTCCCCAGAGCACTTTGAAGCCTGAAACGGAGCCAGTGGCCCAGACAGCCTGGCTCGCTCCGACAAGAGAATTGTTCTCCGCGACCACCGAGGTCCCCCAAACCGTCTGAGTTCCCCACAGCGCCTTTGTGCCGGTTATCGGGGTCCCATTCCAGACAGAGGAAGGATCGTAGACAAGGTACACGTTTCCAGAAGCCGAATCAAAGCTGGCCGTAGGCGACATCGCTGTGCCGGCCGCCAAATCTTTGTTAGCCAGTGCCGCAGCCAGGTCAAGATAGCCAGCGCCGACTGTTAGCATGTCGTATTGGCTTACAAAGGTTTCGCCGGTGACCGGGTCAACCGCCGTGCTGGAGCTGGGGAAGGTCTTATAAGCACTCTTCATAAGCCGCGCCTTAACCTGATCGGGAGTAAGCGAGGGATGGGCCTGGAGCATGTCGGCAACTGCGCCGCTGACAACCGGCGTCGCCATGCTGGTGCCGTTCAACATCAGGAACTTGCTGGATACCGAGCTGCTTCCCGTGGACTGGTAGTACGATAGCGGGACAGCATTTCGAGGGTCGATGGCGAGCGTTGATCCCGGAGCAAGAAGCGAAACCACATGGTTGCCGGGAGCCACGATGTCCGGCTTCACCACTTCATCAATCGCGGTCGGCCCTTTTGAGCTGTAGCTGGCAATCAGATCATCGCTGCGGGGATAAGTGCTCATGGCCTTCATGGCCCCGACGGTGATGACGTAAGGATCGTTGCCCGGCGACTCAATCGTGCCATAGCCGCTCGTTCCCACGGAATTATCCCGGCCATCGTTTCCAGCGGCGGTGATCACCACAATCCCGGCTTTCCAGGCCGCTTCAACTGCCTGGCAAAGTGGATCTTTCGAATAGCTCTCGTAAACCGGACGGCCCAATGAGAGGTTGATAACGCGAATGTTGTAGCTTTGTTTTAAGGCGATGGCGCGCTCGATGGCAGCGATTACGGTGCTGTCCGAGCCCTGGCCGTTCGCATCCAACACGCGCAGGTTAATAATTGAGGCGTTCGGCGCAACCCCCACAAAGGAGCGCGTACAGTTGAAACACTTGGAACTAATGCCGTTTGCTCCAATGATGCCGGCCACGTGAGTGCCGTGCCCGTATTGATCCGTTCCATTGCCGCCGATAAAGTCCTGCGTGTAGACCACGCGGGAAAGCAATCCGAGAATCTTCAGATCGGGAGTCGCATCGATACCGCTGTCGATGACCGCGACACCGACTCCATTCCCTGTCAGGTTGGCTTTCCAGGCGGTGCTTGCGTTAACCGCCGCAGTTGAGTAATCGAGCTGACCGGCAAGCGGCCGGTCCGCAGATATATAAGTAACAGTCGGATCGTTCGCGAGAGTTTGTAACGACGAAGCAGGAACCGTATATACAGCAGCGTGCAGGACGCTGAATACCACGTTTACAACGCCGCCCAAAAGGTTCACAGCGCCGCCAACGACACCGCCTAGAAGCCCGCCGAGTAAGCCGGTATTCTGATTGGTGGTAGTCGACGGCATCTGCGAGTACTGGACAATAACTCTAACGTTCGAATTGGGATCGATGCCCTGTAGATCCGGTGAGATCTTGGACGAATCGGCGAGTAGGACTGTCCCGCCGAGCAGCGCTAGTGTCAACACTGCAGTGCATTTCTTCATGTTTTGAACTTCTTTCGTGGCGAGTAACACGCCAATCATTTATCCTTCAGTTCCATATCGGAACGCTTCGCCAGCGATTTTAGTTGCGAAAACCCAGGCGAGTACTACTGAAGCATGTGAAAGAAGACAATTCGATTGAGAATTACTGGGTGGGATCGCATCTCTCCGCGCCAAGCACATTGGGGACGCGGCATGCTGGGGGACCTGTCGACGCGCTGTCGACCAATCCCCCCTGTTTTAGGCTGATAGGCGAATAGGAGTAGCTGTTCCCGAATCGAAGGACTACGAACCGGCCGTTTTGCTCCGCGCGGACTTGTGTGAACGAGTTCCGGCTTCTTCGGTTTCCGTCTCTAATCCCAAATTCTGGCTCGCTTCGTCCAATATCGGCGCGCATACTTGGGTCAGGAGTTTATCAGTCTTCTCCTCCTCTTCCAGAGTCTGGCTTAGCAGCTTCGCGATCTTCTGCTCGCCAAGCTTCTCCGCAATCGCCCGGAGCGTTCCGTAGCCGGAAATTTCATAGTGTTCCACTTTCTGCGCTGCAGCGGCCAGGCCCAAGTCGGCGATTGACTGTTCCTTTTCCTTGCCCTCGGTAATCTTTTCCTGACCTTCCTCAACTAAACCTTGCATGCCCTTGCATACCTTCGTTTTCGGTTTTGCACCGAGAAGCTCGAAAGCCTGCTCCAGGCGCTGCACGTGGCCCTGCGTTTCCTCTAAGTGCTTTTCGAATGCCTGCTTCAGCTCCGGGTCATGGGCGGCTTTGGCCATTTTCGGAAGGGCCTTCACCAGTTGATGTTCAGCATGAAGCAGATCCTGCATTTCCTCGATAAGTAAGTGTTGCGTTTCAGGCATGTAAGTACGATTCACCTCTGCAAAATTGACGCTTACCTTCCAATTTCCGCATCATGATTTCGCCCCGGCGGCGCGATTGGCACCCCGCAAAGCCCGCGAAATCCGGCTATTCATCCTTTTTGATAATGCTGATGGAGCCGATCGGCTCCAGGACGGCGTATTTGATCTGTGCCAGTGTTTTTACAGCCTTCACGCGCGCGGCAGCCATCACATCCACGTCCTGGACGCGCATTTTGCCCATTGTTTCGGTCTGCCATTGGCCATTATTTAAGAGCAGCAGCGGCGTCCCATCTACTAACAGTCCGAAGCGGGGGAAGCGCTGTTTCAGGTAGGAAACCAGTCGATGCATCAAGCCCACCGTGATTACGGCGCATACGGAGTTTACCTCCGAATAATCATCTCCCACGGTCGCCAGGATGATCACGCCGCCGATCAAGAAGATCAGCACAAACTCGAACGGCGTCATCTGCGCGCCCGGGCGGCGGCTGAGAATACGCACCGTGAGCAGCAGGAAGAAATAGCCGGCAATGGCATGGACAATCGTATGCACTGAGATCCTCCTTTAGGGCATGACCGTAATGGTCAGGTTCAGCGTTTCCGAGCCCAGCACACGCAGGCTGAGGTGAGACATGCCGGGCGAGGCCGGCTCCATCTCGAATTCCACGGACGCCGGGCGGATGCTGACGGGAAACGTGTACAGAATCCCGCCTTGCCCGATGATGGAGCTCGCGGGCTGCGGCACTACGCGCCGGTTGCCAAGCGGTTTCACCAGGCTTTCACTTGCCCAAACCTGCACTTTGCCGTTGCGGATTGCATTCGGTCCGAACTGAATTCTCAAAATGGGGGGGTCGGAAGCGCTCGATGCGCTCATATTTCACATCCATGGTCCCGTCGTGCGTCTTCTCTTGCGCATTGGCTGCCCAGCCGCGTCCAAAGACGCCCAAGGCATCCAGGACGACGATCACAACGAATACAACCCACATCGTGCGCTCAAAACGCCACCAGCGGTGTTGAAAACGGAGATCGGACCCGACTGCAATTTCGTCGTTTACTTTCGTAACGCTATCGGTGACCGGTTGGGTGGGTGGGTGGTGAGTGTGGCATGAGACTACGAGCTCTCTTTCGCCGGAATAATGCTGATTTCGCCATTCCGTTCGAGAATCGCGTATTCGATATCGTCCAGCGTCTTTACCTTCATTGCGAGCCGTAGCCATAACCTCGCTGTCCTGCATCCGCATGTTTGTCATTGCTTCCGTGCGCCACTGCCCTTTTTCCAGCAGCACGAGCGGCATTCCGTCGATGACGCGGCCGATGGCCGGCGAAACTTGTTTCAGCCAGGAAAGAACAAAATGGGTGACCGCGATGGTGGCGATGGTACACAGCGCGTTGGTGAGGGACCGGTCATCCCCGACCATGGGCGTTAGCGTGACTCCGCCCATAAAGAAGATGAGAACGAATTCGAACGGCGTTAGGTGCTTTCCGGGTCGCTTGCCAACCACGCGGACCATGAACACGAGAAAGCAGTAGCCGAATATTGCTCGAAAGGCGGCGTCCATCGAACGCTCCTATCTAAAAAGTCATAGATAAGAGGCGGGGAACTCCGTTTCGATTACTCCCGCAAACATAGGAAGCTTCACGAGGAAACGGCGAACTGAGATACGACCTCAACCGGGCAACATGGTGGCCAACCATCTCCATTTTTTAGGCGATAGGTGCGTTGGCCGGCGGGGTCGGCGCGCGAGCGGCCTGCCGGCAGAGTACCGTAGGCCGCCCATGTATCAAGCGATCAGCACGTTGCCGAGCGCTTAGCGCGATTTTGCCGCATCCGTACAAAAATGACTGAGCCGATCAATCCACAACCCAACATACCAGCCGATGGCGGTTCCGGAGTGCCCTCTGGAGCCGTTGCGTCCGTTGTAAACGCTCCGCTTACAACCGGGCGATAGGGACTACAGTTGAAGCACTCAACGCTGCCCGATCCGCCACCCCAGGTATTTAGGTTGACGTCCACGGTTCCTCCTGCGTCGGTCAATGCCGACACAGGTGTCAGCCTCAGTTGGCGGGTACTACCGTTCGCCATAAAAAGATATTCCTTTTCATAGCCGGCCACCTGATAATAAGCGCCCGCGGTTGAATCCGCCGGCGTATAAGTGAAAGCGGAGAGTGTGCCCGAGGTAGTGCTAATGTTCCAATTACTTAGGGTTTGGGAATCAGCATCCCAATCAAAGGTTCCGGTCGCGGTCGCGTCGTCATTGAACGTTATGGCATTCAGGCTCCAGTTGACAGTGGAGGCAGAGCCGATCTGCGCTACAACGAGCGCCGATGTCAACAGCAGAAAATTTTTGTAAGTCAAAGATTGTCCTTAAAGACTGCCAACTTCTTCCTTCACAGCGTTAGAACTGAATATGTCCCGGGATGATGGGGCTTATATCTTGAAATGTATGTAAGAAGAACCTGAGTGATAAGTACGCACACGCTCAGATGGCCACTTCGTTTGAGAACCGAATGGTCGTGAAGCACTCTGGCCGGTGCGTGTCGTAGGCGCCGTGTGGTGTCCAGACCCAGGCAGGATGTGGCTCTATCTCCACACCGGCCGCCTTCAACTTCTCGAACCGGCCAAAGAACATTCGCCAAACGTCACCCTCACGCGGAGGCAGCGGCCGATTGTTTGCCAGAGGCTTCATTCCGGCCCACGGAATACCTAACTCCACTGTCCACCCGCGGTCGACGACGGAGTCGTCATTGATCCGTCCGTCTACATGGACCGCACATCGCAGACCCGGAAGGTCCCAATCGAGAAACGCCCATCTGGCACCGCGCGGGTGCGTACCCCGCCAGAAGGTCTCCGCGTTCCGATCATCGTTCCCGGCAAAGGACAGGACATTACGACGAGTAAGGTCCCACTCCTTCACATCAAACTTGTCGAATGCATCTTTCCATATGAAAAACACTTCGTATACGGTCCCAAGAGCGTTGACCTCAAATTCGTAATAGCAGTCTCCGCCATCGATAAACAGTTCGAGATCGTTGTCCAGAAATATCAGAGAATCGCGCTCAGTCAGGCTGGCCTTCACGAACGGCTCCTCGGCCCAGAATGCCACGTACAGAAATTCGTCATCCCATAAGGCGGCTGCCCGGGTATCGTAAAAGCCGGGCTCGCCGGATGCCATGTCGACGAATCGCGGAGACTTCTGGGCGGCGTGCCACGATGGGTGATCAAGCTTGCCGTTTAGAGCTGGTTTGGATGCCACTCTTCGACAGATGTACTCCGCATTCATGGCAGGATTTTATCAACCGGCCACAACGCTTATGGTCGTTCCAGGCAGGCATTCGATGCGTGTTGTTACACTTTTTTCCTGGGAAGAAGGACCGAAACGCATTGTGATCCGATCAGCTTTTGCACTCATCCGCAGACTCAGTCTGTTATCGCTCTGGGCTCTACCTCTGACCTGCGCTGCACAGCCGTCTACGCCCGCGCCCCAACTGGTTGAAAAGGGCGGGCGGCATGCATTCCTGGTCAATGGCTCGCCATACCTGATCCTGGGAGCGCAGATCGGAAATTCGAGCAGTTGGCCCGAAGTCTTGCCGGAGGTCTGGCCCGCGCTCGAGGCCATGCACGTGAATACCGCCGAAGCTCCCGTTTACTGGGAACAGATCGAACCCGAGCCGGCGCACTTCGATTGGACCAACGTAGACGCACTGCTCGATGGTGCGCGCGCTCATCACATGCATTTGATCGTGCTGTGGTTTGGCACCTGGAAGAACGGCAACGATCACTATGTCCCCCTCTGGGTGAAGCGCGATCCGGCGCACTTCCCGCGCATGCTGAACCGTTACGGCACGCCGCTCGATGTGCTCTCGGCCAATTCATCTGCAAACCTGGATGCCGATCGACGAGCCTTCACTGCGTTGACTCGTCATTTGGCTGAGCGCGACGGGCAAGAACATACCATTCTCATGATCCAAGTGGAGAACGAATCGGGCGCTATAGGGACGGTTCGCGATTATTCTCCGGAGGCGAACCGCCAGTTTGCGGGGGCTGTTCCGGCCGAACTTGTGGAGGCGCTCAATCGCAAACCGGGCACCTGGGCCGAAGTGTTTCCCGGCAACGCCGACGAAGTGTTTCAGGGCTGGGCGCAGGCGCGGTACATCAACGCAATTGCCGAGGCCGGAAAACGTGAGCTGCCGATTCCGATGTACTGCAACGTTTGGCTCGCCTATCCGCCTGCGGAGCTGCCCGAACGGCGGATCCCAATTCCCGGGATCGGCTATCCCTCCGGCGGCCCGGTGCAAACCATGCTGAGCTTGTGGAAGATTGCCGCGCCATCTATCGACGCGATCGGCCCGGACATTTACAGCAGCGATCCAGGGTTTTATCTGCACATACTCAACACGTACAATCGACCGGACAATCCGCTGTGGATTCCAGAAACCGGTCAGGGCAACGCGTTCGCTCCGTTCTTCTTTGCCGCGCTCGGCCGGGGAGCCATCGGCTTTTCTCCCTTCGGAGTAGACCGGGTAAATGCGCGGCCGGCAGCCGGCGACATGCTAACGGCGCATGCCGAAAACTACCATCTGTTCGCCCCGATGGACCGGACCATAGCCAAGCTGAATTTCGCCGGTGAGGTACAAGCTGCGATTGAAGCAGCGGGCGGCACGGAACAGGAATTGCTGTTCGAAGGATCATCCAATAGCACTCGCAAACTCGAGAACACCGCCGCGCTTCCGGGCGTCGAAACACTGGCGAACGCGACCGTGCCGCTCGCCGAAGCAGGCTCGCCCGCGACACGCGCCGCCGATGCAAAGGGAGCGTGGGCCGCCGATATTCGCTTCGGTTTTCCGCAAAGAGATGGCCAGCATCCGCCCGGCAACAGCGATCACCTGGGCCGAGTAATGGTTGCGCAATTAGGGCCGGATGAATTCCTGTTGGCGGGCTTTGGCGGATCCGTGTTCTTTCACCGTCCTGGTTTTCTACCAGGCATCCGCATGCAGATTCTCAAAGCCGAGCAGGGGTATTACACGGCCGCCGCTACACCCGGCGGAACCGAAACCTGGCACACGATACGCTGGCTGAACGGGGATGAAACGGATCGCGGTATCCGCTTCTTTGTCCCACCTGCCGACCGGCAGCCGCTGGTTGTGCGAATCCTGTTAGGCCGGTTCTAGCGAACGGCTGGCAAACCCGCGCATGTACCCGGCCTGTCGAAGGGCCCGTTCAAAGCTCCCGCAAATCACCTGATAGGCCACTCGATCAAACATCCCGCCTGGGGTGTGATCGGGGATGAAGCCCAGGCCCTTAGGAAGGCCTGGCGGTACTCCGGCCAGCGCTGCTGCGGCAAGTTGATCAGGATGACCGCAAAATTTGAATGGAGCCGGAGGGCGCGCGATGCCAAATTCGGCGAGAACACTCGTCAGGTGAACGTCCATGTTGGCATCAAGCAGCCACATGGAATGATTCGGTCAGTTCGGACGCTACCTGGAGAACCTCTGACAGAACATCGGGAGATAAGACGTGGTTATACGCTTTGTTGATGTCATCAAGAGTCATCCCGTTTGCAAGGCACTCCAGAATCAGAGAGACGGAGATTCGAGTACCACGAATCGCTAACTTACCGCCCAGAAGGTCGGGATCTGCGACAATCCACCGGTATTGTTTGTATCCTGCTGGTTGCCAGTCGGACATTTCCGCTCCTTCTCTCATCTTAATGGCGATCCAAAGGGGTCTTTTTTGCCGCTCAGATCATGGCCGCTCAGATCATGGCCACCGGCGGCGCAGGCTCATCCGGGCTGCCCGCGCTGCCCAGTGGCCCCCGAATCATGATGATCGCCAGAATGACCAGCACTCCGATTCCAATCAGATAAGACGGGTGATTGAAGACCTGCAGATGATCGCGAATATTCGGCGGCGCAAACTGCAGGCCGGCCCAGACCAGCCCGAGTATCGCCTCTCCCGCAATCAGCCCCGATGCAGTCAGCACGCCGGCATTATCCACTCGCGCCTTTTGCGCTTCGTTATAGCCGCGGCGGTCGGCCGCTTTGTCACCAAGCCATCGAATCAGGCCGCCTATGAAGATGGCGAAAGTTGTTTCAAACGGCAGATACATCCCAACCGAAACCAGCATGGGACTCTTCACATTCATCATGATGAAGGCGAATCCCATCAGAATCCCCACCAGGACCAGCGGCCACGGCATGTCGCCGCCCACGATTCCTTGCGCCAGCAAAGCCATCAGACCGGCCTGGGGAGCGGGAAGCTGCCGGTCTCCAAACCCGGTTCCGCCCGCGCGAATGTTCCCTTCGTGCAGCAGGACAAGCGGGAAGTACATGACCAGGCTGGCGACCACCACTGCAATGAGTTCAGCAATCTGGATGTTTCGGGGCGTGCCGCCCAGAATGTAACCGACTTTAAAATCCTGCAGCAGCTCACCGGCGACCGCGGATGAAACGCAGACCACTGCGGCCACCCCAAGCACCGCAGCTACGCCGCCGAGACCCGATACTCCCAGCGACACCATCAGCAGTGCGGCGACAATGAGCGTCGAGAGAGTTAAACCCGAAACAGGATTGTTGGAGGACCCGATCAGCCCGCACAGACTGCCCGAAACGGTTGCGAAAAAGAATCCCAGTATCAGCATGATGATTGCCGCAACAGTGCCGCCGGCAACCTGGCCCGAAAAATAGATGTACAGCGCGATCATCACCGCGAACACTGCTGCGATCAGCGCAAAAACCACTTTGGAACTCATGTAGCGTTCCGTGCGGCTCAGCGCTGCCGTGTCTTCGGCGGTCTGCTTCAAATCTCTGACCGCGCGCCGCAGTCCGGATGCCAAGCTGGTTCTCATGCGGAACAGCGTGTACGCAGCGCCCACCAGCATGCCGCCCACAGCGATCGGCCGGACAATATATCGCCAGACTGCGCCGGAAAGCTCGCTCCACGAAGCCGTCGAGGTGCCGGGAGGAAGAAACGTATTCAGCCGCGGGCCCAGGAAATAAATCAAAAGCGGAACCATGAACCCCCAGGCCAACAAGCCGCCCGAGAATTGCAGGGCCGCCAATCTTGGCCCAATGATGTAGCCGACGCCCAGATAAGCGGGACTGACGCTGGGCGCCGAGAAGGTGCTGACGCCGCCGGTTTGCAGGATATTTGTTGATCCCGCTGTTCCCAGGCGCACGCGGCTTGTGCCTAGCTGGCCGACTGATATGGCGAATTCCGAATCCGACGCGAAGAAGCCAAAGCGTCCGAGCAGGAAGATCAATCCACCCAGACCGATGTTCCAGAACAGGTACTTGGCGGCTTCGGCGCCCCGCTGGCCGGCTTTGTGAATTTCCGATGCGGCGATGGATTCGGGAAAGGGAAGCTCCGGATCTTCCACCATAATGCGCCGGACCAAGGAAATAAAAAGAACGCCCAGGACGCTGCCTACCAGAATCAGAACGGTTGTTTTCCAATACGCATCGTTAAAGCTGAAGGAGGGCCACGCCTTGGCCATCAGAAAAGCGGGAATCGTAAAGATCGCGCCCGATGCGACGCCTTCGCCGATGGACCCGCTGGTACGGGCGATGTTCTCTTCGAGCAGCGATCCCTTCCAGGCCCTGAGCACCGCCATGCTGATCACCGCCGCCGGATAGGTAGCCGCTACCGTCATGCCCGCGCGAAGGCCGAGATACGCGTTGGCTGCGCCCAGTATGACCGTCATGCAGAGTCCCAGCAGGATGGCGCGCATGGTCAACTCGCGCATTTGCATGTGCTCGGGGACGAACGGTTTGAAGGTCTTGATTTGAGTGCTCATGAAGAGATCAGGTGCTGCTATTTTACGTGTGCGCGTGCGGAACTGGGTTCCCACTCGAATATAGTCAGATTTGCCGGTCTTTTGTCACGGCCGGCAACTCGAAAAGGAGAAACGTATGGACCGTACAGGAAAAGCGCAGTGGAAAGGCGATCTGAAATCCGGAACAGGAATCATGTCCTCCGGCAGCGGAGTGCTCTCGAATACGCCTTACTCGTTTAAAACACGGTTTGAGCAGGGCAACGGCACCAATCCGGAAGAACTGCTTGCAGCGGCGCACGCAGGCTGCTTCTCAATGGCTCTTTCGCTGATGCTGCAGAACGAAGGGTTGAAGGCCGACAGCATTGAAACCACCTGCACCATTTCGCTTGAGAAAGAAGGGGATGGTTTCGCCATCAAGCGCAGCCGCCTCGATATGAAGGCAATCATTCCGGGAGCTTCGGAAGAAGCATTTCAACGCGCAGCCAATGCCGCCAAGGAAGGCTGCCCGGTTTCGAAGCTGTTCGACACGGAGATCACGTTGAACGCTAAGTTGGAGAATTCGTCGGCTGCGGGAAATGGATAAACGCGAGCGCATTGTGAAGCGTGCCGCGCGCGAACTGCGCGACGGCTATTACGTGAACCTTGGCATCGGTATGCCGACATTGGTGGCGAACTACGTCCCGCCCGGCATCGAAGTGATTTTGCAATCCGAGAACGGGATGCTGGGTGTCGGTCCGTATCCGGTGGAAGGCTCTGAAGATCCCGACCTGA
>Ga0308174_10000469_pt1 | contig 16855 bp, 18 predicted proteins | sample PhyPR2_FD_203894 | JGI IMG/M metagenome (GOLD analysis project Ga0308174, IMG submission 203894) | Soil microbial communities from UC Gill Tract Community Farm, Albany, California, United States - DLSLS.P.R2 | ecosystem: Environmental > Terrestrial > Soil > Agricultural land | place: USA...
CGGGCGCTGCACCGCGCGGCCCGCCGCACCGGCACGACGTACGTGGACATGTACGCCGCCTCCCGCGGCCACGACATCTGCTCCGCCGACCCGTGGGTCAACGGCCACGTCACGATCCGCGAGAAGGCGCTGGCCTTCCACCCCTTCGCGGCCGGGATGCGGGCCGACGCCCGTGCGGTCCTCGCCGCGCTGGGTCGTTAGGTTGAGCGGCATGAGCGCGCTCTCGGGTCTGGTGGACAAGGGGCTGGTGGCCCCCGACTGGGCCGAGGCGCTGGCCCCGGTCGAGGACCGGATCGAGGCGATGGGTGCGTTCCTGCGCACCGAGGTGCAGGCGGGGCACACCTACCTCCCGCGCGGGGACCACATCCTGCGGGCGTTCAGCCGCCCGCTCGCGGACGTCAAGGTGCTGGTCGTGGGCCAGGACCCGTACCCGACGCCCGGCCACGCGGTCGGCCTGTCGTTCTCGATGGCTCCCGACGTGCGGCCGCTGCCCAAGAGCCTGGTCAACATCTACAAGGAGCTCGTCGACGACGTCGGATGCGAGCCCCCGCGCGACGGCGACCTCTCCCCGTGGTTCGAGCAGGGCGTGATGCTGCTCAACCGGTGCCTCACGGTCCGGCCCGGCGCCCCGGCCTCGCACCGGGGCCGCGGCTGGGAGGCGGTCACCGAGCGCGCCATCGAGGTGCTCGCCCGGCGCGGCGGCCCGCTCGCCGCGATCCTGTGGGGCCGCGACGCGCAGGGCCTCAAGCCGGTGCTCGGCCCGGTCCCGTGGGTCGAGTCGGTGCATCCGAGCCCGCTGTCCGCCTCGCGCGGCTTCTTCGGCTCGCGGCCGTTCAGCCGGGTGAACACCCTGCTGGAGAAGCAGGGCGGCGGCCCCGTCGACTGGCGGCTCGCGTGAGCACGCTGCGGTCCGTGTGCGTGTTCAGCGGGTCGAGCCCGGGCGCCCGTCCGTCGTACGCCGAGGCCGCGGGGGCGCTCGGCCGGGAGGTCGCGGCGCGCGGGCTGCGGCTGGTGTACGGCGGGGCGAGCGTGGGGCTGATGGGTGCCGTCGCAGACGCGGCGCTCGCGGCCGGCGGCGAGGTGGTCGGCGTGATCCCGCAGCACCTGGTGGACCGCGAGGTCGCGCACACCGGGCTCACCGACCTGCACGTCACCGGCTCGATGCACGAGCGGAAGGCGCTGATGGCCGACCTGGCCGACGGGTTCGTGGCGCTGCCCGGCGGGCTCGGCACCCTCGAGGAGCTCGCGGAGATCCTCACCTGGTCGCAGCTCGGCCTGCAGAGCAAGCCGTGCGGGCTGCTCGACGTCGAGGGCTTCTTCGACCCGCTGCTGGCCTTCCTGGACCACACCGTCACCGAGCGCTTCGTGTCGGAGGAGCACCGGGCGCTGGTGCTGGCGGCGGACCGGCCCGACGTCCTGCTGGACCGGCTGGCCGGCTGGCGGACCGCGACCGCCGCCTCGAAGTGGCTGGACCGCTGAGCCCTCCCGGATTTTGTCAACCGGTTCAGTAGTATTTCGGGCATGACCCAGACCCTCGCCCTGCCCAGCTTCGAGGACGCCACGGTCGTCGTACCCGCCCCGGGGAGCACGCCGGGCAACTGGTCCGGCGCGGCGAGCGCGGTGCTCGTCGACGGTGCCTACTGGCTGACCTACCGGGTCCGCCGCCCGTTGCGCGAGGGCCGCGGCGTCTCCGTCGTGGTGGCCCGCTCCGAGGACGGCGAGCACTTCGTGACGGTCGCGGAGGTGCCCCGCGACGAGTTCGGCGCGGAGTCCTTCGAGCGGCCGGTCCTGGTCCCCCGACCCGACGGCGGCTGGCGGCTGTACCTGTCCTGCGCCACCCCGGACTCCAAGCACTGGTGGATCGAGGCCGTCGACGCCGACGAGCCCGCGGGCCTCGAGCACGGCACCCGCACGGTCGTGTTGCCCGGCTCCGAGGAGGTCGCGGTCAAGGACCCGGTCCTGCTGGTCGACGCGTCCGGCTGGCGGATGTGGGTCTGCGTGCACCCGCTGACCGAGCCCGGCCACGAGGACCGGATGACCACCGCGCACGCCACCAGCCCCGACGGCCTGAGCTGGCGCTGGCACGGCACCGTCCTCGAGCCCACCCCCGGCACCTGGGACCAGCGCGGCACCCGGGTCACCGCGGTGCTGTCCGAGGACCCGCTCGTGGTGCTGTACGACGGGCGGGCCCGCGCCGAGGACAACTGGCACGAGGTCACCGGGGTGGCCCGCTCCGCCGACGGGTTGCACCTGGTCGCCGACGACGTCGCGCCGGTCCGCTCCCCCCACAGCGACGGCGCGCTGCGCTACGCGGCGGCCGTCCCGCTGCCGGACGGCGGCACCCGGTTCTACTTCGAGGCCGCCCGCCCCGACGGCGCGCACGACCTGATGACGAGCGTCGTCCGCTGACCCGTCGTCAGCCGATCGCGGCGCGCTGGGTCTGCCGGGTGTGGAACGAGTCGCCGTCGCGGTGGGTGCGCCAGTCCTCGTAGGACTCGCCGGTCAGCTCCTCGAGCAGCGCGATGTCGTCGAGGAACGGCTCGCGCAGCGCGTCCCGCTGCTCCGGGGTCAGCCGGGGCCGTTCCGGGTTGCCGCGCTGGTGCAGCTGCCCGACGATCGGCCGGCTGGCCGCCCGCCAGGCCTGCGGCGGCAGGAACTGCCCCGCCCGCGCCCCCGCCCGCACCACCGGACCGAGCACCCGGGTCCGCACGCTGGCGTGCACGAACGGCCGTGAGTTCCCGGACGGGATCTCGGTGACCACGTCCTCGGCGATCCCGAGGAAACGCGCGACCCGGTCGAGCGCGGTGCGCGGGTCGTCGACCAGCGCGCGGTAACGGAGCACCAGCACCTGCTCGCGCGGGAAGTGCTCGAGGAGGTCGGCGAGCTGGCGGCCGTACATCCCGAGCCCGCGGTAGTGCCAGAACGGCGCCCAGCCGGCGTCCACGCGCCTCGCCTCCCGGGCGCACGCCTCGACGACGTCCGCGCACGGCTCCAGGCCATCGGCCCACAGGTGCATCCAGTTCGAGTACGCCCGGTCCACCGGGTCGCGCAGCACCGCGACCAGCTTGGCGCGCGGCACGTCGGCGGCGATCCGGCGGCGGGCGTCACGGTGGTAGAGGTAGAACGGCGTGCTCTCCCCGGCCAGCCGGCCCTCCCCCGCCTCCTGGAACAGGTCCAGGTAGCGCTGGCGCTGCCAGATCCACTCCTGGTTGCTGTGCGCGTCCCCGGGCCCGCGGTACGCCGGTGGCGGCGAGTCGCCGCACAGGTAGTACTTCGGCTCCTTGACCCGGCTCAGGAACAGCTCCGGGTGCTCGGCGAGCGCGGCGTGCAGGGCCGTCGTACCGGCCTTGGGCGCACCGACCAGCAGGAAGTCAGGGAGGCGGCCGCCGCGAACGGCGTGCGGGGAGGCGGGCAGGGTCCGGACCATCCGTCGATTGTAGATGATCTCAGTAGACTTAGTCTGGTTGTGGCACTCCGGTTCAGCAGATGGACCTGAGCCGCGAGGCCTCGATGCGCTCCACGATGTGCCCGGCGATCCGGTGCAGGGCCTTGACGTCGTCGGGGGTCAGGTCGTCGAAGACCAGGCTGCGCACGGTCTCGACGTGCCCGGGGGCGGCCGCGACCAGGACGCCCCACCCCTCCTCGGTGAGCCGGACCAGCGTCACCCGGCGGCTGGCCGGCGAGGGGCAGCGAGCCACCCAGCCGCGCTTCTCGAGCTTGCTCACCACGTGCGAGAGCCGCGACAGGCTGGCGTTGGTGCGGGCCGCCAGCTCGCTCATCGGCAGGGTGCGCTCCTCGGTCTCGGAGAGCATTGCCAGGCACAGGTAGTCGAAGTGCGTGAGGTCCGAGTCGCGCTGCAGCTGCGAGTCCAGGGCGGGCGACAGCTTGAGCATGACGCCGGCGAGCTTGAGCCACGCCTGCAGCTCGTCCTCGTCCAGCCATCGCGTCATGGCTCCAGCCTAGGGGGCGCACCACATCGTCCGTGCACGCTTTGAAGATACTTGATGCTTCAAGTAAGTCGCACTACAGTAGAGGCAGCACAGGACCGGAGGGACACCATGACCGACCCGCAGCCGACCGAGGCACGGATGCCCGCGCTCTACATCGGGCACGGCGCGCCGCCGCTGCTCGACGACGCGCTCTGGAGCGGCCAGCTCGCCGCGTGGGCCCGCGACCTGCCGCGCCCGAAGGCGATCCTCATCGTCTCCGCGCACTGGGAGGCGGCGCCGGTGATGCTGTCCGCGAGCGGGCCGGGCACCCGGCTGGTGTACGACTTCGGCGGCTTCGCGCAGCGCTACTACGAGATGACCTACGACACCCCTGACGCGAGCGCGCTGGCCGCGCGGGTCGCTGCGATGATGCCGGACACCGAGCCGGTCCACCAGCACCCCTCCCGCGGTCTGGACCACGGCGCCTGGGTGCCGCTGAAGATCATGTACCCGGCCGGCGACGTCCCGGTGCTGCAGATGTCCCTGCCCACCGACGACCCCTACCGGCTGCTCGAGCTGGGCCGCCGGCTGCGCCCGCTGCGCGACGAGGGCGTGCTGGTCATCGGCTCGGGCTTCCTCACCCACGGCCTTCCGTTCCTGCGGGAGTTCCGCATCGACGCGGCGGCACCCGGCTGGTCCACGGACTTCGACGCGTGGGCCGCCGACGCACTGTCCCGCGGCGACGTCGACGAGCTGGCGTCCTACCGCACCAAGGCGCCGGGCATGCCCTACGCGCACCCGACCGTGGAGCACTACACGCCGCTGTTCATCACGCTCGGCGCCGCGTCCGACCCGGAGACCCCGGGCGACCAAGTTGTCGACGGCTACTGGATGGGACTGTCGAAGCGGTCGCTGCAGGTCGCCTGAGTCGTGGCCCTAAGGTCGGCGGCATGGGCATCTTGTCGATCCAGTCCCTCGTCGCCTACGGCCACGCCGGCAACTCGGCGGCGCTGTTCCCGCTGCAGCGGCTCGGCAAGGTGGTCTGGCCGGTGATCACGGTGCACTTCTCCAACCACACCGGGTACGGCGACTGGCGCGGCCCGCTGCTCACGGCCCAGGACGTCTCCGACGTGATCGCGGGCGTCGAGGACCGCGGGGCGTTCGCGTCCTGCGAGGCGGTGCTGTCCGGCTACCAGGGCGCCGAGGACGTCGGCGCCGTGGTGCTCGACGCGGTGGCCCGGGTCAAGGAGGTGTCGCCGGAGGCGGTGTACTGCTGCGACCCGGTGATGGGCGACGTGGGCCGCGGCATGTTCGTGCGGCCGGGCATCCCGGAGTTCATGCGGGACCGGGTGGTGCCCGCGGCGGACGTCGTCACGCCCAACCACTTCGAGCTGGACTTCCTGGCCGGCACGACCACGACGACCCTCGACGGGCTGCTCGAGGCCGCCGACCGTGTCCGGGCGACCGGCCCGTCCGTCGTACTCGTCACCAGCACGATCCTCGACGACACTCCCGACGACGCGCTGGACATGGTGGCGGTGTCCGCCGACGGTGCCTGGCGCACCCGGACGCCGCGGCTGGCGGTCAGCCCGCCGGGCGCCGGGGACCTGACCGCCGCGGTGTTCCTGGCGAACCTGCTCGACGGCCACCCGCTGGAGACGGTGCTCGCACGGACGACCTCGTCGGTGTTCGCGGTGGTGGACGCGACGACCGCGGCCGGCGAGCGGGAGATGCGCATCGTGCAGACGCAGGACCTGCTCGCCGAGCCGCGGACGGAGTTCGCGCCGGAGAAGGTGCGGTAGGGACTACGAGTTCCGCCAGCCGACCCGGTCCACCCGGCGGTGGTAGTGCGTGCCGACCGAGCCGCCGGCCATCGCGGCGAGCAGCGTGCCGACCAGCACGACGAGCGCGGCGACGATGCCGCCGGTGGTCAGCGCGTCGGCGGTGACCGGCAGGCGCGGCAGGTTGACCCGGTTCTGGATGTCGTACTGCTGGCCGAAGACCGCGCCCAGCACGACCATCGCGACGGTCACGACGAAGCCGGTGATCCAGACCCCGAGCCCCTGCTTGGAGCCGGAGAACCGGGACATCCGGCCGGCGACGTAGCCGCCGGCGTAGTAGCCGATCATCAGCACGACGAGCAGCACCACCGCGGCCACCAGGCCGATGGTGCCGGCCGCGGTCTGGTCGGCGGTCTGCTGGACCTGCGCGTTCGTGCCCGCGCCCGCGGCGACCGCGCCGATGATGCCGGTGAGCAGCAGGCTCACGGCCATCGCGACCAGCCAGCCGAAGAAGGCGGCGCCGGGGTTGAGGCCGCCGAAGCGCTCGCGCCGCACGTCCTGGGCCAGCGCCGGGTCGTGCCCGTCCGCGTAGCCCTCCTCGTAGGCGGCCCGCTGCGCGCGGGTCTCGTGGTCACGGTCGACGACGGCGGTGCCGCCGGCCTCGGGTGCGCCGTGGTGCCTGGAACGTCCGAACATGGTGGGCCTCCTGGTCTGCATGTACGCATAACGGGTACCCCTCCGCCGGTCCACCTATGCCCGGACCTTCGGGTCCGGCCCGTCCGACGTACAGGAGAAGCCATGCAGGTGAGCAAGGAGACCGTCGTCGCGTTCATCCGCGAACGGGGCGACCAGGAGCGCGCGGCGCAAGCCGAGTCCGAGCTGCCCGACCACTTGGACCTGCCCAAGGACGACGACCTGGTCACGAAGTACGGCGTGCTGCCGGTCGACCTGGCCGGTGACGAGCCGGACCACGGCGGCGCGGCGCCCGCCGGGGAGAGCGGCGAGGCCGCCAAGGAGGAGTGAGAGCCGCTTGTCAGGTTCGAACTGACGACCTTTCGCTTACAAGGCGAGTGCTCTACCAGCTGAGCTAAAGCGGCGCGGTTGGCGCATCCAATCGTAGGCGACCGGTCGGGCGCATCCTTTGGGTGCCTGCTGGGTACGCGGACGGGACGCTATCCGAGGAGGACGACATGGGTGCAGACGACAAGATCGCCAACAGTGGCGAGAGCACGCTCGGCAAGGCCAAGGAGAAGCTCGGCGACGCGACCGACAACCGTGACCTCCAGGCCGAGGGCAAGAAGGACCAGAGCAAGGCCGACCTCAAGCAGGCCGGCGAGAAGGTGAAGGACGCCTTCAAGCAATGAGGCTGAATCTCAACCTCACGTGAGGTTGAGATCCGCGGTACCGTCAGGGCATGGCCGTCGCCCACCTGACCATCGGCGAGCTCGCCGAGAGATCCGGTGTGGCGACGTCCGCCCTGCGGTACTACGAGGCGCAGGGACTCATCGAGTCCGAGCGCACCAGCGGCAACCAGCGGCGGTTCCGCCGGGCCACCCTGCGACGGGTGGCCTTCATCCGCTCGGCGCAACGCGTCGGGCTCACCCTCGACGAGATCAGCGACGCGCTCGCGACGCTGCCCGAGGGGCGCACCCCCACCAAGGCCGACTGGGCGCGGCTCTCCCAGGGCTGGCGGCCCCGCCTCGACGCGCAGATCGAGCGGCTCGAGCGGCTCCGCGACAAGCTCGACGGCTGCATCGGCTGCGGCTGCCTGAGCCTGCGCACCTGCGCGCTCAGCAACCCCGAGGACGAGGTCGCCCCGCGTGGCCCGGGTGCGGTCTTCCTGGAGCCGGGGGCCTGAGGCCCGGGGACTACCCTGGCAGCCATGGCGCTGCGCATCGTTGCGACGAAGCCCAACCCGGCCCTCGTCACGCTCCCGTGGCACCTCTCTCTCGACGAGTGGGGCGACGACGTCGTCGTCCCCCTCCCCCGCGGCATCTCGCGGCACATCGTGCGCATCGTGCGGCTCGGCCAGGACGTGTACGCCGTGAAGCAGACCCGCGAGCAGTGGGCGAACCGGGAGTACCGGCTGCTCCGCGACCTCCGCCGCCTCGGGCTCCCCGCGGTCGAGCCGGTCGGCGTGGTCAGCGGCCGGGAGACCGAGGACGACGAGGAGATCGAGCCGGCGCTGGTCACCCGGCACCTGCAGTACTCCCTGCCGTACCGGTCGCTGTTCAGCCACGGCCTGCCCCACGACAGCCTGCCCAAGATCCTCGACGCCCTGGTGGTGCTGCTGGTGCGGCTGCACCTGGCCGGGTTCTTCTGGGGCGACGTGTCGCTGTCCAACGTGCTGTTCCGGCGCAGTGCGGGCGAGTTCGCGGCGTACCTCGTCGACGCGGAGACCGGCGAGCTGCACGAGACCCTCAGCCCCGGGCAGCGGGCCCACGACCTCGAGGTGGCGCTGACCAACATCTACGGCGAGCTGCTCGACCTCCAGGCCGGCAACCTGCTCAGCGAGGCCTTCGAGGCCGACGAGATCGTCGAGCGGCTGCAGGAGCGGTACGACGGGCTGTGGGCCGAGCTCACCGGCATCGAGGAGTTCACGACCGACGAGATCTGGCGGATCGAGCAGCGGATCGAGCGGCTCAACGACCTCGGGTTCGACGTCGACGAGCTCGACATCGTCACGGACTGGGACGGCGCCACCGTGCGCGTGCAGCCCAAGGTCGTCGAGGCCAACCACCACGCCCGCGAGCTGCAGGGGCTCACCGGCCTCGACGTCGAGGACAACCAGGCCCGGCGGCTGCTGAACGACCTCGCGGCGTACACCGCCCACCACGACCTCGGCGGCGAGAGCCGCTCGATCGTCGCGCACCGGTGGCTCACCACGGTCTACGAGCCGATCACCGCGATGGTGCCCGCCGAGCTGCGCGGCAGGCTCGAGCCCGCCGAGGTCTTCCACGAGATCCTCGAGCACCGCTGGTTCCTCTCCGAGCAGCAGGGCCACCCGGTGCACACCATCGACGCCGCCAAGTCCTACATCGAGACCCAGCTCTCCGGCCGCCCCGAGGAGGTCATCGCCGTCTCCCCCGACACCGAGGAGCTCCAGGCCGTCCTCGACGAGTCCTGAATCTCCCTCGTCGAGCCGGGGCAAAGTTCTCGTTGAGCCGGGGCAAAGTTCGGGTCGAGCCGGGTCAAAGTTCGGGTCGAGCCGGGGCAAAGTTCGGGTTGAGTCGGGGCAAGATTCCCCTTGAGACGGGTCATCCTCGCGACTCCAGGGCGTTTCGCAGGTCACGGAGCCACGGGTCGGAACTGCGGCCGCCGAGCTCTCCGCGGCGGACCACGATGACGGTCCAGCCGTGCCGGCGCAGCCAGGCCCGTCGCTCCTGGTCCGCCCGGCGCTGCTCGGCCGTCGCGTCGTGCCACTCGCCGTCGTACTCGACCGCGATCCGGTGCTTCGGGTAGGCGAGGTCGAGCCGGTACCGCGGGACGCCCTGGTCGAGCACCCAGTACTGCGGCACCGGGAGCGGCAGGCCCTCGTCGTGGATCCGCAGCCGGACCCGCGACTCGCCGGCCGACTCCGACCGCGGGTCGGCCAGGAGCACCAGCCCGCGCAGCTTCACCACGCCGCGCCGGCGTCGGTACCGTGGCAGCGACCGGAGCAGGTCGGCCTCCGTGACCCCGTGGTGCCGGCCGAAGAGGTCGAGGGCGGCGAGCCCGTCCGGTCGCGAGAGCTTGCAGCCCAGGTCGAGGGCGGTGCGCAGCGGTGTCGTGACCGCGACGCCGTGGACCCGCATGACGTCCTGCGCCGCGAGGTCGCGCTCGCCCCCCGCGCACCCCGTGCGCTCGATCCGCGCACGACCCCGCAGCACGACGCACTCGACCGGCGGCAGGATCTCGAGCTCGCGGTAGTCGAAGACATCGACCCCGTGCAGCCAGGCGGCCGTGCGGTCCACGAAGACGGCGCCGTCGGTGACGACGAGCCGGGCAGCGCTGATCCGGGACTCGATCGTGTCCGGTTGGTCGTGGCGCTGGTAGACCCCGTGCAGGACCCGCCGGAGCATCCCCATCGACACCAGGGCGTCGAGCTCCTTGCGGGTCACGCCGACGGATCGAAGCGTGGCGGTCGTGAACGGTTCGGCGGGCAGCAGGTCGGTGCGCATGCCCCGACCGTGAGCCACGTCCGCCTCGGCGCGCCGTACACGATCGGGGGCTGGGGACGAACGACGCGGGGAAACGCCTGTGCAGATGACCCGGCTCGACCGGAACTATCACCCGGCTCGACCGGAACTTTGATCCGGCTCGACCGGAACTATGACCCGGGTCGGCGGACCTGGGCGATGGCGTAGAGGGTGACGCTCGCGGCGACGCCGGCGTTGAGGGACTCGAGGTCCGTGGCCATCGGGATGGAGACGAGCTGGTCGCAGGTCTCGGCGACCAGGCGGGAGAGGCCGTCGCCCTCGGAGCCGACGACCACGACGAGCGGGCCGTCGGCGAGATCCAGGTCGGGGAGCGAGACCTCGCCGTCGGCGGCGAGGCCGACCACCATGCAGCCGGCCTCCTGGTAGGCCTTCAGCTGCCGGACCAGGTTCGTCGCCTGGGCGACCGGCAACCGGGCGGCGGCACCCGCGGAGGTCTTCCAGGCCGAGGCGGTCATCCCGGCGGAGCGGCGCTCGGGGACCAGCACGCCGTGGGCGCCGAAGCCGGCCGCGGAGCGTACGACGGCCCCGAGGTTGCGCGGGTCGGTGACGGAGTCGAGCGCCACGATGAGCGGCGGCTCGCCGAGGGACTCGGCCCGCTCGAGCAGGTCGTCGGGGTGGGCGTACTCGTACGCGGGCACCCGCGCTGCGAGCCCCTGGTGCACGGCGCCGTCGGTGAGCCGGTCGAGCTCGCCGCGGCTGACCTCGAGCAGGGAGATGCCCCGGTCGGCGGCGACTCGGAACACCTCGCGGAGCCGCCCGTCGCGCTCGGCGCCCTCCGCGACGTACACCGCCGAGACGGGCATGCGCGCGCGCAGCGCCTCGACCACGGAGTTGCGGCCGGCCACCCATTCGGAGTCGCCGCCCTTGCGGACCGTCGGCTTGCGGCGCGGGGCGGACTTCTCGGCCCGCTTCTTGCGCTTGTAGGCGACGTGCCCCTCGCGGTCCTTGGCCTTCGGGGTCGGTCCGCGGCCCTCGAGCCCGCGCTTGACCCGGCCGCCCGATCCGGCGGTCGGGTTGCCCTTGCCGGTCTTCTTGATCGCCCCGCGTCGCGAGGAGTTGCCAGCCATCAGAGTCCTTCGTTGGTGCGTTCGGTGGTCACAGCGACCAGGTCGGGCCCTGCGGGGTGTCCTCGAGCTCGATGCCAGCGGCCTTGAGCTGGTCGCGGATCGCGTCGGCGGTGGCGAAGTCCTTGGCCGCCCGGGCCGCGGAGCGCTGCTCGAGGAGGACGGAGACCAGGGAGTCCACGGCCGCGGTGAGCTTGGCCTCGGACCGCGACGAGGCACCCTGCCAGTGCGGGTCGAACGGGTCGACGCCGAGCACCGCGAGCATCGCGCGCACCGACGACGCGGCGCCGCGCAGGGCGGGGCTGTCCCCGGCCGGGAGCAGCTTGTTGCCCTCGCGGACCACGTCGTAGACCGCGGCCACGGCGGCCGGGGTGCCGAGGTCGTCGTCCATGGCCTCCTCGAACTCCGCGCAGAAGGTGCCGGGCTCGACGGTGCCGACCACGGACGCCGCGCGGGTCAGGAACGACTCGATCCGCGCGAAGCCGGCCGCGGCCTCCTCCAGCGCCTCGAACGAGAACTCCACGTGCGAGCGGTAGTGGGCCGCGACCATGTAGAAGCGCAGGTCGATGGCGCGCACCCGCTCCAGCACCGACGGCACCACCAGCGAGTTCCCGAGCGACTTGCTCATCTTCTCGCCGGCGGTGGTGATCCAGGCGTTGTGCAGCCAGTACGACGCGAAGCCGAACCCGGCCGCGTGCGACTGGGCCTGCTCGTTCTCGTGGTGCGGGAAGCGGAGGTCGACGCCGCCGCCGTGGATGTCGAAGGTCCCGCCGAGGTACTTCAGCGCCATCGCCGAGCACTCGATGTGCCACCCGGGGCGCCCAGGCCCCCAGGGGGACGGCCAGGCGGCGGTCTCGGGCTCCGTCTCCTTCTTCCACCCCTTCCACAGCGCGAAGTCCCGCGGGTCGCGCTTGCCGCGGGGGTCCGCGTCGGCGGCCGCCTCCATGTCGTCGATGCGCTGGTGGGTCAGCTCGCCGTACGACGGCCAGGACCGCACGTCGAAGTACACGTCACCCGACCCGTCCTCGGCGACGTAGGCGTGCCCGCGGGTGATCAGCCGGGTGATCAGCTCGATCATCTCCGGCACGTGGCCGGTCGCGGCGGGCTCGTAGGTCGGCGGGGCGACGTTCAGCGCGTCGTAGGCGGCGTCGAGCTCTCGGCGCATGGCGTAGGCGAGGTTGTACCAGGGACGTCCCTGCTCGGCCGACTTGACCAGGATCTTGTCGTCGATGTCGGTGATGTTGCGGATGAAGGTGACGTCGTACCCACGGGCGACCAGCCAGCGCCGCAGCACGTCGAAGTTCACCGCCGACCGGACGTGGCCCACGTGCGGCTCGGACTGCACCGTGAGGCCGCACAGGTAGATCCCGACCCGGCCCGCCTCGAGGGGGACGAAGTCGCGGGTCTCGCGCGTCGCGGTGTCGTGGAGCCGGAGAGTCACCGGCCCATCGTATCGGCGGGGCCGACGCCGCCTCAGGTGCGGGAGGAGCCCGCCGCGCAACATCGTTGACAGCGTGTCACCGCGCCCACAAATGTGGCCTCAGCACACATCTCGGGAGGACGCTGGCGAAGACCGGCTGGTGACGGAAGTTGTGCATGTGAAGCGTGTTCACGAAGTGACGAAAGTCGGTAAAATCATCCCCGTGCCGCACCTTCCCCTGCGCGCCGCTCTCGCGGGCGCGCTGATGCTGACCCCCCTCGCCGCCCCCGCCACGCCCGCCCTGGCCCGCCAGGCCCGCGCCGACGCACCGCGCGAGATCGCCTACCGGCAGTGGGACACCGCCGCCGAGCTGCGCACCGGGACGCTCTCCGGCGTCACGGTCGCCTCCGGCAAGCTCAGGCTGGCGAGCCCGACCGCCCGCCGGACCCTCGGGCGCACCACCTACCAGGCCGGCACCTGGACCTCGCCGTGGACCCGCCCCGGGTTCGCGCTCACCGAGCTGGTGCCGTCCTGGGCGGCGAGCACCCCCGAGGGCACGTTGGTCCAGGTCGACGTGCGCGGTGTCAGCGAGGGCGGCACCCGCAGCAGCTGGGACACTCTCGGCCGCTGGGCCCGCGGTGACGCCACCTTCCGGCGCACCAGCCTGGGCAGCCAGACCGACGACCTGGCCCGGGTCGCCACCGACACCTGGGTCGCGGCCTACGGCGGCTTCGCCACCTGGCAGCTGCGGGTCACGCTGCTCCGCAAGGCCGGCACCACGCTGACGCCGACGGTCGGCACGGTCGGCGCCGTCGTCTCCGACCTGCCCGCCGTCGACCGGGTCACCACCTCGAGGCCCGGCGTCGCCCGCGGCGTCGTGCTGGACGTGCCGCGGTTCTCGCAGATGGTGCACGCCGGGGAGTACCCCCAGTACGGCGGTGGCGGTGAGGCCTGGTGCTCCCCCACGTCGACCTCGATGGTCCTCGCCTACTACAAGAGGCTGCCGCCCAGCACGGAGTACTCCTGGGTGCGGAGGTCGTACGTCGACCGGGCGGTCGACCACGCCGCCCGGATGACCTTCGACCACGGGTACGACGGCACCGGCAACTGGCCCTTCAACACCGCCTACGCCGCCCGCTACACCGGCCACGCGTTCGTGACCCGGTTCGCGTCGCTGCGCGGCGTCGAGACGCTGGTGCGCGCGGGGATCCCGGTCGTCACGTCCATCACGTTCGGTCGCGGCCAGCTGTCCGGGGCCCCGATCTCGGCCAGCAACGGGCACCTCGTGGTGGTGGTCGGGTTCACCTCGGCCGGCGACGTGGTGGTCAACGACCCGGCCTCGCGGACCCGGTCGGGCGTCCGTCGTACCTATGACCGCGGGCAGTTCGAGAACGCCTGGCTGCAGCGGTACCCGACCAGCAGCGGCCTGCGCGGCTCGGGCGGCCTCGGCTACGTGATCCGGGACGCGGCGCACCCGCTCCCGGCCTCGACCGGCACGAGCTGGTGACCCTCACCGCCGCTCCGCCCCGCCACGTGGTGCTCACCGCGTGGCGGGACGCGGCACTGGCGGCGGGCAGCCACCAGGGCACCCGGGTCGTCGACGGCGCGCTGGCCTTCGAGACACCGGCCGGGGCGCTCGCCTACACCGACCCGCACGCGCAGGGCGCAGGACCCACGACCTACGAGTGGGCCGCCTGGGTCTCGCCGCAGGTCGAGATCCCGTTCGCGGCGACCGAGCTGGTGCCGTCGTGGAACGCCGAGACACCCGGCGACTCCTGGCTGCTGGTGGAGGCCCGGACCGCCACCGACCACGACGGCCACCGGCGCTGGTCGCCGTGGTTCACGCTGGCCCGCTGGGCCGACTCCGACCGCGAGATCCACCCCACCTCCGTGCCCGGGCAGGTCGCTGCCGGGGCCCGGGTGGTCACCGACGTGGTCGAGGCCCGGGACGGGACCCGGTTCGCCGCCCACCAGCTGCGCGTCTCCCTGCTCCGCCGGGTGGGCAGCCAGGCCCGGCCGACGGTGCGGATGGTCACGGCGATGGCCTCCCAGGTGCCGTCCGCGGCCCCCGAGCAGGTCTCACCCGGTGGGCTCGCGTGGGGCGTGGAGCTGCCCGTGCCGCCGTACTCCCAGCAGCTGCACCGCGACGAGTACCTCCATTGGGACCGCGGCGGCCGCAGCTGGTGCTCCCCCACCAGCACGTCGATGCTGCTCGCCTACCACGACCGGCTGCCCACGCCCGGCGACTACGCCTGGGTCGAGGAGCGCTTCCCGAACCGGTTCGTGGTGCAGGCCGCGCGGCACGTCTTCGACTACGCGTACGGCGGCGCGGGCAACTGGGCGTTCAACACCGCCTACGCCGGACGGCACGGCGTGCACGCCTTCGTGACCCGGCTGCGCTCGCTCACCGAGGTCGAGACGTTCGTGGCCGCGGGGATCCCGCTGGCCGCCACGGTGTCGTTCACGCCGGAGACGCTGACCGGGGCCCGCTACGCCACCGACGGGCACCTGCTCACCGTGGTGGGGTTCACCGCCGACGGCGACGTGATCTGCAACGACCCGGCCTCTCACACGATCGCCAGCAACGACGAGGTGCGGGTCGTGTTCGACCGCGCGGAGTTCGAGCGGGTGTGGCTGGGGGCCTCCGGCGGCGTGGTCTACGTCGTGCACCCGCACGACGTACCCCTGCCGCCGCCGGCGGACCCCGGCGAGCCGAACTGGTGACCGGCCCGAGGGCCGAGGTGGCTCAGGGCTGGGCCCCGAGCTCCTCCTCCTCGGCCGCGGCCTCGGCCTGCGCGTCGTCGATGTGGCGCTTGATCTGCTCGGGCGGCAGCGCGCAGGCGTAGGCGATCCCGTAGATCACCGCGGAGAACACGAACAGCACCGGGATCGCCCAGCCGAAGCCGATCAGGCCGGTGCCGCCGTAGTCACCGAGGTAGGAGATCAGCGCCAGACCCGCGAGCCACGGGATGGTCCACGAGGCGCCGGCCTTGAGGTCGTAGCGCTCCGCCTTGACCTGGCCGGTCAGGTGGAAGACACCGAGCAGCACGAAGCCGAGCAGCACCGCGACGAACAGCTTCCAGTTGATGGGCCAGGTGGACCAGTAGATGATCAGGTTCGCCGCCCAGAAGGCCAGGAACGGGATGACGTGCCCGCCGGGCACCCGGAACGGCCGTTCCTGGTCGGGGATCCGCTTGCGCAGCGCCGCCATCACCAGCGGACCGGACGCGAACGACAGCACCGTGGCCGAGGTGATGAAGCCGACCAGCTGCTGCCAGCTCGGGAACGGCAGGAACACGATCAGCCCGACGACGAACGCGACCACGAGGCTGACCAGCGGCACACCCCGGTCGGTCGTCGAGGCGAGCTTCTGCGGGGCGTTACCGTTGCGCGCCATCGCGTAGGAGATCCGCGAGGTCGTCGTCGTGTAGATCAGGCCGGTGTCTCCGGGGGAGATGATCGCGTCGGCGTACAGCAGCACCGAGAGCCAGCCGAGGCCGAGCAGCGTGGCCAGCCCGGCGAGCGGGCCGAAGTCGTTGGCGAAGCTGAGCTTCGACCAGCCCTTGTCGAGCAGGTGCGGCTGCAGCGACCCGATGAACGCGAACTGCAGCAGGATGTAGATCACGGCGGTGATCAGCACCGAGCCGACGACCGCGATCGGCACGTTGCGACGGGGGTTGTCGGTCTCGCCCGCGAGCTCGATGCCCTGCCGGAAGCCGAGGTAGGAGAAGACGATGCCCGAGGTCGCGATGGCGGTGAACACACCGTGGAAGCCGGTCGGCTTGAAGCCCTGGCTGGTGAAGTTCTCGCCGTGGAAGGAGGTCAGCAGGAACGCGGCGATCACCACCAGGATGATCGCGATCTTCCACCAGACCAGCGCGTTGTTGATCCGGGCGAACCAGCGGACGCCGAAGTAGTTGACCACGACGAAGAGCGCCATCAGCACCACCGCGGTCCCGTAGCCGAGCAGGGTCAGGGTGTGCACCTCCTCGCCGCCCACCATGTGCGACTGGGTGAAGGGGAGGTACTTCGTGGCGTACTGCAGCGTGGCCTCGACCTCGATCGGTGCGGTGGTGCCCACCGCGACCCAGGTGATCCAGCCGGCGGTGTAGCTGGCGAAGGAGCCGAACGCCAGGTGCGGGTAGCGCACCACGCCGCCGGACAGCGGGAACATGGTGCCCAGCTCGGCGTAGGTCAGCGCGATCAGCAGGATCATCACGCCGCCGAGGGCCCAGGAGATGATCGCGGCCGGCCCGGCCGCGGTCGACGCGTCCAGTGCGCCGAACAGCCAGCCGGAGCCGATGATCGAGCCGACGCTGGCGAACAGCAGCCCGATGACCCCGACGTGCCTCTTGAGCTGGGGTTCGTCCGTGCGTGAGGCGGTAGCGGTATCGGTGGCCACGAGAGCACCCTTTTTCCATCGACGTCGCTGCCCGGGTCCGTTGCAGACAGCAGGGGACAC
>Ga0308174_10000470_pt1 | contig 16841 bp, 12 predicted proteins | sample PhyPR2_FD_203894 | JGI IMG/M metagenome (GOLD analysis project Ga0308174, IMG submission 203894) | Soil microbial communities from UC Gill Tract Community Farm, Albany, California, United States - DLSLS.P.R2 | ecosystem: Environmental > Terrestrial > Soil > Agricultural land | place: USA...
CCGTTAATGGCGAGTGTTTTTCCGGGACTGATGAGAGTCGTTTGTTGCGAGCCATTGTTCCAATCGTAGGTCAGGGAATTGTTGGTGAGAGAGCTGATATCGTCAGTATTCTGGAAGCCAGCGCCGACGTTTCCAAAAACCAAATCAGCAGTGGTGCCCGGCACGCCAGAAGGGTTCCAATTCGAACCAATAGACCAGTTGCCACCGGCGGCATTATTCCAGGTGGTTGCCGCAGCATGAACTTGTTGGACTGCGAACAGAACGGCGGCAAAGATTGGAACGATTTTGGAGAAGCGAGGGGTTTTCATAATTCGTATCATGGGCCTGGGAAGAAGTTTAAGAGCCGGCCTTTTGAATCGCATCCCTCTTTGGAGGGGGGAGGGGCAAACTTCAAACTCCAAACTTCAGAATCCAAAGTTCAGGGAAGCAGCAAACTCGGGTTCGGGATTTAGAGATGATTGGTTTCCCCTCGAAAGAGGGATGCTGGAGTTTTGGGTTTGGGGTATCGTATGATTGAGCTCGGACCGAACGTGGGTTTGGTCGAGTGATTTGTGCAACTGAAAGCCGCTGAAAACAAAACGCAAGGCGAGCCGATTCGAAGGCTTCCGCGTGTGTGGGCGTTTACACTGATCGAATTGCTGGTGGTCATCGCGATCATCGCGATTTTGGCGGCTATGCTCTTGCCTGCCCTGGCGAAAGCGAAGGCGAAAGCTAAACGAATCAATTGCGCGAGCAACCTTCGCCAGATCGGGATTGGAATGACGGTTTACGCCGGTAACTATAGTGATCTCGTGGTCACGGCTCGTCCGGTGGGGAGTGGGAACAATCAGCATGCGTTGAATGCCGACGCTGCGACAGCTTCGAAAGAAGTCGCGCTGGATCCGACCAGAACGAACAGTGCTTCGATTTGGGCCTGCCCGACTCAGAACAAAGGACAAGTGGTTTACAATGACATGGTTTCTCCGCCGCAGTGGAATATTGGGTACCAATATTTTGGCGGGGTTCGGGAATGGATAAACCACGCGGGAACATTTGGCTCGGCAAGCCCGATTAAGCTTGGGACCTCGAAGCCGAGTTGGGTACTGGCGGCGGATGTGGTTTCGAAAGTGAACGGCCAATGGACGGACCAGCCTCATACCAGTCCGGGCGCGCCGTATCCGGAAGGCAGCAACCATTTGCAAGTAGATGGCTCGGTCTCCTGGCGAAAAGTAAGGACGCTGTACGAAATCACCGGCTGGGGGAACACGAGTTATTACTGGTATTTTTATCAGGACGATTTGTCGCCGATTCCGACGAACCTGCTCGCGTCGTTGAAGTTCACGCCGTAAGTTCAAGCTTGGCTTGGGCCCTGATGTTCAACACTCTGGGTGTAAGAGCATGAAGAAGCCTGGGCAGCCAGCGCGTCCCGGGAGGGTATCTCGGGTTTTCCCAAGACAATTCGAGCCGTTTGGTTTCCTGCTTTTGCTTCTGGCGGTGCTGCTCACCCGGCCCGGTTGGGGAGCGGAGACTGAAATCCTGACCAACGCCGCGCAAATTTTGTCGCTCTCGGCGGCGCGGGCGCAGGAACACCTGCCGGTGCATCTGCGGGGGATTGTGACGGCGGCCGAGGCGGGCTGGGCGGACAAATTCTTTATTCAGGATGAAACCAGCGGTGTGTTCGTCGGTAGAGGCTCGGATTTGCGTCCGGAACCGGGAGACATCGTGGAGGTTACCGGAATCACGGTTCGAGGTTCCTACGCACCCACCATCGGCACACCAAAATGCGTAAAGCTTGGGACGGCGCCGTTGCCGGAGCCGCGCAAAGTAGCAATCGAGCAAATTATGTCCGGCATCGAGGACGGACAGCGGGTGGAGATTGCGGGGATAGTTCGGGCGGTTACGCCCGGGAAAACAAATACAGATCTCGAAATAGCCTCCGGCGGATATCGGTTGCACGCCTTTCCAAAGACGCCGACTGATTTGGACCCACTGACGTTGGTGGGAGCTCGGGTACGCGTTAGAGGGACGGTGGCGGCTTCGTTCAACGCCACGCTCCGGCACCTGCTGTCCGTGGTACTGTTCGTTCCTTTGCGGTCGGATTTGGTGATTGAACAAATGGAGACGAGAGATCCATTCCAGGAACCGCTGTCGCCGTTAACTGGAATTGCGCAGTATCGCCGGGATATGCTCCCGGGGACGCGGATGCATGTTAAGGGCGTGCTGACGCTGCAACGAGCCGGGGAGGATGTTTTTCTCGAGGACTCTACGGGCGGGCTTCATGTGCGGAGCCGGCAGACCGACGCGTTTGCGATTGGAGATACGGTGGAGGCGGTAGGATTTCCCGACGTCGAACAATTCCTTCCGCTGCTGGATGACGCTGTCTTGAGGAAAGTGGCTGAATCGCGAAAGCCGGTTGAGCCCAAGCGCGTGTCGCTTGCCGAGATTCAGGACGGGCTGCATCATGCGGGTCTCATTATGATACCAGCGAAGCTGATGGACCGCAGCTTTCGGCAGGGACGCCTCGCCGCGAATGGCCAACGGCTGACACGCACGGTCCTGATGTTGCAGCAGGAGGGTTTCGTGTTCACCGCGGAAGCGGAATCGCCGGACCGAAAGACTGCGCTGGCAGACATTCCGATTGGCAGCATGCTGGAGGTTACAGGAGTATGCTTCAGCGAGAATGGGGAAGACAAGAAACTGAAGTCGTTGCAAGTGCTGCTGCCGAGCACTGAAAATTTTCGGATCATTGCCAGACCGAGCTGGTTTACGCCGCAGAGGGTGTTTGTCTGTTCCGGGATTGTTTTGGTGGTGGCACTGAGCGCGGTGGCCTGGACGGTAATGGTCTCGCGCCGGAATGCGGTTTTGCGGCAACTGATCGGCGAAAAGGAAACGGCCCAAACGGAACTGCAGGAAGCGCATGATCTGCTCGAAGAGCGGGTGAAGGAGCGGACGGCGCAGCTCAAATTCCAAATCACTGCACGGAAAGACTCCGAACTGGAGTTCAAAGCGGTGCTGACAGAGCGCACGCGGCTGGCGCAAGAGCTCCATGATACGCTGGAGCAAACGCTGACGGGGATAGCGCTTCAATTAGACACCACATCGAAACTTTTCGAACCGAAACCGAAAACAGCAAACGAACACCTGGAACTTGCCAGGGAACTGGTTGCACAAGGACAGGTCGACGTGCGGCGGTCGGTCTGGGATCTGCGGTCGCGCGCGCTCGAACAATTTACTTTGCCTGGCGCGCTGTTGGCGAGCAGCAAGCAATTGAGCGATGGAACCAACATTCGGTTCGAAGTCATGGCCAAGGGGCGCGTGCGGCCACTCTCTGAAACCGTGGAGGAAAACCTCCTGCGCATCGCACAGGAGGCGATGACCAACATCGTAAAACATTCCCAGGCCACCTCGGCGGAAATCGAACTGGATTATGGGCCAAAATCGGTAGGCCTGCGGATAAAAGATAACGGGCGAGGATTCGAACAGCAGCAAACCAGCGGACCGGAAAGCGGCCATTTCGGTCTGCTTGGAATAACGGAAAGAGCGAAACGGCTCGGAGCTGAATTGAGCATCGGCAGCGTACCGGGGAAGGGAACATCGATCAGAGTTCAGGTCGCGCTTGAATCGGAATCGCAGGCTGAGGAAAAAGTCGCGGCCAATGGCGCGTAATGAAAGAGAAACGAAAAATCCGAATCCTGGTCGCTGATGACCACTTTGTGGTGCGGATGGGGCTCAAAGGTGTGGTGAACACGGAACCGGACATGGAGGTCGTCGGGGAAGCGGCGGATGGAAAGCAAGCGGTCGAGATGTTCGAAAAACTCAGGCCGGACCTGGTGTTGATGGATTTGCGGATGCCGCTTAAGGACGGGATCGCCGCGGCCAGCGAAATTCGAATGAAAGATCCGGACGCTCGCATCCTGATGCTGACGACGTTCGATGGCGATACGGATATTCATCGCGCGATCGAAGCGGGCGCTCGCGGGTACGTGCTGAAGAACTCGACGGGTGACAAGCTGGTTCCGGCGTTGCGAGCAGTGGCTGCGGGAGAAAAATGGATCCCAAAAGAAATTGCCAACCGGCTGGCCTCAAGAAAAATGTTTGAAGACCTGACTCCTCGCGAATTGGACGTGTTGCAACAAATGACGCGGGGGCTGGCGAACAAGGAGATCGCGGACGTGCTGGGAATCAGTGAATACACGGTGAAGGACCACTTGAAGAACATTCTGGGGAAACTCCGCGTTGCGGACCGCACGGAGGCGGTCACGGTGGCCCTTCAACGCGGGATTATACAGCTAACCTAGTTGCTAGCTATCCTTTTGGGGAACCTGGGGGCCGGCGTTTACGCCGATCCAATCGAGGTCAGCCTGACCGCGAGTAACGGTCCATTTCACCTGATGGGCGCCAGCTTCCAGAGTGACTGGGCCGAGCTTTTGTTCTGCCCAGGCGCCTGCAGGAATTTTTAAGACAAAGCTGCGCCCATCGAGCTGGAGTTCGGCTTCGGCATCCTTTTCAGCGCGCGCCCGGATGGATAACTCAAATTGGGCAGGTTTTTGGTTATCAACTTTGTAGGCCGTCCATTCACCTGCGTTCAAGGTGATGTATTGTTCCGAACGGCGCCGTTGCGAATCCACAACCGTGACGGAAACGGGGTCGTCGAGGCGATAGAACTTCGAATGGGCATCCGTCTGGACGGAGTAAGAAGCGCCTTTGCCTTCCTGCCCAAAGTTCTCGGCCTCAATTCGAAGGGGAACGCGGCGCAGCATGGCATTAACGACGTTGGGATGGTAATCGCAGTTTTCGAGCCGCACATTTTTGAGCAGTTGAGCGAAGGCGTTGCTCGCGACCTCTGATGTTGGCTTTGTTTCGCCCTGCGAATAGGCAACCACGGCGTCCCAGCCAGGGGGACGCTTACAGGAATAGGGGCCATTCTCGGCATCCATCTTTTTCCAGGGCCAAAAGCACCAGCCGATGTTCCTGGCTTCGAAATACTCGGTCGTGGCCCAATAGATGGCACTGTCGCGTTCGCCGGTTTCGCCGACCCAGACAGGGGCGTTGAAGCGATCGCGGTAGGAGAGGTAATGTCCGATACCTTTTAGCCGGACAGGGGTGTCCCAGCAGTAATAGTGAAACTGGTAAACGAGATTGGGATCGAAGGGTTTGGTGAATTCGGACCAGTCGTTTGCCCAATCGAAGCCTTCGACGATGACCATGTGTTTTGAATCCACCGCCCGAATTGCTTTGGTCAAACGCTTGTAAAGAGGCTCCAGTTCTTTTTTGAACTTGCCAGCCGCGCCGGTGCGTGAAGGGAGGGGTTCGTTGAGAAGATCGAAACCGGCAACGGCAGGTTCGTCTTTGTAGCGGCGAGCGATTGCCGTCCAGAGCGCGACCAATTCCTGCTGGTGTTTCGGATTCATGAACAACTCAGGCTGATCATTGGCGCTGTCATCAATGTTTTGCCCGGTTTGGCCACCAGGCGCTCCGTGCATGTCGATGATGACGTAAACTCGATGCTGTTTGCACCAGCCGACGAGGTTATCGAGCAGCCGGAAACCCTCTGAATCGGCGGTAGCGTAATTATCTCCAACGAGGAACAGCCGGGCATTGAGCGCCGGACGAACTGAATTAAAGCCCAACTCGCTGATTCTGGTGATATCGGTTTCCGTGATGTAGTTGGCCCGGAAGTTTGTCCAGAAATCTCGTGCTTCAGCGGGACCGAGCAGGTCCGAAACAAGCTTTTCAATCCGGCGCGGGCGGTCTGCCTCCTTGCCGAACTTCCACATGTACCCCTCGGGCAACATCCAGTTGCCGAGGCCGACGCCACGAAGCATCACTTTGTCACCATTGCCGTTAATGATGTCCTGGCCGCGGGTTTTGAGAAACGTCAGTTCTGTGGCGGCCTGGGACGAGGCTAAGAGGCCCAAAGCGCAAAGGCTCGCGAATGATATTTGTTGGAGGCGCAGCAAGGTTTGATTCTGCATGTGGATGATATTACAACGAATGCGGCTGAGGCGGCATCCCCCCAAAGAGGGGTACCTTTTGAGAGCGGCCGCGAGCCGTACCGCATGTGCGAGGGGAGAAGGTGGGAAATTTTCACCTCGTGATCGCTTCGTGGCCGCTGCGAACGGGGGACCGTTCGCGGTCCGCGAGAGCGTGGCATTTGGTTTTGTATCTTGCGCGGGGGAATCGCCGGGTGTTTACTGCGGTTGCGGACGAGGGAATGAGCGAATCTAAGGCAAACGACGGGAAGAACGGCGCGACCGGCAAACCGTTGCTTTACGTTGTCGATGACGAGCCAATGCTGCTTGAATTGGCGAGTGTAATCCTTGAACCGCTCGGATACGCGGTCAAAACGTTCCGTGACCCGGACTCCGCAATAAAGTCGTTTAACGCAGCAAACCCCGCTCCCGCCCTGGTGATAACTGATTATTCGATGCACGCAATGAACGGCATGGACCTGCTGCGCGCTTGCCGTAAAGTTCGGCCGAAGCAAAAGATTCTGCTTATCAGCGGCACGGTCGGAGAGGAAATATTCCGCAATTCACCGCTGAAACCCGACCGTTTTCTGACAAAGCCTTACCACGCCAAACAACTAGTAGAAATGGTGCAATCCTTGCTGGAGAAATAGCTTATGAAGAAGATTATCTCTCGGATCTTTCTCGGTTTGCTGATCCTGGTCATTCTCGCCGCGGTGGCCGTGCACTTGTTCCTGGACAGCGCGGTAAAGCGCGGAGTCGAGACGATCGGACCGTCGGTAACGAAAGTCCCGATCAAGCTTAACTCGATCAGCATTTCGCTGTTGTCCGGCTCGGGCAAAGTGAAGGGACTGACGGTCGGCAACCCGGAAGGCTACAAAACGCCGTCTTCTATTCAGGTTGGGTCCGCGAGCCTGGAGTTGTCACCGGGATCGATATTCTCGCCTAAGGTGGTGATCAAATCGATTGTGGTTGAAGGTCCCGAGATCACGTTTGAAACAGATTTCAAGGGAAACAACCTCAGCAAGATTCTGGATAATGTTCAGAAATCCTCCGGGACGTCGACCAACGAACCCAGTAAGCCGGCACAGCCAGCCGAACCTGCTGCCAATCAAGGCAAAAAACTGGAAGTGGATGACTTCGTGATAAAGGGGGCCAAAATGCATGTCAGCGTGACGACGCTGAACCAAAGCGCGACAGTCCCGCTGCCAGATATCCACCTGACAAACCTGGGAACCGGCCCGGAAGGCATTACGCCCGCCGAGTTGACTGAGCGGGTGCTGAGCGAGATCGAGAAGGTGGCGGTGCAACAGTCCGCTTCGGTTATGGGGGATATCTCGAAAGGGGCACAGTTTATGGCTCGCGACGTGCAGTCAAACGTAGTGAATAAGGTCACCAAAGGGATTGGGGATTTGTTTAAGAAGAAGTAGTCGCGCCTACACTCGCATCAGGCGTAAACCCTCAGCGGCGGCAAGCTCCTGCTGGCGCACATCAAAGGTTAAGAAGAATCGAAGCTTCAACTCAAGGGCACACGCCACGTGCAAGACATCCAACGAACGTGTTCCGAGCTTCGGCGTATGCGACTGGCTCAATTCAGCAGCGCGATTCAACGCTGCTCTCCAGAGAATGTCGGCCTGGCGCAAGTGGCCTGAAACAAAATCGTTCGCAAAATCCGCGAGCGCCTCAGCAAGTTCCTCGGGTCCCAGTTTTCCGTAAAATGCCGCTCGGCAGATCGCGTTCACGATCTCCGTTCGACCATGGTGGGTGACTATCAATGGCCCTTCACTCCGTTGCCACGATTAGGTGACACACCTGCCCCTTCGGGCAATTCATTTTGGCTTCTTTGGCAGCACAACTGCGGTCATATTTATGAGCCGGCCGAAGCGTTCTTCGGATTTGGTGAGTCTTTTTGCAGGAGTTCCCTTCACTGGGCACTCGATCGACTAGCGGACAATGTGCAGGACCGCCGAATCGGTCGGGTGCCCGGTGTTTTTATGTCCAGCAGGAAATGCGCGGTCTGCGGGCACCAATGGGGTGGAAAGTCCACGTACTGTCCCAAATGCGGGAGCCCCAGTGAACCCCGCCAAAAGGCAGGCAAAGCGCTGGAGGTTGTCTTGATTCTAGTCGGGCTGGCAGTATTGCTTTGGCTTTGTTTCAGGTGATTACTCGTAGCGCAGGGCATCGATAGGATCCAATTGGGAAGCTTTCCTCGCAGGATAAAACCCAAAGAAAATCCCCACGGCAGCACTGAAAATAAACGCAATGATCACCGAATCCAGCGAGACCTGCGTGGCCCAATTTTTGAGTGCGGTGAGCATCTGAGCGCCTCCCACGCCGAGGCCAATCCCCAGCAGACCTCCGATTGAACTGAGCGTTACCGCTTCAATCAAAAACTGCAGTAGAATGTCCCTTCCACGCGCCCCCACGGCCATGCGGATGCCGATTTCGCGGGTCCGCTCAGTAACGCTAACCAGCATGATATTCATGATGCCGATGCCGCCAACCAGCAGAGACACACCAGCGATACCTGCGAGCAGGGCGGTCATAGTTTCCGCGGCGGCATTTTGCGCTTCAAGGAACTCCTGCGGATTACGGATGAAGAAATCGTCGTCGCGGCCCGGCTGAATCCGATGTCGCTGCCTCAGCAATTCCGTGATGCCGTTCTGGGCTTCGGCGATCTCGCCCGCACTGGCCACCTGAACGTTGATTGTGCGCAGGGTGGTAACACCCGCGAGACGTTTCATGGCGGTGGTGTAAGGCGCAATGACAACATCGTCCTGGTCCGAACCCATCATCGAAACGCCTTTGGCCTTGAGAACACCCAGCACTTTCATCGGGACGTTCTTAATCCGAATGGTTTGGCCGACCGGGTCCATACTTGGAAACAACTTGTCTGCAGTCGTTTTGCCCAGAATACAAACTTTGGCGGCGGAACGCACATCGGCATCGGTGAACATAGCTCCATCGGCGATTTCCCACTGGCGGATGCTGAGATAGTCCACTCCTTCACCCCGGCCCTCAGTGCTCCAGTTATTGTTGCCAAACATGAGCTGTCCGCTGAAGCGAGCCTCGGGACTGACGGCCGCCACCCCGGGGACCTCATTTTCGATGGCCAGCGCGTCTTCAATCGTGAGCGTGCCAGCACCGCCAAACCCGGAGAAGACGCCACCACGATTAATACTGCCGGAAAAAATCATCAACGTGTTCTGGCCGAGCGCCGCAATGCGCGCGGCCACTTGAGCCTTCGCTCCACGGCCGAGCGCTACCATGGCAATTACCGCGCCCACGCCGATGATAATCCCGAGCATCGTCAGGACAGTTCGCATTTTGTTCCGTTTCAGGGCGCGGAAGGCGATTTTGACGATGGCAAGGTAAATCATGTGCTAACCAGTTAACTGTGCCGCCTTTTGCTCAGCTTGCAATCGGTTCAGCTCATTTTCAGCAATTAACCGCTTTGCCACGGGCGTATCGCTCACGATCTTGCCGTCGCGCATCACCACCATTCGTTTCGTGTACTGGGCAATATCGAGTTCGTGTGTGACCATGACGATGGTAATGCCTTGATCGTTGAGTTTCTGAAAAACGCCCATGATTTCAATGCTCGTGCGAGTGTCCAAATTACCGGTGGGCTCATCAGCAAGCAGAAGGGCCGGTTCATTGGCCAGGCCGCGAGCGATGGCGACTCGCTGCTGCTGACCACCGGAAAGTTGATTCGGCGTATGGTCGGCCCGATCGCTCAAGCCTACGATTTCCAGCGCCTTCAGAGCCCGATTTCTTTGCGTGTCCCCATCGATTCGTTGCCGGGCGTAAAGCATAGGCAGTTCAACGTTCTCCAGGGCGGAGGTTCGGGCAAGAAGATTGAATCCCTGAAACACGAAGCCAATTTTCTTGTTACGGATGTCGGCCAGGTCATCCCGGTCGAGTTTTGAGGCATCCACACCGTCCAAAAAATAACTGCCTTTGCTGGGCCGATCGAGGCAGCCGAGGACATTCATCATCGTCGATTTGCCTGACCCGCTGGCGCCCATTAATGCGACGAACTCGCCCTTGTTGATTTCGAGCGAGACACCGCGGACGGCGTGAACGTCCACTTCTCCGGTGTGGTAGATTTTGTGGACGTCCTGGAGTTTGATGACCATCAGAAGCCTCGCCGGCCACCGCCGCCAAAAGGACTGGAGCCGCTCTGGGGCGCGGCTGGGGCCTGGCTTTGGGCATATTTGACCGAGGTTATAACGAGATCGCCTTCTTTTAGGCCGTCGGTGACTTCAGTTGCCGCACCATCGCTTATACCAGCCTTGATTCGAACGGGCTCAGGCTTAACGGTTTCATCGGCATGGGAGGTGGTGTTGGTTGAGGGGACATAGACGGTCCGGAAGGCGGGTTGGGCGGCGCGAGGGCGCTGCGCACCGGCGCCGGCACCGCCGGGGGCGCCGCCGCCACCGCGCTGAAGGGCACCGCTCTGGAATAATTCGCGCAACTTCGCGCGGATTTCGGGGGGCGGTTCCTCACCGCGGTCGCGCATTTCGCGGACTTTGCGCATCAACTCCTCCGGGGGTTCGTTGCCAGTGAGTTGCGTGGAGGCAGTTTCGCCGGGCTTATTCGTGGTGCTGGTGGCGGTTAGGCCATTGGTCGAGCCGGCGGGTTTTCCAGCACTGAACTTTGCGAAGAGTCGCGCGATGAAATTCTGGTTGGTCGGCGGCTCGAGTGGTTTGAATCGCAAGGCGAGATTAGGAACTTTGAGCACGCCAGTTCGTTTGGCGGTGATGATCGAGACCGTGGCGGTCATGCCGGGCTTGAGTTTCTGGTCGTCGTTGCGAACTGCGATCACGGTGTCATAGGTCACTACGTTTTGGACGGTGATGGGCGCGTTCCGGATTTGGCTGACTTTGCCAGTGAATGTTCGGTTGGGATACGCGTCGACGGTGAAGGTTGTGGTTTGGCCTTCTTCAACTGTTCCGACGTCGGCCTCCGAGACGTTGGAGTCGATCTGCATCTTGGAAAGGTCATTGGCGATGACGAAAAGGGTGGGGGCATTCATACTGGCGGCGACAGTCTGGCCGACATCGACGTTGCGGGAAATGACGATACCGTCGACCGGCGCATAGATGGTGCAGTGGGCGAGGTCGACTTTGGCTTTTTCCAGAGCCGCTTCTTTGATGGCGACCTGGGCCTGGGCCTGGTGAAGATCGGCTTGCGCTTTGTCGTCCTCGGAAGGGGCGACCAGATGGTTGGTGAGCAGTTCCGCTGAACGGCGGGCGTTCACTACTGCCAGTTCCAAAGATGCTTTGGCATTGGCGAGGTCGCCTTCGGCCTGGTGAACGGTGGCTTGAAAGACGGCGGGATCGAGCTGCGCGACGACCTGGTTGGACTTCACGAGCGAGTTCCAATCGGCATACAGCTTCTGAATATTGCCGGAAACCTGGCTGCCGACCTGGACGTTGATAACGGGGTTCAATGTCCCGCTGGCAGTGACGGCTTGCGTGAGGTCACCGCGGGTGACGGTGGCGGTTTGATATTGTGGAGCGTCCTCATGGTCGGTTTTGCCGTACCAAACGACTGCGACGACGACGACTACCAGAATTAGAAAAACAACGAGCCACTTGCCCCGGCGGGGCTTTCCATCTTTAGCCATAGATTCACGCGAATGCTTTCCTGTGAGACAGGAAATCTCTCGTGAAAGTTACCGGAAAACAGAGGGGTATCAATGGTTTCCGGGCTGCGGGGAGCGATTTTCTAGGGCGAAGGACTAAAAACTCCAAAATCCAACACTCAAACTTCAGGGAAGCCTCAAGCTTCCAATCCAAGGGGATAACTCAATGAAAGTGAAGCCGGAGCGGGCCGATGAACGAACGTTGAGCTTCATACCTGCTTCCACTAAAACCCACTTCCGTGCCAGCGCTACAAAACGCCTGCAAAGCGAGGGCATTGGGCCTTGGTCTGCACAATCCTTGTCCGGCGCTTTTCCAAAATGATGACATGGGCGGCAACGTTCTGAAAAATTCGCCCGGTGAGGGCACCGGGCCTACAGGACTGGATTTGCTGACGAGGGCCGTGCAAGCGGCGGCACGCAAGCTGCTTGGTCCCCCATGTGATGTATGGCGGTGTCCATTTGAAGGTTCAGTTTAATCTTGTACTCCTCCTTTCGCACATAGCCGTTCTAAAAGTTTAACGTCGTAAAGCAGCACCTGCACATCTGACCGGCCGAGCATTTCGTTTCACCAGCTTCACTTATGAAAAACTCCATTTCGTCCAACACCGACGGAAATCCCAAGCCCACAGCGCCGCAGGACCTGGGCTTCTCGCCCTGGCAACGATTAAAGACCAAGCGCATTTCCTATCTCACGCTGCCGCTTTTACTAATGGCGACGATCACGGAATTCGTGATTCTGGCTACGGGTTGGAAATATCAGCAAATCGTCTGTTTGCCGCAGGGGATGGGGGTGACATTCTTGGGGATTGGCCCAATTGGCGCGACGATCCTTGCGGTTGAGCTTTTGAAATTGCCGCTGGCGATTTGGACCGCGTCGCGGTTTGGCTGGCAAAAGGGGTTCATGCTTCTGGTGGGTCTGCCGCTGATTTGTGTCCTGACTTTCCAGCTGGTGAAGGACATGGCCGTCTATGAAATGGGCGTTGCGATGGCGCCGGCGAGTCAGTTGCTGGAAAAAGCAGAGGCGGAAGAAATCAAGATCGCACAATTAAATGCCGAGCTTGGCTCGATTGACAAGAAGCGCATCGACCGGGAGCACAAATTGGCTGACCTGACGGCCAAAGAAACCAAAGCGAAGGCTGACCTGGAAGAATCTCTGAAGCGGAACGACGCCGCCCGGCAGGACGCGATCAGCCTGACCGAGTACCAAAAGAAAGAATTGGCGGAAGTTGAATCGCGCCAGGCGGCAATCATTCAGCAATTCAACGCCGATACCGCGCAACTCACCAAAGAACTCAATGACCTTCGCGCCCGGCGCGAAACGGAGGTGGGCCGGAATACCCAGTGGAATGCCGAGGACGCCCGGATCGAAAACGCTTACAAAGCGAAAGTGAGCGAGTACGCCAACAAGAAAGCGGCATACGACAAAGCCAAAGCCGAATATGACAATGCCAATTTCCTGAAACGCCAATTGCTGAAAGAACCGGTGGACCCGGGGGTGCCGCCCGTGCGCGAGTCAAATACAATCCTGAAGCCGACGGCGGTGGCGGAGATCGACACGCAAATCAAAACGAAGGAAGCCGAGTTGCTGAACGTGAACAACAAGCGCCGGGACCGGGTCGCGCAGGTGGACGCAGATGCTCGGCGGCTGCGGGAGGAATTCGACCAGCGCTCGACGACCAAGCGGGAGCAATCGGATAAAAAACGCGAGGAACTGACGGCTAGCCTGGCCGCGCTGGTGAAAGAAGAAAAAGCTGAGCGGGAACAGATCGACCAGCAGTTCGACGGAGTTGCCCAGAAAACGGACGGCATCCGGGCAGAAATCGATGGCAGCCGCAAACGGGCTCAGGGCTATTACGAAGCGCGTGAGGAAGCGATCCGAAAAACACAGGTGCATCGGATCGCGACGACGGTGGAAATCGTGCGTGGGCTGATCAAAGGCGAGCGGCCGATGTCCATTAAAATGACGGCCAAGGAGCGCGGGGACATTCTCACCGACCAAATCTCGATGGTCCGCATTTGGGTTTATCCGGTGCTGGCTTTCATTGTCGCTTTCTTGCCGACCTTGATGGTTGAAATAGGTTTCTCAACCGTGTTCCAACCGGAGCAGGTACGTCCGCAACACCGGCTTGGTTTTGTTGGCCGCCGGATGCATTGGCTTTATACGCGCGCCGGGCGTTTGAAGATCTTGCGGGCCGAACGTCTCGCGAGCGAAGCCGACGCGCAAATTGCTGCTCGCGACCAAGCGTTGGCGGAGGTCAAAGGGGCAATGGACAAGGCACTCTTTGATAAAGATGCCGAACTTATCGCCACGCGCGATGCTCTCGAAAACGCCCAGGCCGAACAGGCCCGACAATCGAAGAAACAGGACGAAGAATGGGTTGCGAAGCTTGCCGGGATGGCTGATTCCCTGAACCGGACGGTTGTGGAAAAAGACGCGTTGCGGGACTTGCAGAAATCGGAAGTCGAACGGCAAATCCAATCGCGCCAGAACGCCTGGTCCGAACGGATCAACCAGCTTCGGCAGGAGTTGGACGAGCAACGCGCGGCGGCGGAAGCGGAACGGACGGCGCTGATGCAGGAACACCACAAAAAACTGATGGAAGTCACTGAGGAGAGCAAATCGCAGGTGATTCAGCTTCGACGCCAGCTTGCCGATAGCGAGCTTGCGGCCGTGGAAAAGAACGCCCGTTTGTCGCATGACCTGAAGGCGGCGGTTCAAGCGCGCGACGAAGCAGAATCGCGATTGAAGCACCAGGCGGATGCTTTGGCGCTTCGCTTGACGGAGGCACAGGAAGACGGCACGCGCCAGTTCGAGAAAGTGACGCGCCTGGAGAAACAGCGTTTGGAACGGCAGCAGACGGAGTTTGAAAAGACGCTGCGTTTGCGGGACGAGGATTTCGAGCATCGCCTGAAACAGCAGGAGCAGGAGCTGTCGCTCGCTTTCGAAGCGCGGCTGGCGGAAGAGAAAAACAAAGTGGAACAAACCGCTCGGCTGCGGGAAGCGGAAATCGAGCGGCAGTTGGACGACCGGGTCCGTGAAATTGACGCGCGCTGGAAACAGGAAGTGCAACAACGGGAAGAAGCGTCGCAAGTGCGTTTGAAACAACGCGAACAACAATTGCAAGCGCAGGCGGACGTTCGCTGGCGTGACGCGCAATCTCAGGCCGAAGAACAATTTCGCCGGCGCGAAGCGGAGCTCGAGCGCCAGCTCGAAGCGCAAACCCGCGATGCGGACACGCGGCTAAAACAGGAATTGCAGCAGAAGGAACTGGCGTTCCAGGCGAAGCTGAATCAGCGGGAACAGGAACTCGCTATCAAGAGCGAGGGACGCGAAACGGAATTGCAAAAGCAACTGTCGGAGGACTTGCGGCGGCGGCAGGAAGAATGGGAACGAGAAACCTCCGCGCGGGTCCGCGCCGCCGAAGCACGGCTTGCGCAGGAAGGCCAGCAAAAGGAAGAACTGTTCCTGGCTAAATCACGGCAGCGGGAAGAGCAATGGCAACTGAAGCTGGACTCCGTTGCCGCCGAATTGCAGAGCGAGAAGGCCGCTGCGGAACCGTTCCGGGCGATGCTCGCTCGCGCGGAAGAAGAGCGCGACGAAGCCAAACGCTTCGCGTCGGAAGCCAACCGCCACGTGGCAAGCCTCGAGAAGAAGCTTAATGAAGCTTCGACGTTCCTGAGTGGGCTGCGCAATGGCACCCGGGAAAACTCGCTCTCGTGGGCGCTTGAGGAAAAGAATGGGAAAAGCGGGCGATGAGGGCGGGAACTTAGCAGGGGCAGGGGGATTTTGTATTTGCAGTCCGAAACGTGATTGAAATACGCCGGCCTCGTGGGTGGCGTTCGCCCCCAATAAGGTCGCTCAGACGCGGCGCGATTCCGTGGAGCCACCTGGAGCGCGCCGCGCCGCCCATTTTCCAGAAGCTCCGGGCCGGGACATGAACCGGAACGCGCCGCTTGCGATCAGGACTGATCAAGTCCATGACGATGTCGGAGCCCAGGCTCACGCAAGCGACGACCGGGCCAAACGCCGGGTAGTCCCGATGCGGAGCGATGCCCAGGGGTGGAATGTACTCGTTGATAACGCAATTCTCGGCGGCACGATCGAAGGCGTCCCGGCTGACACGCTCAGCCAGCGGCATGAGCCATGAGGGAAAATCTCTGAGCCAGACTGGAGCAGGGCCACCCGAGGAATAGCCGAGACCGTATTGCTGGATACGCCGCCGAAAGTCACTCTGCCAGGGCTGGGCGTCCACCTGTGCTATCAGCTCCCTTTCCTCATCCGGCATGACGTAGTCAAGTTCCAGGAGAAAGCCCGGAACGGTATCAGCGGCATCGCCGGCGCTGGCATTCAGAAACAACTCCTGCTGTTGCACGAATTAATTTAGCACAAAAAACTCCGGGCAATGGTGAACTCGCCGGCGAGACGCCAGCGCTTCCAGGTGTCCGGCTTTCAGTACGAATTAATGGCAAAAACATCATCCTTATTAGCCCGCAAATCCGCCCATTTCCACCGTTCGACATGCCCATCGCAGAACGAGAAGGCCGCGCGCTGGTCGTGACGGCACGCCGGTTGTTTCGAGCCGCCGGCGGCGGCGGCGCCCGCCGACCAGCCGCTGGCGGGGTCCGGTTGTTTGGTGGTGACCTCAGTGTAGTAACCCGCCGCCGGCAGCCTGTCGAGATTCGCGCCGCTCCTGGGAACGCCGACATCGCCAATCAACCAGATTTGGATTGCGCGCCTCAGATTGCTCAACTTCAGACTCCCCAAAACATTCCCCGCGGGATCCCTGGCATAACGAATCACTCCGGATTCGTAACTGTTTCCCTCCAACGGACCATAACCCTCGCACGGAGACTTATAATAGGCTACGACCGTGGCAAGAATGTCCGCATCCTTCACTTCGGTGCAACGCCACACATTATTTGAGGAGGCACTGCTGGTCACATATTTGCCTTTGTCCAAAATTTTGAAATACCAGTTGTTGGGGTCGACGGAGGGCCAAGTCAGGGTATTTAACGGCGGCAGCGCCTCGCCGTTGTCGCTGGCATACATGAGCATGCCCAGGCTGATCTGTTTGTTGTTGCTCACACAGGCAATGCCCTTGGCCTTGGACTTGGCCCGCGACAAGGCCGGTAACAACATTCCGGCCAGAATGGCGATGATGGCAATCACCACCAGCAACTCAATCAAAGTAAAAGCCGCCCGGGCGTGCCGGGCGCATCTGGTCAGTAGCTTGGGAGCGCGG
>Ga0308174_10000472_pt1 | contig 16765 bp, 15 predicted proteins | sample PhyPR2_FD_203894 | JGI IMG/M metagenome (GOLD analysis project Ga0308174, IMG submission 203894) | Soil microbial communities from UC Gill Tract Community Farm, Albany, California, United States - DLSLS.P.R2 | ecosystem: Environmental > Terrestrial > Soil > Agricultural land | place: USA...
CCGCAACGAACTTCAAGCCGGTAACCTGCACGACCGGCCCGGACGGGCTGTGCTCGCCCTGGATCCATTTTGGATAAACGACGCTCATTTCTCCGGGAGCCGCCGGCATCGTCACGTGCGCGTGCTGGATGCCATGGGCGATGTCGCGCGTATCGACGTCGAGCACTATCCCTGGACTTGCCGCATGCGTGCAGGTGGCAAACGCAAGAATTCCAACCGCGCAGGTGCAACGAGCGATCCGAGGCAAGCAGGTCGTTTGCAGAAGGGTCACGGTCGGCTTCTCCGAAGTTCGATCAGGTATCGTAGGCACGGGGCAGAACCGGCAGCAGTTCTCCCGTCGAACTGCGTCCCCGCGGCTACTCTGCCATATTGCCGACAGCGCGGGGGTAAAGGCGCCCACGAGGCCGGCTCCGGGGCGGCATGGGAGAGCAGCGCCGATCGTCAAAGCCGGTCCAGCAACGGCGCTTGGCTTGGAAGGATCTTCTCGCGCGCAACGGCGAGCGTCATCCATTCCGCCCTGTCGACCTCCGGAAATTTTTCGAAGCGCCCGCTACGCGGCGGCCACTCCATGTCGAAGGCATTGCTGCAAAGGTCGGCGACGTTGAAGTCGCCTTCGAGCGCGAACGCAACGACGCGCTTGCCGCCCTTTTGCACGATTTCCCCCAACGGCCGCAGCTTGCCAATTGCGTCCACGCCGAGTTCTTCGCGGAATTCGCGCCGTGCGGCGTCTTCGGCCTTTTCCTGCGAATCGAATTCACCCTTGGGGAGGGTCCACGCGCCGGCATCGCGCCGCTTCCAGAACGGGCCTCCCGGATGCACCAGCAGGACCTGCAGTTCGCCGTCGACGTACCGATACAGGAGGATGCCCGCGCTGCGTTTGCCCATGATTGGATTATCGCTTCCGGCATAGCGCCAAGTCGATAAAGGGTTTGGTCGTCGAGACCGGCCGCGATCGAACGCACACCCTCTGCGCAACTACGTATAGGCGAACGGACGATCGTCAGCAGCTCTTGCGCTTCGTGTTGCCGCTTGTGTTTTCATCGTGTTGTAATTGCCGCACGAACAAGGTGAGTCATGACTGACCTAAAGAACCTGGACAGGAACGGATCCGACGCCTGAGGACGCTTATTTCCGGCAGGGAAAATAGGAGACTATTACTGTTCTGCCCAAACCCCACTCAGGAAACCGCATGTCCCTGGAGCTCTACTTGCATCCGCTCTCGTCGTATTCCCATAAAGCGCTGATCGCGTTTTACGAAAACGATGTTGCCTTCGAACCGCGGCGTGTCGACGATCCCGTGATTTATGATGAGCTCAAGAGCATCTGGCCGCTGGCTCGCTTTCCCCTGCTCCGTGACACCGCGCGCGACCGCATCGTTCCGGAAGCCAGCATCATTATCGAGTACCTCGCTCAGCACTATCCGGGCAAGGTCAAGCTGGTTCCGGATGACGCCGACCTTGCGCGGCAGGTGCGCATGCGCGACCGCTTTTTCGACAATTACCTGCATGCACAAGTGCAAAAATTCGCGTTCGATCACGTCCGTCCGGCCGACCAGCGAGATGCCTACGGCGTGGAAGAGGCGAGGGCGATGTACTTCAAGGCGCTCGACATGGTCGAGAGCTCGATGGCGAGCAAGACCTGGGCAATGGGCGATGACTTCACGATGGCCGACTGCGCCGCGGGCCCGCCACTGTTTTATGGCAACCGCTTCTTTGGTCCGTTCAACGACACGCACAAGAACGCAACCGCGTACCTCGAGCGCCTGATGTCACGGCCGTCGTATGCGCGCGCGCTCGACGAAGCCAAACCGTTTTTCCACTATTTGCCAGCGTGAACGCCAGAACCGCCTGAGGTATCGCAGGGCGAAACCGGACAGGTTCCGCGTAGTCTCGACTTTTCTGGGCTTCGTCATTGCTGCACGCCACTATTCCAGAGTGACGCCATGCCGCCCGTCCACCCTTCGATACCCCAGGGCGAACGGGGGTATCGTGCGCGCAACCAGCATCGCCTCTCCCGCTGGCGGGAGAGGCCGGCGCACGCAGCGCGACGGTTGAGGCGCCTGGAAGAACAGTTTCCCGAAGTACCACCCTCATCGGCCTGCGGCACCTTCTCCCGCCAGCGGGAGAAGGCAATGCAATCGGATGCAATCGCCTCTCGTGAATGCAATCGCCTCTCCGGCACTGAAATCGCCTCTCCTGCTGGCGGGAGAGGCCGGCGCGTGCAGCGCGACGGGTGAGGGTGGCGTAGCAGCAAACTGGCGCCCTCAATGCGCGGCGTATCCCGGTCCTCGCAACACCTTGCCCGGCAACTTGCCGCTCATCTTGCCGTCTTCGATCACCGGCACGCCATTGACGATCACGTATTGCATGCCAATAGAGTACTGGTTCGGTTCGGCGTAGGTCGCTTGGTCGTGCACCGTCGCCGGGTCGAACACGACGAGGTCGGCCCACATGCCTTGCTTGATCACGCCGCGATCGGTCAGGTGCTCGCGCTGCGCCGGCAGCGAGGTGAACTTGCGTATCGCGTCGGGTAGCGCGAGCTTGTGCTCGTCGCGCACGTACTTGGCGAGGATGCGTGGAAAGGTGCCGTAGGCGCGCGGGTGCGGATGATCCGCGCCGAGCAGGCCGTCCGTGGCGGCGGCGCCCGCATCGTTGTCGACCGACACCCACGGTTGCTGCAGCGCAAGCGCGACGTCCGGTTCGTCCATGCCGAACACGGTCACGTAGGTTCCGGCTTTGTCCTTGATCAGGAAGTCGAAGATCGTGTCGATCGGGTCCTGCTTCCATTCGGCGGCAATCTCGCTGATGCGCTTGCCCTGGTACTTCACGAGTTCCGGATTGTTGACCGAGCAGATCAGGATGTCCTCGGGACCCTTGATCGCGAGCCACTCGTTGTCCCACGCCTCGGTCGGCGCCGTCATATCCTTGCGCATGCGCGCGCGCATGGCCGCGTCCTTCAACCGCTCGACCAGTTTGTCGGTGCCGCCATCGTTCGCCCAAGGCGGAGTGAACGCGGCCATGTCGTTATTCCAGGCCGTGTAGGCATAGGTATCAGCAGCGACGTCGATACCGTCGCTGCGCGCCTTCTCGATCCGCGCGATGACCTGCGGCATCTTGCCCCAGTTCTTCTTGCCGGAGGATTTCAGATGGAAGATTTCGACGCCGATGTTCGCCTCGCGGCCGATGCGAAAGGTCTCGTCGAGTGCCGCCATTTCGGCATCACCTTCGCTGCGCATATGCGTGGCGTAGATGCCGCCGTAACGCGATGCCACTTTCGCGAGCGCGATCAGTTCTTCCGTACTTGCATACGGGGCAGGCGGATATTGCAGGGCGGTCGAAAGTCCCAATGCGCCCTGGCGCATGCCCTGTTCAACGAGGGCTTGCATCTGCTTGAGTTCGTCTGCGGTCGGGGCGCGATTGCCGTAGCCGATCACCATCGCGCGCGCAGTGGCTGCGCCGAAGTAGGTGCCCATGTTGATGCCGATACCCTGCTTCTCGAGCCGGGCAAAGTACTGCTCGAGCGTGCGCCAGTCCGGCTTGATCTTGTAATGATCATAAGCCGGTTGGTTTTCCCTGATCATGGCGTCGTTCAATGGTGCGACCGACTGGCCTTCGCCGGTGATCTCGGTCGTGATGCCCTGGAATATTTTCGACGGCGCGCGCGGATCGACCAGCAGCGTGATCTCGGACTGGCCGAGCATGTCGATGAATCCCGGCGCGACCACCATGCCCTGAGCATCGATGGTGCGCGCGGCTTTCGTGTCGGCCAGGTTGCCGATAGCTGCGATATGCCCGTCCTTGACGGCGACATCGGCCGCGTACCACGGCGATCCGGTGCCGTCGATCACATGCGCATTGCGCACGATCAGATCGTAATTTGTTTCGCCTCCATGGCTCAGCGGGACGCTCAGTACCAGCAGCGCGACGGAGAACAGGTGCTGGCGCAGAATCATCAGGCTTCCCCCAACTCGGACAGGTGGGCCGGATTGTACGTGCCAGCCGTTGTCGCGTATGTAGATGGTGGACGATCGTGCATTCGCATTCGCGTTCGCCACGACGCGGTGGTCGATGGCGGGATACCCTGTCAACCGGTGTTCTCGTCACTTTTCGATCCAACCAGAGCGGCTTGAGTGGCCCAATGAGGGCCGGTTCGCCGGGCTTTTGCAACAAGCGATGGCTTAAGCATGTCGGCAGCTCCTGCGTTCTCGCAGCAAACCGCAGAAGCAGGCTGGCGTCTTGGTGAAGGGATGAACAATTGCGACAGCCGCAAAGCACGCGCAGGCGCGGATCGTCGGAAACCTGAATCGGTCCGCAACGCGCGTTCGGTGCGGGGGCTATCAGGCTCAGCCGGCCTGCACTAACATCAGTCGCGCCGCTCTTCGAAGGTATCAGCCCGCAACTCATGCCTACGCATGCCACGATCGCGCTGCTCGTCTGCGAACAGTGCGATGCCGCGCACCGCAAGTCGCATCTGGAGTATGGCGAACTGGCGCGCTGCGCGCGTTGTGGTGCACGCCTTGAAAAGGCGCAGCGGCTCACGCCGGGCGGGATGCTCGCGATGACCATCGCCGCGGGGATCATGTTCGTGCTCGCGAATGTCTATCCGATCGTGTCGGTCGACGTCCGCGGCGGGCACGGCGTGAGCACGTTCTGGGGTGCGATCCTGGCGAGTTGGAAAAACGGTTCTCCATCCATTGCGGTGCTTGCCGCATTGACCGTTTTCTTCACACCGCTGGCAGAATTGCTCGCCGCCGGGTACGTCCTTTGGCCGCTGGCGCACGGGCGCCGCGCAAGGCACTTCCCGGGCGCGATGCGCGTGCTGCGACTCGTCGATACCTGGAGCATGCCCGAGGTGTTCCTGCTTGGTGCGATCGTCGCGCTGGTCAAGCTGGGCGGCATGGCAACCGTGATCCCGGATACCGGCTTGTGGGCGTTCGGCGCATTGACCTGGCTGATCACGCTCGTGACCTCGTTCGATCATCGCTGGCTGTGGGACATCGCGACAGGAGTGGAGAGTTGAGCACGGTTACTGCCCGCGAGCTCGGAATCCTGCCTTGCGCCGAATGCGGGATGCTGTGCCGTGCCCGTGAAGGCGATGCACTGGCTTGCCCGCGCTGCGGCAACAGGTTGCATGCGCGCAAGCCGAACAGCGTGGCTCGTACCTGGGCGTTCCTGATCGCGGCGGCGATCCTGTACCTGCCGGCGAACCTGCTCACGGTCATGCGCACCGACAGCCTGTTCGGCAGCGAAGACCACACGATCCTCGGCGGCGTCGTGGAATTGTGGAACGACGGGTCATGGGATTTGTCGATTATCGTGTTTGTCGCCAGCATCGTCGTGCCGATCCTGAAAATGCTCGCGCTGGCGGTGCTCGCGCTGAGCGTGCAACGCCGTTCGCACTGGCGCCGGCAACAGCGCGCACGTCTGTACCGCTTGCTCGATGCGGTCGGCCATTGGTCGATGCTCGATGTCTATGTGGTCGCGTTGCTGGTCGGGCTGGTGCGCTTTCACGGCATCGCCGAAGTATTGCCGGGGCCAGGCATCGCTGCCTTTGGCGCGGTCGTGGTGCTCACGCTGCTGTCATCGTTGAGCCTTGATCCGCGCCTGATCTGGGATGAAGCCGATGCCGATCCGGCCTGAAGGCGAGGAGTCCGCTCGCGGCGACCCACTGCCGGATCTTCCGGCACCCGAGGTGCGCCGGCGTAATCGCTTCGCACCCTCGCTGGTGTGGATCGTGCCGGTGGTTGCCGCGATCGCGGCGCTGTCGCTGACCTTGCGCACCTATCTTACGATCGGCCCATCGATCACGATCAGCCTGCAGTCTGCCGAGGGCCTCGAGGCCGGCAAGACCCAGGTACGCTACAAGGAAGTCGTCATCGGCCACGTCACCGGCATCGTGCTCAGCGAAGATCACGTGCACGTGCACGTCGAAGTGCGCCTGGACCAGCGCGACAAAGATTTTGCCGTGGCCGACTCGCGCTTCTGGGTGGTGCGGCCGCGTTTGGGCCTTGCCGGCGTGTCCGGGCTCGGCACGTTGATCTCGGGTCCTTATGTGGCCGCGGACCTCGGTATTTCGCGCGAACGACAGACCGAGTTCGTCGGGCTGGAAACGCCGCCCGCCGTGTTGCGCGGTCAGAAGGGCCATGGTTTCGTCGTGCACGGCGATGACCTCGGTTCGCTCGACATCAACTCGCCGGTTTATTACCGCCGCATCCAGGCCGGCCGCATCAGCGGCTACAAGCTCGACCCGGATGGAAAGGGCGTGTCGATCCAGCTGTTCGTCGATGCGCCCTATGACCAATTCGTCACGCCGGCGACGCATTTCTGGAATGCCAGCGGCATCGACGTGTCGGTCAGCGCCTCCGGGCTCAAGCTCAACACCGAATCGTTGGCGACCGTGATCGCCGGTGGCATTGCATTCCAGACATTCAATGGCAGCGGCTCGCTTGCGCCGGCCCCGGAAGGGTCGCGCTTCGAGATGTTCCGCGACGTGGCGGCAGCGATGAAGCCGCCCGATGGCCCGGAACTCGACCTGCGCATGCATTTCAATGAAACCTTGCGCGGGCTCGTCGTCGGTGCGCCGGTCGATTTTCGCGGCATCACGATCGGCAACGTCAAATCGATCAACCTGGACTACGTGCCGGCGAACCAGACCTTTCCTGCCGACGTGATCGCCACGATCTATCCGCAACGCCTCGGGCGCATTACCGACCGGTTCCTCGAAGCCGGCGCCGGTCACGCCGATTTCCTTGGCGTGCTCACCAATCTGGTCGAGCACGGCTTTCGCGCTCAGGTCCGCACCGGCAATTTGTTGACGCAACAACTGTACGTCGCGATCGACGTAGTGCCGAACGTCAAACCGGTCAAGCTCGATACGGCGACGCAACCCATCGAAATGCCTACCGCACCAGGCAGCTTCGATGCACTGCAGAACCAGCTCACCAGTATCGTCGCCAAGCTCGACAAGGTGCCGTTCCAGGACATCGGCAACGAGCTGCGCGACGCGCTGCACAGCGCACGCGTGCTGCTCGGCACGCTCGATTCGGACTTGGCGCCGCAGGCCAAGGCGATGCTCGAACAGGCGCAATCGGCACTGAAAAACCTGGACCACGCCCTGGCACAGGATTCACCGCTGCAGCGGGGCGCCGATCACACGCTGGACGAAATCGCACGCGCGGCGCAGTCGCTGCGTGCGCTCGCCGATTACCTCAATCGTCATCCCGAGTCGCTGCTGCGCGGCAAGCGCGGCGACGCCACGCCGCAAGCGGCGCCTGCCGAGCCGCAACGGCAACAGCCCAGCCCGCAAGGAGGCCAGTGATGCGAACTGTCTGCCGAGTCCTGCGCCTCGCGACGATCGCGCTGCTGCTGGTTTCGTGTTCGTCAGCGCCGATGCATTTCTATACCTTGCGACAAGGCAGCGCGGAGAATGCGCCGGCCGTGCCGGTCGCGTCGGCTTTCGTCATCGATGTGCGGCCGGTGACGGTGCCGGCGCAAGTCGATCAGCAGGAGTTGCTGGTGCGTGAAAGTGGGCAGCGCGTTGCGATCCTGGATAACGAACGCTGGGCCGCGCCTCTGGCTGCCGAGTTGCGCGAAGCACTCGCGGCCGACCTGACAGACCTGCTCGGCACGCGCGACGTGCATGGCCTGCAACAGCCACCCGGGACGCCGCTGTACCGGATCGATGTCGAGATACGTCAGTTCGATTCCTGGCCGGGGCGCTATGCGGCAATCGAAGCAGACTGGAATATTCGCGGCACCGGCGAGCAGCCACTCGCCACCTGCACCAGCCATGCGTCGGAATCCGTCGGCGCGGGTTACGAGGCCCTGGTGCAGGGTCATCAGCGCTCCCTGACGCGTGTTGCCGGCGATATCGCCGCTGCGCTGCGCTCGATCTCGAGCGCTGCGTCCGTGGTGTGTCCGAAATCGGAAACACGCGGCTAGCGCGCGAGCGACAGATCAGGGCATTCCAGTTTGCGATCTTTCGTCACCGGCCACGCACCACATCCCTGTGGCACGCTCTTGCCGTGGGTTACTGCCCCGGAGCGCGATAGCTCGGCGCTTTGGCTTGGGCCGCGGAATCGATTTCTTCGGCGGTCAGCAGTACCGTGGTCTTGATATTCACGATGCCACTGGCGGCGATGTTGAGCGCAATGGCCGCCATCGTGGCGTTATCGGGCGCCTCGCAGATCAGATACACGTCGCTCTCGCCGAAAGCGAAATAAAAGCTTTCCAGCTTGCCACCGGCAGACTTGAGCGCTTTCTTCACCGCAGCGGCGCGGCTCGAGCCACCTTCACTGAGCAGCCCCTTGACGCCTTCGGCTTTGTAACTGGCTTGCAGAAGATACTTTGACATGTGCGAATCCTCGGTTGAAATGCTGCGGCATGAGAAGCAAAAGTGTGGCAACCAGCGTTCTGATGGAGTGACCGGCTACACACCGATGTCGTCGTTTTCCGGCGAGTCAGTCAACTGACGGGCTATTCCCCAATTCCGCGCTGTGGCGCGTTGCAGTTGCAGCGCCCGCGGATAGATAGCCCATACGCAACGTATTGTCCACTTGCTCCAAGCGTGTTGCGCCGTGCATGGGACACGTCGGCGCCGGTGTGCGCTCAGCCAGCGCCGATTTGATCGACGGTGCGCGCGAGCGCCGCAACGCAATCGGTGTCCATTTTCAGCGTCGCCAGTTCATCGGCACGGGTCACGCCGCGAGTCAGCAGCGCGAGCGGCATGCCGGCATCCCGTGCCATGCGTGCGAAGCGAAAACCCGAGTACACCATCAGTGACGATCCGACCACGAGCATCGCGTCGGCCTCGCGCAACGCCGCATGCGCGCCAGCGACGCGCTCGCGCGGCACGTTTTCGCCGAAGAACACGACATCGGGCTTGAGCATACCGCCGCAATCCAGGCAGGCTGGTACGCGGAAGTTGCTCGCGGCAGCATGATCCAGGTCGGCATCGCCGTCCGGCGCGGAAGCGGCAGCCCGGCCCTGCCACTCGGGATGCGCATCGGCCAATTGCTCCTGGACAACGCTCCGCGATCTGCGCGCGCCACAGTCCAGGCACACCACCTGGTCGATGCGCCCGTGCAGGTCGATGACGTTTCTGTGGCCGGCGCGCGCGTGCAGGCCGTCTACGTTCTGCGTGACCAGCGTGCCGAGTCTTCCTTGCGCCTCGAGCCGTACCAGAGCAAGGTGCGCGGCATTCGGCCGCGCGTTGGCAACCAGCGGCCAGCCCAAGAAACTGCGCATCCAGTAGCGTGCGCGCATTGCCGGATCGCGCACGAACGATTGATAGGTGATCGGCGCGCTGCGCTTCCATAGCCCGTCCGGTCCGCGGTAATCCGGTATGCCCGATGCCGTGCTGACCCCGGCGCCGGTCAGTACGAAGACGCGGTCGTGTGCGTCCAGCCAATGACGCAACGCGTTGGCGGCAGCGTTTTCTTCATTCGCAAACGAGGCTACGGCATTCACGCCATCAGATTAGCAAAGTCTTCTGTGTAGGCCAGGTGTTCGCCACAAGCGAACGCTTATGGGGGCGTCAGGACCGGTGGCGTTTGCCAGGCCCAATGTTCCCGCGCTGCTGCGTCCGCTCGGTACTGTTCCAAACTGGAGCAATCCGAATGCGGAGAGCGATGCGCGGCTCCAATTCGTTGGATGAGGAGTATATTGCCGCCCAGCGACATCACGGGGGCGGCACATGTCCATGGCTGCGCGCCGGTATCGCGCATTCATCAGCTACAGCCACAGCGACGCACGCGTGGCTGCCTGGCTGCATCGTTCACTCGAGACATATCGTGTTCCCAAGTTGCTGCGCGGGACAGAGGGCGAGTTCGGCCTGGTTCCCGAACGGGTCAGCCCGATCTTTCGCGATCGCGAAGAGCTGGCGAGTTCCGGTCACCTGGGCGCGCGGGTACAGGGTGCGCTGGCAGATTCCGACGCTCTGATCGTCATTTGTTCGCCCGTTGCGGCGGCGTCGCGCTGGGTCAATGAAGAAATCCTGTCGTTCAAGCGATTGTCCGGCAGCGCGCGCATCTACTGCCTGATCGTGGACGGCGAGCCGCATGCCGGCGGCGCTCGCGAGTGTTTTCCCCCAGCGTTGCTTTTCGAGCTCGAGGCTGACGGCCAACTCGGACAGCATCCGGCCGAGCCGATCGCCGCCGACCTGCGCGCCGGCAAGGACGGTAAGACCCTTGCCCGGCTCAAACTCATCGCCGGCTTGCTCGGCGTGGGCCTGGATACGTTGCGCAAGCGCGAGGCGCAGCGTCGAACACGGCGCCTGCTGGCGATTTCGGTCGGCTCGGTCGCGGGTATGGCGCTTGCCAGCGTGCTCGCCGTGACCGCGCTGATCGAGCGCAATCATGCGCGGCGCGAGCAGCTGCGCGCCGAAGTCGCGAGCTATGACGCCGAACGGCGCCAGCTGCAGGCCGAGGACATGCTGGGCTTCATGCTCGGCGACCTGCGAACCAGGCTGGAAAAAGTCGGGCGCCTGGACCTGCTCGACAGCGTCGATGACAAGGCGACGAGTTACTTCGCCAATCTGGATCCGCGCGACCTGACCGACACCACGCTCGCGCGCCAGGCGCAAACGCTCACCGATATCGGCCAGGTACGGCTGAATCAGGCGCGCTATCCCGAGGCCTTGGCCAGTTTCCAGAGCGCCGAAGCGCGCAGCCGCGCGCTGGCATCACGCCATCCCCAGAGCGGCGATTTCCTGTTCGACCGTGGACAGGCCGAGTTTTGGGTCGGTTACGTGTATTGGCAGAACCGGGAAATGGACAACGCGCAGTCGTGGCTGACGCGCTATCGCGATACCTGCCGCGCGGTGTATGCGATCGACCCTGCGAAGGCGGCGTGGCAGCATGAACTGGCGTACGGGGACCATGGGCTTGCAGTAGTCGATCTCGAACGCGGCCAGTTCGACTCCGCGGCCGAAGGATTCCGGCGTTCGCGTGCCACGCGGGTGTCGATGCTGGAAAAGACGCCCGCCGATACCCAACTGCAGTTCGAAGTCGCCGATGAAGATTCATGGCTCGGCAACGTCGAGGAACAACGTGGCCATTTGGCGGCCGCCGAATCCCTGCTTGCAAGCAAAGTTGATGTCCTGCGGCGCATCGCCGCAACTGACACCAGCGATCCGAAATGGAAGATGGAATTGTCCACCTCGGAGTTGATGCATTCGGAGTTGCTGCGTGTGCAGGGCAAGCCTGCGCAGGCTGAGACGCTCGCAGACGCTGCGGTCGAGCGGCTGAAGACGCTGGTCGCCCATGACCCGGCGAACAAGGGCTGGAGCCATGACTATGTGCATGCGCTGATCCAGCGCGCGGCGGCGCGGATCGGCGCTGGAAAGACTGCGGGCGCGCGTTCGGACTTGGCGTTGGCACAACCCCTGATCGACATGTCGAGCGCTGCGCAAGCGCAGGACCGGTACGTGCGCCGCGATGCGCTCGATGCGTTGATCCTGCGCATGCACCTCGCCCTTCAAAGCGGCGAACGCAGCGCGGCTCGTGTCTTGGCCGCGTCGCTGAAGGCACTGCAGACCAACAACGCGAACGCGGGCAAACCGCAGCCGGCCGATGAGATTGGACGCTACGCCATGAGCCTGGTGCAGCTCGGCATGTCGGCACGGCTCGCCAACGAACCGGGTGAGGCCGACAGCCAGTTCAGCGCCGCACGCGCGCTGCTGGCACCGGTGGCGAACGGTACCCTCTATTGGCGTGTGCTCGATCCGTGGGTGCGGATAGTGTCGCTCGGCGGCGACCAGGTCGAAGCATTGCGGCTGAAGCGGCGGCTTGCCGACACGGGATACGCCCCATTGTTTCCCTGGCCGGCAAGCGTCGAAGCGAAAGTCGCGCGCGACAGTAGCGTATCAAACCAGAGGCAGGCGCCTGCGGCCGTTCCGGTTCACGGGACCGACCACCCGGGATAATGCGAGCCGTACCATTTCTGCTGTACCGTCCCAACAACAACCAAGAAGGGGATTTCCATGCCGAGCAACGTGAATGTCAATCTTGATGTGCGCAATTTTCCGTCGAATGGATCGGATGGCTATACCAATTCCACCGCGTCCAATGGGGCGATTTACAGTTATCAGTACTCGGGTGGGAACGGTCCTGGCGGTGGCGGCAACGCCGAATTCAACGGGCGCGGCAACGCCAACGTCGTCGTGCAGATGCACAGCGACCAGCGTTACACGATATCGAATGTCGTGATCGCCAACGACCCGAACCAGCAGCTGTCCTGGGCCGGCCGCGCGCCGACGACGGCGACCATCCACAACCAGAACAGTGTCGTGCAGACGGCGTACTACGAGATTGTCGTGTTTGATGGAAATGCGGGATGCAGCATTCCCTGCGATCCGCAGATCGTCAACAAGTAGTCTGAATCAGCCATGCTGACCTCACGGTGCGTTCCAGGCTCCGTGAGGCCAGCAGGCACCCTGCGCGCGCCTCATTAAGGCGCGGTGCGCAAAGCACGCCGTAAGCTGCGCAGACAGTTCCAGCGCAAGGGAGTGCCGCATGCCATCCACGTTCGACGCCGCTTGCCGGGCGAACCACTGCGTTTTGGTTCAGGCGAGCGCCCCGGATTGGATCGCTCCGCTGTGACTGGCCGTCCCGCGCGGTCTGCATTGCTACGGCTTGCATTCGGTGCAGGCGTTCTCCTTGCCGCAGCCTGGCTGTTCGGTGCAATCGCCGAAGACGTGGTCAACCAGGATGCGCCGCTCGGGACGCTCGATCTTTCGGTCGCGTCCTGGCTGCACGCGCACGCGACGCCGCTGCTGACCACGCTGATGCTGGGGGCAAGCCATCTTGGAGCACCGTTGACCGTGATCGTGGTTACCGCGATCGCGTCCACGTTGCTGGTTTTTCGTGGCGATCGCTATCGCGCGCTCATGCTGGTTGCAGCGGTCACCGGCGGCGGTCTCATGAACGTGCTGATCAAGCTGGCCGTCCACCGCCATCGCCCCGTTTTCACTGACCCGATTCAGACACTGACGAGCTTCAGCTTTCCGAGCGGACACGCGGTCGGTGCAACCGTGTTGTATGGCGCGCTGGCGCTGGTGATGACCTCGCTTGCTTCAGAGCTGCGGGTGCGGACTGCCGTGATCGCCTTGGCGCTGCTGCTGATCATCGCCGTCTGCTTCAGCCGTATCTATCTCGGGGTGCATTATCTATCGGACGTGGTCGCGGGTTTCCTCGAGGGCATTGTGTGGCTCGGCACATGCCTGTTCGCGATGAACGCGCTGCGCAAGCGCAACCTGCGGGCGCGCTCGATCGAGCACTGACATGCCTCGTCGCCTGATCGCGATCATCAATGCCAGCGCCGGCGATGCCGGCAAAAGGGCGATTGCCGAGCGAGTGACGCAGGTATTCGCTGCTAAAGAAATCGACGCGCGCGTCGTGCTTGCAGAAGGGGGCAGCGAAATCGTCGCGGCGGCGCGTGCGGCAGCGCGCGAACATCCGGACATTCTCGTCGCCGGAGGAGGCGACGGCACGATCAACTGCGTTGCGGCTCACGTGGTCGATACCCCGATCGCGCTCGGCGTGCTGCCCCTCGGCACGCTCAATCACTTTGCCAAGGCCTTGCATATGCCGCTTGATGCCGAAGCCGCTGCAAACCTGATTGCCGATGGCGTCGCGACGGCGATCGACGTGGGCGAAGTCAATGGCCGCGTATTCGTCAACAACTCGAGCCTCGGGCTGTATCCGAGCCTGGTCTTGCGCCGCGACATGCAACAGGAGCAACTCGGTCGCAGCAAGTGGGCAGCCGCAGCGTGGGCGGCATTGACCCTGATGCGCCGGCATTCAGTGCTGAAGGTCGGGCTCGAGGTCGATGGCCGGCAGATACAGCGGCGCACCGCGATGGTCTTCATCGGCAACAACGTTTATGAAATGACGGGCCTGCGCATCGGCGAACGCAAGCATCTGGATGCGGGCCTGCTCAGCCTCTATGTCTCGCACCGCGGTGGCCGGCGCGGATTGCTCGGGCTTGCGCTGCGCACGCTGCTCGGTCGCGGAGCGGGCGGGCTCGATGCACTGGTTGCCAGGAACATCACGGTTGCCGCGGGACGCGCGCGCCTGCCGGTCGCGGTTGACGGAGAGGTCATCAACCTGGACACGCCGCTTCACTACCGCAGCCGCCCGCGTGCGTTGCGGGTGATCATCGAAGCGCCGTTCGCGGCCCGGCCGCGCTAGCTGGACCCATGCGCACCCTCGTGCATCTATCGGACTTGCATTTCGGGCGCATCGACCCGGCGCTGCTGCAACCATTGACTGACGAGGTGGCGCAGATCGCGCCCGACTTGATCGTGGTGTCGGGTGATCTAACCCAGCGGGCACGCTCGGCCCAGTTCCGGCAGGCGCGCGCGTTCCTGGATTCCCTGCCGGCGCCGCGTCTCGTCGTTCCCGGCAATCACGATGTTCCGCTGCATAATCTGTGGGCGCGCATGTTCCGTCCGCTGGAGAAATACCGGCGTTATATTTCCGATGACCTGGAGCCTTGCTTTGCCGACGACGAGATCGTCGTGCTCGGCCTCAACAGCGCGCGTTCACTGACGATCAAGAACGGCCGCATCAACCAGCGCCAACTCGAACAGGTTCGTTCGCGCTTGCTGCGCTTGCCGACCGACCGGGTCAAGGTCGTCGTCACCCATCATCCGGTCGATCTACCGCTGGAGCGCGCGGACAAAGATTTGGTCGGCCGCGCGCAACTGGCCATGGAAACCTTCGCCGCGTGCGGCATCGACTTGCTGTTAGCCGGACACCTGCATTGGGGTGACACCGGGAGTACCGCCGCCCGCTACGCCATACCGGGCCATTCCGCGATCGTAGTCCATGCCGGCACCGCCACGTCGACTCGTGGTCGCGGACAGGCAAACTCATTCAACGTGATCGCGATCGAACCGAACGCCATCAGCGTCGAACGTCGTAGCTGGGACGTCACGTCCCGCAGTTTCCGCTTCGCCGCGCCCCAGCGGTTTGCCTTGAGCAATGGCGAGTGGAGGCGGCGCGAGGACTAGCCCAGCTTCAGCGAAACGTCACCAGTGACGCGCCGTCGCCGGGCGCGCCGCCGGCGGCGGTGCAATCGCAGGCCGAGCGCTCGGATTCGGCTTTGCATACGCGAGGCCTCGCACGGGCAATTGTGTAGGCCTGGGCACGGAATGGCCATGCCGCATCGAGTGCCCGTCCGGAAAGGTGGCCTGCGCATAAGCACGCTGATGTTTCCGGTGGCCGGGAAAGTGCGCGTCGAAGCCGTCAAATCCATAGCCATAGCCCGGAATCCACGCGGGCACGTACGAATTGGGATCGCCCGATTGTTCGTACCCCTGGGGTTCGGCCGGACCGCCCTGGTAGAGCATCTGGGTTGCCTGGTTCGCCGCGGACTGCGCGCGCATGGCGGCTTCGCGCGCCTGCTGGGCGCTGATATCCGCCGCTTGTATCGCGGCATCCAGCCGCTGGTTCGGCGAATCCGGCACCGGTTCGTAGGTGCCGATGAGATGCACTGAGGTGTTGTCAGGGCATTTGACGTTGGTCAACGTGACGTCACCGCCCTTGGTCACGCAACGATAGATGTCACGTGCGTGCGCGGCAGTGCCGAGGAGGGTTGTGCACAGAATGATGATGAGGGTACGCATAGGAGTGTGCCGATTCGAGATCTGATGCCTCGAAGCATGGTAATCCGCCGCGCAAGAGGCGAATAATGATGTGGGCAGTGCCTGTTTACCGTTGGTTTTGAAATGGTGCTGATTTGGTTATGGCCTGCTGCCGGACGCCAGCTTGAGCGTACACTCTGAATCCGCTCCGGAAAGAACCTGGTCCAGTGAGCCGATCTGAGAAAACGCAGGTGCCGCCGGCGCGCCATCATCGCAGCGTGCTGAGATGACCCGTGCCGGGTTCATCGTCGCCAACCTGTTCAGGCGCAAGCTGCGAACCGCGTTAACGCTACTCTCGGTCACCTGCGCGTTCCTGCTGTTCGGGTTGCTGCAGGCCGTCAACGTGCTGCTCAAGGCGGACGTCAGTTTCGTCGGGGCGACCCGCCTGATCACGCAAGCAAAGGTGTCGTTCACGCAGCCGTTGCCGATCAGGCTGCTGCCGCAGATCGAGGCCGTGCCCGGCGTTCAGGCGGTGGCGAATTCTCTCTGGTTCGGCGGGGTAGTCGGCGATAACTCCACGATCGCGGCATTCGCGATCGATCCGAAGCGGCTGCGCAGCGTATCGCCGCAGTGGGTAATGCCGGAAGAACAATGGCGCTCATTCGCCGATACGCGCACCGGCATGATTGCCGGCCGCTTGCTCGCGCAGCAGTACGGCTGGAAAGTCGGCAGCAAGGTTCCGGTTCGTTCGAACATATTCCCGCAGCACAACGGCAGCAAGGATTGGATATTCGACCTGGTCGGCATTTTCGACGGGCGTGACGCGGCCGCGCAGAACCAGACGGCGCGCGTCTACCTCAATTACGCGTTCGTTGATGAAGGCAATCAATTCGGCCGCGGCATGGCCGGCTTCTACATCTTGCGCTTGGCAAACCCGGATCAGGCGCAGTCGATCGCGCAGGCCGTCGACCAGATGTTCGAGAACTCGCCGGACGAAACACGCACCCAGACCGAGCAGGATTTCATCGTCAACTTCGTCAAGCAGGTCGGCGACATCGGGCTGATCGTGCGCTGGATCCTGTTCGCGGTTTTCTTCACCCTGCTGCTGGTGGTCGGCAACACGATGGCCCAGGCAGTGCGCGAGCGCATTCCGGAATTGGCAGTGTTGAAGACACTGGGT
>Ga0308174_10000473_pt1 | contig 16762 bp, 16 predicted proteins | sample PhyPR2_FD_203894 | JGI IMG/M metagenome (GOLD analysis project Ga0308174, IMG submission 203894) | Soil microbial communities from UC Gill Tract Community Farm, Albany, California, United States - DLSLS.P.R2 | ecosystem: Environmental > Terrestrial > Soil > Agricultural land | place: USA...
CGCCGGACGCTCCGATCGGGTGACCGAGCGCGCAGGCGCCGCCATTGACGTTGAGCTTCTCGCGCGGGATGCGCAGCTCCCGCTCGGCGATCATGGCGACCACGGCGAAGGCTTCGTTGACCTCGAACAGGTCGACGTCGTCCACCGTCCAGCCGGCCTTCTTCAGGGCCTTGCGCATGGCCGGGACCGGCGCGGTGGTGAACAGGCCGGGCTCGTGGGCGTGGGCGGCGTGGGCGACGACGCGGGCGACGATCGCCATCCCGAGCTTCTTCGCCACGCTCTCGCGGGTCATCACCAGCGCCGCGGCGCCGTCGGAGATCGAGGAGGCGTTGGCGGCGGTGATCGCGCCGTCCTTGGCGAAGGCGGGCTTCAGGGTGGGGATCTTGGCGGGATCGGCCTTGGCCGGCTGCTCGTCGTCTTCCACGAGGACCGCGCCCTTGCGGGTGACCACCTCGACCGGGACGATCTCGCGCCGGAAGGCGCCGCTCTCGGTGGCGGCCCTGGCGCGGGCGAGCGAGCCGATGGCGTACTCGTCCATCGCTTCGCGGGTGAACTGGTAGGCGCGCGCGGTCTCCTCGGCGAAGGCGCCCATCAGCTTGCCCGGCTCGTAGGCATCCTCCAGGCCGTCGAGGTACATGTGGTCGTAGAAGGTGTCGTGGCCGATGCGGGCGCCGGCGCGGTGCTGCCGGGACAGGTACGGCGCATTGGTCATGCTCTCCATGCCGCCGGCGACAATGAGGTCGGCGGAGCCGGCGGCCAGGGCGTCGTGGGCCAGGATCGCGGCCTGCATGCCCGAGCCGCACATCTTGTTGACGGTGGTCGCCTCGACCGAGGTCGGCAGCCCCGCCCCGATCGCCGCCTGCCGGGCGGGCGCCTGGCCGAGGCCCGCGGGCAGCACGCAGCCCATGAAGATCTGCTCCACCGCCTCGGGCGGGGCGCCGGCGCGCGCGACCGCCGCCCGGACCGCGGCGGCCCCGAGCTCGGTCGCCTTGACGGGGCCGAGCGCCCCCTGGAAACCGCCCATCGGCGTGCGGGCGTAGGCGGCGATGACGACGGGATCTTGGGTGTTCATGGGCAGCATATAGCTTTCCCTCCCCTTCATCGGGAGGGGCAGACCGCCCTTCCCTCACCTTCATGGGGAGGGACAGACCGCCCTTCCCTCCCTTAATGGGGAGGGACAGACCGCAAAGCGGTCAGGGTGGGGAAGCGTGGGGCGAGGACTCGGGGTGCGGGATTGGCGTTTTCGCCGTGCCTGAAGCGCAGCGTTCCGTCGCGTGACTTCCCCACCCTGCTCGGCTTCGCCGAGCTGTCCCTCCCCTTTAAGGGAGGGAGCTGGCGATGAAGCCGCCGCCGAGCAGGCGGGTGGGGGTTTCCGGGGCGTAGAGGGCGCAGGCCTGGCCGGGGGCGACGCCTTCCTCGGGCGCGTCGAAGAGGACGGCCGGGGCGCCGTCGCGGATCGCGAGATGGCCGGGCGTGGGCGTCGCCGTCGAGCGGACGCGGGCGAGCACCGGGCGGGCGGCGTCGCAGGCCGCCTCGAGCGAGGCGCCTTCGCCCAGCCAGTTGGTCTCCTTCAGCGTCAGCGTCCCGGTCAGCAGCGCCTCGCGGGGCCCGACGATCACCCGGCGCGCGTCGGCGTCGATGCGGACCACGAACAGCGGCTCGCCGAGCGCGACGTTCAGCCCCCGCCGCTGGCCGATGGTGTAGCGGGTGACGCCCTCGTGGCGGCCGAGCACGCGGCCGTCGAGGTGGACGATGTCGCCGGGCTCCGCGCCGTGCGGGCGCAGGCGGTCGATCACCCTGGTGTAGCGGCCCTCGGGCACGAAGCAGATGTCCTGGCTGTCCGGCTTGTCGGCGACCGAGAGGCCGAGCGCGGCGGCCGCCGCACGCACCGCAGGCTTCGGCAGGCCGCCCAGCGGGAAGCGCAGGTAATCCAGCTGCGCTGGCGTGGTGGCGAACAGGAAGTAGGACTGGTCCCTGGCCGCATCGGCCGCGCGGTGCAGCTCCGGCCCGGCCGGCCCCTCGGCGCGGCGCACGTAGTGGCCGGTGGCGAGCGCGGCCGCGCCCAGGTCGCGCGCCACGTCCATGAGGTCGCGGAACTTGACCGTCTGGTTGCAGCGCACGCAGGGGATCGGCGTCTCGCCGCGCAGGTAGGCGTCGGCGAACTCCTCGATCACCTGCTCGCGGAACCGGCTCTCGTAGTCGAGCACGTAATGGGCGATCCCCAGCGCCTCGGCGGCGGCGCGGGCGTCGTAGATGTCCTGCCCGGCGCAGCAGGCGCCCTTCTTCTGGACCGCCGCGCCGTGGTCGTAGAGCTGCAGGGTGACGCCGACCACCTCGTAGCCGGCGTGGGCGAGCAGGGCCGCGGTGACGGTGGAGTCCACGCCGCCCGACATGGCCGCGATCACCCGCGCCCCGGCCGGCAGGCGCACGGCCTCCCGCGCGGCCTCGATCAGGCCGTCGGCAAGCGCTGGCGTGGCGACGGGAGCGTTCATGGAGGCCGGTATTTAGAGCGGCCGGCGCCGAATTGCATCCCTCCCTTGATGGGGAGGGACTACTGGATCGCCAGCAGGTTGATCAGCGAGGAGTCCTTCAGGGTCTGGAACACCTGGGCGGCGGCGGCGAAGGAGGTCTGGGCGAGCTGCAGGTCGGCGGCGGCCTTGGCCATGTCGGCGTCGGTGATGTTGCTCACCATGCCCGCGAGCGTGGTCTGGCGGCTGGAGAGGTCGGTCTTGATGTCGTCGACCCGCTTCTGGACCATGCCGTTGCCGGCCGTGATGGTGGTGATCCCCTGGTGGACGCTGTCCCAGGTGGAGAGCTGGTTCACGAGGAAGGTCCGCTGGGCCGGCGTGAGGTTGGCCCCCAGCGGGCCCGAGCCGCCCTGGTCGAAGGCTTTCAGGGTCTGCAGGGCGTTCAGCAGCGGGGTTCCGATGTCGGAGGCGAGAATGCCGGTGGTGACGGCGGTGGAGTCGTCGATGTTCGCCTGGGCCTTGAACTGGTCGTTCTGGAAGAACGAGCCGATCGGCGGGCCGGCGGTCAGGTCGGAAAGCTGCTGGGCGGTGACCGGCTGGGTGTTGATCTGGCCGCCGGCGAACAGGTAGTTGCCGTTGTACTTGGTGTTCATCGCGCCCACGGCCTGGTTCATCTCGCCCTGCACCTCCGCCATCAGGGTGGTGGCGTTGCCTGAGGCCAGGGCGTCGGCGATCGCCTCGCGGATCGCCTGGGCGGCGTCGGCCACCTGGTTCAGCGCGGTGTCCTGGGTGGTCAGCTTGTCGGCGATCAGGCTGTTCTGGTCCTGGAAGCCGGTGAGCCGGGTCTGGACCGAGCGCATGGCGGTCAGCAGTTCGTCGTTCTTGGCGTAGTCCTTGAGGTCGGAGCCGTTCTTCTGGGTCGAGACGCGGACCCCCGCCTGCAGCTGCGCCTGCTGGGCGGCCATCAGGTTGGCCAGGATGGCGGAGTAGTTTCCGACGGTGGAGACGCGGGTCACCATCTCAATTCTCCTCAGACCATGTTCATCAGGACGTCGAACAGGTCCTTCGTGGCCTGGATCATGCGCGCCGAAGCGCTAAAGGCCTGTTGATAGGTCTGCAGATGGACCAGCTCTTCGTCGAGGTTGACGCTCTCCACCGACTGGCGGCGGTTGACCGCCTCGGTCTGGACCGCGGCGGCGGCCTGCTTCTGGGTCTCCGCGGCGGCGGCGTCGCGGCCGACCGCGCCGCCGAACTCCGAGGCGTAGCGGGAGATGGTCGTGCTGACCTGACCGAGCGATCCGGCGGCCTGGAAGGTGGCGGTCGCGTCGCCTGCCTGAGAGAGCGCCACCGCTCCCGAGCCGTCGCCCGGCCTGAGCGCCGGGGTCCCGGCCGCGACGGTCAGGTCGAGCTTGCCCAGCGCCAGGAGCTGCGGATTGGCGAGCAGCGCCGGATCGACCTGGAATTGGCTCGCGCGCGCGCTGCGCTGGACCACGCCCACGCCGAACAGCTGGCTGAACGAGGGCCCGCCCGCGCCGCGCTGCGTGTTGTCGTCCACCACCGAGAGCGAAGCATTGGTCGGCGGCGAGGCGGTGAAGGAGAGCAGCCCGTTGGGGTCCAGCGAAAAGGCCCCGTAGAGCCCGACGCCGGTCGTGGTGTTGTTGAGCGCGGCGATGAGATCGCTCATCTGCGGTGCGGCGGGCATGGTCACGGTGACGTCGCGGATCGGCTTGCCGTCCGGCTGGGCGAGCCGGAAGGTCACCGTGCCGCCGGCGGTGAAGCCGTGCGGGTCGGTGGCCGAGAGCCCGGTCTCGTAATTCGTGAAGCCGCTCGACCGGACGAGGTCGTTGAGGCCGAAGAACTGCGAGAAGGCGCGGCCCGCCTTCATCGAGGTGTCCTCGTCGACGGCGACGCCGTTGCCGCCGCTGGCGCCGATCGAGAGCTGGTTGTTGACGTAGGTCGCCGAACCCGCGCCCCCGAGCGCGGTATTGAGGTCGGCCAGGAAGCTGGCGGGCGAGGTGGCGGTCGCCGCGCCGCCGTTGACGCTCATGGTCTGGGCGTCGAAGTCGATCGCCACCGTCCGCTGCACGACGCCGGCGGAATTGACGATGGCGACGGTGGTCTGGCCGGTGAAGCCCGAGACCGCGGTGGGCAGGTCGAGGCCGGTGTCTCGGCCGGTCAGCGTGGCGGGCGGCGGCGTCGCGCTCGAGGCGTTGTGGGCCGCGTTCAGCGCATCGGTGGCGCGGCTCACGAACTCGCCGAGCTCGTCGGAGATGCCCGGCAGCTTGCTGTCGCGCAGGTCCAGGAGGCCGCGCACCTCGCCGCTCGAGATCTGGATCGGCTGCGGATTGGAGCCGACGCCGGGCTGGGTGGCGGTGATGTAGCCGGGCGTGGAGTCGGAGGCGTTGTAGGCGAGCGTGGCGGCGGTGTCGCCGGCCAGCAGCACGCCCTCCGGCGAGCGGACATCGACACCGCCCCCGTCGCGCTGGGCGACCTTGATGCTCATCAGGCTGGAGAGCTGGTCGAGGAGCTGGCTCTGGATGTTCTCCGCGCCCGAGGCGTCGGCCTGGACGAGATTAGCCCGGCTGATGTCGCCGTTCAGCTTGGAGATCTGCTGCAGCAGGCCGTTGGCCTGGTCGACGTCGGCGTTGACGCGGGTATCGACCGTCGAGCCGAGCTGACCGAGCTGGGAGTTGATGCGATCGGCCTCGGAGAGGAAGTCCTGAACGTTGGCCAGGGCCTGGGTGCGCAGCAGGTTGTTCGACGGATCGTTCGCCGAGGCGGCGAAGGCCGAATAGACGTCGTCCAGCTTGTTGAAGAAGAAGCTGGAGCTCGACGGGTCGCCGAACAGGCTCTGGGCGTTGTCGAGGTATTGCGAGTAGGCGTCCCATTGGCTGGCCTGCGAGCCGGCGGTGAGGCTCGCCAGCTGCAGGTATTGATCGGTAACCCGCTGGATGCCGATCACCTGGACGCCCATGCCGACGCCGGCCACGTCGAGCTGCTGCTGATCGACCTGCTTGCGGACGTAGCCGGGCGTGTTGACGTTGGCGATGTTGTCCGAGACCGTGCGAAGGCCGGTCTGGGCCGCCATCAGGCCAGACGTCGCGGTGTCCAGGACCGTCGAGAGCGACACGCGATTAACCCTCCGCCCGGCAAAGGCTGACGCAGGGCTGGGCGAATTCTGCCCACCCTATGGTGAACGCGCGCGCGAGGCGCCCGAAAAAAGCCCGCATTTTCAACGTGGTCCCTTCCCGGACCCAGTGGCTGTCGGGAGCTGACCCGCAAGTCCGGCGCCACAAGCCGGGGGCCGGCGGCCGGGCGGCAGGGAACGCCCTCGCGCTCGGCAAATTCGGCCGCCAGCGACGCTCCGCCAAGCCGCTCCGGAACAGGAAACGTCCGGAAATCAGAGACTTGGGAGTGTGGCCCGAGGGTTGCTCCACCCCGTCCGAATAAGCCCGGCGCAACCCGCGCCATCGCCAAAGGCCTTCATGTCAGCGCCCGCCACCGTCGCGCCGCCTGCCCAGACCTCCGGCCACGCCGCGGGGCCGCAGGGCGCTGCGGCCGCGCCGGCGGCCGGGACCCTGGCGGGGTTCGAAGCCCTGATCGCGGCTCTCTTCGGGCAGGCGGCGCCGGTCGCGACGCCGCCGACCACGAAGGCGGCGCCCGCCGCGACCGGCCAGCCGGCGCTCGCGGCGAAAGGCAAGGCCGCCGCCGCGCCCCGAGCCAAGACCGAGGCGGATCCGACGGGCCAGGACGCGGCCGCGCCGAGCGCGGCGGCGCTGGCAGCCCTGCCCCTGGCCACTCCGGCGGCGGTTCCGGCGACACCCGGCCAGCCGGCGGACGAGACGCCTTCCGACGGCTCGGGCCAGACTCCCGAGGCGCTTGGCCAGGGCAAGGCCGCGCCCGCGGCGCCTGCGGCGACCGCCGCGCCCACGGCGATGCTGAAGGTGGGCCTGGCGGAGAGCCCGCCGTCGCCCGCCCAGGCCAAGGCGCCCGCACCCGGAGAGGCGCCGACCACCGCGCCAGCCGCGCCGCAGCTTCCGGCGCTGCCGGCCCAGGCCTCGCCGGCGGCCGATGCGGCGCTGGCGGCGATCGCGAGCGGGGCCGAGCCGTCCGCGCCGGCGCTCGCGGCGCGGATGGCGTCGCCGCAGACCGCCGCGCCGACGCCCAAGTCCTTCCCGGCCGCTTCGACGAAGCCCTCCGCGCCCGAGGCTGCAAGCCGTGCGGCGCCCCTGGCCGGTCCCGCAGGCGCGAGCCCGGCGCCGGCTGCTTCCGCCACACCGCCCGCCGCGCCCGCCTCACAGGCGCCTGGCGGGCCACCGTCGACCCCGAGCGAGACCGCTCCGCCGCCGGCCGCGATCGCCGCGATCATCGCCGGCAGCGGCCAGGCCGCCCCGGCGCCGGCGACTCCCGCCCGGCCGTCCACCCCCCGCGAGCGCGCCGCAACCCAGACGGCGCGGGTCGAGGCGGCGGCGCCGAAGTCGGCCGAGGCCGCCGCCCCGCCGGCCAAGGGCGCGCCCCCGAGCGCGGCTCACGGCGCGCCGGCCGCTGATCGGCCCGCGGGTGACACCGAGGCGTTCGCCGCGACCGGCGAGCCATCGGACGACGCTCCGGCCGATGAGGCCCAGCCGGATGCCGGTCAGCCTGGCGCGCCGGCGCCGAACGCCACCCAGGCCGATGCGCCGCTGCGTGGGCCCGCGCCCCAGGCTGCGGCGAGCAGCGCGCCGCAGACCGTGGCCAACCTCGCCGTCCAGATGGTCCGCAAGCTGGAGGGGCGCTCGACGCGATTCGACGTGCAACTCGACCCGGCAGGCCTTGGCCGCGTGGACGTCCGCGTCGAGATCGGGGCCGAGGGCCGCATGACCGCAGCGCTCTCCTTCGAAAATCAGCAGGCCGCCCGCGAGCTCGCCGCGCGCGCCGACGAGCTCACCCAGGCGCTGCAGCAGGCGGGCTTCGACCTGTCGGGCGGGCTCTCCTTCGACGTGGCCGGCGAGCGTGGCCGCAACCCGGACGCACAGGGCGGCGAGGCCGAACGCGGCGGCCTGGCGCGCGGCCGCGCCTTCCAGGCGGCGATCGGCGGGGCCGGCGATGCGGCCGAGGCCGCGGCGGGGGCGCTGAGCCGTCTGGGCCGGCACGCCTCGGGCGTGGACATCAGGATCTAGAGGCCAGCCATGAGCGTCACTCCAACCACCGCCCAGGCCCCGACGGCGCCGGTCACCGGCGCCACGCCCGGCTCGCCCAACACCACCGCGTCGAGCCTGGCCAGCCTGACCGACAACTTCCAGACCTTCCTGTCGCTGCTCACCACGCAGCTGAAGAACCAGGATCCGCTCTCGCCGCTGGATTCCAACCAGTTCACCCAGCAGCTGGTGCAGATGAGCGGGGTCGAGCAGCAGATTCAGAGCAACAGCCTGCTGCAGCAGATCGCCGGCAACACCGGCACGGGGATCTCGACGGCGGTCAGCATGATCGGCAAGGACGTGCGAGCGGTGAGCGACGCCGCGGCGCTCAGCAAGGGCCAGGCGAGCTGGATCTACAACCTGCCCTCCGCCGCCAGCGGCCTGAAGCTGGAGATCGTCGATTCCGCGGGCAAGGTTGTGCACGCCGAGGCGCCTGCGGATCTGAAGGCGGGCGACCACACCCTGACCTGGAACGGCAAGGACCTGACCGGGACGCAGCTGCCCGACGGGACCTACACCTTGCGGGTCACGGCGACCGATCCGAACGGCGCGGCCATCGCCACCACGTCCTATGTCGAGGGGGTGGTCACCGGGGTCGAGCAGACGAACGGTCAGACCATGCTGACCATCAACGGCGGCCAGGTGAGCTGGAACACGGTGACGAGCATCCAGGAGGCGCCGCCCGCGGCCAGCCCGTCGCTGCTCTCCACCCTGGCCTCACCGATCACCTCGGCCGTTTCGACCCTGACTTCGCCGGTGACCTCCGTGGTCTCGGCGCTCACCGGCGGCGGCCCTTGAGCCGGCGTCCTCCCATCCACCCGGGCGGCAAAACGCCGTCCGTCCCGACGGCCGCAAGGCGCCGTTCGGGATCCGCAGCAGGCGGGCCCATCCCCAGAGAACGGAAAGACCCATGAGCATCAATTCGGCCATGCTCGCCGGGGTGTCAGGCCTGGTGGCCAACTCCTCGGCGCTTGCGGCGATCTCCGACAACATCGCCAACGTCAACACCATCGCCTACAAGCGCAACCAGGTGAACTTCGGCGACGTCGTCACTGCGCAGTCCGTGCAGGGCCTCTACTCCGCCGGCGGGGTGCAAGGCATCCCCCACGCCTACATTTCGCAACAGGGGCTGATCCAGACCGCGGCCTCGCCGACCGATCTCGCGATCTCCGGCGACGGCTTCTTCGTGGCGACCCAGAAGCCGACGGGCCTGAGCCCAGCCGATGCGCGGGAGTTCACCCGGGCGGGCCAATTCAACGTCGATGCGTCCGGGTTCCTGGTGAACGACGCCGGGCTCTACCTTCAGGGTTGGCCCGCGAAGTCCGACGGCACGTTCGCGATCGATCCCTCGGACCTCAGCAAGCTCAGCTCGATCAACGTGAAGAACCTGGGCACGGCGGTGCAGCCGACCGGCAACGTCGGGATCAGCGCCAATCTCGACGCGACCGAGACGGTTTCGCCGTCCGAGGCCACCTACACCGGCGCGGCGGGCAACAGCATGGCCGACTTCGCCGCCGGTGTGGCGGGCGGCACGCAGCCCGACTTCACCATGGACCTGAACGTGGTCGACAGCCTGGGCGCCTCGCACAAGATCGAGATCGGCTTCCTGAAGAGCTCGGCGGCGCCGAACACCTGGCACGCCGAGATCTATGCGATCCCGGCCAGCGACGTGGATACCGCCGGACCCTCCGGCCAGATCGCCATCGGCGATGTCGCATTCAACTCCGACGGCAGCATCGACCTCGCCGACACCACCCTGTTCGGCGCGGCCGGCAATCCGCCGGTGATCGACCTGGCCGCCTCGGGCGGGGCGCAGCCGGCCTGGGCCGCCAACCTCGGCATCGCCGCCCAGACGGTGAACCTGGACCTCACCAACGTCACCCAGCAGGCGGAAGCCTCGACGGTGAACTCGGTCTCCAACGATGGCGCCGGCGTCGGCAACATCGTGGGCGTTCAGGTGGACGAGCACGGGGTGGTCTCGGCCATCTTCGACAACAGCCAGATCCGCAAGATCGCCAAGGTGGCGATCGCCACCTTCCCCGACGCCGATGGGCTGAAGTCGGTGAGCGGCAACGCCTACCAGGCGACGCTCACCGCAGGACCGATGGTGCTGAAGGAGCCTGGCAACGGCGGGGCCGGCGCCATCGCGCCCTCCAGCCTGGAAGCCTCGACGGTCGACCTCTCCGCCGAGTTCACCGGCCTGATCACTACTCAACGGGCCTATTCCGCATCTTCGAAGATCATCACGACCGCCGATGAGATGTTGCAAGAACTGATAGATATGAAGAGATAATTTCTCGAATTAGCCTGGCTTAACATCTCTGAAATTCCGGATAGAAACCAAATGTTTACACGGATCAGGAATGGTTAGGCGTTTCTTTACTATAGCGATTCAGCCGGCGTTAGTGACCGGCGGCTATGGTCGCCATCGACTCTGATGGTGGGAAGAGCTTAACAGCCATGTTGCAACAACAGCAGGTGCGCACCAACAGCCGGGGAGAAGCCTATGTCATAGGCCCCACCGGCGCGCCCTTGACCCTGAAGGACCTGCCTCCGGCCAACACCGGTCGCTGGGTGATCCGCCGCAAGGCGGAGGTGGTCGCCGCCGTGCGCGGCGGTCTGCTCTCCCTGGAGGACGCGCTCGAGCGCTATCAGCTCACCTCCGAGGAGTTCCTGGCCTGGCAGCGCTCCATCGACCGCCATGGCCTGGCGGGGCTGCGCACCACGCGCCTGCAACAGTATCGCTGAACCATTCCATCCCCCGGATAAGGTTCGCGACAGTCTGGCCGCGCTCGTCCTCCCGAGCGCGGCCGCTTTCGTTTTCGACGGCGGCCCTTGCAATGAAGCCCCCGGGGCGGATGCGCCGTCCCGGGGGCTCGCAAGACGACGACAACACCTGCAACACACGACCACGCCGTCGTCCCGCGCCAAACGCCCTGCAGCCACGCTTGTTCCCCGACCGGCGCTTCAACCGCGGGCGGCGGCGGACGCAAGCGCCATCGCCTCGCTTTCAACTGCTTAGCGGGATGCGCCGGGAACCTGCGTCGCGGAGCCGCGTTGCGGGTAGACGAGGGTTTTGTCGGGTAGCTGACATTGGTAGACGAAACGGACCAGCGGCGGGCGGCCCGCTATCTGAAGATGGCGACCGACACGGCGGCCCAGGCGCCGCGCTGCGGGGACGCCGCCATCGCCGAAGCCTATCTCCACCTGGCCTCCATCTGGCTGCGCATGGCCGAAGAGCTGACCCAGGGCGCCTGCGCCGACGGCGACGTCCAGCCCAGTCACACGGCGCGCTCCTGAGCCCCAAACTCGCCGGGGCTCGCAGCGGGCCCCCAGAGGCCGTTGCGTCGCGGGCCGCGGGCGGGCAGCTTTCGGAGCCGAGAGACGAAAGGCGCGGAGATGCTGAGCGGAAGCTGCCTTTGCGGACGGCTCGCCTACGAGGCGGACGCCGAGTTGGAGGGGATCGCCCACTGCCATTGCCGGACCTGCCGCAAGGCGCATGGCGCGGCCTTCTCGAGCGTCGCGCCCGTGCCGCGGGAGAAATTCCGCTGGGTTCGCGGCGAGGAGGTCCGGCGGTCGTATGAGTCATCGCCGGGCAAGTTCCGGCACTTCTGCGCGGAGTGCGGCTCCCATGTGATGGCCGAGCGGATCGCCCAGCCGGTGGTGCTGCTGCGGCTGGGCTGCCTGGACACGCCGGCGAGGTGCGAGAACCAGCGGCACATCTGGCGCTCCGATGGCGCAAGCTGGTACGACCCCAAGGCGGTCTGGCCGGAGCTGCCGGAGGGCCTGATGGCGCGCTGAGCTCAGGCTTCCGCCTCGGCTATCAGGCGCCGCGCCATGTCGGCTTCGGCCTCAGGAACCATCAGGCGGGCCGGGAAGGCGCCCGGCCAGGGGCTGCCGCCTTCGAAGACGAACACCTGGATATCGGCGGCCTCGAGCAGGCTCTTCAGGAAATGCAGGCGAACGGGATCGCCGGTCTTCAGGACTTCGATCATCCCGCCATGGGTAGCCCAGGCGCGAGCGGCGGGCGAGCGGCGGCCGGCCCGCCGCGCCGGCGCACGCGGTAGAGCCAGAAGGTCATGACCAGCAGCGGCGCGACCCCCAGCAGGATCAGCAGCGGCGAGCCGCGCAGCGCGGCCGGGAACACATTCGGCTGGCCGATGAACAGCGAGGCCGTGCCGAAGGAGAACGCCAGGCACATCCGCCACAGATGCCGCGCGAGCCGCGCCTGGCCGGAGACGCCGCCCGCCAGGATGACCTTGAGATCCAGGCCCGCGGCCAGCGCGCCCACCAGCGCCAGCACCGCGGCGACCGGCCATGGCACGCCGTCGACGCCGTGCGGACTCCGTGCGCCGAACCAGGCGAAGACGGCGACGGCGCTGGCGGCGGTGGCGATCGCCAGGAACGCGCCGATCTCGGCCGTGGCCACGACGTTCGGCGGCCGCCGCATGGTGAGCCACCCGGTGGCGACGAGATAGGCGGCGAACACGCCGCCGAAGAGGTTGGCCGGCCGATGGACGAACGGCGAGGCCGCGGCGCCCACCAGGCAAGCGATCAGCATGGCGGCCACGAAGATGTCGCCGGCGGCGCGGTGCAGGCGGCCGCCCTTGCGCGCGGCGACGGCCAGGGCTCCGGCGGCGAGGCCCACGGTCCCGCCGCCGATGTGCGCCACGAGCGCGCTTGCGGCCAGGGCTTGCAGGGCGAGCGGCGCATCAGGGCTCAGGTGGATGATCATGGCGCCCTCCCGGGCTCGGGTCAGATCGGATCGCCTCGCCGGCGCAGCCAGACGCAGGCGGCGAGCAGAAGGAGGAAGGCCGCCAGGCCGCCCCAGAGGCCCGGATCGGCGAGGAATCGCAGCGGGGTCAGCTGATCGAGCGTCGGCAGGCTCCTCGGATGCGGCGGCACGCCGCCGAAGGCCGGCTCGAGCCCGCCCCCGAGACGCCAGCGCAGGAAGCGCCAGGCGTAGCTGCTGCCAAACGCCAGCCGCTCGAACAGGCACAGGACAGCCGGCGGCGCGATGGCCCACACGAAGGTGGTCTTCCGGGCCCAGGCCGAGACGGCCATCAACCAACCCATGAGCGGGGCCCACCACAGCGCCAGGCAGACGATGGCGTAAGCCGCAAGCGCCCAGATCCGCCCCACCGGCGCGCGCGCCAGCAGCAGGTCCCAGGAAAGCCCGTTCCCGGCCAGCACGGCGAAGCTCACCGCCAGGAGCAGCAGCGAAATAATCCCCAGCGCCGCGATGGCGACGACGGGCAGCACGACCAGCGGCACGACCGCCTTGGCCGCGACGGTCGTGCGATCGGCCACCGGCAGGGACTTCCAGAACAGCACCGTGCGGTCGCGGCGCTCGCCGTAGAGCGCGCCCAGGCAGTAGAAGACGCCGACCACGGTCGCGGTCGCGAGCATGGCGAAAGCGGAGGCGATGTACGGGATCAGGAGGGCGAAGCCGGCCTGGGTCGGAGCGTCGGTCGCCCACGTCGCCAGGGCCTTGGCGTCGATGTGGCGGGGCGGCGGCGGGGGCGGGACCAGGTGCGCCGCGATTCTCAGCTCGCGGGCGAGGCCGTGCGAGGCGTAGACGAAAGCGGCCAGGATCACCGCCGCCACCGCCAGCGGGGCCAGGTAGATCGCCCGGTTCTCCCACAGTTCGCGGCGCAGCGACCAGTAGAACGGCCGCACGCGGTGCGGGGCGGCGGCTTCGGATTGCACGCTCATGCGGCCCTCCCGGCCTCGGCGGGCGCGGGGCCCATCAAGGCGACGAACAGATCGGCCAGGCTCGGAGTCCTGACCTCGCCCAGTCGGGCGAGGGCGGCGCGGTCGGCGCCTTCGAAGATCAGGAAGCTGCGGTCGAAGACCTGGCGCTCGTGGACGGGCTCGAGCTTGCGCGCCTCGGCGAGCCCCTCCGGCCGCACGGCGACCTCGGCATAGCGGGTCTCGAGGTCCTCCATGGCCGCGTCGAGCACGATGCGGCCGCGATTCAGGAACACCACGTCGGTCAGGATGTGCTGGATCTCGTCGACCTGGTGGGTCGAGACGACGATCGTGCGCTGGCCGTCGAAGTAGTCGTTGATCAGCGTGTCGTAGAAGCTCTTCCGGTAGAGCAGGTCGAGGCCCAGGGTGGGCTCGTCGAGCACCAGCAGCCGGGCGTCGACGGCCATGATCAGCGCCAGATGGAGCTGGACGACCATGCCCTTGGAGAGCTGCCCCACGCGGCTTCCCCGCCGGATGCTGGTCCGCCCGAGCAGCGCCTCCGCCCGGGCGCGGTCGAAGCGCCGGTGGACGCCGGCGACGTAGTCGAGCGCCTGGCCGACCCGCATCCAGCGCGGCAGCACCGCCACGTCGGCGATGAAGGCGATCTCCTCCATCAGCCGATCGCGCTGCGCCCAGGGATCGCGGCCGAGCACGGCGAGCTCGCCCTCGCAAGGGATCAGGCCGAGGATGGCGTTGAGCGCCGTCGACTTGCCGGCGCCGTTGGGCCCGATCAAGCCCAGGATGCGGCCCTCGCCGACGGTGAGGTCGATCCCGTCCAGGGCCAAGGTCTTGCCGTAGCGCTTGCGCAGACCCTTGGCTTCGATGACCGCCATGGCTCAGTCCTCCCCGCGCGACCGGCCTGCGCCGAGCAGCTGCTCGGCCAGGCCCAGACGGTGGATCGTCGCGCGGATCTCCGGCCACTGCTCGGTGAGGAACTTCTCGCGCTCGGTGGCGAGCAGCAGCTCGCGCGCGTCGGGCCTGATGAACATGCCCAGCCCGCGGCGCTTCTCGACCAGCCCCTCGGCCTCGAGCTGCTGATAAGCCTTCAGCACGGTCAGCGGGTTGATGCGGGTCTCCGTGGCGACGTTGCGCACCGAGGGCAGCGGATCGCCCTCCTTGAGGTGGCCTTCGAGGATCATCGCCACGACCCTGTCTCGCAGCTGGCGGTAGATCGGCTGACTGTCATTCCAATCGGGATCCATGTCGGTTTCCGGCGCCGCCTGAGGCTGCGGCCCTGCATCAGTGTGTTACATAACTATAACACTGATCGAGAGGCAAGGGGTTTTGGGACATGGTGCGCGGCGCCCGCCTGGCTTAGGGCCGGCGCATCGGTCGTTCGGAGAGCCTGGTCACCGCCACCACGATCCGCTCCCGCTCGCCGGGCGCGCGTTCGACGAGCAGGCGGGCGACCTGGGCGTCGTCGTGGAAGGCGTGGCCCTTGATCGCGTCGAGGATCGCCTTGGCCAGGTTGTCGAGGTCGAGCCAGGGCGGCTCGCCGACGTACTCCATGCGGATCTCGACGGCGAACTCGCCCCAGGCGGGCCGGGAGCCGCGCCAGGCCTTGCGGAAGAACTCGTAGATCAGGGGCTTGTAGTACTTCGCCTGGGTGGTCAGGCCGTCGACCTCCACGACCAGCCCGGCCTCGCCCTCGCGGGCGCGCACCTTGCCGTGCCGGGTCCAGCCCTCGGACACTTGGGCGCGGTCAGGCGCGCTGGATCTTCACCGCCGTGCCGTAGGCCAGCACCTCGGTGATGCCGTCCATGATGTCGTTGGCGTCGTAGAGCATGCCGACCACGGCGTCGGCGCCCAGCTGCTGGGCGTGCTCGACCATCAGGTCGTAGGCTTCCTGGCGGGCGTGCTCGGCGAGCTGGGTGAAGATCGTGATGTTGCCGCCGAAGAACGACTGGATCGCCCCGCCGATGTTGCCGAGCGCGCTGCGCGAACGGACGGTGACGCCGCGGACCACGCCCAGGTGCTTGGTGATCACATAGCCCGTCAGGTCGTACGTCGTGCTGACGATCATGCTGCAGCCCCTCCCCGATGATCTGGCCGGTATATCGCCCGGCGGAGCCGCGCGCCACGGCCGTTGCGGCGGCGGATGCCGCCCGTTAGACCGCGCCTAGCTTGCGCCCGGAGGCTTCAGCCAGATGACCGCGACCTCGCCCAACACCAGGACCGAGACCGACAGCTTCGGCCCGATCGAGGTTCCCGCCGACCGCTACTGGGGCGCGCAGACCCAACGCTCGCTGCAGAACTTCCGCATCGGCTGGGAGAAGCAGCCGCTCCCCGTGATCCGCGCGCTGGGGATCGTCAAGCGCGCCGCCGCCGAGGCCAACATGGCGCTGGGCAAGCTCGATCCGAAGCTCGGCGAGGCGATCGTCGCGGCGGCCCAGGAGGTGATCGACGGCAAGCTCGACGACCACTTTCCGCTGGTCGTGTGGCAGACCGGATCGGGCACCCAGTCCAACATGAACGCCAACGAGGTGATCTCGAACCGGGCGATCGAGATGCTCGGCGGCGAGATGGGCTCGAAGACGCCCGTGCACCCCAACGACCACGTCAACATGAGCCAGTCGTCGAACGACACCTATCCGACGGCCATGCACATCGCCTGCGCCGACGAGGTGGCGCGCCGCGTCAACCCGGCGCTGGAGCACCTGCACCAGGCGCTGCAGGACAAGGCCAAGGCCTTCGCCCACATCATCAAGATCGGCCGCACGCACACCCAGGACGCCACGCCGCTGACGCTCGGCCAGGAGTTCTCCGGCTACGCCCACCAGGTCGCGATGAGCGTGCGGCGGATCAAGGAGACGCTCTACGGGCTCTACGAGCTCGCCCAGGGCGGCACGGCGGTGGGAACGGGCCTGACCGCGCCGCTGGGCTTCGCCGAGAAGGTGGCCGAGCGGATCGCCGCCATCACCCGCCTGCCGTTCGTGACCGCGCCCAACAAGTTCGAGGCGCTGGCGGCGCACGACGCCATGGTGTTCAGCCACGGGGCTCTGGTGAGCGCCGCCTCGGCGCTGTTCAAGATCGGCAACGACATCCGCTTCCTGGGCAGCGGGCCCCGCGCCGGGCTCGGCGAACTCGCCCTGCCGGAGAACGAGCCCGGCTCGTCGATCATGCCCGGCAAGGTCAACCCGACCCAGGCCGAGGCGCTGACCATGATCTGCACCCAGGTCATGGGCAACGAGACGACGATGACCGTCGCCGGCTCGCAGGGCCAGTTCGAGCTCAACGTGTTCAACCCGGTGATGGCCTACAACTTCCTGCAGACCTGTCGGCTGCTCTCGGACGCGGCGATCTCGTTCACCGACAACATGGTCGCGGGCATCCAGGCGCGCGAGGACAACATCAGGGCCAACCTCG
>Ga0308174_10000474_pt1 | contig 16761 bp, 24 predicted proteins | sample PhyPR2_FD_203894 | JGI IMG/M metagenome (GOLD analysis project Ga0308174, IMG submission 203894) | Soil microbial communities from UC Gill Tract Community Farm, Albany, California, United States - DLSLS.P.R2 | ecosystem: Environmental > Terrestrial > Soil > Agricultural land | place: USA...
TGCGCCCACGACCGCATCGTCGTGGCACTCGGCCTGTACCTGTTCCTGCGACAGTCCGAAATCAAGACCCTGCACATTGAGCACGTCGATCTGGACCGTGGCGAAATCAAGGTGCAGGTTCACAAAGACCCCAAGAAAAAGCGGTACGTCATGGGCATCAGCGCCCGGCTCGATCAGGAGCTGCGCCGGTGGCTCACATGGTACGCCAATGACACGAGGGACACCTTCGGGGCCATCCAGCCCGAGTGGTTCCTCGTGCCCGCCCGCAGGGCACCCAAGCTGGTGGGGCAGGTCGGGCAGCGGGGTGGCACCCCGATCCGGCGTGCCAGCGGCAACTGCATCCCGATGCGCTGGAACGCCGAGCCGCACCGGAACGTGCAGCGTGCCCTGGTCCGGTTCGGCATCCCGATCCGCGACGACGACGACAACAGCCTCATGGAAGGGGTCCACACCCTGCGCCGGTCCGGCGCACGGGCATTGTTCAACCGGCTTTGCACGCAGAACTACGACGGCGCACTGCGCCGGGTGTCGGCCATGCTGCACCACAAGTCCACCTCCACCACGGAGGGCTACCTGCAAATCACCCTGGACGAGAAGCTGGTCAATGACCTGATTCGCGGCGAGGACATGTTCGGTGAGGACGAGTTCGATAAGGTGGTCCAGCTCCGGCCCACCGCCGAGGGCAACTAGAGGGTAAGGGGAGAAATCAAATGGCAAAGGTAACCAGAGTCACCACCGTGTGCGATGTGTGCGGGCAGGAGGTGGAGACCAACCCCGTCCGGCTGGCCGGTGGGACCGGCAACGTCCGCAATGCGGACCTGTGCGACTCCTGCCAGGACAAGCCGTTCCGCGAGGTCATGGCCAAGGTGGGCGCAACGCGCGTCCGTGGTGGCGCGGGTCGTCGCCCGGCTGCGGTCACCGCCGAGGCGCTGGAGAAGCTGAAGGCTGACCGCAAGGCCGAGGAGGAGGCAGCCAAGCCCGCGCCTCGCAAGCGGGCCGCTCGCAAGGCGACTCAGGTAAAGGGTTAGTCAACCGCGAGTCCCCGATGCACGGAGGGTGCCGTAGTCAGGTCATACTGACTGCGGCACCTTTTGTGTGTGCCAAACCAGAGCCAAGGGAGACAGGCAGATGGCGTCAGAGCGTGACGTTCAGGAGTGGGCACAGGAGCTGCCCGACAAGTTTTTGGAGTGCCGGGACTTCGGCCACAGTTGGCGTGCCCACGCCGTCAGATTTGACGGGGAGTACAACAGCTACGAGCGGACCCTACGGTGCGCCCGGTGCCGCTCTGAGCGGCACGAGGCGCTGTCCCTGTCCGGGTCTAAGTCCAGTCGCGGGTACCGCTACCCGGACGGGTACACCGCCCCGCGCGGGACCGGCCACCTCGTGCTGGCCGACCGGGACGCGCTGCGCATTGAGGCGGTGACGCGTCAGGTCAATGACCCCACGCTGCTGAAGCGTGGTGCGCAGATGGAGGCGGCACGGCAGAGGGGTAAGACCCGTGGCTGACGGCACGGCCCACACGTACGAGCTGGACATGTTGACCGGCCTGCTGGGCAAGGCCATCTGTGGCCAGGACGGAGAACGGGCGGGTGCCACGCTATGCGCGGACTGCCGGGCGGGCTTCAAGTCGAGCATAGACGGGACGATCCTGGAGAGCATGAATGAGTTCGGCACGTGGCTGCTGACTCAGCCCTTGTCCACCTTCAACCTCACGTCCCGTGAGCTGGTCATCGAGTTTGTCAGCCAGAGCCCGTCATGGATTCCGAAGGAGGAGCCCACCAATGGCTAAAGAGCTTGTCATCCTGTCGTGGTGCGACGTGTGCCAGGACGAGGACACCCGCACCGAGGGCACGTCGTACACGCTGGGCATTGGCGGCGGCAAGCTGCTGGAGGTCGAGCTGTGCGAGCGTCACGGCAAGCCCGTGGAGGAGGTCATTGACCTGCTGGCCACGCACGGCAAGCCACCCACGGACGAGCTGCCCGTGCCGGGCAAGCGTGGTCCGTACAAAAAGCGGGAGCCCGCACAGACGGTGGCAATGGCCGAGCGCAAGCGCGGTGCCCCTCTGCGGCAAATCGACCCACGTTCGGATGAAGCGGCCAAGCGCAACGTAATGTTTTGCCTCATCTGCGCCGTGGGCTTTGCCTCCGAGTACGGCCTCAATCGCCACCTCGCAGATGAGCACGAGCTGTCCGCGATGCCAAAGCAAAGCGAGGTCTATGGCGGCGTGTGCCCGGCGTGCGGCGAGGACCAGGGCCAGATCCGTGCCCTGTCCAACCACAGCACGAACGTGCACCACATGGCCGGGCCGGTGGGCAGGTTGTTCGCCCTGCACGCCGAGGAGGACAAGTACGGCGTGGTGGCTGCGGCGCGGCAGCGCCTGCTGGAGTCTGCGGGCACGCTCCTGTGAGCGACTTCCTGACCGTGCCAGAGGTGGCCGAGAAGCTGCACGTGTCGCGCATGACGGTGTATCGGCTGCTCTCCAAGAGCGAGCTGCCCTACCACGCCTTTGGCAAAACGTTTCGGATTAACAAGGCGGACCTCGATGCCTACCTGAAACGCTCTGAACGGCGCTGAGACGCACGAAAAACCCCCCTGGAGCGCCAGCCACCAGGGGGGTTTTTCGTGTCTCACGGCGGGGTCTAGACCGCGAGACGTTCTGATCGATTGCATTCGATGCAGAACAGCCAGGGCCAGTGCGTTGCACCGGCAGTGCTACCAGGGGGTTCGGGTCTCATGGAAATGAAGGTGTCCATGTTTCCGCACTTGGGACAGGACCACGACCGGGCATTAGTAGTAGTCGGCGTATGAGATTCGCGGGTCTCGGACACGGCTCGCCTCCCTCTCGCGGTTCCACTCGCGCTCTGCGGCTATGCGCAAAGCCTCGCGGCGCATCTCAATGTGCTCGTGAGCGGCGTAATACAGCATGTCCGGTGGCTGCCACCGGTGCCACACCTTGGCGCACTTCATGCACTCGTAATACAGCACGCCGTCATGGATGCCGCGCTCGATCACACCCGCCACGTTGTCGCTGCTGCGACACTCTGGGCATTTGGTGACTGCTGCCATTGCCTTTCCCCTTTGAGATAAGGAGAGCCCCACCGGGCGGGTCATGGCAGGGGGGTGCCGTCACCCGGTGGGGCTCTCAACTTGAAGGGTTCGCCCGAACCAGGGGGGGGTCGGTTGGGCGGTGCCTTCGGGAGAAACATTGACACACGTAGGGCGGTCTACGCCAGTTGACGCAGGTCAAGGTTTGACAAATGGCGCAGTGCCCACCGGGTGTGGTAATGGGCGCGAGGGCACAAAAAAAAGAACCCCCCTTGGCTCCAGACCAAGGGGGGTTCCTGCTGCGGCTAACCAAGTAGTGCCCTGGAATCGGCCGCGACACCAGGCCGGGACGGAGGGTAAGCAACGTCCCGACCTGATGCCGTTCACAAACAGTACACGTCCGCCAACAGGGTGGCGCACTCAGGGTCCAGCTCGCCGGTCACCGGCAGCCGGTAGGCACCCTGGAACCGGCGCAATGCGTCGGCGTCGCCCACGGTGGAGGCCAGCACCTGCGCCTCCCGCTCGGGATCGCCCAGCCACTCGGGCACCTGCCCGGCAGCGGCCCGCTCACCCAGCACCTTGGCGGTCTCGGTGTCCACCAGTCCGGTCACGGGTAGCTTCCAACGGGCCTGTACGCCACGCACACGGGCGCACAGCTCGTCGGTGTAGTCCGACCCCAGCGTGGCCAGTTTGCGGGCTACAACGGCCACGTCGCGCCCGGTGTCCCCCGGTCCCAGCTCGCGGTAGTACCACCGGGGGATCACAGCCGCCTCACGGTGACCGACAGATACCCGCCGAAGTTGGGCCGGTTGTCCCCGGACCTTGGGCCGGTGCGCTTGAACTCGATGGTCTCAATGAGCGCGTCGTAGGTTTCACCGGTTACGAAGTCCTGCACCTGCACGGTGGCCCGTTCATTCTCCACCGCCTCCAATGCTTGGACCCGCTGCCAGGCAAAGCCTTCCTTGCCGAAGGCCACCCCCGTGCCGGAGCGTTCAAGGTCAAAGCACATAAGCGGGTACTGCACCATCCGCTGACGCGGGGGCGACGGAATCGCTTTGATCTGAAGGGAATCCACCGAAGGTGCAACCAAACCGTTTGTGCTGCAACCCAATTCGATCTTGAAGGATACGAACTCTTGGGTGCCCGGTGGGCGTCCCCGCAGGGACAGCCCGAGGGAGTCAGCCGAGGCCGGGCTCATGGCCCGGACGAACAGCTCATTGCCGCCAGAGTCAATGACCGAGAACTTGGCAGAGCCACCGGGAACCCGCAGGCCAAGGTCGGCCCGCTCAAAGGACTTTTGCTCCACCGTGCCGTAGCGGTGCCGCCCCGAAATCAGATACCCGGAGGTCTCGTACTGCGTGGCGGACTGCATGTAGATGCCTTCTCCGGCCACCGCCAGGACCACTCGCCCCGAGGTGCCCAGGAATGCCACGGAGTTGACCTGCCCGACGCTCTGGGTCTGTGCGTCCCACGCCCAGGCGAATTGCATATCGGCAATCTGCTCGGACAGGTTCACCCGTGCGCAGCCACTGCCACCGTCCGGCATGGCTGCCTCCACGGCGGCGTAGATGAAGCTGTCACGGGCGGACAGGGACCGCACCGGGGATTGGGTCTCGATCAGCAGCGGGCCGTAGGAGACATTGCCTTGGGAGTCAATGAGCCCCACCCGCAGGCCCTTGCTCGTGCCGATGCCCAGGTAGGCACCGAGGTACACCCGCAGCGCGTGGACCTCCTCACCGGGAGGGAACTCCGCGATCTGGTATCCCTGCGACAGCTTGGGCAATGACCCGGCAGCGGCGTCCTCCAGTGTGAAGCGGTAAATGGCACCCTGCCCACCGCCGTACCCGGCAGCCAGAATGGCGGACGGGGAATCGGCAACGCTGGTCCATGTCCAGCCGGGGTCGGGGTGCCTGAACAGCGGCTCAGTGGGCCAGGTTCCGGCCACCAATGGCAGCTCGTACAGGGCGGACCCGGCAGCGGCAATGACGCGCGACTTGGCCCAATAGGGCACCGGGGGTGCCGGTGCTCCGGTGATGAGGTTGGTCAGGGTCGTTCCGGTCGATGACCCCGACGCAATGGAATTGGCCGTGCCGACCAGGATCTGCGTCCCGGCAATGGCCACCCGTGAGGTGGCGGTGACACCGGTAATGGTGTTCACCCCGCCCGACCCGTACCGGCGCTTAACCACGCCGTTCTCCACGGTGAATACCACGTCCGTGTTATCGGGCAGCTTGCCGGTGGAGGCATAGGCGCTTTGCCCTGCGGTGACCGGGCCAACGTTGCTGCACCGCTTCAGCAGGGTGAAGGAGTCCTTGGTCCACACGTCAATGCCGACCGATTCGGTAAAGCGGTAGGGCGTGGCGTCATCGGAACCGGGCTCGTAATACTTGATGCCCGCCCCACGGTGCCAGGACGTTTGCGACCGCAGCCAGAACTGGTCCAAGGTCTGCTCGCCAGCCTCTTTGCTGGAATCGAATTGCTGCTTGGACACGGACGCGGACTGCCGCACGTACGGGCGGGCGTCGGAGGTTGCCGCCAGGAAGGCGACACCACCAATGGCCACGTCAAACCGGACCCCGCTTTGGGCAAAGCTTTCCGAGGTCTCCCGCGCACTCAGCAGCGCGGGCAGGCCCTCAGAGATATCCGGGGTCACCGACAGGTCAAATGCCACGGTGACTCCTTAGAGAAGGTAAGTGATGGTGGTATAGAAATCCGCGCCGGTATTCCACGTAAAGCTGGGGTTCATGGCCGCGACAATGGTCATTGCGCCGTTGAGGATCTGATAGACGAACCCGCCCGACCCTGCCGTGGCCAGGACAATGCCGGTGCCCGTGACATTGAATCCGGTTCGGGCCGTGGTCGGCACGGTCAGTACCGCCACGTCGGCCACGTTGGCATTGCTACTGGAGACGATTGGCGTGCCTGTGCGGCTAAACCGCAGGTTGAGTGTCACCACCCCGTTGCGGACCCGGTATGAGCAAGGACTCAGGGACCAGCCGCTGCTTACGCCGAACCCGGTAGTGACCCACCCGGTATCCCCGAGGTTGTCGGCGGTAATCGTGCCGCCTGCGTCAATGCCACCCGTGCAACCGAAACGCCCATCGGCGTTGAGCTGCGTGCGGGCAATCTCCGCGCCGTTCTTGGCCAGCACATGCCCAAGGGCACTGGTCGTTCCGCCCGTGGCATCGGTCAGGTAATACCTCGCCTCGTACGTGTCGGCATTGGCAGTGGCCTTCTTGCGGACATAGAACGCGGGCTGCGTCGTGGTGGTCGGGTCGCCCACCACGAAACTCGCGGCCAGGTTAGTGGCGGTACCGGTGAATTGCGCAGACGCCAATGTCTTATTGGTCAGCGTCTGCACATTGGTGGTGCCCACCACTGCACCCGTGGCACCGTGCGTGGCGGCGAGTGCGGCATGGTTGGTCAGCGCCGTGGCCTGCGTGGTGTCACCGTCGGCACGAGCTGTCAGCTCTGCGGCCAGGGCACTTGCTGATGCCAGGCTGGAGGGAAACACATTGGTAGTCGAGGACAGGTTCTTGTTGGTCAGCGCCTGCGGGTCCGTGGTGCCCACCAGGGCACTGGTCACCCCGTGGGCCACGGTCGCGGCCTCGTGCTCGCGGGAGTCGCGCAGATCCCGTGCGGTCAGGGCGTGCCGGATCGGTGCACCGTTGGCGTGCGGCTGTGCGGAGGTGCCGTCCTGCCCACGCTGCACGACCAGGGTGTTACCCGAGACCTGCGTAACGTTGACAATCTCCTCAGCGGAGGTGCCAGCATCCAGCAGCAGGGTAAAGGGAGTGGAGCCGGGCAGGCCCACCGTGGTGTCCACCGACAGGGCGGTGGCCACGGCAGTGACGCCAAGCTGCAGCGTCATCTTTCCTGCGGTGCTGGAGTAAAAGCGGGAAACTGGCATTACCTAGTCCAATGCACTCGGGCGGGATAGCGGTCGGAAAGGATGCGCCGCTCCTCGTTAAGCCGCTGCGTGTATGTCTTTGTGAACTTGTCGGCCAAGGCCGAGGCGGACCCCAGCGGACGGGGGGTTGCCAGCTCGTCGGCGGCGGCGTGCTGCACGGCTAGGCGGGACACGTCCAGCATTGGAATGATTCGGGCCAGGGCACCCAGCACCAGCAAGTCCTTTGCGCCGGACTGAAGTCCGGTGGCCGCAAACAGGGAATTGTCGTCGGTCATTGGCGTGGGACGCGCACCGTAAACCACCTGCACCGGGTAGCCGATGGGCACACCGCCCACCCGCAAGGCCACCCCGGAGGTGGCCAGGGCGGTGTCGGTGGAGAACTCCACCTCCCAATGGCGCACCCGTTCCCAATTGCCCAGCACGTCCTTGAACCGCACGTCAAACACGGCCTCCGCGTCGGCAGGCAACGGCCACGCGTTTTGCAGCGGGTCATCGTGATTGAACGTGAACGTCTTAATGCCGAACAGTGACGGGTACAGGGCACGGACTTGGTTGTTGACCTCTCGGATAACCACCGACCGGGGCACATTGGGGGACACCACGACGGTCTCTCCCGCCGTGTGCGGCACGGCCTTGGTGCCGCGCCACCCCCGACCCTTGGGCAGCAAGGTCACGTTGCCGCTTTGGGCGTCAAATCCGGTGACCCAGACCAGCTCGTTGCCGATTTCCAGAATGCCCGAGGACACCCCGGCGGTGTCGGCCACGGTCAACGACGTGGCGGCGGCGGCAATGTCCGCCGTCAGGGAGGTCACCTGATCGGGTGCGGCGGTAAACCCCTGAAGGTCGGACAGCACCTCCTCCACAATGTCATTGCGGGTGGTGCCATCCGATGACGGCAGACCGGGGTCCGGCACGCCAGGATTACGAATTACAATAGGCACGTCGGCTCAATTCCACGGGAAGTCGTCAAGGGTCAGCAACTGAAGGGGCCGAAAGCTGCCGTCGTCCGCCAGGTAAAACACGCACGGCAGAGCCGCCCGCGTTTGAATGGCAGGCCCGGCCACAACCGACAGCGCGGTTAGCTCGGTAATACCGGCAGCGACGGGCTTTGACACCGTGACGCTCAGGGCCGAAAGGCGTGTGCGGGGAACGCTGGAGCCGGTGCCGGTCACCACGGCCAGCTCGGTGAGCCGGGTCGTGGCGGCGTCGGGCGGCAATGGCCCAGCCAATACCGACACGTCGGTGAGCCGGGTCCGGCTCAGGGCGGCGGCACCCGCCTGCGCCGTGAGGCGGGTCAGGCGGGTACCGGCTGCACCTACAGAGAGCGGAGCCATTAGCTGGCCGTGTCAGTGACCTTGACCGAAAGGTTGGCCCACTGCCCCGCCGTTACGGTGATGGACCCCGCTTCCGTGCTGTTCAAGGACACGACGGTCTCGACGTTGGTCCCGGTCAGGGCCACCGTTTGCTGCTTAATCAGCGTGGTGCTCTGGTAAAGCTGAATCAGCCGGGAGCCGGTGGTGCCCGAGGCCAGATAGCCAGACGCCTTCACCCTGACGCTGGTCAGGTCCGCAGGCTTTGACAGGGTGAACGGTGCGGACTGGTACACGAGGCCATTGGGGTTATCCCCGGACTCAATGTAGGTCGTCGCGTCCGTGTCAGAAAGGACCGCCGCAATGGACGCCGCACCTGCCGGGGTCTTCGTCCAACCGGTCGTGGTCGAGCCGGTGTCCGTGGAGGGCACCCACACCTGCGGGGCAGGCACCGGCAGCACGGCGAGCTGCATGGCACCGGAGCCGGTGTAGGCCGCGTCCCAGGTGACGGTCTGTGCATTCGTCGCGCCCGCCGTGGCCTTGGTCAGATCGGCCACCACAATGGAGTGGCCGAACGTGGCGGTGCTGAAGGTAGTCCCGCGCACCGTGGCGTCAGGGGCGATGGTGCCGGAGGCGGCAAACCCGGCGCTACCCGCAGTGTGCGTGGCCATTGCCAGCACCACATTGTCCGGGCTGGTGGTGGTTACGGAGTTGGCCACCGTGGTGGTGCCCGCTGCGCTGGCAGTGACGGAGCCGATGACCCCGATGCCATTTGCACCCGAATACCAGACACCCACGATGCCGAAGTTGCTGCCAACCGCCCATGTAATGGCCGGACCGGCGTCGCCAGCGGCGAACTGCTTCGCAAAGACGGTGAAGTACGCCTTGCTGTTGATGTGGGCAGCCTGCGCCACCTGCGACCAACCGGTGGGGATGCTCGGAGCGCCCATGCCGTCGCTGTTGCTGACGGTCAGAAAGCCCCAATCGCCATCTTGGACGGCGGCGGGAATGGTCAGGGTGCCCGTGGTGGAGTTGCCACGGAGTACGCCCGACGCTCGGAAAAGAGGTGCGGTCATTGGCTAAAGCCTTTCAGGAGGTACGGACGGAATCGTCAGAGCGGATCGTTCCGCCCGCAGCCGTGACAAGCGGGGCCTGTGTCCACGTGGAGTTAAGCGTCGCGGGGGCCGCGTCACGCACGGTGACCGTTCCACCCGAGGCATAGACCATTGGCGTGGACTCGGGAGTGGCACCCAGCGCAAAGGTGGGCCGGTAAAACGCCGTGTCGCCACCCAGAATCTCGACCAGGCCGTGGTTGTTGGCGTCGGGCTTGTCCATGCCAAAGGCGATCCACGGGCCAAAGAAGGCGTTGCCGCCACCCTCTACCCGGATGAGGGAGCCATCGCACCGCAGGCTCTGGCCATTGGCCTGCACACCCGAGGGCTTGTAGCCCTCATACATGCCGCCGTAAAAGTTGAGCGCGTTCCCGCTGTTGCCGCTGATGCGGATACCGCGCCAGCCGTTATTGCAGGACACGTACATATAACCAACGTTGGTCTTACCCACGCCGTCAAAGCTGAACTGGAACTTGCCACCGCCCACCTGTTGGTCGGACTGTGACGGCCCCATGTTGATATAGCCGCTCATCCAGAAATTGTTGTCACTGCCACCGATGGTAAAGGGCGTGTCCCAGAAGTTGAGGCAGGTCCAATGGCCGGAGAAAACCACCTGCGTCATTAGCGCCTTGGCGGCGGGTGTGCCGAACACGTGCTTGAAGTTGTAGTGCGTCAACGCGTGGAACTGGCACGCGTACAGGGTGCCGCTGGCCTGGTGCCAGAACTGCGCCACGGAGCCGCCGCCCTGAAACGCCAGGTCGCCAATGTAAACGTCGTAAATGGACCCGGTGCCGTTGAACCACGAGGACGTGCCGTTGCCGACATTAAGCCGCACCTGATGAGTGACGTACTTGCCGGAGTTGAGTTCAAGGTTCTTGGGGCCAGCGGACCCACCGGGGCCAATGAGCTTCATGCCATTGAACGGGATACGGCCCACGGTGTTGAGCGTGGTCAGCCGGTTGGAGAACTGAATGGCAGGAATGCGGGTCTGCGCCCCTGCGTACGACAGCGCCGCGTCCAGCTTGGCGTCGTCGGTTGCCCCCACAAACGAGTCAAGCTGCACGACGCCGGGAACGCCACCGGAGGCATTTGCCTGCGCCAGACTGATGGCCTGGTCGGCGCGGTCAGACACGTCAATGATGGCGTTATTGAGCGTTGCGGCCCACGGCTGGCCGGGGCCAGACTGACCCTCTACTGGCAGAACTGGACGACTCACTGCGGACTCCCGTACGGGTCAAGGCCATAAGCAATCTGGCCGTAGCCACCACTGCTTGTCGAAAAGGCGGGTTCAATGTCGGGTCCGCCTGCGGAGCGGAACAGGTGCGTGGCGGCGTCAAGGAAATAAAGGACAACGGCCATGACTCAGACCTTCTTGTAAAGCACGTCGCGGCCCACCACGTAGCCATTGCCCGCCTGCGGGGCGGGGCTGGTCGCGGAGAAGTACCACCAATTGACGCGGGCGGTGGGGTCGGCACTGACGGAGTTACGCAGCGGCCAGGTGCCGTCCGCGTTCTGGTAAATGTCCAGCTGCCCAATGTTTGGCGGGAGCTGAGCCGGTGCCACCCTGCCGGTGGCATCGAGCGTGGCCACCCCCGAGGGGCTGCCCTTGTCCGTCAGTGGAATCGCCACGGGCGGTCGCCCGGTCAGGTCGGTGTAGACGCCGCTGGTGGCCACCGGCTTTAGGCCGATCACGTCACCCACGGGAATGGTGGCGCTGGCAGGTCGAGCCTGCACATCGGCGGCGGTCAGGATGACCGTGCCCACCTTGCCGTTGACGGACTCAATGCCCCCGGTGCTTTGCTGGGCCAGGGACAGGGCCTGATTTGCGGTGTCATTGGCGGCAGCCGCGAGCTGCACCGCGTTGGCCACCTCAATGCCGGAGGACGCTGCGGCGTCCATCGCCTCAGCCGACCGGATCGACACGTGGGACGCCCAATTATCCAGCGACACCCAAATAACGGGAATGTCCTGAGTGGTGTAATCCCAATAGCCGTAGTCCTGAGTAATGGCGTCGGGCAGGTCCGTCCCATTGCCGGGGTTGCGGACCTTGATGTGGAGCCCACGCGGCGGGCGCTGTGGGGCGACGGTAGCGGTCGCGTCCACGGGCGGGGTGTTGGAGACCTGCTCAACAAACACCGACCCGTCAACGCTGGTGCCAAAGTGGTAAATGGCCACGGCTGTGTCCTTCTATTAGGTGGCGGTTAGCGTGGTGCCGGTAAAGCGGGTCCGCGCCGGGACCGGCGCTGCCCCGTTGAACAGGGCGGCAGCGGCGGCGTTGACCCCAAGGTTGGTGGTGCCCGCCAGCCGGTTGAGCACACGAAGCAGACCAAGGCCACTGGTGCCCGCCTTGGCGTTCAATGCGCCCAGCAAGTCCTTGCCGGTCGTTCCCGCCCACACGTTGGCCGCGCCCTGCGCGTCAAGGTAAAGCGTTCCGGCCACCCGGTTTAGCGCGTGCGCTAATTCCTCGGTGGCCATTAACTAGCCCCCGCGTCAAAGGCCACACCTGTGGCCTCGGAAATCTGCATGGCCCTCTCGATCTTGGCCATGCTGGTGCCCTCGGGCTGCACGCCCTGACGGATGGCAGCCTCATAGGCGTTCAGCTCGGCGTTGAACTTCTTGTCCTTGGCCGAGTCAATGCCCTTGTGCGGCTGAAGCAGAAACGTCTTAATGCCCTTGTTCCGCATACACGTGCCGTAGTTCGGGCAGTCCTGCGTGGCACACGATGACGAGCACGCCATTACTCACCGTCACTATTGGGCACGCGGTAGACAAGGCCGGTCGCGCCTAGAGCGGTCGCCGCAATCGCGGCCCATTCGGCGGGAGAAACCACGCCGTCAACGGCGGCGGTGGCAAACGCGCCAAGGCCAGCGGCCAGGAACGCGGCTACCGCCTTGGCCACGGGGGCAAGGTTCTTTAGGGTCATGGTGTCCTCACGTGATGTTCTTGTTGGACCACAGCGCGGCCCACGTCTTCGGGCCAACCACGCCGTCCACGGCCAGGCCCTTTTCCTCTTGGAACTTGCGCACGCTGGACTCGGTGGCACCACCGAAAAGGCCATCGGCGGTGACACGCCAGCCGCGCGCCTGTAGGCGCTTCTGAAGGGCCAAAACGGTGCTGCCCTTATCTCCCTGCCGGAGTGGGGCCGAAAGGGCCGGAGCGGGGCTTGCAGACCCCTTCACGGGCTTGATAGCCGGAAGGGTGGGCTTGTCCGAGGGCATGCCCTTCTTCACCCACGCATACAGCTTGTCGCCGGGGCAGGCGGTGGCGTAGCCATCCCGGTGTCCGTGCTTGGCCAGGGCGTGGCCAGCGTCGGTGCAGAACTTGTCATAGAGCCACCGCACCGACGCCAGCGCCGCCTTGCTCGCGTCCACGTCACCGCCCAGCATTACCTGCACGCCAATGGCCGAGGTGTTATGACCGGGGCAATGCGCCCCGGCTGCATCCCGGCCACGGCCCTCAATGATCTGCCCATCCAGCGGACCACCGGACACAACCAGAAAGTTGTAGCCAATGTCATTCCACCCATGATTTGGGTCGGAGGTGTCCATGTGCATGAGCTGCCACTCACGGACCAGGCCCAGCGCGTCGGTAGCGACCCGCTTACTAATGTCCGTGCCACCCTCATAGTGAACGTAGAACTCGGTACGGTCAGAGATATGCACGAACTGCGGGGCCACCCGTGGGGGCACAGCGCCCCACGTGGCGCGCGAGATAATGGTAGGCAAGGCAAATCCTTACTTCAGATTAAGGGTGACGCCGAACGCCGCGAGAACCCCAAGGGCGGCAATGATGGTGGGCAGCCATGCTTTCCATGACGTGCCCGTGGCGAGCATTCCTGCGATGGCCGTCTCAATGGCCCGCAGCCGCAGGTCGTGATCCCCAAGGCGGGAATCGTGGACCTGCCCCGTTGCCAGTGCGTTGTCCAACTTGACCTCAATTCGGGCCAGGAGAACCGCCTGGTCAACGCCTTGGTTGTTGTTTTGCTGCTCAATGTTTTGCTGCGAACTTGGCATCGGTCTAGTCAATCGCGGTCAGGTCGGTATAACCGGCAGCGCGCAGCGATGCGGCTTCCACATCCGACACGGTGTGGTCATAACCGCCTAAGTACGTCACGTCCGCTGCGGCGATTTCCTCGTCGGACGGGTACCGGACCTGCCGGTAAAAGCCGTTCTGTTTGAGAACGGAAATGCCGACCCGTGTCTTTGTCCGTGACAGCAACGGGTGGCGGGAGTCGGTGCGCTCGATGATCGAGGGCGTGTTGAACAGCCAGGTCGGCTCGCCGGGCGCTGGAACAGACAGGGGCATGTGGGCCTCCAAAAAAGGGTGGCCCCGCCCCCAAATCAATGGGAGCGGGGCCAAACGCCACAGCTACTTAGAGCTGCGCCGAACCCGTCTGAGCAATGACCAGGGCTTCCTGACGGTAAACCTGCTGGTCAAAGTCGCCGTACCAACCAATGGTGCGCTTGCGGTTGTAACGGTCGGACCCGACATTGCCAAGGACAATGTGGGGCTCAACAATCACGTGCTCCGCAAGGGCCTCACGGCCGAAGAAGTACGTGCGGGCAACCTTGGCACCGCTCGCGCCATCGGCGGCAACTCGGGTACGCGCGTTCTCAACGAAGCGCACGCCTTCAAAGTCACCAATGGTGCCGGTCCAAATCTTGTCCTGCGAAGACCCGTACTCGTTGGGCAGACGCCACGCGCCAGAACCGGTCTCACGACGCAGCTCAAAAACGGCGGTGGGGTGAATACCCGCAGCGTAGGTGTCACCGAACCAGGGCAGGGTCTGCGCAACCGCGAGGCGCAGCTTGGCCACACGCACCATGTCAGCGGTCAGCGTGTCCGCCGCCGTGATCAGGTTGGTGCTGGCACGACCCGCGCCACGCAGAATGTTGCCGGAGGCGACACCCGCGTTGAGCTTGTCCTGAATCAGCTCGTCAACGACCTTGCGCTGGTGGTCCGCAACAAAGCGGGCAACCACCGGGTCAACCGGGGTCATCGCCCGGTTAATCAGCTTCAAAGTCCTGACGGTATGAAAACCGAACTCCTGCGGGGTAAGCGTCACGGTCTTAGTCGCCGGGAGCTTAACCGCGTCGTTATCGACTTCCTCAGACAGCGGGGTCTTGGCGGCGTTGACCGTCGCCTCATCCGTCCACTGGTTGAGCTGGAGAGTAATGCTGGACCCCTGCATGGTGGGGGCCTGGGGCTTAACATCCACAAACATCCGGTACTGAGGAACCTCAGTCAGAGCCCACTTGAAAAGGAGGTCATACGCCGCCTTGACAGTGTTATCAGCATAACCGGGAGTTGTGGCAACGCTAATCAGGCTATCAGCCATGATTGGTATTACCTTTCAACTAGGGTTGGGGGTTTTAAATCGTGATGCCCAGCTTGCCAAGAGCGGCGGCTGCGTCATCAAAAGAGGTGGCCTTGCTGTCAATGGCGGACAGGGCCTGTGCGATCTTGTCGTTGCCAGCGAGTGCGGGGGCACTGTTGGCTTCTCCGGTCTGGACTCGCTGCATTGCGGCAAGCGCACCGGCAAGGGCCGTCATATCAACGTCCCCGCTTTCACTCCCAAGTTCGCCGGACTGATCGGCGGAAACCTCGGCACCCTTCGGCTCATAGCCAAAGAGAGAACCGTTCTCGGAAAGCCACGCGTCCACGGCTTCCTCGCTTGCTTCCACGTCGTCCTTCAGCGCGTACTTGGCCAGCGCGGGGTTGGCACCTCGCGCCTTCAAAATCTCGGAAACTCCGGTGACCTTGACCTTGCCGTTCAGCTCCGCGAGAGACTTCTCTCGCTCGGCCAGAACGTCCTCCAGCTCCTTGATGCGCTTGGCCTTTGCGCGGTCCGCCTTGCGGACCTTGCTCAGTGCGTCGCCACCGTCGAAGTCGAAATCGTCATCGTCATCGTCGTAACCATTGAAGGCGTTATCGCCCATTGGGCATTCTCCCTGTTATCTGTGTGTTCGCCGCCCGCACGCACGTCAAGGGGTGACGTGAATGGCTGCGACTACCGGGCTCTGATTGCGCACCTCGGGGCCGGTCGGTCCGTGGTGGAGTGCCGCCGCAGGACTTGAACCTGCGTGTCTGCCAGTGCGGCTTTACTGCTAGAGCTGCCCGCCCGTATTGCGGGAAAGCGAGGAATTGCCAATGCCAGCGGAGCCACCGAACGTGGCCCGTTCCTTGCTGGACAGCTTCTTGCGCTGGTTGCCAGCGGCGGCGTCGTTCTTGAAAATGTCCGCCACGGCCTGGTCCTGCGTGTAGGAGTCGCCGTAGATCGAGGACAGCTTTGCCGCCTGTGGGCGGTCGGCTGCTATTTGGGAGAAACCCTGATTTGCCGTATTAGCGTCAATGCCCATACCGGCCAGATCCTCAGCGGTGGCCTTGCCGATTTGCAGGTGCTGCCCTGCGGCAGCTCCACCCACGGCGGCAGCGGCGAACGCCTTGCCGACCAGGGGCGCGGCCCGCTTGGGGTCAAGGGCAAACGCGATGAGGTCACCGTGCGTGTAAAACTGCTTGAAGTACGCCAGCTCCTGGGCATTGCCCTTGTTGAGCATGTCCGTGGCTGCGGTGACCCGACCCTGAATCTCAGCCGGGGAAACCCCGCTGCCAATGAAACCGGCAAAATCGCTCGGGGTGTCGTAAAAGCCCTTGGGTACCCCTGCGGCAGACATGATCTGCCGGTAGGAATCCTCAGCGGACAGGTACTCAGCCGGGGACAGCACCGACAGACCGGCCTTGCGGCGGGTCTCATTGCCAATGAATCGGCGCTTGTACTCGTCGGTGCCCTGCAGCTCGATGGCCACCCGGTCGGTGGAATACCCCTTGCGCAGATACTCCATGATCTTGGGGGCCAATGACGCCAGGCCGTATTTGGTGAACGTGTCAAGGATGAGCTTGTATGCGTCATCGACGGGAGCGGCCATTAGTTCACCAGGCCAAAGGACTGGAGAACGCCGTGCGCGGTGGCGGCAGCATTGTCACGGGCATTCTGCGTGCGACTCCAACGGGAGTCATTGCGCAACGTGTCCTCAAACTGCCACAGGCTCTGCACCGCAGGCTGCCCCTTATCATCCTTGCCCTGGAGGGCCTGCTTGATTAGCCGGTCATCGAGATTCACGGCGTCGGGGTTCACCTCCAATACCTTTGCGTAGGCTTGCTTGAACGGGTCGGCAATGGACGCCACGGTCTCTCCGGCGTCAATGCGCTTGGCTAGTGCGGGAAACGCGGACTTGGCGTGGTTCTTGGCCCACTCAGTCACCCATGCCGAATCCATCGTCCCGGCGACCGTGCCACGCACCATGCTGTTGAGCTGCCCAATGCTGGGGTCAATGCCGTAGTCGGCGGCAATGCGCTTGTACTCCAGCAACTTGGCCCCGGCCT
>Ga0308174_10000475_pt1 | contig 16756 bp, 17 predicted proteins | sample PhyPR2_FD_203894 | JGI IMG/M metagenome (GOLD analysis project Ga0308174, IMG submission 203894) | Soil microbial communities from UC Gill Tract Community Farm, Albany, California, United States - DLSLS.P.R2 | ecosystem: Environmental > Terrestrial > Soil > Agricultural land | place: USA...
GGACGACGCGGCCGACCAGCACCAGCGTCAGGGACGGCGCGACCGCCGCGACCAGCGAGCCGAGAGCGATCGCGGCGAGGGAGAGCACGAGGGTGCGCTCCTTGCCGAGCATGTCGCCGACCCGGCCGAGCAGCGGGGTCGCGACGGCCGCCGACAGCAGCCAGGCAGTCAGGATCCAGGTGACGGCGGACGACGTCGTCCCCAGGTCGTGCTGGATGGTCGGCAGCACCGGGGTGACCAGTGACTGCAGCATGGAGAAGGAGGCCGTGGCCGCGGCGAGCACGGTGAGCACGAGCCGGGGTGAGGAACGGGAAACAGGCACGGTGGGGGTCCTCGGGACAGGAGAAGAGGGAGGTACGCGCGCTCGGGCCGGCGTGTGAGGCCTCACCCCAGGACCCGTCGCGAGCGGGTCCGGAAGGGCTATCATCGGCTCAAGTGGAGGCGCTCCTCCACATTAGCGGAGGGAAGCCTCCGGTTGCAACCGGGAACGGCGGGAGGCGAGTCGGAGTGTCGGAACCAGTGGCTGTGCAGGGATCGGGACTGGCGGCGCTCGGCGTCCGGCCGCCCCAGCGCGCCGACGCGCGACGCAACTTCGACGCCCTGATCGCCGCGGCCCGGGCGGTCTTCGCCGAGCAGGGCACCGACGCCTCCCTCGAGGACATCGCCCGCCGCGCCGGTGTCGGCATCGGCACCCTCTACCGCAACTTCCCCACCCGGCAGGACCTCTTCGAGCGGGTCTACATCGGCGAGGTCGAGGACCTCTGCGCCGTCGCCCGGGACGTCGCGGACCGCCCGCCGTGGGACGCGCTGGCGACCTGGCTGCGCCGGTTCATCGACTACATCGCCACGAAGCGCGCACTGCTGGAGGCGCTGAGCACGGGCTCCCCCGTCTTCAGCGTCTGCCGCGCCGAGATGTACTCGGCGGGCACCCCGCTGTTCGAGCGTGCTCGCGACGCCGGCGCGGTACGGGCCGACCTGGAATTCGACGACCTGGTGAAGATGCTCTCCGGACTGACCTCGGCGACGTTCACCGACGACGAGCAGCGGGAGCGGGTCTTCCGGATCGCACTGGACGGCATCCGCGCCCGCAGCTGAGCGGGATCAGGCGTCCGGCTCCTCGGATCCGCCACGGGTGAGCTGGCGGAACTCGTTGACCACATCGGTCGCGACGCTGCCCAGCGAGTTCAGCGCGCCGGTCACGAGCCGGCGCATCCCGGTCATGTCCAGCCCGAGGTTCGTCCCGACGCCGGTGGCCGCCTCGACGGTGCGCAGCTCGCCGGCCGCCGGTCCCCGCGCCGCCAGGTCGGGCGACCAGCGCATCGCGTCGCCCGACATCGACCAGTCACCCGTCGCGCCGTCGATCGCCTCGGCGACCGGGTTCAGCGACACCGCATCGGTCATGACTCACCCCGCGTCGGAGTTCCACATGTCGGTCGCCCACCGCCACGCCCCGTCGGGCTGACGCCGGAAGACGGCGAGGTACTTGCCGCTGTCGAGGAGCTGCTCGCCGGACCGCCGTCCGTACCTGCCCTCCTCGACGGCCACGTCCCCGTACTCGTCGATCCGGACCGTCTCCAGCACCCCGCCGTCCGAGCCGCCGTCGAACCGCCGCTGGAAGAAGTCGCGGACCGCGTCCGGGCCGGTGATCACCGGCGCACCGGGTGGCAGGAGGCGCGCTCCCGGCTCGTAGAGGGAGGCGGCCAGGTCGGCGTCCCCCTGCTCGAAGGCGCGCACCAGCGTCGCCTTCAGTCCGGCGACGGTGCTGTCGTCGATCTCGCCCATCCCGATCCTCTCGGACCGCTCAAGCGTCGCCAGCCGACCGCCGCGGGTCAAGCCCTCCGGTCACCCGGTCCGGGTCAGCACCAGCAGGGCGATGTCGTCGGCGCGGTGCGTCCCCGTCATGACCGCGAGCAGCCGGTCGCACAGCTCGTCCGGGTCCGTCGTCCCGGCCGCCTCGACGGCGGCCAGCAGGTGGGCGAGGCCCTCGTCGATGTCGGCCGACCGGCTCTCCACGAGGCCGTCGGTGAAGAGCACGAGGGTCGCCCCGGCCGGCAGGACGCCGGCCCATTCCAGCGCCGGCGCCGGGGCCGGCGGCGCGCCCAGCATCCGGCTCGGCGTCACCGGCAGGAACTCCGCGGACCCGCCGGTGAGCAGCAGCGGCGCGAGGTGCCCGGCCGAGGCGATCCGCAGCTGACCGGTCGCCGGGTCCAGCGTCGCGAACAGCGCGGTCGCCATGCGCTGCAGGCCGAGCAGCGACCACGAGGCCTGCAGCCGGTCGATCATCGCGCTGGGCGCCGGCCGGTCGACGAGCAGCGCGCGGTACACCGAGGTCAGCTGCCCCATCGTGGCGGCGGCGGTGATGTCGTGACCGACGACGTCGCCGACCGCCAGCGCGACCTGCTGGTCGGACAGTGGGACGACGTCGTAGAAGTCCCCGCCGACCTCGACCCCGTGCGTCGCCGCCAGGTACCGCACCGCCATGCGCAGCCCCGCCACCTCGGGCGGGTGGGGCGGCAGCAGGTTGGCCTGCAGGGCGTGCGAGGTGTGGACGTCGAGCTCGTAGCGCTGGGCCTTGGCGAGGACGAGCGCCATCTGCAGCCCGAGCTGCTCGGCCACCTCGACGTCGGCCGCCGTGAACCGGCCGCGCGCGGCGTCGGCGACCAGGGTGATGACACCCAGGGCACGCCCCTCGACCACGAACGGCACCGAGATCATGCTGACCAGCTGCAGCTCGCGGGTGATCTCCAGGTGGCGGTCGTCGACGGTGATCTGCCGCAGCAGCTCCTCGTCGAGGACCGGCAACCACACGGTCTGCCGCTTGTTCAGCGCCTGCTGCGCGGGGTGCGGGGACCGCCGCTGGGCGAGCTGCCGCTGCCGCAGCTCGTCGGCGAACACCTGGAGTGCGGGGTCCCGGTGACGCACCACGGCGCGGTCGACCCCGTGCTCGGTGGCGAGGTCGATCGCGCAGAGGTCGGCGAGGCGGGCCACGGCGAGCGTGGCCAGGCGTTCCACGGTCTCGGCGACGTCGGCCGCCGACGCGAGCAGGCGGGCGGCCTCCAGCAGGAACGCCGACCGTTCGGCCTGCCGGGCGGTCTCCTCGTAGAGCCGTGCCCGCTCCAGGGCCTGGCCGGCCTGCCGCCCCAGCGTCCAGAGCAGCTCGACGTCGGCCGGCCCGGTGACGTGGACGGCGCCGGGCTCGTCGAGGCTGATCAGGTCGCCCTGGCCGATGTCGCCCAGCCCCAGCACCAGCACCCCGAGCCGGCGGCTGTCCGCGGCCACCGGCACGAGCACCAGGCTCGCCACCCCGCCGTCGGCCATGGCGCCGGCGATCTCGGGCCGCTCGGCGCGGAGCCGGTCGTCCAGCGTCACCGTCCGCACGCCTTGCGCCAGCTCCAGGGCCAGCTGTCCGAGCGCGGCCTCGCGCAGCTCGTGCAGCAACACCTCCGGCAGGCCGGCCGCGTGCTCGGTGTGCAGCCGCGGCACGTCCTCCGTCGGCCCTTCCTCGACCAGCACCAGCGCCGCCCCGCGAGCGCCCAGCGCCTCCCGGCCGCGCTCGACGACGACGGCGGCGACGTCGGCCACCGTGGTCGCCGCCGCGAGGTCGGAGACCACGCGCTGCACGGTCCGCGACCGCGCCTCCGACTCCTCCGCGGCGCGCTGCGCGCTCAGCAGCTCGCGCTCGTAGCGCCGCCGCGCCGTCGCCTCGAACAGGGTCGCCCGGAGCAGCAGCGGAGTCCCCTCGTCGTCCCGGACCTCGACGGCGTTCATCAGGCACGGCAGCACGGAGCCGTCGACGCGGACGACGTCCAGCGCGATCTCCCGCACCGCCCCCTGCATGCGCAGCAGCGGCAGCACGTGGGTCTCGTGGAACACCCGGCCCCCGATGGTCAGCAGGTCCTGGAACCGGACGCCGAGCATCTCCTCGGACGAGCGGCCGGTCCACGCGCCGAACGTCCGGTTCACCTTGACGATGCGCCCGTCCGGCAACGCGGACAGATAGCCCATCGGCGCGTTCTCGTAGAGGTCGGCCGGGTCGTCCTCGAGCAGCCGGCCCAGCTGCGTGCGCGGGTCCCCTGGCGCGCCTGTCATGCCATCACCCGGCGAGGAAGGCCCGGATCGCCGCCGTCGTCTCCTCGGGGGCGCTCAGGTGCGGCACGTGACCGACGGCCTTCAGCTGCGTGAACGTGCTCCCGGGGACGTTGGCGTGCACGTACCGGCCGACGACGTCGGGGGCGATCACGTCCTCGCTGCACTGCATGACCAGGGTCGGGACGGCGACTGCGGCGAGGTCGGCGCGGTTGTCGGAAAGGAATGTGACGCGGGCGAACTGGCGGGCGATGTCGGGGTCGGTGCGGCAGAAGCTGTTGGTCAGCTCCTCGGCCAGCTCGGGGTTCTCGGGGTGGTTGCCCATGATCACCGGGGCCATCTGGGTCGACCACCCGAGATGGTTGCTGTCCAGCGCGTCGAGCAACCCGGCGATGTCGGCCCGGCTGAAGCCGCCGACGTAGTCGCCGTCGTTCACGTACCGCGGGTTCGGCCCGACCATCACCAGCGCGCCGAAGAGCTCCGGCGCCTCCTGCAGCGCCAGCACGCCGATCATGGCGCTCACGGAATGGCCGACCAGGACGACGTCGCGCAGGTCGAGCGCGCGGCAGATCTCGACGATGTCGCTCGCGTAACCGCGCAGCGAGCCGTACTTTCCGGGGTCGTAGGCCGACAGGTCCGAGCGCCCGGCGCCGACGTGGTCGAACAGGACGACGCGGTGGTCGACCTCGAAGTCGGGGGCGACGAACCGCCACATCGCCTGATCGCAGCCGAAACCGTGGGCGAAGACCATCGGGCGACCCGACGGCACGCCGCTGACGGTCACGCAGTTCCGCGTGAGGACGCTGCCCACCGGCCGAGCCTAATAGGAGCCGCCGACGACGTCCGTCGTCTCACCCACGGTCATCGCCGCGGCACGGATCGCCAGAACACCCGCGGCCGGTTCCACCGGGCAGCCGCAATGCCCTGTCGCCCGGGGCGGTCCGGTCCTACCCTGCCCGGCATCCAGCTGCCCCAGGACTGTTTCCGAGGTGCGCTCATGACCGTCACGGTCGGCACGACCGGAACCATCCCGGTGCCCCGCTTCCCGCTGTCCGGTCCCGCGCTCCCGGCCCGCCGGAGCGGCGACTGCAGCCCCTCGACCTGCCGCGCGGTGGCCTACCAGCGGGTGCTGCACCAGCTGGTGCGCCGCGAGCTGCGGCTGCTCGGCGAGCTGGCCGGCTGGGCACCGCCCGGCGAGACCGAGCGCACCGCCACCCTCACCCGGCACGCCGATCTGATCGGCCGGGTCCTGCTGCACCACCACGCCGTCGAGCGCGAGGCCGTCTGGCCCGCTCTGCTGCGCGCGGCCCCGGCCGCACGCGGCGCGGCCGTCCACGGCCTGGTGGCCGACTGGACCGACCGGTGCGCCCGCATCGACCACATGGTGCGCGACGTCTCCACCGCCGCCCGGCAGTGGCAGGTCGCCGGCACGGCAGCCGCGCGGGACGCCTTCGCCCTCGCCTGCCTCGACGCCGCCGACGCGGTCGGCGCGCAGACCGCCGACGAGGAGGCCGAGCTGCTGCCCCTGCTGGGCGAGCACCTCTCGGCCGGCGACTGGGCCGTGATCGCGCGCTCGTCGCGCTGCCGGCTGTCGGCCCGCGAGCAGCTGCTCGTGCTGGGTCTGGCGCTGGAGGACTCCTGCACCATCGACCGCGCCCGCCTGCTCAGCGGGCTCTCCCCCGCCGCCCGGCTGGCCTGGCGCCTGCACGGCCGGCAGGACTACCGGGCCTCCGTCGTCCGGCTGCGGGGTGCGCCACCGGCGGTCTAGCGGCCGTCAGTGCCGGGACGTCCCGCACTCCCCGCACCGCTTGCGCAGCGCCGCCGTCTCGGCCTGGCAGTTGTCGCAGATCCAGGTGGTCCGCTCGTCGGTGCTCGTGCTCATGGCCGTCTCCCCCCTCGTCGTTTCGTACGGGATCGACGGTAGGCAGCGCGCGTGACCGGAACGTGTCCTCGACGTTGCATGCAGGACTATCTGGGGTCGCTCCGGCGCTGGGACCAGGCGACCAGGCATGCTCGACGGCCGGTCCCGCATCCGACGGAGAGAGAACGCACTTGTCTTCCGCACGACCCGCTCCCGACTCCGACGAGGAGCTGGCCGCCGAGCAGGGCTACGTCACCGGCCTGCACCGGCGGCTCGACGACATCCGCGCGCAGGTGGTCGGCCGCCTGGACGACGCTCTGGCGCTGGTCGCCCACAACCCGCAGGCCGTCGGTGAGCGCGAGGCGACCGTTCAGCTCTACACCGAGCGGCTGGTCGCGCTCGACGCGGCCGAGAGCGGCCTCTGCTTCGGCCGGCTCGACCGGCGCGAGGCGGTCGTGCCCCGCTACATCGGACGGATCGGGCTGCAGTCCGAGGACGGCGACGAGGAGCCGCTGCTGGTCGACTGGCGCGCACCGGCGGCGCAGCCCTTCTACACCGCGACGCCGCTGCACGACCTGGGCGTCCGGCGGCGGCGGCACATCCGCACCCGCGGTCGCACGGTCGTCTCCATCGCCGACGAGACCCTCGATCTGGACGATCCGGACGTCGCCCAGCGGTCGGGTCTGGCCGGTGAGTCGGTGCTGCTCGCGGCGTTGAACCAGACCCGCACCGGGCGGATGACCGACATCGTCCGCACCATCCAGGCCGAGCAGGACCGGATCATCCGCGCCGACTCCCGCGGGGTGCTCGTCGTCCAGGGCGGCCCGGGCACGGGCAAGACGGCAGTCGCCCTGCACCGAGCCGCCTACCTGCTCTACACCCACCGTGAGCGGCTGGCCCGCAGCGGGCTGCTGATCGTCGGGCCCTCCCCCACGTTCCTGCGCTACATCGCCGACGTGCTGCCCTCCCTCGGCGAGACCGGGGTCGTGCTGGCCGACCTCGGCAGCCTCCGTCCGGGCATCGAGGCGCACGCGCCCGAGCGGCCCGAGGTGGCGGAGGTCAAGGGCCGCGCGGCCATGGCCGACGTGGTCGCCGCCGCCGTGGACGCGCGGCAGGCCGTGCCGGACGGGCCGGCCGAGGTCACCGTCGACGGGACGACGCTGCGCCTCACCCCCACCGACGCCGCCCGCGCCCGGAGCCGCGCCCGCGCGGCCTCCCGGCTGCACAACGAGGCCCGCCCGACCTTCGCCCGCCGGGTCATCGACCGGCTGACGCAGAAGTACGCCGACAAGCTCGGCGCCGACGTCCGGGGTGGCACGAGCCTGCTCGACGCCGCCGACGTCGCCTCGCTGCGCCGGGAGGTCGCCGCCGAGCCGGCCGTGCACGCGCTGATCGACCGGCTCTGGCCGCGGCTGACCCCCGAGCGGCTGCTGCGCGACCTGTTCGCCTCCCGCGACCGGCTGGTCGCCGCCACCCCCGGCTGGGACGACGCCGACCGCGAGCTGCTGCTCCGCCCTGCCTCGTCGCCCTGGACGCCGTCGGACGTGCCGCTGCTCGACGAGGCCGACGAACTGCTCGGCGTGGACGAGTCGGCCGAGAAGAACCGGGCGCGGCGCGACGAGCAGCGTCGCCGGGCCGACGCCCAGGCCACCCTCGACCTGCTGCACGGGTCGCGGTCGCAGGACGCCGAGACCGAGGCGGAATCCGAGGAGCTGGCCGCCTTCGACCTGCTCGACGCCGAGGGCCTGGCCGCCCGCCAGGAGGTGCGCGACACCCGGACGACGGCCGAGCGGGCCGCCGCCGACCGCACCTGGACCTACGGCCACGTCATCGTGGACGAGGCGCAGGAGCTCTCGGCGATGGCCTGGCGGCTGCTGCTGCGCCGCTGCCCCACCCGGTCGATGACCGTCGTCGGCGACGTCGCCCAGACCGGGTCCCTCGCCGGCGCCACCAGCTGGGCCGAGGTGCTCACCCCGCACCTCGGCACCCACTGGCGGATGGAGGAGCTGACGATCAACTACCGCACACCGGCCGAGATCATGGACGTCGCCGCCGCAGTGCTCGCGGCCGGAGGCGCCGAGGCGTCAGCGGGCAGCTCGGTGCGGTCGACGGGCGTCCTGCCCTGGGCGCTGGGCGTGACCGGGGCCGACCTGCCGGCGGCGGTGGCGAAGGCAGCCGCGGAGTTCGAGGCCGAGGAGGGCACGCTGGCGATCATCGCGCCGCCGAGTCGGGTGGAGGCGCTCGTGGCGGCGCTGCCCGAGTCCTCCGACGACCTGACCGCCGGGCCCGTGGTCCTGTCGCCGACCGGCGCCAAGGGCCTCGAGTTCGACTCGGTGCTCGTCGTGGACCCGGCCGGCGTCGTCGCCGAAGGCGTCCGCGGGCACAACGACCTCTACGTCGCGCTCACCCGCGCGACCCAGCGGCTCGGCGTCGTCCACCCCGGCAACCTGCTGCCCGAGCTGACCGGGCTCGAGGTCCGCACGGGGCTATAGGACCCGCAGCCGGACGTCGTCGGCCACGCGCGCGGGGATGCGACGCAGCGAGATCGACAGGTCCTGCTCGGGGACCTCGAACTCCAGCCGGGCCAGCCGGACGGCCAGCGCCGAGAGCAGCGCGACCGTGAGCTGCTCGCCCGGGCAGCGGTGGCCGGTCCGGGGGTCTCCCCCGCCCTGCGGGACGAGTTCGAACGCCCCGATGTCGCGGCCGAGGAAGCGCTCCGGCCGGAAGGCGTAGGGGTCGTCCCAGAGATCGGCGTCGTGGTTCTGGCCGTACAGGTCGAGCAGCACCATGGCGCTCCGCGGGATCGTCTCGCCGCCGTACTCGACCTCCCGCGCGGCCCGGCCGCCGATGAACGGGGCGAACGGGTAGAACCGCCGCACCTCGTGGGCGAATGCCTCGGCGAAGGCGGCGTCGCCGTCGGCCAACCGCTTCCGGTTGTCCGGCCAGCGGATCAGCGCGTGCGCCGAGAAGGCCATGAACCAGGCCACGGCCGTCGTGGGCCGGATGACGTTGAGCAGCTCGACGGCGGCGACCCGCGGTTCGAGCAGCTGCCCGTCGGCGTCGCGGTGCTGGGCGACGACGTCGACGGCCGATCCCGCCTCGACCGTCACCGTGCCGGTGCGCACGCCCTCCACCAGCTGGGCCAGCCACGCCTCGCGCCGTTTGCGGGCCCGCCGGGCGCGGAAGTGCCGGGGGCCCGCGGTGGCGAACCCGTCGACCAGGGCCAGCAGGTCGCGGGCGAGGCCGGGGACCTCGTCGTCGGTCAGGGGTACGCCGGCCCACCGGGTGACCGCGCCGGCGATGACCTCCGCCGACGCGTCGAACAGCACGATCTCCGGCCGCGTCGCCCACCGTGCGGCCGCGTCGTCCCACGCCGCCGTCGTCCGCTGCACGAGGGAGGCGATGCCGTCCTCGCGCATCAGCAGCGCGACGAACATCGCCTTGCGGACGCGGTGCCCTTCGCCGTCCAGCGAGTGCACCGAACCCTTGCCGAACAGCGTGGCCTGCACCGGCTCGGGGAGCGCGTGCGACCGCAGGACGTGGTCCTCGTCGTAGAGAAACCGGGCGGCGTCCGGGCCCTCCAGGCCCACCGCGGGCATGCCACCGAGCCGGGTGGGGACCGTGCGCCGGCCGAGCGCCCGCCGCTTGTCGGGCAGCCAGGCGTAGCCCTTGGCGAAAACCAGCGGGCCGTTCTCGAATCGAGCCATGCCGCGTCCGTGCCCCGCTGGGTCAGCAGGCAATCACCGCCGCTGTCGAGCGTCCTCGTCCGCCACCGAGTCGCCGTGTCCGAGCCGGCGCAGCAGCGCCGCCACCTCCTGCGCCGCGGTGGACGAGGAGCCCTCCCGCAGGGCACCGGCCGTGGTGCGCAGCGCCGCGGCGAGCTCCTGTTCCTCCTCGCTGAGCAGCCCGCGGTAGGCCGGGTCCAGCAGGTAGCCGGTGGGCGGCGTCGACAGGCACCCGATGAGGTCGAGCAGCACCTCCAGCCGGCGCGCGGCCTCGGCCGGCGGCGTGTCCCCCGCCCCCATCGCCACCGTCTCGACGTCCCGCTCCCACAGGCGGGCGCGCGCCGGGTCCTCGCGCAGTGCCAGCACGGTGCCGCTGCGCCGGGGCGAGGACGAACCCTGCACCTGCAGGGCACTGCGCACCTGGTGGGCGATCCGGATCAGGTCGTCGTCGAGCATCGAGGTGCCCACGAACAGGACGTGCCGGGTGAGCAGCAGGGCGTGCAGTACGCCGGCCAGTGCGGCCCGGGTGTCGCCGAACTGCAGGTACTCCTCGCGCGTCAGGACGACGCTCTCCGGATGCGCGGAGTCCCCGTGCAGCTTCAGCAGCCAGGGCGCGCCCGGTTCGAGGTCGTCGAACGGCAGCACCTGGACCCGCCGGCCGAGGTCGGCGGCCGCCAGCTCGACGAGCGGGTCGTAGTTGGTGGTCACGAACTCCTGCACCGGCAGGTCAGCGATCAGGGCATGGGCGAGCGCGTAACGGCCCGGGCCGAAGCGCTCCTTGACATAGGTCTCCAGCCGGCCGCGGCCCAGTTCGCGGGCCAGCAGCGCGGCGGAGTCCTGCGGCGGCAAGCGCGCCATTCCCTCGCGCAGGTCGTCGGCCAGGCCCGACCGCGCGGCCAGCTCGCCGACGAGTTGCTCCCACGTCGGCAGCCCCGCGGCCGCGCTGACACCGGCCCCGAAGAAGACCGCGAGCTGACCGCGCCGGGCCTTCTCCCCGAGCTGCCCGGCCAGCTCGCGCAGATGCCCTGGCAGGTCCCAGCCGACGTCCTCCCCGCGCCGCACCCGCTGCGCGGCGGCGAGGTCGCTGGCCCCGCGCAGCACGAGCGCGACGTCGAAGCCGTGCTCGTGCGCCGCCTCGCGCAGGACCGGCAGCAACTGCTGCAGGAGGGCGCCCCGCTCCCCGGCCGCGCCACCCCAGCCGGTGCCGAGGGCGGGGAGGCCGACCAGCCGGCGCGACCGTCCGTGCGCCGGCTCGGCGACCGACCGCCGGGCGACGGCGGCGAGGGCCTCGCGGGCGCCGTCGAGGATCCACGGCAACCCTCGGCCGTCGTCGTCGACGGTGTCGACCAGCCAGACCTGCGGGGATCCGCCGCCGGGGACCTCCAGCACCCGCTCGGCGCCGCGCCAGGAGAGGTCGATGCGCAGTCCGTCGGCCACCTCGGTCACCCCGACGTCGTCGGGCAGCAGCGAGCGCCAGCCCTCGGACACCCGCAGGGACCGATCGGTCGGGACGACCACGTCGTCGCAGACCAGCCGGGTCAGATCTGCTCCGACGACGAAGACATGACCGTGCACACCGGGCTCACTACCCAGCAATCGGCTCGCTATCGACCGGAATCCCCCGTCGAGCCGTCAGGCGCCGCAGCCACCCGCGCTGCAGGCGCAGCCCGCGCAGGGCGACGGGACGGCGGCAGTCGGCGCGGGCTCGGCGGCGACCCGCCGGAGACCGACCGACGCCAGGATCAGCGGCACCCCCAGCACGGCGACGGCGAGCGCGGCCACCACGGTCGCGACGTCGGCGGCCCGGGCCCAGCTCTGCGCGACGCCGGTCATCACCAGCAGCGCGGTGACCAGGACGGTCCACACGCCCAGTGCCTGTCCCCCTCGCCGGGAGACGCCGCCGCGGCCGAGCAGCCCGACGGCCGCGGCCAGCAGGACCAGCGGGACGGCGACCAGGAGCACCCGGGCCGCCAGCACCCCGGAGGAGGCGGCGGCGACGAGCGCGGCGGCACCGACGACGAGGGCGCCCGCCCCGAGGCTCCGGGCACGGCCCGCCAGCGCCCGGCCGACCACCCCGGACCGTGCCCCGCGCAGCAGCAACGCCCCGCGGACGGCGAGGAAGAGACCCACGGCGCCGAGCAGCAGGCGGGCGCCCGCGGCGTCCCAGAGGACGGAGACGACGGCCACGCCGATCGCCCCGATGCCCAACGCCAGCCACTGCGGCCACGCGCGCCGTGCCTCCTCGGGGGTTGCCACCCCGGAGGTGCCTGCGGTCAGGATGCCGGTTCCGCCGTTCGCCACCGGCCCAGTGTCCCTCACCCGGACGTGCGCTCGGCAGGCACCGGAGCGGTTCGCTGTGACACGCTGAGCTGCTGCCCACCCCGAGTCGGAGGAACACGGTCATGAGTGCACGTCAAACGGCCCGCTCGGGCATGGGCGCCGCCCAGGAGGCGGGCAACAGCGACACCCTGGAGAACCTCGCCCGGGTCGGGCTGATCGCCTACGGCGCGGTCCACCTGCTCGTCGCCTGGCTGGCGATCCAGCTGGCCTGGTTCGGCGGCGGGGGAAAGTCGGCCGACCAGTCCGGCGCGATGTCGACCGTGGCCGACTCGCCGGTCGGCAAGCCGCTGCTGTGGGTGATCGCCGTCGGGCTGATCGCCCTGGCGGCGTGGCAGGCGGCCGAGGTGTTCCGCTGGCGCAGCGGCTGGTCGGCCTCGGGGAAGACGCGGACCAAGGCCATCCGCAAGTCCGCGAGCTCGGTGATCAAGGCGGTGATCTACGCGGCGCTGGCGGTCCTGGCCATCAAGTACGCGACCGGCGGCGGCACCTCCAGCTCGCAGAAACAGCAGGACACGACGGCCACCGTCCTCGGCTGGCCGGGTGGGCAGTTCCTGGTCGGCATCGCCGGGTTGGTGCTCATCGGCTCGGGCGTCTGGCACGTCCGCAAGGGCCTCAAGAAGACGTTCCTCAAGCAGATCGACACCAGCAAGGCCTCACCCTCGGCGCTCCGGTTGGTCGCCCGCCTCGGCCAGGTCGGCTTCCCCGGCAAGGGCGTCGCCCTGGCGCTGGTCGGCGCGCTGCTGGTCTACGCCGCGGTCACCTTCGACCCGTCGAAGGCGAAGGGGCTCGACGGCGCGCTGCACACCGTGCTGGAACTTCCCTTCGGGAAGATCCTGCTGACCCTGGTCGCGCTGGGGATCGCCGCGTTCGGTGCGTTCCTGTTCGTCCGGGCTCGCTACCCCGAGCGCACCTAGTCGGCGGCCGCGGCTGCCGGCAGGCCCGCGTCAGGCGCGCGGGCCGCCGGCGACGTAGATGACCTGGCCGGAGACGAAGCCCGCGCCCTCGCTGACCAGGAACGACACCGTGTGCGCGATGTCCTCCGGGTACCCGGCGCGGGCGACCGGGATCGCCGCGGCGCGCGCCTGCACGTAGGGCTCCCACTCCTGGCCGATCCGCGCCGCCGTCGCCTTCGTCATGTCGGTGACGATGAAGCCCGGCGCGATCGCGTTCGCGGTCACCCCGAACTTGCCCAGCTCGATGGCGAGGGTCTTGGTGAAGCCCTGCAGCCCGGCCTTGGCCGTGGCGTAGTTGGCCTGCCCGCGGTTGCCCAGCGCCGAGGTGCTGGACAGGTTGACGATCCGGCCCCACTTCTGTTCGGTCATGTACTTCTGCACGGCGCGGGTCATGAGGAACGAGCCGCGCAGGTGCACGTGCATGACCAGGTCCCAGTCGGCGTCGGTCATCTTGAACAGGAGGTTGTCGCGGGTGACGCCCGCGTTGTTGACCAGGACGACGGGCGGCCCGAGTTCGGCGGCGATCCGCTCGACGGCGGTCTGCACCTGGTCGGAGTCGCCGACGTCGGCGCCGACGGCGAGGGCTCGACCCCCCGCGGCCTCGATCGCCTGCACGGTGTCGCGGGCGTCGTCCTCCTTCAGGTCGATGACGGCGACGGCGAACCCGTCCTGGGCCAGCCGGAGCGCCGTGGCCGCGCCGATCCCGCGCGCCGCACCGGTGACGATCGCTACGCGGGCCATCAGGCGGCCACCTTCTCGAAGAGGGCGGCGAGACCCTGGCCGCCGCCGATGCACATGGTCTCGAGGCCGTAGCGGGCGTCGCGGCGGTCCATCTCCCGCAGCAGCGTCGCCAGGATCCGTCCGCCGGTCGCGCCGACGGGATGGCCGAGCGAGATGCCCGAGCCGTTGACGTTCGTCCGCTCGAAGTCGGTGTCGGTGAAGCCCCACTCACGGGTCACCGCGAGCACCTGGCTGGCGAACGCCTCGTTCAGCTCGATCAGGTCGATGTCGGAGAGCTTGAGGCCGGCCAGCGCCAGCGCCTTCGCCGTCGCGGGCACCGGGCCGATGCCCATCGTCTTCGGCGGCACCCCGGCGACGCCCCACGAGACCAGCCGGGCCAGCGGCCGCAGCCCCAGCTCCGCGGCCTTGTCCGGGTGCGTCACGACCGCGACGGCCGCGCCGTCGTTCTGCCCGCTGGCGTTGCCGGCGGTGACGGTCGCGTCGGCGTCGTCGCGGCCCATGATCGGGCGCAGCTTGGCGAGGGTCTCCAGGTTGGCGTCGGGCCGGATGTGCTCGTCCCGGTCCACGACGGTGTCACCCTTCCGGCCCTTCACGGTCACCGGCACGATCTCGTCGGCGAACCGGCCGGCGTCGGCGGCCGCGGCAGCACGCTGGTGGCTGCGGACGGCGTACTCGTCCTGCTCCTCGCGCGAGATCTTGTACTCGGCCCGCAGGTTCTCCGCCGTCTCGATCATGCCGCCGGGCACCGGGTGGTTCTGGCCACCGGCGGTGACGCGCCCGCGGGCGAGCCCGTCCTGCAGCAGCACGCCGGGGCCGGCCTTCACCCCCCACCGCATCGCGGTCGAGTAGAAGGGCGCGTTGCTCATCGACTCCGCGCCCCCGGCGAGCACGAGGTCGGAGGCGCCGGACTGCACCTGCATCGCGGCGTAGAGCACCGCCTGCAGGCCGGAGCCGCAGCGCCGGTCGATCTGCAGCCCGGACGCGGTGACCGGCAGGCCCGCGTCGAGCGCGGCGACGCGCCCGATCGCCGGGGCGTCCATGGTCGGGTAGCAGTGGCCGAGGAGGACGTCGTCGACCGACTCCGGCGGCAGCCCGGTGCGCTCCATCAGCGCCCGGATCACCGTCGCCGCGAGCTCCTGCGGCGGCACGTCGCGCAACGATCCGCCGAAACCCCCCACCGGGGTCCGCAGTGGCTCACAGATGACAGCATCTCGCACGGTTGTCCTCCCAGGACTCGTCACCGACGTCGGCACGAGTCTGCCCCCGGGCGGCACGCGCCGCGCGAGCGCCCCGAGGGGTGGGAGTCAGGCGACCCGCTCGGCGGCGCTGACCTGCTCGGCGCGCAGGAGGTCCCACAGGCCGGTGATCTGCAGGGGCCGGATGACCGCACGCGAGCCGGCGAGCACGCGCATCCGCACGTCCTTGCGGACGGCGCGGCGGTGGGCGGTGGCCAGGACGCAGAGCCCGGCGGAGTCGAGGAAGGTCACCCCGCGGAGGTCGACGGTGAGCTCCCGGACGTCGGCGTCGAGCAGCTCCGTCAGGTGCTCGCTCAGCAGCGGCGCTGTGGTGGAGTCGATCTCCCCGGCGGCGCTGACGACGCCCGAGGAGTCGGAGCACGACACGTCGAAGGAGACGATGCCGCCCGTCTGGTCGAATGCGGGTGCGGTCACGGGTGCCTCTCAGGCCAGCCAACCGGACCAGTGGAAGAACGGTGCGACGACGAGCGACGCGAGAACACCGACACTGGCTCACGGCTTCGTGTTGAACCGCTTCCCCTTGAAGGTAGGTGATCATCGGGCGCGCTGGCAAGGGCGGATACTGAGAGGGTGTCGATGCGGATCGTGTTCTGGGGCGCCGTGGTGGCGCTCGTGTCCGTCCTGGCGTTCCTGCTGCTGGACCCGATCGTGGCCGCTTTCCTCGTCACCATGCTGGTGACCGGGGCCGTCATCGCCTTCGTCGCCCGCGACTGGGACCAGCACCCCACGTTCGAGGAGCGGGAGCTGGCCCGCGTACGCAAGCGGTCGGCGAAGTGGGACCGCAATCAGGCGGCACGGGACCGCGACCGGGCCAAGTGGGAGGCCCACCAGGCCAAGCAGGCGCGGTCGGCGACTCCGCCGGGCGACCGGTAATCCTCTCGACATCGCGCAGACGGGGCACCTACGGTTCGCCCATGCGCACCGCGTGAGTCGACGCAGTCTGTCCGTGCCCCGTGTGGTCCCCGGGGCGCTCGCTCGTCCTCGTCCGCTCACACCCCCCCTTGTTCGGAGGCACCCTTGTCACGTCCTGCCCACCTCCCCGTCGGCCCAGCCGCCGACGCCCGCGCCACGCTCGACGAGCACGACCACGATCGGTTCGACCGGCTGGCCGGCGCCGTCCTGGCCTCGTCGTCCGCACCGCTCGGTCCCCTGCTCAGGGCCCAGTTGCCCGGCACCGCCGGCGTCCGCTGGCTCAACCAGGAGCAGCTGGCGCCCACCACCCGGGCCGGCGAGCTGACCGCCGAGCAGTGGCTGTCGCTGTTCACCGTGTGGTCGTCGGCGCACCAGGCCCCGACCTCGGGCGGTCCGGGGGCGCGCCGGTCCGGCGGCCGGCCGTCGACCCACGGCCACGCGTCCGGGGCCGGCGGCCGCCCGCGCTGGGGTCAGTAAGAAGACGGGGCCGTCAGGCACCCACTGCGTCCTCGGCGGCCAGTTCCGCGGCCCGCTCGGGGAACGCGAACGCCTCCGCGAGCGCCTGCCGGATCGACCAGGTTCCGGCCCGCCAGGCCAGCGCCCGGCCGAGGGCGGCCGGGGTCCCGTCGACGTGGTCGACGGGACCGTCCGGCCACCAGCCGACCCGCCGGCCGGCCACGGTGAGCCGGTCGTGCACCTCGACCTCCCCCGGGAGCCGGTCGACGCCCAGCCGGGCGGCGGCGAGTTCGGCGCCGGGCAGGTCGGCCCACGCCTGACGCCGTCCCGGAGCGGTCACCGATCCGGTGACCTTCTCGCTCGCCAGCGGCAGGTCGAGCAGGTCGGCCACCGCGCCGGGCGCGCCGCCGGCGGCGACCAGTGGTC
>Ga0308174_10000478_pt1 | contig 16711 bp, 10 predicted proteins | sample PhyPR2_FD_203894 | JGI IMG/M metagenome (GOLD analysis project Ga0308174, IMG submission 203894) | Soil microbial communities from UC Gill Tract Community Farm, Albany, California, United States - DLSLS.P.R2 | ecosystem: Environmental > Terrestrial > Soil > Agricultural land | place: USA...
GCCGTTGTACGGCTTGTTTCCGCCGCTTTTATGTCTGGCGCTGGTTCCGGCCGGCGTAGCTGATACGCTTCGTTAGCAGCTTTCGGCCGAAACTTCCTGACACGGCAAACTGAAAAAGAACGTAGCACCCTCCCCAGGATCCGATTCCACCCAAATCCGACCGCCGTGCTTGGCGACAATCTTCTTGCAGATCGCCAGTCCGATGCCTGTGCCCGGATTGTCGCGGCCATGCAGGCGTTTGAAGATGCCGAAGATCTTCTCTGCGTACTGGGGCTCGATCCCGATTCCATTGTCCTGGATGGAAAACGTCCATTCACGTCCGGTCAATGTTGCTGAAATATGAATCCGGGGCGGCTCGTCCGGCCGGCGATATTTGATCGAGTTCAGAATCAGATTCTGAAACAGCCGTGTGATCTGAATCGAATCCGCCATCACGCCGGGCAGGGGATCGCGCGTAATCGTCGCCCCGCTCTGTTCGATATGCGCCGTCAGGTTTTCCAGCGCTTCCTGAAGAGCTTCGTTTGAGGAGATTTTGGAAAAGTGGTCCTCCGCGCGCGCATCCACCCGTGAAAAGTCCAGCAGGTCATGGATCAGACACTCCATCCGCTGGGCATTCTCAATGATGTAATTCATGAACAGCGCCCCGTCGCCCTGCAGCGCGCCCGCATATTGTTTTGCAAGAAGCTGGGTATAAAGCGATACCGTACGCAATGGCTCCTGAAGATCGTGCGACGCCACGTACGCAAATTGAGCCAGTTCGTCATTCGAACGCGACAATTCTTCGGTGCGCTCGATCACGCGTTCCTCCAGATGAGCATTCAGCTCTTCCAGGTACGAATTGAGCTGCCGGACCTTCTCCTCTGCTTTGGCTCTTTCCTGCTCTGCTTTCTTCCGCTCCGTAACGTCCCGAATGGCCATGATCAGCAGGAGCCCCTCGTCGGCGTGCAGCGGACTCAGGCTGATCTCAACCGGAACGGCAACTCCTCCCCGGCGAAATGCATTTAATTCCTTCGCTTCGACCGAGGTCTGCGCGTGCCCCCCGTTTGCTTCCGTCTCGTCACCCGGCGTTGGTTCCAGATTCCACTCAGGCACCAGCATCTGTATTGGGCGCCCCAGCAGCTCACTCCGGTGATAGCCAAACAGAGCTTCCGTCCTGGAGTTGACCAGGATGATCTCGTGGTCCGGGCGGCATATCACCATGGCGTCCGGCGCTGCTTCGAGAAGAGATCGAAACCGCTGTTCTGCCTTTTGCAGCGTAGCCGTTTGTCGCGCCAGCGCCGCCGCTTGACTTTGCAGCAGTTCGGCCTTACGGCTAAGCTCGACAAAGACGGCCACCTTGCTGCGCAGCACGTCCGGCACAATCGGCTTAAACAGGAAATCCACCGCGCCCAAGTTGTAGCCGCGAAACAGTTGCTCCTCGTTTCGGTAGCCGGTGAGGAACAGAATCGGTGTATGGCGGGAACGCGGCCGGCTGCGAATCAGTTCAGCCGTTTCAAAACCGTCCATCTCCGGCATCTTCACGTCCAGCAGGATGGCGGCAAAGTCGTCTTCTTCGAGCAGATAGCGTAGCGCTTCTTTCCCCGACCTGGCGGTGACCAGTTCTTCGTCCAGGACATACAGCGCCGCCTCCAGGGCGATCAGATTCTCTGGCGTATCGTCAACCAGCAGGATCTTAGCCTTCTTGGTAGACGACCCGTTCCCCTCCGGTAGCGGAGTGGGATTCACCCGGGATGAAACGGTCTCCTTTTCACTCCTCATTTCCAGCTCATAAAGCATTTACGTCTGCCGGCATCGGTCTGTCCGCTCGCCCGGGCGACTGCTCCTGGCTGCCCGATATCCATACGCGCAGTACCGAAAAAAGATGGTCCAGTTCCACCGGCTTGGTGACGTAATCGGAGGCCCCGGCCTGCAGGCACTTCTCACGATCGCCTTTCATGGCCTTCGCGGTCAGCGCAATAATCGGCAATCTGCGAAACTCCGGAATCTGCCGGATCGCCCGCGTAGTTTCATAACCGTCCATCTCCGGCATCATGATGTCCATCAGCACGGCGGCCGTGTCGGGATGTTTATTCAGGATCTCAATTCCGTCACGCCCGTTTTCCGCGTGGACCACATTCATATTGTTCTGTTCCAGCAGACTCGTCAGCGCGAAAATATTTCGCAGATCGTCGTCTACCACCAGGACCTTCTTGCCGGAGAGATCTGCATTGTTGCGCTCGAAACCCGCCAACACGTTGCGTTGCTCTTCGGACAAGTCCGCCTCCGCTCGGTGGAACAGCAGCACGGTCTGGTAAAGAAGCTGTGCGGTGGAAGCCGCCTGTCTCACTATGGCGTTCCGCTCCAGCGCGCGAATCTTCACCGTATCGGCTTCGGACATCCCGCGCGCACCGCACAGCAGGATAGGCAACTGCGGACCTCGGAGTGTGCGGCTCAACTCATCGGCAATCTGCAGCGCGGAGATGTCCGGCGAGGACAGATCGATCACCAGTCCATCGATGTCCTGTTGCTGCATAATTGTGCCGGCCTCTGCGTGGCTTTCAACATCCAGAAGCATGAGGTCGCCGCCCTCCACACACTGATGAATTTCCCGGCGCAGGCCAGCGTTTGTTGTCAGAAGCAGCAGCTTTTTCTTCGTCTTGTGTGCAGATGCCTGAATCACTGCAAATGCCTCTTCGAGTGATTCCCGGCTCGTCGACTTTTCCAGATACGTCATGGCGCCCAGGGCAAGCGCCCAGGACCGGTTCTCATCGCCCGAGATGATATGGACCGGAATGTGCCGCGTGAGTGGGTCGTGCTTCAGGCGGTCCAGCAAAATCCACCCCATCACGTCCGGCAAATTTATGTCCAGCGTAATCGCGTCGGGCGAGTATTCGCGCGCCAGCAGCAGAGCCGTGCTTCCCCGGGCCGCCACCAGCGCCTTCAACCCTTTTTCGTGGGCCAGATCAACCAGGATTCTGGCAAATGTAGCGTCGTCCTCGATGATCAGGACCACGCCGTCGCCCGGACTGATGATGGTTCGGTCGTCTTCGATCGCGAGCTCTTCACGCATGGCGTCCGACGCCGGACCGGACGGCGTGTACGTTAGAATCGGGCCCGCGGGCAAGCGCACCTCGGGAGTGGCCGCGGCCGTCTCTTTTGCCGGAAGGGCCGCCGTCGATGGACTCGGAATTCGCGGAAATAATGCCTTCGCGGGCTCGCGCTCCGTTTTGGAAGGCTGCGCCAGGCCCGCATACACTTGCGGCAGGTAAAGCGTAAACGTACTTCCTATTCCCGGCCCGCTGTGCAATCCTATCTCGCCGCCCAGCAATCGGGCCAGTTCGCGGCTGATCGATAAGCCCAGGCCGGTGCCACCGTATTTACGGCTGGTCGTACCGTCGGCCTGCTGGAACGCCTCAAAGATAATCCGTTGCTTGTCTTGCGGGATGCCGATTCCTGTGTCCGTCACCGACAACGCGATGACGTTCTTCGCCCGGCTGAGGACGGGGTGGCCTGGGCTCCATCCGGAGGTCGCGCGTTCCATCTTGAACTGCACGGCGCCCTTCTCGGTAAACTTCAACGCATTGGACAGCAGGTTTTTCAGGACCTGCTGCAGGCGCTTCGCATCGGTGTGAATGCTTTCCCGTTCCAAGGCGGCGTCCAGCTGAATCTCAAACTCCAGACCTTTGTCGTCGGCCACATGGCGGAACGTTCGCGTGCAATAGTCGCGAATGTCCACCAGGCGAACACTGCCGATATCCACGTCCATCTTTCCGGATTCGATCTTCGACAGATCCAGAATGTCGTTGATCAGCGCCAGCAGGTCCGTGCCGGAACTATGAATCGTCTCGGCGTACTTTACCTGCTTCGGTAGCAGGTTCTTCTCCGCATTCTCCCCGAGCATCTGCGCCAGAATCAGCAAGTTGTTCAGCGGCGTGCGCAGCTCATGGCTCATGTTGGCCAGAAACTCGCTTTTGTATTTCGACGTTAAGGCAAGCTGCTCGGCCTTCTCTTCCAGCGCCGCTTTGGCCTGCTCCACTTCGCGGTTCTTTGCTTCTACTTCCGTCTTCTGCTCGGCGAGCATCTGCGCTTTCTCTTCAAGCTCCGCGTTGGTCTTCTGGAGCTGTTCGGCAAGCGCCTGGCTCTGTTTCAATAACTCTTCGGTCCGCATCATCGCCGCGATCGTATTCAGTACGATTCCCAGGCTCTGCGTAATCTGGTCCAGGAAGGCGAGATGTATATCGCTGAAGTGCTGGAAGGACGCCAGCTCAATCACCGCTTTCGCTTCTCCTTCGAACAGCACCGGGAGCACGACAATGCTCACCGGCGCCGCTTCGCCCAGACTCGACGAGATGCGAATATAACCCGACGGAACTTTATCGAGCAGAATGCGTCGCTTCTCCAGCGCGCATTGACCGATCAGACTTTGGCCCATTCTGAATTGCGTCTTGCCGCCGGTCTGCTCATCATAGGCGTATCCGGCAATAAGCTTCAGAGTTGGCGTGTCGCTGGACGAATCGGCGAGATAAAACGTCCCCTGTTGTGCCTGCACCAGTGGCGTCAGTTCGGAGAGCAGGAGCTTTGACACGGCCGAAAGATCACGCTGCCCTTGCAGCATGCCCGTGAAGCGCGCGATGTTCGTCTTCAACCAATCCTGATCGTTGTTCTGGCGTGTCGTTTCGGCCAGAGTGCCGATCATCTCGTTGATCTTGTCCTTCAGCGCCGCAACCTCGCCCTGGGCTTCCACCGAGATCGAACGCGTCAGATCGCCACTAGTCACCGCATTCGCCACGTCCGCAATCGCTCGGACCTGCGTCGTAAGATTCGCGGCAAGCTGATTCACGTTGTCTGTCAGGTCGCGCCAGATGCCGGCCGCTCCGGGAACTCGCGCCTGGCCTCCCAGCTTTCCTTCCACGCCCACCTCGCGGGCTACGGTCGTCACCTGGTCCGCAAAGGTCGCCAGCGTATCGATCATCCCGTTAATCGTGTCCGCCAGTTCCGCGATCTCGCCCTTCGTTTCCAGAACCAGGCTGCGCTTCAGATCGCCCATCGCCACCGCCGTCACCACTTTGGCGATACCGCGCACCTGCGTCGTCAAGTTCGCGGCCATGAAGTTCACGTTATCGGTGAGGTCCTTCCAGATGCCGCCCACGCCCTTTACCTCGGCCTGGCCGCCCAGCTTTCCGTCGGTTCCCACTTCGCGAGCCACGCGCGTCACTTCGCTCGCGAACGAGTTGAGCTGGTCCACCATTGTGTTGATCGTGTTCTTCAACTCCAGAATCTCGCCGCGCACGTCTACCGTGATCTTGCGAGAAAGATCACCATTTGCCACCGCTGTCGTCACCTGTGCGATATTGCGAACCTGTGCCGTCAAATTGCCGGCCATCGAGTTCACGCCTTCGGTCAAATCCTTCCAGGTGCCCGCCACGCCGTACACGTCGGCTTGTCCGCCCAGCCGCCCTTCCGTACCGACCTCGCGGGCTACACGCGTCACTTCGCTCGCGAAGGAAGACAACTGATCCACCATTGTGTTGATCGTGTTCTTCAACTCCAGAATTTCCCCGCGCGCATCCACGGTGATCGTTCGCGAAAGATCGCCTCGGGCCACGGCCGTTGTTACTTCGGCGATGTTGCGCACCTGATTCGTCAGGTTCCGGGCCATCCCGTTCACGCTCTCGGTCAGGTCGCGCCAGGTTCCGCCCACTCCCTTTACATCCGCCTGTCCACCGAGCTTGCCCTCGGTTCCTACCTCCCGTGCGACGCGTGTCACCTCGCTCGCAAACGCGATCAGCTGATCCACCATGGTGTTGATGGTGTCCTTCAGCTCCAGAATTTCGCCTCGCACCTCCACCGTGATCTTGCGGGAAAGATCGCCCTTCGCCACCGCCGTGGTCACGTCGGCGATGTTGCGTACCTGTGCCGTCAAATTGCTCGCCATGGAATTGACGCTCTCAGTCAAATCCCGCCAAGTGCCCGACACGCCCTTCACATCGGCTTGTCCGCCCAGCTTGCCATCCGTGCCCACTTCCCGCGCCACGCGCGTCACTTCCGAAGCGAACGAACTCAGCTGATCCACCATCGTGTTGATGGTGTCCTTCAGCTCAAGAATCTCCCCGCGCACCTGCACCGTGATCTTCCGCGACAGGTCTCCTCGCGCAACCGCGGTAGTCACCTCCGCGATGTTACGCACCTGATCGGTGAGGTTCGATGCCATCGAGTTCACCGACTCAGTCAAATCCCGCCACGTCCCGGCTACGCCTTTCACCGCGGCCTGCCCGCCCAGCCGGCCTTCCGTACCTACCTCGCGCGCCACACGCGTCACTTCGCTGGCAAAGGAGTTCAGCTGGTCGACCATCGTGTTCACCACGCGGGCCGTGTGGAGAAACTCCCCTTTCAGCTGGCGCCCGTCCACGTCCAGAGCCATCGTTTGGGAAAGATCGCCCTTCGCCACCGCGCCGATGACGCGCGCCACCTCCGTCGAAGGCTGCACCAGGTCGCCGATCAGGTTGTTCACCGAATCGACGCAGTCCGCCCAGCTCCCCGAAACCGGTCCCACCGATGCCCGCTGTGTGATCCGGCCCTCTTTGCCGACCGCCGTGCTGATTCGCTCGAATTCGCTTGTCGTGCGGGCATTCAGGCGGAAGATGTCGTTGAGAACGTCGTTTATCTTGCCGGCAACTCCGGTCCGGTCCACTGGCATCCGAACGGAAAAGTCGCCGTCCCGGAACGCAATCAGCGTGTTCAGGAGCAAACCTGCATCCAGACTTTGCTCGTCGGAAATCTGTGTCATAAAGGAATCCTGTGGAACGATCCCCGCTGGGATCAACGGGAGGGCAGGCCTTCTCCCGTCTCCGTTGACGGGAGGGATTCGGAAGTGAGGGCTTCCTGAATCACGGTTTCGATGGCCATGAACTCATGAAGGGATGACGGCTTGCGAATATACTTCGTTGCCCCTAATGCGTCCACCGTCTGCCGGTCCTTCGGTGAGTCGGAGGAGGTCAGAATGATCACCGGAATCGGGGCCAGCCGTTGATCCTGGCGGATCTGCTGCAGAATCTCCGCTCCGTCATACTTGGGCAGGTTCAGATCCAGCACGATGAGAGCCGGAGTGTGGGCTTGCGTGAATGCTCCTCTTCGGCCGAGAAAATCCAGGGCGTTCTGTCCGTCGGAGACGACATCCAGCTCATAACCGCTCTCGCTCTCATTCAGGGCCCGCCGTATCAAATACACGTCGGCGGGATTATCTTCCGCTAACAGAATGCGAACCGGGCCTTCCTTTTTCTGCAACATGTATAATCGATCACTCCTCATTGGCTTTCAGTCGAGGTTCGGTGGTCCTGACCCGACAAAAAGTACCGGAGCGACGTACATAACCGCCTCGTCCGTTCGTGTACGCTTATCGAAGAACGCCACTCAACGGGAAAGTTGAAGGGCGAGCAAAGCTCCGGCTCACTCGCAGCGGAAACGGACGAAGTGGCTCCGCCGCCACATTTTTGACGTCACTCTGTATTATAGATTTATTAAGTTGGGGGTCTTACTAGGATGCGTACTGGAACTTGTACGCACTGGTCCGGAGGATATCCCCGTACGCGTTAACCCACGCCTTCGAAGCGCTCATTGGTTGAACCCATACCTTGGCCGGGCTGCATTCCAGGTCCTGGAATTGGCGCTTGCGCTTAGCCGCGTGCGAAGCGGTGCACGCCGGTCGGGTCCCCCGGCGGATACGGCAGTGAAGGCGGAGTGGCGCCGCCCATCATACGACGGACGCGTTCGTGCACGAACCCGACGTCGGCGATGTAGCTCCGTTTGGACGAAGTCGTCCAGCTGTGACGTCGGATAACGTCGAGAATCTGTTCGCCTTTCAGAGCATCGGAAGCCTGTACGTGGCGGATTGGCTGCGTCGTGTCCGTTCCTCCTCCAAGCACTCTACTGAAGGCGCTAGTCGTAATATCGCTGATCCAGTGCCGGACACCGCTCTGGTTGGAGCTTTCGGCGGCCAAGGCCTCCACAGTAGCGGCGGGCAGGTACATCAGCAAGCCTTCCGTGATCATCAGCGCGGGTTCGGAACCACTCGCCTCGTACATGGCCCGACGCTGTACCGGATCATTCAAGTCGACCGTGAGGCGCTCACGGCGGCAGCGCGGTGTCTCGCCGAACATCAGCCGATCCTTGTAATCCAGCACATCCGCGAAGTCGATCTCAATCCATCGTAGGCTTTCCTGGAGAGCGAGCCTCCATGGTCGCGTGTCAAGACCGCAGCCGACGCTAAGCACGGTCGTAATAGGGTGGTCCCTGAGCGCTTCCATCAGCAATTCATCGATAAAGAGCGTGCGAATGGCGAGTCCGAGCCGCACGACGTTCGAATGCGGCAACGCGCCAAGGATGGCCAACCCACGCTCTCCAGCCAGCCGCGCTGCGAACGGATCGCGCACGAACGCATCTTCCAACTCGGTTTCATACGCGCGACAGGCGGCCACCATAAGCGCCGTGTCACTGACGTGTGTGATTTCGCCGTCGTTTGAAGACATCCGATTCATTATGCGGCAAAATGCGAATTAAGGTGCCGATGAAACACGCATTCGGTGAGTCATAGACTACGGGTGTGAACCTCGGTGGTCTCTCGCTTCCTGAACTCGTTCGCCGGACCGTTCGGGAGAGTTGGCAAGACGCGGTATTCGGACAGGGCGGCCGGATGGCGTTCTACCATTTTCTGGCGATTTTCCCCGCCTTGTTGATGCTCCATGTGGCAGCAGACCATCTTCCCGTTCTGCCTCCGGAAGTGCCGCAGTCGTTGGCCGAAGCAGTGAGCCAGATCTTGCCGCGTGAGGCCACGGAAATGGTCCGCTCCGTTGCCGGAGATTTCCATCAGGTGCAATTGCCCGGCTGGCGATTCCTCACTACCCTCGCCGGAGTGCTGTGGGCAGGCTGCAATGGAACTTGGGCGATGATCTATGGGCTAAATACCGCCTACGAGGTGCGGGAATCCCGCCGCCCTCGGCAACTGGCCCTCACCATTGTGGGGCTCACTATCGCCTTAGCTCTGATCACCACCTTGGCGGTGGGCGTGGTGGCGGCTGCAGCCAGCTTGCGCTCGCGCGTGCACGCCCCGGTTCCGTTGGGCACCATCGAATGGCTGGTGTTGGTTTTAGTTCTGCTCTTCTGGTTTTCGGTCCTGTACCGCTTTGCGCCGAGTTTAGAAAACAAGCGCTGGCAGTGGAGCACGCCGGGCGCTCTGTTGGCCGCGGCCCTTTGGGTCGGTGCGACGTTGGCGGCCCGCTTCTATTTCGAGCGCATCGACAACTATCATGTCTCCTTCGGCCGTCTGAGCGGAGTCGCCATGTTGCTGCTGTGGCTTTATGTCACGAATGGAGCGATCCTAATCGGCGGCGAGATGAATTCGGAGATCGAGAAAGCGGCAGACCACCGGCACGAAAAGCGAGGCGAGGTAGCACCGGTGTCATACCCGGAGCGTCGTTCATATCCTCAATGACGGGCAAACAGGAGGTGGCCGATTCCGATCCGTCCCGCTCCCAATGTCCGAGTAGCCGACCATGCAGGAACAACCAACTGGACGACCGGGTCTACGAGTAAAGAACTTGCTCGATCGACTTCAGTTTCATTCCGGTCGTGACACCCCCACATCGCGTACACTGAGTCACTTGTAACCGGGCCGACTCGCAGCATACAGCGCAACGTAACACTCAATCGAGTGGGCTGTTCCGGTAACGTGCACTGATCCGTCTCCGCGGTCCACGATTTTCGGGGTGTTACTGGCGATTGGAAGGCTTGCCCCTCATCGCCTGTTTGGAAAAGATTTAACTTTCACCGTCCGCGCGAACGCTGCGCTACCCCTAATGGGACGGTAGACATCTAAACAACCCGAGCCGTTTATCGCCTCTGATTAACGGCAACGAACAGCTATTTCGGCCGGAAAACGATTACGCGATCATAGAGCAACTCGGCATCAGCTGGCCCTACCTTGGTGGCCGGCTCTGCATATTGGCGGAAACCAATGCGGACTGGTGCGTCCGGGGCTATCTTCGGCGCGCCGGTATTCATTCCACAGTTGGCGATCTGCTCTGGACGCAACAGCTTGGCCTCCAGGCAAGCCGGTTCCCCATCGCAGTTGCGGGCCACTTTCCAGACATAAAACTTCTCAATTCCCGGTTCTCCGGGCAGGAACGCACTTGCGGTATGTGGGGTTGCCGCAAAGTCTGCGCTGTTGACATCGGAGACCCCGGCGGCCAAAGTCTTATCCAGATACACGGCAGCGCTGGAGTACGTAGCTTTGCCGGTGGCGGCGTGGTCAACCCCATAGATGATCGCGAAACTATCATCGGGCAGATCGAACCACGGTGAGACCCAGTAATTGGCGTCTCTGCCGTAACCCGCTGAGCCGTCCCGCCCCGGTCCCAGATAGGCGATGCCTCGCTGGATCGCCGGATAACCCTCGGGAATGGAATCCGGCAAGAACGTGTCGAGTTCCTCAGCCTTCAAGTTCGCGCCGAAACGGGCCAAGATTGCCTGCCGCAGTTTCTCCATCGTCGGGTTCAGATCCATTTCCGTCTGGCCCGTGCCCCTGGCGCGCAATACCGGCGTGGGCAGCGGATCACTGGGAAACTCGACCTTCGGCCGCACCCGGAATACTTGCATGACATTGCCGGCTTCGACCATCTTTTCGAACTCGTTAAACGCCTGGTCGCCGCCGACCGCAATGGCGAAGCGCATCGTGAACAGGAACTGGTCCCCCGTCTCATAGCCGAACCGAATCAGCGAGGATGGCAATGTCTCGGTATTGATCACCGCGTCCGGATATCCGGCGGTGCGCAGCGCCGCGCGGATCCGTTCCTGCGTTTCGCGATTCCCGGCCGAGATGAGCGCCATCGGGCGATTGTATGGGGTCGAACCGGTTGTCTGGATCGTCAATGAATTGACAGTATCGCCGACGTAAGCGAGCGGCACCTCGTATGGCCGGAAGAAGCCGCCGGTGGCTTGATCGTAGTTGTAAGTGGCGGGGTTATATCTTCCGAACAGGAACGTCTGAAAGGAGAAGTAAGCCATGGGAGGGGGTGTGCTCCCGACGATGAGTAGGGCCTCATCCTGGCGCAGAAGATAGGTGACGGGCAGCGCGCGCCTGGTTTTCTCCCAAGCCGGGGAATCCCCGACGGCTCCCGGCAGAATGAACGACATGTAGGGTTGCACGTTGTTGTACCACGCGCTCGGGATGACGCCCGTACATGCCATCGAGACGGGATCGAGAATCCTGAATTTTCCCTGGAGCGCTTCAAACCCGTTGCGGTTGAGCACCTGAAGCAGTTTCGATGAGTCGGCAAGCTTATCGTTGTTGCCTTGAGCCAAAGCAGCCTGCGGCCTGAGCGCGCAAGGCACCAAACTCAGGGCCACGCACGCGGTTGCCAAAAAACGGCAGTGTGTCATTGCATTCTCCTTATTGTTGAGGGATGGTTGAGGGCCCTATTGGCTCCGGAACGATCCGCCTGCCGGGCCCGGTTAGCAGGTGGCTCCATGAGAGGTCCCAATTGTGCGCGTTTAGATTCGTCGTGCGGTCCGGCGGCCGTGGCGAAAACTTGATTACGCGGTCGTAGAGAATCTCCGGCATAGCGGGCCCGACCTTGGTCGGAGGCTCGAGATACGCGCGAAAAAAGAGACCCAAAGCCGTGTTGGGGCCGATGCTCAGTCGCGGGCAATTGCCGATCGCGAGTGTTAGACAGTTGGGTTCCTGTCCACAGCTCCGTGAAATTTTGTACGCGTACATCAAATTCGCAGCATCGGGATCGCCGGGGAGATAAGACGTGGCGGTGCCCGAATAGGCGCGGTCATCGGCGCCCCCTATCGGCACCTTCCCTTCATCGCTGGCGTACACATTGAAGCTCGTGTATGTTGCCTTGCCGGTGGCGACGTGGTTGAGGCCGTAAACCATCAGGAACTCGTCATCGGCCAACGTGAGTTTCTCAGCCGAACCAAATTCAGGCACGTAGCCCGCAGTGAGGAACAGGGAATCCCGGCTGTCTCCCCACGGATCGAGTCCACGCTGGATGTAGTCATACCCCTCGTACACGGCCGGCTGCGTAGGGAGGTCCTTGGGATAAAGCCCCCCATTGGCCGTGATGATGGCTTCGCGGAGTTGGCCCAGCTTGTTCATCAGATCCATCTCGGTCTGTCCCGTTCCGCGGACGCGCAGACGGGGTGCCGGGAACGGGTTCGCGATTGTCTCAGTGCGTGGCGTCACTCGGAAAAGATGTAACGGCGGATTTCGGATATAGGCGTTGCCGTCAGCTTCGTTTTGCCACAATGCGTTGCGCAACGCAACGAAAAGTTCGTCAGCAGCATTGCTGTGGCCGAGGTTCAACATCGACGCAGGGAAAACGACCGTATTGATGATCCCCGCCGGGTAGCCGGCCTGTTGCAGCGCCGCACGAACCCGGGCGTCTGTTCCCTGGTCCGGTGTAAAGATTAGCGCCACGGGGCTGTTGAAGGGCATTGGCCCGGTCGTCTTTACCGTGGCGTTATTCACGGCGTCTCCCAGCGTTGCCCAAAGCGACTGCCTCGTGCCCTCAGCGTTCACCCTGGTTCTGAGAAATGGGTAGAAGCCGAAGTATCTTTCAGGCGGAGGCGTCAGTCCGATTAGAACGATCGCCTCCTCGGGTCCCAGTTGGAAGTTGCTGGTCAGTTGACCTGGCTCCTGCGTCGATTTGGGAACCAGCAGCTGGAGATACGGTTGGTTGTTGGAGTACAGGGCGTGGTCGAATCCGGGTGTGCTGGCGCACCAGGCTGCAACCAAGTTTAAAACGGTCGTGGCGCCGGTGTTCACGTGAAATCCGTCCTGTCGGAGCGCCTTTCTAAAAGCAGCCAGGGCTCGATGGTCCTGTCCCGGTGATTGAGAAAACGCGCAAAGCGTCAAGCCGAGCCAGGCCAACCCGAACGCGAGGAAACGTTGAACTCTCATTGGAGTTCTCCTTTCTGTTGCGGCCTACGGTCTGCCCGCTCCGGAGGACGGCGTGAGCAGGATCGCGCTGTTATAGGTTGCAAATAACTTGCCGATAGCTCTCGGCTTTGCCCCACTGTTCCGTTTCAGCGGGCGCACACGGTTCAAGGACTCGTATAGGATCAGCGGGCGAGCATTCGTTGGATACCAGATGCCTTTGATCAGCGGGTATATCGATGCCGATTACACGAATTGCGGCTGCGCCTTATAGCAGGTGCCGGCGGAACCGGACTGCTTCGATCCCCAGATAAAAACTCATGGCGGGATCAGCGTGGTGAGATCCCTGGGTGGGTGACTTCTCACGGCTGGGTGGGCGTTTCAACCAGCTGGCTGGGTGATTTCACCCGCTGCCGAAATCGGTGCGACCGTGTGACAGCCTTCTCTTTGCTGGAAGTGGACGGCGCATTCTCGAGTCACCTCTGGTCGGCAGGCACGTGAGACGCCGACGTCGTGACCCGATATTAATAAACCTGCGGGATGCCCTCGACAAACGGCTCAAGCACCGTGCGGACTCCGTGTACGCTTCACTCTCGTAAGCTTCTGTGTGTTTCCTGCCGTTCACAAAGGCTGATAGCAATCCCTTCTATCCCATCTGTAGAGATCATTACAATCTCATCGCGGAAACCGTCGCATCTGTGAAGAATAGGAATGACCTTCTGTTCTATTGCGCGGGCGTATTCATCTCTTTCGCCTAGCTTAAGGGCGACACGAAAAATCCGACCAAACATAACGACCTCCTTAACAGACGGATATAGAGCTTCAGCATCATGCTTGGCCACTAACTCTCGTGTAATTCATCATCCAGTTCAGCGCGATGTACGTGCCGCATGCGCTCGGTACGAGGCTCTACTTCACCAGGGCAGCATCTCGCTCGCTGCGCCCCATTACGGCACAAATGGCACATTGTGTACGCCACGCGATCGCTCCATTGCATCACTCAATTTGTGTTGACTAAGTATGCTGACTAAAGAGTCCGAAGGTGCTGGTAAACGCGTGTCTCCACGCCGTGCAGGACGCCGAGGGCCACCTCGTCGTAGAACGGCAGCAGTTGCATCAGGACGATGGCACCGATCTCTTCCTGCGGATCGATCCAGAAAAAAGTGTTGTTGATGCCTGCCCAACTCATGCTGCCTGGACGGCGCATCGCTGGATCCGGCCTCGCGGGTGACGCTAACTGGAACCCGAGTCCCCATACGTCTTCACCGGCGCCGAGCGGAAACGGCTTCGAGTAGTCGGAGTCCGCAGTCGGCTGCAGTTGCACCTTGAGGTTGCCCGTTTGGTTGCGGCCCATCTCCCGCACCGTTTCCGCCTTCAGTAACCGCGTGTTTCCCAATTGCCCGCCGTTGAGCATCATCTGCACGAAGCGGCAGTAGTCGCAGGCCGTCGAGAACAGGTGTCCGTCCCCGCGGGGTTCCGCAGCAATGGTTTCCGTGTTGGGAATCTCGGTTAGTCGGCCATCTTTTCTCTGGTGCAGCGTCACGACCCGGGCGTGCTTGGCGGTCGGGACGGCGTAACCCGTGTCTGACATTCCCAGCGGACGGAAGATCCGTGTCTCCAGGAATGCCTCGATCGTTTGGCCCGACAGTTTCGTAACCACGTCGCCGAGCACCTTGGGACCGGCTCCGTATGTCCATTGATCCCCCGGCTCGTGCACAAGCGGCAGATCCCCTTCGCCCGTCTTCCCGGTCAGTTTCTCAACAAGGGCCAGGCCGGGGTCTGACCAGGAGTAGCCGATACCGGACGTATGCGTAAAGAGTTGGCGGATCGTGATCGGGCGCGTAGCCGGACGGGTCTCGTATGTGCCGGCCGGCAGGTCCAGGCGGCTCATCACCTGCGGGTTCTTGAATTGCGGCAGGTACTTCGACACCTCGTCATCGAGGCCCACCTGGCCTTCCTCGACGAGTATCATCACGCCGACCGAGGTAATCGCCTTGGTCATCGAAGCGATGCGGAAGATCGCGTCCTTCCGCATGTCTACCCGCTGCGCTAGATTCATCTTCCCGAACGCTTCGTGATAGAGCACGCGATCCGGCGCCGTGACGAGGACGACCACTCCGGGCACGTCTCCACGGCTGATCGCCTGTGTGAGGAACCGGGAAAGCGCGCTGGAGCCCTCCGCGTCCAGGGCGGGCCGCTCCGCTCCGGCCGGCAGCGCGGCAATTATCTGGCCTAGTTCGATTCCAGAGACACCGGCGCAGAGCCGATCCACGGAGCTAAGCAGATCCCACCCTGGCGTGAAGGGCGCGGCATGCGAGTTGTCGACCATGCGGTCAACCGTCCTCAAGGCATGTTTGGGGTCGGCGGCTCGCTGAATCCAAGCGCGAATACCCATCCCAGCACAGAGGATTTCTCAAATAACACGGTCTTGTGCATACCCTGAAAGGTGTACTCGACCGTGCCGCTCGGTTGCGAGAGCATTTCGGCGACGGCAGACTTCAACGTGTCCGAGCCCATATCCGACGGGTACTCGAACATCAGGTTTGGATCGCGATGGAGAGCCGTCTGACCATTCATATCCAGCGCGTAGAAAACCGCTGAAGCGGGCAATTGCATCGTCTGATCGATCTCGAGTGAGAGCTGGTCCACCGAATAGGAAACCCCGACGCCGCCGATAACCTGGTTCGCGACGCGCACCGGTTGGGCGATGATGATCGAACGCTTATTGGTCGAGCGGCTGATCACGAGCGTGCCCAGAACAGTCTGTCCGGCCATTAAGCCAGGGAAGTAGGAACGATCCGACAGGTTCAGGCCTGTGTACCCGGCGTCGACCGTATAGTAGAAGCCGTCAGGCATCACGAACCAGATTGCATTGGCCGGAATACTGGTGGCGGCAAGCTCCTGCAGCAGGCCCCTCATATTGTCCCAAACGCCGCTCTTCACCGCGTCGGTAGCGACGATCAGACTCAGCATGCTCGCAACGTCGCGCAATCTCCATTCAGCCAGCGCGCGGATGCCGTGGAGCGCAATCCGCGCATCCACCTGTTGCGGAGTCTCGTCGGAGTTCCAGCAATCGTTAATGATTTTCCAGTCGCCGCGGTCGCGACTGAATGTCATGAGGTATTTGCCGGTGACCATGGTTGATGTGCCGCCTGCAATAGGGGTATCTACGCGCTGGTAGGTCCCGCGAAGCCACGCGACGTTGGCTAATGCGCGAATCTCGCCGGCATTCAGTGTAAATAACGAATGGGTGTTGGCGAACTGAGCCGCGTATCGCTGCTCGATGGCAGCTTTGCCCACCACAGCCGGCTCTCCAGGCGGCATCCACACAGCGTCATCGGCAAGCAGTCCGGCGACGGCGGCCGCGTTTCCCGCGTTGTAAGCGGCGTTGAACGCCTGCCTCAATTCGTCGATTCGCGCTGTTGGGGTATTGGCGCCGAGATCCTGTGCGGCGGTGGCTAGGATCGTGGACAGCGAGGCAGTCAGCCCGATCACAACTAAACTAAATGAACATTTCCTAGTGAGCATGGCGTCACTCCATAGGGGTGAAGCAAGCACGTTGGGCGCCATTTGGTGATTCCGCGCCCGGTCCTAGATCACTTTCGCCGGTTTAGATCATCCGTTTGCGAGTTCGATCCGGCGATATGGCAACCTCACGCCCAATCGGCTGTTCGGAACGGTCCGATTCCGCACTCGCTGGAACCAAACTCGGGTAGCACACTGCGACGGTTGAGTTCCGTCGCTCGAAACAGGTCTTCGGTCCTCGCAAGCCCGCGCACAAGGGCGAGACCGGCT